>Ga0335079_10000290_pt1 | contig 57911 bp, 40 predicted proteins | sample Lox_Sample_33_FD_206719 | JGI IMG/M metagenome (GOLD analysis project Ga0335079, IMG submission 206719) | Soil microbial communities from Loxahatchee National Wildlife Refuge, Florida, United States - Lox_Sample_3.3 | ecosystem: Environmental > Terrestrial > Soil > Wetlands | place: USA...
GGCGGCGGTGCAGAAAGTAGTGGAAGGCTTGCATTTGCCAGCATCCATTCGCGTGGAATACGGGGGTCAATACCAGGTACAGCAGGAATCGTTTCGTGATTTGTCGCGGGTGCTGATTCTGGCGCTGCTGCTGCTCTTTGGTGTGCTGCTTTTCGAGTTTCGCACCTTCTCCGCGCCGGCGGCGATTCTCTCTTCCGCGCTGCTCTCGCTGTTTGGCGGACTGCTCGCGCTGCTGATTACGCGGGTCAGCTTCAACGTGGCGTCGTTCATGGGCATGATAATGGTGATCGGCATCGTGGCCAAGAATGGAATTTTGCTGCTCGATGCGGACCAGCGCTTCCGCAGTCTGGGCTTTTCCCCGGAAGAAGCAATGATTCAATCCGGGCGGCGCCGCCTGCGGCCTATATTAATGACCGCGCTGGCGACCGTGGCGGGCATGTTGCCGCTGGCCTTTGGCATTGGATCCGGCTCGGAGATGCTCAAGCCGTTGGCCATCACGGTGATTGGCGGCTTGCTGAGTTCGATGATCCTATCGTTGGTGTTCACGCCGGCGATTCACTATTTGCTGAAGCCGGATGGAAAGTCTGAAAACCAGCCTGCTGCCGCTGTATAGCAACGCGGCATCTTGCCAGAAGCTGCAGTTCCGCTGGTATTTACCTTTGCTCGTGAGACCTAGTAAAGTTGATGGCGGAGATAAATTAAATCTATGCTCGAAACTGCGGCAAAGCACTCGGCTATTGCTCTTGGTAGAAATCCGTCGATCCCTCTTAGCAAAAACGAACACCTGCTCCGGTGGGTAGAAAAAATGGCGGAGCTGGCCAAGCCGGCAAGAATCCACTGGGTAGACGGCTCTCGCGAAGAGAACGAACTGCTTAAGCAGGAAATGGTTGAGGCGGGCACGCTGGTCAAGCTGAATCAGGAGCTTTGGCCGGGCTGCTACTACGCGCGGTCGGATGCAAATGATGTAGCACGCGTCGAAGATCGCACGTTCATTTGTTCGCTGTCCAAGGACAGCGCCGGGCCAACGAACAACTGGGAAAATCCGTACGAGATGCGCAAACGGCTGAAGGGCCTGTTTGCCGGCGCGATGCGCGGACGCACGATGTACGTGCTGGGCTTCAGCATGGGACCGTTTGGCTCGCCGATGTCGCAGATTGGCGTGCAGCTCACGGATTCGCCGTACGTGGTTGTGAATATGCGCATCATGGCGCGTATCGGCATGCCGGTGTTTCAGCAGATTGATACGGGGATTCCGCGCGTAGTGCCGTGTATGCACTCAGTGGGCGTACCGCTGGAGCCGGGACAAAAAGATGTGCCGTGGCCGTGCAATAAAGAGAAGTACATCGTGCATTTTCCGGAGACGCGTGAGATCTGGTCGTTTGGTTCGGGTTATGGCGGCAACGCGCTGCTCGGCAAAAAATGTTTTGGGCTGCGCATCGCGTCGAACATTGCACGCGACGAAGGCTGGATGGCCGAACACATGTTAATCCTCGGCGTGGAAAATCCCGCCGGCGAAAAAACATATGTGGCGGCGGCGTTTCCCAGTGCGTGTGGAAAAACAAATTTCGCGATGATGATTCCGCCGAAGGCGTTTGACGGGTGGAAAGTCTGGACGGTGGGCGACGATATCGCGTGGATTCGTCCCGATGACAATGGATTTTTGCGCGCTATCAACCCGGAAGCGGGCTTTTTTGGTGTGGCGCCGGGCACTTCGGTGAAGACCAATCGCAACGCAATGGCTACGCTGGCGAAGAATTCCATTTTTACGAACGTGGCGCTGACGCCCGATGGTGGCGTTTGGTGGGAAGGTATGACCGACACGCCACCGGCGGAGTGCCTGGACTGGAAAGGACAGAAGTGGACTCCCGAGATCGGCAAAGAAACGGGAGTGAAAGCTGCGCACCCAAATGCACGCTTTACGGCGCCAGCTTCGCAATGTCCCACGATTGACCCGGCATGGGAAGATCCCAGCGGCGTGCCTATTAGCGCGATTATTTTTGGCGGACGGCGCGCTTCAACAATGCCGCTCGTGTTTCAAGCGTTTAACTGGAGTTCAGGCGTTTATATCGGCGCGACGATGGGATCGGAAACCACCGCGGCTGCAGCGGGAGCAGTCGGAAAAGTGCGCCGCGATCCCATGGCCATGCTGCCCTTCTGCGGTTATCACATGGGCGACTATTTCCGGCACTGGATTAAGATGCAGCGCTCGCTGAAGTTGACGCCGCGCATTTTCCACGTGAATTGGTTCCGCAAGGATGCGGAAGGCAAATTTCTGTGGCCGGGTTTTTCAGAAAACATGCGCGTGCTGAAATGGATTGTGGACCGCACCAAGGGACGCGCCCTGGCACAGGAAACTCCGATCGGGTGGATGCCCAAGTACGAAGATATGGAATGGAACGGGCTGGACATGCCGCGCGAAAGATTTGTCGAGTTGCAGCGCTTTGACCGCGACGCCTGGCATAAAGAAGTGATTGAGCACGAAGAATTGTTCATCCAACTGCACGATCACCTGCCCAAAGAAATGATTTACGAACGGGAACTGCTGATTTGCCGGCTGTAATTGGCGATTGCGGAGGCGCGCAGAGAGCATTTCCCATTTCCGGCAGTCCGTTTTTGCTTCTTCTTCGCTACCGCTAACTCTGACAAGTAGTGATTCGTTCGCGGTTGACAGGACCGCAGAGGCAGAGTATTCTTCGCTTAGGCGAATAAAAAGCGAACATAAAGCGAGAGCGAAACCAATCTTTTTATGGCTACCAGGGCACTTCGCGGCATGTGGGACTCGGCCAAAGTTGGCCGCGGGCTGGAAGGTTTTACGGCCCGGCAGCGCGAAGATGTGGAGTTGCAGCCGTGCGGTGTAGCTGAGTTGGATGCCCTGCTGGGCGGAGGCTTTCCGCGCGGGTCGCTAGTTGAGGTGTGCGGAGCTGCTTGCTCAGGACGGACCAGTTTGAGTTTGGCCTTGCTGGCGCAGGCTACTGCCCGGCAGGAGGCTTGCGCGTTTGTGGATGTGTCCGATGCGCTGGATCCCATATCGGTGGCTGCGGCGGGAGTAGATACGCGACGCTTGCTGTGGGTGCGCTGCGGGGGCGCGAACGCGGACTATGCGGAGAAGTCAGAACCAAAAGCCGCGGATAGTCCGAATGCGCTCACTACGAGTTCGCTGCAGATGGAAAAACGCATCTCCCCTAACGCACGGGCGGTAAATCAAAAATACAATGCTGCGGAAACATTTCCGGTACAAGAAAAACCCCATGGCCTTGCGTGGACGCATCCGCGAGACGCGCTGCGCGGCGTGGAAACGTCCATTCCCGGGCTCCTACGGCGTCCACCGAAAGCGCCTTCTTATGAAGAAATGAGTTTTGCGGTACGTTGTGCCGGCGAACAGGTGGAACCGGATCGGCAGCCGCCGCGACGCGGAGAAAATCTGCTGCGACATCGTTTTTCTTCTTTTTTGCCACCGGAGAATCCGAATAAAGCTGCTGCTACGAAAACTACCGCTGCGAATCAAAGTGCCTGGATTCGCGCCCATGCCAAGCCGTGGAAACGTCTGGAGCAGGCACTGAAGACGACCGATTTGCTACTGCACAGTGGCGGCTGGGGCGTGGTGGTGGTGGATTTAGGCGGAATTTCGTGGGTCGAGGCGCGGCGCATTCCGATGCATACGTGGTTTCGCTTTCGGCGCGTGGTGGAAAATTCACCGACTATTTTGCTGTTGCTGGGCGAGGAATCGTGCGCAAAGAGCTGCGCGTCGCTGGTGCTGCAATGCCGGCGCGTGAAGGAGAAATGGAGTTCTACGGCGGGTGAGCCTGGTAGCGCGCGCGTAAACAATTCCGAGGCGCGGCTGAATTTTTCGGTGTTGCAAGGTTTTGAAATCCAGGGGGAAATCGCCTGTTCGCGGATGCAGCGGCTTGCAAGGAATGCGGCGCGCTGGCAGATGCGGCCTTCGTACGTTCAGTTCTAATCCGCCTGTTTTTGCTTCTGTTGTTGTGTGCGTGTCCCCAATTCCTCTTCCGAAATGAAGGAGGAACACACCGGCGGCTTTGCGCCAGCCGGTGCTGCGGCTTTGGAGAAAGAAGTCAAAGACAGTTGCAAGAGGCTGAGACGTGGCGTTTGCGTGTTTATTTGTTCCCGATTTTCCCGTGCAGGCGATGGTGCGGCTGGAGCCGGAGCTGCGGGAAAAAGCGGTAGTGGTACTAGAAGGCGCTGCGCCGCAAACGCGTGTGTTTGCAGCTAACGCTGCGGCGCGGGCGTTCGGCGTGGAATTGGGCATGACCAAAGTGCAGGCGGAAGCTCTGGGAGAAATAGTGTGGCGCTGGCGGTCGCCGGCACAGGAAGCTACGGCGCATCGCGCGCTGCTCGATTGTGCGTGGACGATTTCGCCGCGCGTGGAAGACCAGCCATCCGGCGCGGGCCCGGGCGCGTTGCGTGATGCAGTGGTTCTTGATCTTACCGGCTGCGAGAAATTGTTTGGCACGACGGAAAAGATTGCGGGTGATTTGCAGCGCGTGGCGACGAGCGTAGGTTTTGCTGCGAATGTCGCCGTGGCAGGAAATCCGGAAGCGGCGGTTTGCGCAGCGCAGGGATTTTCTGGAATCACCATCCTAGCCGCTGGCGAAGAAGGCAAAAAGCTGGGGACGTTGCCGGTTTCGGCGTTGCCAATAGAACCGGAATTTCTGGAGACGCTAGCGCGCTGGGGGATTCGCACCTGCGGGCAGTTTGCGGCATTGCCGGAAGTGGCAGTGGTGGAGCGATTCGGGCAAAAGGGACGACGCTGGCAGTTGTTGGCGCAGGGCGTCGAGCCGCGGCCGCTGCTGGCGCGCGAGCCGGAGTTGGCTTTTGAAGAGTGTATCGAGCTTGAGTTTGCAGTCGAATTGCTGGACCAGCTTTTGTTTGTGCTGAACCGTTTGCTTGAGCAGTTGTGTGTCCGGCTGCGAATGCATGTATTGGCGACAAGCGAAATTCGCGTGACGCTGACGCTCGACAACAAGCGCGGCGTAGAAGAAGGAGCAGAGGAAAACGGTGGTGGCAGAAAATCGCCAGCGCAAAAAAACCGGGACGGATCGCCTCGCGGAGGAAACGCCATATACGAGCGCACGCTGCGACTCCCTGTACCTGCAAGAGAAAGCAAATTTTTGCTGAAGCTACTGAAGCTGGATCTGGAAGCGCATCCGCCCGGCGCACCGGTGATGGCGGTGAAGATGGTTGCCGTACCTACGCGATCGCGCGCGCGGCAAATGGGCTTGTATCTACCGCTAAGTCCGGAACCAGAAAAACTCGAGGTAACGCTGGCGCGCTTGCGAGCGACGGTGGGCGAAGACCGCGTGGGCGCGCCGGTACTGCTGGATACGCACCGGCCAAACGCGTTCCGGCAGGACAACTTCGTACTGCCAGAAATCCGCGAAAACAAAATCTCTGAAACAAGCGTATTGCGATCCACGGCGTCTGCATTGCGGATTTACCGGCCAGCATTGGCGGCAACGGTGGAATTACACAAAGCGAAGCCGGCGCGGATCGTTTGCGATGGCGTGCAGCGGCGCGTGCTTTCTTACGCTGGGCCCTGGCGCACGAAAGGCGACTGGTGGTCCGAAACAGCGTGGACGCGCGATGAGTGGGACGTGGTGCTGCATTCGTTGCGGCCCAAAGTACAGAAAGAATCGTGCGGAGAAGATGAAGAAGAGACGGCGGTGTATCGAATTTTTCGCGATTTACGTTCGCGGCGCTGGTTTGTGGAAGGGATCTACGACTGATGTATGTCGAACTGCATGCCGCGTCAGCGTTTAGTTTTCTGGAAGGCGCTTCGCTGCCGGAGGAACTGGTGAGCGAAGTAGCGCGGCTGGAGATGCCTGCAATGGCGTTGCTGGACCGCGATGGCGTGTATGGGATGCCGAGGTTTCACACGGCGGCAGTGAAAGCGGGAATCAAAGCGCATGTAGGCGCGGAAGTTTCGGTGGAAGGATTTGGTGTGCAAGCGGCCCTGCCAAGCTGGATGCCGAACAATATTTCGAAGCGGCCAGTGCGGCTGGCTTTGCTGGCGGAAACCCGTGCCGGATATCAAAACCTGTGCCGGTTGATGACGCGCTACAAATTGCGAGAGAAAGAAAAAGGAACCGGGACGGCGACTTTGGAAGAAGTCGCAGAATATGCGGAAGGATTGGTTTGTCTCACCGGCGGAAATGAAGGAGTCCTGGCAGCGTCGCTGGCCAACGAAGAATACGATGCAGCGCGGCGCAACCTCGAAAAGCTGGTCGGACTTTTCGGGTCGCAGAATGTTTTCGTGGAATTGCAACGGCATTTTGATCCCATTGAGGAACAACGGAATCAGGCGGCAGTTCGTCTTGCAGAAACATTGGATTTACCACTGCTGGCGACCAATGGCATGCGTTATGTGCGGCCCATTGATCGCGAAATTCTGGATGTGTTCACCTGCTTGCGGAATCACTGCCAGCTCGAAACCGCTGGTCGGCTGCTGGAACGCAACGATGAGCGGCATCTTCGTACGGCGGCAAAAATGGCGCGGGTGTTTGCCGATTTGCCGCAGGCAATTGCGAATACCGGGGAACTTTCCGCGCGGCTGAACTACACACTTTCCGATTTGGGCTACGAATTTCCTCGTTATCCAGTAGGTCCGGGCGAAACGATGGATTCGTTTCTCAAAAAACGTTCGGAAGAAGGTTTGCGCGAACGCTACGGCGCAAAACGCAGCGAGGATCTTTTTGCGCGCGCGGAAAAACAAGTGCGGCGCGAGTTGGCGCTGATCGAAAAACTGAAGCTGGCGGGATATTTTTTGATTGTGTGGGACATTGTGCGCTTCTGCCGCGAGCAAGGGATTCTGGTGCAAGGCCGCGGATCGGCGGCGAACAGCGCGGTGTGCTACGCGCTGGGAATCACGGCGGTCGACCCCATCAGCATGGAGCTGCTTTTCGAACGATTCCTTTCCGAAGATCGCGGCGAATGGCCGGACATTGACCTGGATTTGCCAAGCGGCGATCAGCGTGAAAAAGCGATTCAGTATGTTTATCAGCGCTATGGGCAACTGGGCGCGGCGATGACGGCGAACGTGATCACGTATCGCGGTCGATCAGCGGCGCGCGAAGTAGGCAAAGTGCTGGGCTTCGATACAGAAACGCTGGACCGGCTGTCGAGCCTGGTGAGCACGATGGGTTGGACCGGGCCAAAAGATACGTTGGCAAATCATTTTCAGCAGGCCGGCTTCGATTTTCAGCACCCACGCGTACAGAAATTTCATGAATTGTGCGAACGCATTCAGGATTTGCCGCGGCATTTGGGACAGCATTCGGGCGGCATGGTTGTATGCCAGGGGCAATTGGATTCAGTGGTGCCACTGGAGCCGGCCACCATGCCGGGGCGCGTGGTGGTGCAATGGGACAAAGAAGATTGCGCGGATATGGGCATCGTAAAAGTGGATTTGCTGGGATTGGGCATGCTGGCGGTGCTGGAAGAGTGCATGCAACTGGTGCCGACGCACTATCACGTGCCGCTCGACCTTGCGCAACTGCCAGCGGATGATCCGCTGGTGTACGAAACGGTTCGCAGAGCAGACACGATTGGAATGTTTCAAGTGGAAAGCCGTGCGCAGATGTCTTCCCTGCCCCGCAATGCACCGGTGAAATTTTATGATTTGGTAGTCCAAGTGGCCATTATTCGCCCCGGGCCGATTGTCGGAAAAATGATGAATCCTTATATGCGGCGGCGGCAGGGAAAAGAGCCGGTAACGTACGCGCATCCGCTGCTGGAGCCAATTTTGAAACGGACGCTGGGCGTGCCGCTATTTCAGGAGCAGTTGTTGCGGATGGCTATGGCGGCGGCTAATTTCACGGGCAGCGAAGCGGAGGATTTGCGGCGGGCGATGGGATTCAAGCGGTCAGAACAGCGGATGCAGGAAATTGAACGCAAGCTGCGGTCTGGGATGACAGAGAACGGACTCAGCCCGAAGACGCAGGAAGAGATTATTTTGCAAATTACGTCGTTTGCGCGATATGGCTTTCCAGAATCGCATGCGGCGAGTTTTGCGTTGATTGCGTATGCCAGCGCATACATCAAGTGCCATTACCTGGCCGCTTTTACGGCGGCGTTGCTGAATAACCAGCCGATGGGATTTTACAGCGCAGCAACGATTGTGAAAGATGCGCAACGACATGGGCTGCGGGTGCGACCTATTGATGTACTGCAGTCGGAGTGGCTGTGTACCATCGAGCGAACGACAAATAAGGAAGGCCAGGATGTGCCGTGTCTGCGGATTGGGCTGCGCTATGTGCATGGATTGCGGCAAGCGGCGGCGGAAGCGCTGGTGCGCGAACAGCAAGGCGGAGTGTTTGCCGGAATTGATGATCTCGCGAAACGCGTTCCGGAATTACAAAAGGTGGAGTTAGTGACGCTCGGCGAAATTGGCGCTCTGAACAGTTTGGGAAAGGAACTGCACCGGCGGACGGCGCTGTGGCAAGTGGAACGCGCTGCGCGGCCGGCGGGTCCGTTGCTCGACGCGATTTCCGAAGACCACGAAGCTTCGCCGTTGTTGCAGATGACGGATGAAGAGCGACTGGTGGCGGATTTTCATGGCTCGGGCTTGACGGCGGGACGGCATCCTATGGCGTATTGCCGCGCAAGGATGGACGCGCAGCAAATAAAGCGCGCAAGTGAACTGGAGCACATGCGTGATGGCGAGTATGCGCGGATAGCGGGCTGCGTGATTGTGCGGCAGCGGCCGGGAACGGCGAAAGGTTTCGTGTTTTTGAGCATCGAGGATGAAACCGGAATCGCAAACGTGATCATAAGGCCGGACCTCTATGAGAAGTACCGACTGGTGATCAACCGCGAGAAATTTTTGCGCGTGGATGGCGTGCTGCAGAACCAGGACAAGGTAGTGTCGATCAAGGCGACGCAGGTCTTGCCGATCAGCGTGAGCGCTGCGGAAGTAGAGTCACATGACTATCACTGACAATGAGGCACGTAAAAGAGATACCGCCAGAGTTTATCCCGACGTCTCTACAGCGTTTACCGTAATACATTTCATTCCACTATTCAGGAACAATTGAGCAGCCGGCTTAGCGGCAAATTCTGCTTGACAGATTTAAACGCGTGTTTTAAACATATGTTTAGCATGGCTCACCACGCCACAACCCGCTTGTCACGATTGCTCCGCCTGAAGCGGACCACTCCCCGCACCGCAGAGTCGACACGAAAAAAATTGCTGGAGGCTGCGGAGCTGGTGTTTGCGGAACGTGGGTACTACAAAGCCACAATCCGGGAGATTTGCCGGCGGGCGGGCGCGAACGTGGCGGCGGTGAATTACACGTTTGGCGACAAGCTGGGGCTGTACACCGAGACACTGCGGGAAGCGCTGCGAGCGGCGGAAATCGCCAAGGTGACAGCAGCGATGGACGCTGCGGGCACGCCCGAAGAGGTGCTACGAGCTGTGGTACGGGTGCGACTGCACAGCCTGTGCGGAAGAAAGACACCGGATCGCGCGTTTCAGATCGTCATGCACGAATTTTCGCAGCCGACGCCGGCGATGGCGCGAGTGATTGATGAAGGAATGCGGCCGGTCTATGGAAGGATGCTGAAGGCCGTCGGTGCGCTGATTGGGAAACCCCCGGAACACGAGATGACCAAGCTGTGCAACAACAGCATTATCGGCCAGGTGCTGTTCTATAAGTCTTCGCAACCGGTGCTAGTTCGATTGCAACCGGAGTTGAAGCTGACGCCGGAAACGCTGGAGCGAATCGCGGAGCACGTTGCGGAGTTTTCCATTGCGGCGTTGCGAGCGCTGGCAGCGAAGCACGCGGCGCAGCCAGAAAAAATCGCAAGAGGCGAGAGCGACAGAGCCACAGCGGGCGAAGGGCCACAGGAATCGGGAGCCAAACATTCATGAGCGAAACACATACATTGACGCCCCCGGCGAAGGAAAAGGCCGAGTCGCAAGAAAAACCGGCGGCGCCAGCCGGTGCGCCGAGCGAAGAGGGGCCGCCGCGCAGCAAAGTGGCGCGTATTCTGCTGATTGCCGGCGCGATCATGGCGGTATTGCTGATCTGGAAGGTGTTTTTCGCGAATCCTGCCTTGCCAGAAAGTATTGTGGCGCTGAGCGGACGAATCGAGGGCGACGATTCGGCAGTGGCGCCGAAAACCAGCGGCAAAGTGATGGAAATTACGGTACGCGAGGGCGATTCAGTCACAGCAGGTCAGGTGATCGCGCGCTTGGACGATGCGCAGGTGCGAGCCCAAGAAGCCGCAGCGCGAGCGGCGTTAGTGGATGCGCAGGCCAAGGCGCAATCCGCGAATGAACAAATCAGCGTGCTCCAAGAGCAGTTGCGGCAAAGCCAGTTGCAGAGCACGCAATCGACAACCGATGCCGAAGGGCGCGTGCGGCAGGCACAAGCCGATTTGACGGCGGCGGAAGCGGACCTGAAGCAACAGGAAGCAGCTTTGAAGCTCGCGGAATTCAATCGAGAGGCGTACACGAAGCTCGCAAAAACGGGAGCAGTCTCGACGCAGCAAGGCTTGCAAGCGGAAGCAACTGCTGAGCAGCAGCAGGCTGCAGTCGCGGCGGCGCAACGACGCGTGGAATCAGCACGCGGCGCGCTGACCACCGCGCAGGCCAATCTGGACAACCCGAAGATTCGCGATGCGCAAGTGGCGAGCGCGAAGCGGCAAATCGTGCAGCAAGACGCACAAGTGGCGGCGGCAAAAGCGCAGACGCAGCAGGCACAGGCGCAGTTGACCGAGGCAGAAGCAAATCGCGCGGATTTAACCGTAGTGGCGCCCTTCACGGGAACGGTGCTTACACGAACGGCAGAGCCAGGCGAAGTGGTGCAAGCCGGAACGGCAATTATTACGCTGCTCGATTTGAGCAGAGTGTATCTGCGGGGATTCATTCCCGAAGGCGACATTGGAAGAGTGAAGATCGGGCAAGCGGCGCACGTGTTTCTGGATTCGGCGCCGGACAAGCCCCTGGACGGATACGTATTGCGAATTGATCCGCAAGCAACCTTCACACCCGAGAACACTTATTTTCGCAACGATCGCGTGAAACAAGTGGTGGGCGTAAAACTGCAATTGACGCAGGGCGTCGGCTTCGCGAAACCGGGAATGCCGGCGGACGGCGAGATCCTGGTGAGCGGCGACAAGTGGCCGAAGCACCGGCGCACACAATGAGCCCAGCCATCAGCGAACGGCAAGAACTGGAAGCAACCGGCGCTGCGAGCAGCGGAGCGGCAATCGTAGTGCGCGATCTGTGGAAGCGCTATGGAACGCTGGAAGCCGTGCTGGGGATCAGTTTTGAAGTGGAGCGCGGAGAGATTTTTGGGTTGATAGGCGCGGATGGCGCAGGAAAGACCACGACGTTTCAGATTCTGGCAGGAGTCATGGAGGCCAGTTCGGGAGTTGCGGAGATTTTTGGAAAGCCGGCACGACAGGCGCGTTCACGTACGGGATATTTGACGCAGACGTTCAGCTTGTATCTCGATTTGAGCGTGGAAGAAAACATTCGGTACCTGGGTCAACTGCGGCATGTACCGGAAGAGGAAATTGAGAAGCGCGGGAGCCGGTATTTGCGGGCATTTGATATGGACCGGTTTTCTGGACGGCTGGCAGGACAACTGAGCGGAGGGATGAAGCAGAAGCTGTCGCTCGTGTGCGCGCTGGTGGCGGAGCCACAGATTTTGCTGCTGGATGAGCCTACGACCGGCGTAGACCCAGTATCGCGACGAGAATTTTGGGACACCGTGGCGCACCTCGCCGGAGAAGGTTTGACTGTACTGGTGGCAACACCCTATCTGGATGAGGCCGAGCGCTGCCACCGAGTAGCGCTGATCCACCAGGGAAAAATCCAGCAGATCGGGACGCCGGATGAAATTCGCGGCAGTTTGAACGCGAAGCGTTTGGAGTTGCGCACGCCACAATTGCAAGGAGCATTAAGCACCCTAACAGCAGCGGCGAAGCAGCCCGGAAGCCGGATTTTCGACGTCCAGAGGTTTGGCGACCGGCTGGATTTGCTTTCAAGAAGCCCGGAAAAGACGCGAGAAGAAGTGACGCAGCTGATGGACGAGAAAAACTTCGCGATCGAGAACCTGCGCGTAGATGAGCCAACGCTGGAGAACACGTTTGTGGCGACGCTGCGCAGCCTCGGCGAGCGAGCACGAGAAGAACAGTTTCCGAGCCGGCATCTGCATCGAGGGATGCGCGGGCAAGTAGGAATTGGGGCGAAGAAGTTAACGAAGAAGTTCGGATCATTTACGGCGGTACATGACGTGAGCCTGGAAGTTCGGCATGGCGAGATTTATGGGCTGCTGGGAGCAAATGGCGCAGGAAAAACCACAACGATCAAGATGCTATGCGGCCTGCTCGAGCCGACGAGCGGAACCATGCGTCTGGCGGGCGAGCAAGAAACGCTGCGCTCCACGCGGGTGCGCCAGCAAATCGGATACATGTCGCAAAGGTTTTCGCTGTACGACGATTTAACCATCGAGGAGAACCTGGAATTTTTCGCCGGTGTATATGGCGTGCCGGAGCAGGAGCGGCAAGAGAAAGAGGAGTGGGTGCTGCGATTTTCGGGATTGGAAGGCAAACAGCACCAGTTGACGGGGAGTTTGCCGGGTGGATGGAAGCAACGAGTGGCGTTCGGGTCAGCGATCATGCACGAGCCAGCGATTGTGTTTTTGGACGAGCCTACGTCGGGCGTAGATCCGCTGGCGCGGCGGGCGTTCTGGTCGATGATCAACCACTTGGCGGACTCGGGCACAGCGGTGTTGGTGACGACGCATTATCTGGAAGAAGCGGAACAGTGCAACCGGCTGGGACTGATGGTCGCAGGAGAGTTGCTGCTGGAAGGAACGCCAAGTGAGATCAAGGCACGGCAGAAGGGGCATCTGTTGGAATTTCGTGTGGATGACACGCAGAAGGCGGCGGATCTACTGAAGTTAGACAGTGCGCGTTGGAGAGTTTCGATTTTTGGACGCTGGTTGCATGTGATCAGTGATGACGACGCGGAGACAGCGATTCGGGAAACCACGGCGAGGCTGGAGAGGGCTGGGCTGAAGATTTTGGAAGCACGAGAAGGACGATTCTCCTTGGAAGACGTATTCATCAGCGTAGTGGAGCACGCGCGAACGCAAGGCAAAGTCGGCGCGGAAGAGTAAGGCGAGCGCGGATTGCGCGCTGACGACGCAGCGAGCTCGGCGAAGCGAGTTGGTGTTTGAGGATTGAGGCTGCGAAATGCGAAGGGTCCTGGCGCAGGCACAGAAGGAGCTAATTCAGCTATTGCGCGACCGGCTGGCGGTGGCGCTGGCGCTGCTGCTGCCAGTGATTCTGCTGCTGCTGCAGACAACGGCGATTTCGTTGACGGTGAATGATCTGCCGATCGTGGTGCAGAATCTAGATGGATCGCAAACTTCGCAGAAGCTAGTAGATGCGTTTCGCAACGCCATTAGCTTTCACATTGTGGCCTGGCCGGCGGACAAGCAGCCGGAAGCCGCGTTTACTTCGAACAAAGCGCGCGGAGCGGTGATTATTCCAGTAGATTTTGGGCGGCGGATCGCGCGGGGCGAGCAGGCAGACGTGCAGATGCTGGTGGACGGCTCGGATTCGAACACAGCGCAGATTATTGCAGGAGACGCGCAACAGATTGTCCGAGCGTTCAACGCCCAGACAGGAGCGACGCGGCCAGATCCAGTCCTGGCGGCGATTCGACTGTGGTACAACCCGAGCCGGTCTTCGAAGATGTTCTATGGGCCGGGAATTTTCGTGATGGCGATGTCCATTTTCCCGCCGCTGCTCGCCACCTTGGCGATGTCGAAAGAAGGCGAACAAAAAACGATTCTGCAGGTGTACGTGGCGAATATTTCGGCGCACGAGTTTCTGCTGGGGAAGACTCTGGCGTTCATGATTGTGGCCAGCGCGGAAGCACTGATCATGCTGGCGATTCTCTTTGCGGGATTTGGTTTGCGTTTTGCGGGCGATCCGACACCGTTTCTGGTAGCGACGGTGTTGTACATGTTTTGTGTAACGACGTTCGGGAACATGGTAGGAGCGGCGATTCCGAGCCAGGTGGCGGCAGTGCAAGCAATCGCGCTAACCGGATTTTTGCTGGTGTACATGTTTTCCGGGCTGCTGTTTCCGATTTCGAATATTCCGTCATCGATCCGTTGGCTATCGAATTTTGTGTGGGGCCGCTACTACATCGAGATTGTGCGCGACGCGATGCTCGCAGGCGGTGGGTGGCCGGCGGTGTGGTGGAAAGTGCTGATCGTGGGCGGAATCGGCACAGGTTTCTACGGGCTGGCGTGGCGCAACATGCGGCGGATGCAGTTGAAGGTTTGACGATGCGAAGAAAACTACGATCGCTGATTGATCCGCGGATGTGGGCCTTGGTACGCAAGGAATTCCGGCAAATTCTGCGGGACCGGCGCCTCGCGATGTCGCTGATTGTGCCGCCGACGCTGCAACTGTTGCTATTTGGATTTGCACTAAACCCGACGGTGGCAAACCTGCATCTGGGCGTGGTGGACGATAACAAAACGCCGGAAAGTCGCGAACTGATCGCGCAGATGACACAGAGCCAAAGCTTTTCCGCGAGCGGCGACTATCTTTCCATCGAGGAAATGTCCAAAGATTTGGCGAGCGGCAAACTCGATGCGGGGCTGGTGATTCCGTACGACTACACGCGGGACTTGCAGCGCGGCCGGGCGGTGACGGTACAAGTGCTGCTGAACGCGATGAACTCGAACACGGCAACAATTGCGCAGGCATACGCGCAAGGGGTGATTGCGACGTACAACCAAGGGCTGGCCGGGCAAGGCATCCATGCGCAATTCCACCAGATTGCGGCGACGGACGTGAGCCGGAAAGGAAGCGTGCTGCTGCGGCCGTCGTTTTTATACAACCCGGGACTGCAGCCCACGTGGTTCATTGTTTCAGGAATTCTGGGTGTGCTGCTGATTTTGAATGGATCGCTGATTTCGGCGGCGGCGCTGGTGAAAGAGCGCGAGACGGGAACGTTGGAACAGTTGCTGATGTCGCCGGCCACGACGACGCAGGTAATTGTAGCGAAGTTGTTCCCGCTATTTGCGTTGCTCTGCATGATGGGCCTGATGGCGATGGTAGTGATGCGCGTAATTTTCGATATTCCGTTCCGCGGAAACATTGTCCTGGTGATGGGAGCGGCAGCGTTATGCCTGCTGTGCGGGATCAGCATCGGAACGTTCATCGCGACATTTACAAAGTCGGCGCGGCAAGCTCAGCTGACGCTGTTTTTTGTGAATCCGCCGCTCACTTCTCTTTCGGGAGCGTTTACCCCAGTGGAAGCGATGCCGAAGTGGTTGCAGCCCGTGGCACAGTTCAATCCCATTCAACATTTCGGGCAGATCTCGCGAGGCGCCATGATCAAAGGCAGCGGCATCGCGACGCTGTGGCCGAACTTTCTGGCGCTGCTGGCGTTTACGCTGGTGCTGGTGTCGCTGAGTATCTGGCGGTTCCGTAAACAGCTGAGCTGAGACACAGGGAATCTCATGGAAAAGAGCAAGCACATGGCGATTTTTATTCTGACGAACGCGAAAAAGATGGTGGCGCAACTCGCGGTAGCGGGCGGGATGGCGTGGCTGGCATGCAGCGTTCAAGCCGCGGCGCAAGGCCCGGCGCAAGGAGCGCAACAAGGTGGCCAAGCCACACAAGCAACGCAATTGCCGCTTTCCGGTCGCACCACGGCGCAGTCGAATGGAACGGTGAAGGCAACCGAGTCGCCGATTTCGGGTCTAACCAACAGCGTGAACACTCTCAACTCGTCAGTGCAGGCGCAGGGCGCGTATGCGGGAAGCATATCAGGCCTGGCAAAGATGCCTTTCTCTGGAAAGCTCGGATTCCAGGAAGCGATTCAGCGGGCCCTGGCGTTCAACCTGGGGCAGACAGGCGCGACGCAGGCCATGCGGCAAGCGCAAGGACAAGCGCATGCGATGCGCAGCTATCTGCTGCCGAATATCAACGGCACCGCTACCGAAAACATGCAAACGACCGATTTGCGGGCGTTCGGATTCAAATTCAACGTGCCGGGTTTCAACATACCGACCGTAGTCGGACCGTTTAACTACGTCGATCTGCGGGCGCACCTGTCGCAGACGATTTTTGACTATGCGGCGTTGAACAACTACCGGGCGATGAATGATGTGAGCCGTGCGGCGCGTTACTCGGCGCAGGACGCTCGAGATCTGATCGTGCTCGCAGTGGGTGGAGCGTATTTGCAGGTGACAGCGGCGAAGGCGCGGCTGGCGGCGGAGCAAGCGCAGGTGAAGGCGGCCAATGCGGTGTATGAACAAAGCGTGCAGCAGTTGCTGCAGGGTGTGGTCGCAAAGGTGGATGCGGACAAAAACCAGGTGCAATTGCTGACCGAACAGCAACGGCTGCTTTCGCTACAAAATGATTACGGGAAGCAGAAAATCAACCTGGCGCGCATGATTGGCTTGCCTCCGAACGACCAATACGAGATCACCGACGAAATTCCGTATGCGCCAGCGACGCCGATGACGGTCGACGATGCGGTGAAGCAGGCGTTCGAATTGCGCGCGGATTTGAAGGCGGCGGATGCCCAGGTGCGCGCAGCGGAAAAAGCCAAAGGAGCAGCGCGCGGCGAGCGCTATCCGGCATTGAACGCGTCAGCAGATTTTGGCGGTATCGGAGTTACGCCCGGACAGCTGCAATCCACGTACACGGCGACGGCGACGTTGAAGATTCCGATCTGGCAGGGTGGCCGCGCGGAAGCGGACGTGCAGCAAGCGAACGCCGCGTTAGAACAGCGGCGCGCGGAATACGAAGACTTAAAAGGGCAGATCGAGGCCGACGTGCGGAGCGCGTTTCTGGATTTGCAAGCCGCGGCGAGCCAAGTGGAAGTCGCGCAGAAAAACCTGCAGGTAACACAGGAAGAAGCAGACCTTACGCACCAGAAGTTGCAGGCGGGAGTGAGCACGACGGTGGACTATGCGCAGGCGGAGGAATCCGCGACGAACGCACAGTTTGACTACATCAATGCAGTGTTCGCGCACAACATTGCGAAGCTGAGTCTTGCACGGGGGATGGGCAGGGCGGCGAGCGGGTTGCCGGAGTTTTTAAAGCTGCCGTAAGCCGAAGAATTCCGAAACGACCTTGTATTGACGAATGACACTGGCGCTGCTGATGGAGGAAACGCTCTAAGGTTGCGGGTTCGTTTTTGGTCGAACAAATACACCTTCATCGATCGCGCGATTCTGTTCCACACGGCTGAACTGGATCACAGTGGTTGCTTGCGGTTCCGACAAGACTAAATGGAATGCAACTTTCACGCCGTCAACGTCGCGGTAGTCGGAGTAATCCGTCTGGGTCGGATTGTCGCCAAAAGCGGACGCGCCGTAGCGGGCCAAGCGGACCAACAACCCGGACTGTTCATCAAAATAAAATTTAGCGATGGGGTGGCCGTCGCGAATGGCGTACAAAGCGTACGCCTGCCGGCCGCTGATCGTTTCGGGATACTCGATGCGCAGATCGGGAAAGAATTGTGGCAGGTGTAGAGGTAGCTGAAGGTCAGCGTCCATCCGGAGGTCGTCGACTGCGGAGCCTTCCAGGTCGCGACTGCGATGGCCGGGAAAAGTAAGCCATGCGGAGCGACCGTCGAAAACAGTGGAGCTATCGCCTTCCGCAAGATGGCGCACGAAGGCCCGCTTGTTTGAGGACTTGGTGAAAACTTGGACGGGCGAGGACTTGCCGGCGAAGGTCGCAGTGCCGGTTTGCACACGCGAGTGAATCGCCGCAATGGCCGAGGCGCCGCCCAGTGCGTCAACGAAATTCTTCAACAATTGGGAAACGGTGGGTAGGGCACTAGATCCCGAGGCAGAAACTGGTGCGCTAGCGGATACCGGCGTGTCGGCATCAACCGCAGGAGTTGAGACCGGATTGGCAGCGCCGCGGTGGCAGGAGAAACAGGTTACACCACGCGAATTGGCGAAACACTTCTGATTCAATGACAGGGTCATCTGCATCATCTTGCGCGCGGTCTGCTTGGTCTTTTTGTCGTCGTTTTCAAAATGACCTTCGCTGTGGCAGAAGTCACACGAGACGCCGAGCGATGAGGAAATGAATTCCATGGTGGGGAGCAACTGGTTTGCAGGAACACCTTTCAACACCTGGATGTTCTTGTAGACGTCTTGCGCCGGCTTGTCCGGACTTTCGAGAAGCGACGCGGAAGCAGAGTCATTTGGCGAGGGCCCGCCGTTCATCGCTTCTTTGATCTTGGCCGCCAAATCTGCCGCTGCGACGGCGTTGTCGGTCTTTCGATACAACTCAATTAGCGTGCTGGCCGCCGGAAGATCGAGAGGATCATCCGAAACGGCGCGGGACAAATGCGCAATAGCTGGACCTGTATCGCCGCCCTGCACGTACGGAGAGGCGGCGCCGGCTTCGGACAAAGGTGAGGGGTCCAACTGCAAGGCCCGTTCGAAGGCAAATCTGGCGTCCGCGTTTTGCCGGCCCATAAGCAGCGCATCTCCAATCCACTTGAAGAGTTCGCTGTCGTTGGGAAACAGATGCTGCACCTCAGTAAGGGCACGGTATCCGCGAACAATGAAGGCGGAGGAATGCCGCTGCATTCCGGCGTCAATATATGCAATACCCAGGTTCCGTTCTCGCAGATTTTCCGCAGGCTCGCGCCAGGCGGCGATGTCCAAATCCGGAGGCAACTCAGTGCCCTGGATTGGACGCCGCTGAATGCGATGATCGGTGAACACGGTATGGCCGCCGTCTCGCGCATTGCGGCGCGGCATGTGGCAGGAGACGCAGTCGCTCTGTTTCGAAGGGTGCGAAGATGGAAAGCTTGCACCGTGACACGACAAGCAACGCGCACGATAAAACTCTCCGGGCTGCGTTGGCTTATTGTGCGGATCGTGGCACGTGCCGCACCACAGCCGTCCGCCGCTGTTCCGCGCACAAACACTCTCAGCCAGTTGCTCGACATGGCTGATCACCTTAAGGGCTCCGGCAGATGAACCCGGAGGCAAAACGTTGTGATACACGGTGAAGGTTTCTTCCAGTGGCCGACCCGGTACGAAATCGCTCAGCTTTTTTCCGGGATTGGGAACACGTGAGGCACCAAAGAGATGGCACTGCTCACAGACACTATCGCGAGCCGCGGGCGCGAGCTTCGCGGGATTGACGATGTTTCCGGCGCGGGGGTCGGCAAGGTGTTTTTCGAGAGGACCATGACAGCGATCGCAGCTGATAGCTTCCTCGGCAAAAATAGGTTGGCGGTATTCGTTAAGCGTGCCCACAACGGACAGCGCGCGACCGGAATGGCAAAGCACGCATTCTTCGCTCACCGGGCGAGTGAAGTCCGGATCGGGAGTATTTTCATACCCAGGAGCCAAGTCATAGGAGTGGCGAGCGGTGTAAAACGCGATCGGGGATTGAAAAAGATGGCCGCCGATTGCTGCGAGATAGCCGGCGGCGTGCGTGCCGGAGCCGATGACGTAGTCGATGCGATACTGACTGGTTTCGCCGCCGTTCTCCCAATGCTGAAAATAGCCGTTCGCCGAAGAGCGCATGGTGATTCTCGAGCCGTGGGCCTCGACGGAGCCTTCGGGTTCGCGCGCGGCGCGACGTAGAGACCGCGCCATCGCAGAGCGCGCGTAGCCAGCAACTTCATCGGGATGGCAGAAGACGCACCGGCGCGATTGCGCCGAGTAGCTGGCCGTATTCGGCACGGACGTGTCAGCGGGGCTCGAGGACATCGGAGAGCTTTGTCCGAAGACGACGAAGGCGAGCAAAAGCGAGAAGCCCAAAAACCAAAGCCCGATACATTGCGCGCGAGAAACTCGGCGGCGCGGCGCCGCAACTATCGAGGGCACTCCAGCGGCTGACAATTTCTTCGTTTGGCTCATCGAACGAAATAGTTTTACCGGGGAACGAAGGAACGCCGCAAGTGGAATGAGGAGTTTTTGTGAGGAATGGCCCGGAATTGCAGTGTTCACGTGCGCGATGGCACTCTAGACGTCAAAAAATGGGACCGCCGTTCGGGGTGTAGAACGACGGTCCCTGGTGCGTTGCGGGTAAAAAATCTAGAAAGTCAGCTTGCCTCCCAATTGCCACCAGCGCGGAAGCGTCTGCGCGGTCACTTGGCCGAAGTTCCCCTGGGACACGTCGCCCTGGATGTTTTGGAAATTGGCGTGGTTGAAGAGGTTGTAGAACTCGAAGCGCATCTGGAAAACCAAACGCTCCGTTATGTGGGTGTTCTTATAGACGGTCATGTCCGTTTGTATGAATGGCGGGTTTCGGAAGGCGTTATATCGCTCGTTGCCGTTCGTACCGGCGGTCGGCACAGTAAATTGCGCGCCGGTAAAGACTCCCGTTGTGTAGGCGGTTCGTGATGTACCTTGCTGATAGCTGGCGACATCAGGAAAACTGAAGTTGTCTCCATTCGCAAGATAATCGCCTGTCTTGGTGGTTTGCGCGTCGGCTCCGGCCACGTAGTTCGCGCCGTTGAACGCCGCAGACGTAAACACAGTAAAAGGATAGCCGGTCTGGTAGATGCTGGTCCCGCTTAGACCCCAACCGCTGGATGCATGGCCGACGAATCCCGCACCACCGTTCAAACCGGGCTGCTCATAGTTGAAACTGGCGGAGAAACGGTTTGGAGTATCCCAAGGCGATGGACCGTAAAAAGCCGAGGGATTCTCCGGTGTTGGGTAGCGGCTCGCATCGTCTTTCGAAGACGACCGGGTGTAAGAAACATCGAAGAATCCGCGGCTCGCTCTGGCGCGCACATCGAACGTTACCGCTTCATAGTTGCCATAGCGATTGTTCTGTGTGTAGGCAATTTGGCCAAAACTCGGATTAAGCCGCGGCGGAGCGGAGTTCGCGGGCAATCCGATCAGCGCCCCGGGCAATTCGTTGATGTCCACACCGTAGGACACCAGGCCGCCGGCGTTGCCGTTGCCAACGAGATCGGAGGTATGGGATCCGCTGTACAGCGCGGAAGCGACAAAGTGGCTGCCGAGCCGATGTTCCAGGGTTCCCGACCAAATGTACGCAGTGGGCGAGACAGCGTTCGGGTTAATTCCTCCGATGCCCAATTCTGCGCCGACGATTCCTCCGGCTGCATCCAGACAAGGGGCCACAGGACATAAACTTGTTCCGGCCAACTGAGGAAATACAAATCCGAAGGGCGGCTTGCTGCTGGTGCCTTGGACAAACACCGGCTGGTTGCCGGGCGCGTTAGCCGCGAAGAAAGTCGGATTGATTAGACCCGGCGGATTACCTCGGAATTCCTCCTGAATATTGGCGGGTGTGAGCCAGTTGGAAAACATTCCGAATCCGCCGCGAACCAGCCAGTTGCCGCGCCCATCGATGTCCCAGGCTACGGCTACACGCGGAGTGTAGGCCTTAGGCGTACTCTTCAAGGCGTTATGCGTAGCCTTGGCAAAACCACTGGCGACCTGATCTTCGAACGTGGACCCCGAGCCGAGGTAGAAGTTGCCGAAAACCGTCGTCGGCGTCTTGGAATACGGATTGCCTTGATCGTCAAAACGGAATCCGAGAGTCAGAGTCAGATTGCGGCGCGCCTTCCACGTGTCTTCGGCAAAGATGCCCCAGGTTTTGGAAGCTGCGTCCCAACTCCAAAGCGTCTGCTGACCGGTGATCGGGCTGTACATAACTCCGCTCTCCGTGTGAGGTGCATCTTGGGCCAGCGCCAGCAAGTTATCGAAGCTAAAGCCGGGATGGGACCACGGCCCCTGAAAGGGCTCCACGTCGTCGCCATACAACCCTTCATAGCCGACCTTGATCACGTGGGCGCCGCGTACGTGAGTCAGAACGTCGCGCCAGTGGTAGTTGTGTTGGATGAAGTCGCCTTGCGCGAAGCCGACGCCGTATCCGACACTCTGCCCGGTAACGCCGATTCCCGGAATCGTGAAATCGCCGGTTTCGCCGAGTTTGCCTTCGATGCGGTTCTGCGCAAAGATCGCCTCATTCAACGTTGTCGGACTGAAGTCGTGCGTCCAGTTCACCTGTAAGGCGCGCTCCCAGTAGTTATTTGTGGTCGAAAACTGAGGAATCACATTGGGTGCCGGGTTGCCCTGCAAGGTGCGGAAGAAGCTGCCGTAAACGCGGTCCTTGTGGAAATATTTGTCGACACGAACGAAATATTGGGTGCCATTGATGACGTTCGAGGAATTAAAGATGCCGCTGTCCAGCATCGGCGTGGCGCACGGCAAGTTTTCCGTTGCCGCCGTTCCGCAGGTGCCGGGAAAAATGTCAGCAGCCGTTTTCGACACCGCCACTCCAACCACGTGTGTGGGAACGTACGTATTCAAGATCTTCGTCCCGAAGGTGCCCGGGTTGTTCGCTTGAGCGAAGGCTGCAAAAGCTGGGTCGGGAAAAGTTATAACGTTGTTGCCAGTAGAAGCAGAAGACCGCAGCGCTTCGATGCCGAAGAAGAAAAAAAACTGGTGATGCGGAATAATCGGGCCGCCGATGTTCCCAGAGAAGTTGTTGCTGTGGAACGGATTGTAAGCGTGATCCGAGCCCGGCAGGGAGTACTTGGCGAACATCGATTGGTAGTTAAAATAGTCGCTCGCCAAACCGTGGAATTGATCGGCTCCCGATTTCGTGGTCATCGCGACCTGTAGGCCGCTGCCGCGTCCGTACTCGCTCGAGTAGGTGTTGACCTGATTGTTGAATTCCTGAATCACGTCGGGGTTGGGAGTCAGATTCAGCACGCCTTGCCGAACGCTGCTGGTCACATCCAGCCCGTCAATGACCCACATATTCGCCACGGTTCCTTGACCGTTGGCGCTCGCGTCCACCGCTTCTTCCGTCGAGAAGTTGCCGGCGTTAGCGCCCGGTGTTCCTGAAGAAACTCCGGGGCCGCCCGCGAGTCCAAGTCCGGTCACGCCCGGCGCAACGGTAGTCAGGTCCAGCATATTTCGTGCAGGAAGCGGCAGCGTAGACAATTCCTGGGTTTGCAGCGTTTGTTCATTGCGGGTTTCAGTGGTGTTTACCAGCGGATTTTCAGCGCTGACCGTCACGGACTCCGTGGTAGCCCCAACCTTCACGGCGATCGGAACGTTTAAGTTTTGAAAAGTCTCCAGGGTGACGGTGGTATCTGCCGTGGAGAAACCGGTTGCCGTTACCGAAATTTTGTACTGCGCGGGCGCCAAACTGAGAAAGCGGTAATTTCCCTCGCCGTCCGTAGTCGTCGTCGCCTCAACATGCGTCGCGAGATTCTCCAGAACAATCTTGGCGTTAGCTACCGCGGCACCGCTGGGATCGGTGACGATCCCTTGAATGCTGGAGTTGAACTGCGCCCACGTCGGGAAGGCGGCCAGCAACACCAGCAGCAACAGCCGCACAGACCAGACAGCAATCGATCGCACTTGCATCGCTTCCACCCCCTCAGGAGCAAACATTTACTGGACCAAGTCCGTGTAAACGTTTTCTCGATTGCTGCAGGTATACGGCAGATGAAAAGGAACTGTCAAGGTTTTTCTAATGGTTTTGCACTAGAGGACGAGCGGCGGGGCCTCGTTAACGTTAACGGCCCGGGAAATTAGAGAGCCGGACGGTTCAGCTTTTGCTCCAGCCACGGTTGGGCACTGGGCCGGCACCTTCTTTCAGCGTCACCAGCTGATTGGCCGCAATGTGTTTGAAAGACTCCGCAACACCGCTGGGCCAGTGCACTTCTAGGTCGACAAACTCGCTGCTACCCAAGCCGAAATGCAGCCGCGGATCATTGCAGGAGTAGTAGCTGCTTTGGCTTAACAGCGGTTGCACCTGCATTTTCCCGCCATAGCGCGCAACAACACGGGCTCCGATGGCACTGCGATTCGACTTCACGCCCTCCAGCTTGACCTTGATCCAGTTATGTTTCCCCTGCATGTCGTTGCGTAACAGCGAGGGTGCTTCGTTCATGTTGACGATGAGAACGTCCACATCGCCGTCGTTGTCAAAATCCCCGAATGCGCAGCCGCGACTGCTGTGCGCGGCGGCCACTCCAGGGCCGGCCACGTCAATCAACTCCTCAAACGACCGATTGCCAAGGTTCCGAAAGACGGCACGGGGAGTCTTATAGGGGTACTGCGAAAGCGTGCGCTCCACTTCTGGGTAAACGTTACCCGTAACCATGAATAAGTCGGGGTAGCCGTCGTTGTCGAGGTCCACCATGCCGGCGCCCCAGCAGACGTAGCGCGTCTCGACACCAATGCGGGACGACCGTGTGACATCGTCAAAATTGCCTTTGCCGTCGTTGTGATAGAGAACGCAGGAATCGTCGGCAAAATGCGTCTTGAAAATATCGAGATGGCCGTCGAGATCGTAATCGCCGATGCCGACGCCCATGCCAGCCTGTTCCTCGCCGTCGTCACTGAGGGCAACGCCGCGAAGAACACCCTCTTCACGAAACGTGCCGTCGCGGTTGTTCATGAACAGCAGGCTCGGCGTGGAATCGCAGGCGACGTAAATGTCGGGCCAGCCATCTTCGTCAAGATCGGCGGCGATGACCGTCATGCCGTAGCATTTGGTGAATTGCGAAATGCCAGCTTGCTCGCTGACGTCAGTGAACGTGCCGTCGCCGTTGTTACGGTAGAGCGAATGGCGCCCGGTGGGTAGGCCGCGAGGGCCGCATTCCACCGGCACGCCGTGGAAGTTGCAGTTCGAACTATTGCCCGAAACCGGCGCGTGCTCGAAAGAAAAGCGCACGTAATTCGAGACAAAAAGATCGAGGTGGCCGTCACGGTTGTAGTCGAGAAAAGCGCAGCCCGCGCCCCAACGTGGCTGATCGTTGAGCAGGCCCGCCGCTTTGGTGACGTCGGTAAATGTGCCGTCGCCATTGTTGCGATACAGCATGTTCTGGCCGAAGTAGGTGCAAAAAATATCGTCGAAGCCATCGTTGTTGTAGTCGGCGACGCAAACGCCGTTGGCCCAGCCGATGGCGTGCAGGCCAGCTTTTTCCGTGACGTCGGTGAAGGTGCCATCGCGGTTGTTTTTGTAGAGGCGATTGGTGGCGCCGGGAGGATTGCCTTCGAGCCGCGTGCCGGAAAGCAGAAAAATGTCCATCCAGCCATCGTTGTCGTAGTCGATGAACGCGCAACCGCAGCCGTCGGATTCGAGGATGTACTTGTTGGACTGCTGGCCGCCGTAAATGGTGGGGGCCGTTAAGCCAGCCTTGGCCGCAACGTCGACGAAGTGCGCGTCGAAAGGACGACCGGAGGGCGCCTGACGGGCGAGCGGCTTTGCAGCGTGGCCGCCCATTCCCTGCCCCAAAGCGCGCTCGCCCCAGAGAGAAATGGCGGAGCTGAGCGATAGCCGCACAAAATTACGCCGCGAAAAATTCATTCGAACAGGATTCCGTCTCGAAGCATGGATTGCTAAATCATACCCTGACTGCATTAGGTTTGTTTTGCTGGCTTAAGGTTGCTTCGCCGGCGCATCGTCTTCGAACAGCTTATAGCGATAGCGCTCGCGCTCTTCTTGCGTGGCTTGCTCGCGCAGTTTCGCCAGTCGCTGGAGCAATTCGGGGATTTCCTGCTGTTGGCCGGTTTTTCGCAGCGCTTGAATCAAGCGGTACACGGCGGTCTGGTCTTTCGGTTCGATTTCGAGGGCTTTGCGGCATTGGACGATAGCCTCGGGATATTGTTCCGCCTGCATGTAAAGTTTGGCCAAAACGGTGTGCGCAGCAGAAAGCGTGGGCTGCAGGGCCACAGCTTTTTTTGCCAAGCGCATCGCCAGTTCGAATTCGGGACTGCCGGGATCGGCGCCTTTTTGCGAGAGAACATCCGCTTGGAGATAAAGCAACAAGGGGTCGTTGGGCTTCTGTTTGAGCTTTTCCTGCACCGAAGTGAGCGCATGATCCAGGTCATTGGCCTGTACGGCAGTGAGGCCCTGCGCCGCGACACTTAGCGATTGATTTGGATTCAGCGCGTAAGCTTTTTCGAAGTCGGCTTCGGCTTTGTCGTATTGCGCGAGCTGCACGTACAGCACGCCACGGGCGACGTATAAGTCGTCAGCCTTGGGCTGGAGCGTCAATCCTTCCGTGATGACATCGATTCCGACCTGGAACGACTGATGAGAAAAACAGATCGTGGCGAAATCGAGGTAGAGGCTGATTCTGCGCGGATCGAGGAGCAAAGCCTGGCGCAACGTGCTCACGGCGTGCGGAGTATCGCCGGCATCTTCGTAGGCGCGCGACGCCAGTTCGAGAGTACTGACGTCGTTGCTGGCCGATTCGAGAAGCGGCTGTAACGTGGCGATGGCATCCTGCGGCTTGTGGGCCATCAGTTGAACGGAAGCGAGAACTTGCTTCTCTTTGGGATCGTCGGGGCGCAAAGCGACTGTCTTTTGGAGGGCTGCCGCAGCGTCGTCCAGGCGCTTGAGGCGCGCCAAGCAAGTGGCGTAAGCATGCAGTGCGTCGACTTGGGACTCTAGTAGCTGACGGGCCTGTTCGAAGTGGGAGATCGCTGAAGGACAGTTGCCTTGCTGATACGCCAAGACAGCAAGCATAGCGTTCGCGGTTGGGTCGCCAGGACGCAATTCCAGCAGGTGATTGAGCAGCGGAACGGCTGCTTTGTTGCCAGACTGATAGTGAATCTGCGCGGCACCGGCCAAAGCTGCGACACTGTCGGGATTCAGCTTGAGCGCGTGTTCGAAGGAAGCTAGGGCGTCCTTGCTGTCACCTTTGTCGGCAAAGGCGATTCCTTGAAGCGTCCACAGTTGTGGATTGTTGGGCGATTCCTTAAGGGCACTGCGGCTTAACTCCACGGCTTTGTCGAAATCACCAGCGCGGAGCGCGGAACTGACCGGCTCGGCGGGATTTTGCGGCAGCGGCATGGCCGCAGCGGCAACAGCTCCACTCAGCAGCGCGCCCAACAATACGATTTGGCAAGGACCGTTCATGTTTCGCGACAAATAGAGCCAGGTTCTTTCACTCTGCGCCAGAATAACGCATCGCAGAAAAGGTTTACAGCTTGCTTTTGACTTCGTGGCGGCGCCGCGCTATACATGAGACATTGAGAAAACGCTTTCTCAACCCGCCGTTCTCGGCCCGCTACGCAAGAGCAGTTTCAGGAGAGCATATGAAAATCACCTCCAGACGACAGTTCCTCGGTTCGGCAGCGCTCTCCACGGCCGGTCTCATGGCAGCGCGTTCGCTGCCCGCTTGGGCGCGCGCGGAAGGCGCGACGGCGATCACGCCGGCGATTTCGCTATTTGGCTATTCCCAGGTCCAGTTGTTGGATGGCCCGTTCAAGACGCAGTTTGAGCAAAACCACCAGCTGTTCCTTGGCCTGAACGAGGATGGCCTGCTCAAGCCGTTTCGGCAGCGCGAGGGCTTGCCTGCGCCCGGCCCTGATATGGGCGGCTGGTACGACAACGGCGATGACTTTGACGAGAAGACAAATTTTCATGCGTTCATCGCAGGCCATTCGTTCGGACAGTATCTTTCCGGGCTGGCGCGCGCGTACGCGGTGACCGGGTCGAAACCCACGCAGGAAAAGGTGCATCGGCTGGTGAAAGCGTTCGGCGCAACGGTCGAGCCCGCTGGCAAGTTTTATGTGGATTATCGTTTGCCGGGTTACACCTTCGACAAAACCAACTGCGGCCTCATTGATGCGCACGAATTTGCGTCGGACCCGAACGCACTGGACGTGTTGAAGCGGGCGACCGAGGCAGTGTTGCCGCATTTGCCAGAAAAGGCGTTGAGCCGCGCGGAGCAGGAAGCGCGGCCGCACAAGTCGCTAGCCTACACTTGGGACGAGACCTACACGTTGCCGGAAAATTTCTTCCTGGCGTATCAGCGGAGCGGCGACAAGCGGTATCGGGAACTCGGCGAGCGGTTCATTTATCACGAATATTACGACGCGCTGGCGGAAAACCACAATGCCCTGCCCGGCAAACACGCGTACAGCCACGTGAATACGCTCAGTTCGGCAATGCAGACCTATTTGACGCTGGGCGACGAAAAATATTTGCGCGCGGCGACGAATGGACTGCGCATGGTGCAGGAGCAGAGTTATGCCACGGGCGGCTGGGGACCGGACGAGGCGTTCGTCGTACCCGGCAAGGGACTGCTCGCCGCGAGTCTGGGGACCAGCCACTCCAGTTTTGAAACACCCTGCGGTGTCTACGGCCAGTTCAAAATCACGCGCTACTTGTTGCGCGTCACCAAGGATTCGCGCTACGGCGACAGCATGGAACAGGTCATGCTCAACACGATCGCTGGCGCAAAGCCGATTCTGCCCGATGGCACGAGCTTCTACTATTCGGACTACGACAAAGACGACGCCAAGAAGGTCTATTACAAGGACAAATGGCCGTGCTGCTCGGGGACTTTCCCGCAGCTGACTGCCGACTATCACATCAGCGCCTACTATCCGGCGAAAGAGGGCATTTATGTGAATTTGTTTCTGCCGTCGCGCTTGAAATGGACGCAGAACGGTGCCTCGGCAACGCTGACGCAGCATACCGACTACCCAAGAGCCAACACGACACAGCTGCAATTCGAATTGGCGCGACCGGAACAGTTCACCGTATATCTGCGTGTTCCGGAGTGGGCCGACAAAAACACCCGCATCTCGGTGAATGGCAAGCGGGCCGAAGGCGCGTTCGAACCGGGAAAATTCTTTGCGCTGAACCGGACGTGGAAGAGCGGCGACCGAATCGAGTACGAAATCGGTATGCCGCTGCGGCTGCTGCCGGTGGATCCGCAAACGCCGCAGACGGTAGCGCTAGCGCGTGGACCAGTAGCACTGTTCAGAATGGGCAACTTACCGGGCACGTTCTCTCGCGCACAATTGCTGGGAGCGACCCGAGCCTCCGGGACTTCCGACGATTGGCTCGTGACGACGGACGCCGGCAAGGTGACGTTCCGGCCGTTCTCTGCGATTGGTGATGATCCCTATAGGCTGTACCAAACGATTGCCGGCTAGGGTCTGCGCGGCATCTGCGATAGGCGGCGCGTTCGCAGACGTTCTGAAAACCTGATTCCTACGAATTAAGCGCGCAAAATCGGCGTCCAGACCTGCATGGGCGTCGCGGCACGATTCGCCCACGCGTAGTACGGAATGAAGCGCAGTTCCGTGGCGCGGACTGCGGGCGCTTTGGCCGGGAGCGGTTCGTAGAGTCCGCTGCTTGCAGAGGCCTGCTCGTTAACTCCTCCGAGGTGTTTGATCACCACAATTCCGCCGAGCAAGTCTTTCTGAAATTCCGTGGCAAACTTTGGCGAGCTTTGCCGCGTATCGAGTCGTACATCAAACAAATTCACGCCATCTGGCTGGTCCAGTTGTTCGAGGCAGTAAACTAATGGGCCGCGCTGGACGGCGGCGCGGCCGAAATCGTCCACTACGCGCGGGTTCGCGGCAATGATTTGCGGATTCATGGCGAATTTCACACTCACAGAATCGCCTGGAGACCAGCGTCGCCGCAAAGCAAAATACTGTCCGGGTATCGCGCCGGAAGCTGCTTTTCCATTCACGTTGACTTGCGCACCGTCGGACCAGCCGGGGATGCGTAGAAAGACCGTAAATTCGGCAGGCCTGGCGGGCGACACGGCAAGATCTACGTTCCCGTCCCACGGATAATTCGTTTTCTGCGTCACCTGCAGCGCGGTGCCGTCTTCCAGGTGCCAATCCAGTTTCGAATTGTCGTAGAGGTGGACGTACAAACCATCTTTGCTCGTGCTGTAGAAGTAGCCCGGCAGTGAAGCAAAGGTGCGTTCGAGATTCGGAGGGCAACAGGTGGTGTCGTACCAGGGGTTGCGAATCTTGTCACCATTCGAAGGATCGAAGCCGAGCGGATTGCGGTAGCAATAGAGTGTGCCGTCGAGCGACATGCCGGAGTTGATGCCGTTGTAGAGGGCGCGCTCGATCACGTCGGCATATTTGGCTTCGCCAGTCGCAGCGAGCATGCGCCAGTTCCACATCATGTTGCCGATCGCAGCGCAACTCTCGCCATAGGCGGTGAAGTTCGGCAGTTCGTAAGGTTCGCCGAAGGCTTCGCCCTGGCTGCGCGCACCGACCCCACCCGTGACATACATCTGCCGGTTGGCGAGGTCTTCCCAAAGCGTGTTCAGCGTCTTCCAGTAGGTCTGATCGCCGGTTTCAAGATAATAGTCAGTTGCGCCGCAGCAGGCGTACATGGCGCGCACGGCGTGGCCTTCGAGATGCGTGCGCGTGGTGAACGGAATGCCGCAGAAGTGGTAGACGTAGCCGTACTTCTGCACCTTGATGCGGTCATCGCCTTGCAAAACGTAGCCGGCGAAGTCGAGGTAGCGTTTTTCCCCGGTGGTGCGATACAGCTCGACGAGCGCCATTTCAATTTCAGGGTGACCGGAAAAGACGGGCTTCTTGTCGGGGCCAGGACCGAAGTTCGCGAGCAAATAGCCGTCGGCGAATTTCGTCGAGGCTTCGAGTAGGGTGTGGTCACCGGTGGCGCGATAAAAAGCGATGGCGCCCTGCATCATGTGGCCGATGTTGTAAAGTTCGTGGCCCCAGCGCTGCACTTCGGGCTTCATGCGGTCGGCAGCCTTGTCGCCGACGTAATAGGTGTTCAGGTAGCCGCTGGGCTCCTGAACCGCGACGACTTCCTTGATAATCTTGTTGGTGAGCGCGTGCAATTCCGGACGGTCGCCTGACTGCAAGGCGAAGCCGGCAGCTTCGGTCCATTTGTACACGTCAGAGTCCGAATAAACGGGCCCTTTTTGCGGCGCGCTGCTTTGGCCGACGAGGCGTAGGAAATTGTCCATGCGGCCGTTGGCCTCGAGCAGTTTTTCCATGGAGGGTATGCTGCTGTCGACGTTGGTTTGGCGGCGCGCGCCCCAAAAGCCATCGGTGATGGTCACCGCGCGGACGGGAATATTGTGGAGCTTGGCGTAGGGGGATCTGTCGAGATTGAGAACGCCTTCGTCTTTCCAGTCTGAGCCAGACGAAGCAGCAGCGCCGAAAGGCGAGGCGAAGACACCGTGCGCCGCGAGCGAACTTGCGGCAACGGCTGACGCGGCGGTGCCTACAAATTGCCGGCGCGAAATTTGGGATTCTTTCTTCATGACGACCTCCCTACTGCAAAACTACTACGACGAAATTTTTGACGCTCACTAAGTAAGACGCGAGCAGGAACGGCGAACGTTTACTGCCGTATCGCAAAAAATTGTCATGCCGATTCGCTCGCACCGTGGGCGAGCCGCATCAGTGTCGGCAGTACGGCGCCGAACTTCCCGTCGTGCGGCTGGCCAAATTCAAAATAGAGCTGCTTGTACAGCGGATAGAGCACGTCGTAAGTCTTCTGCGCTGCCGGATCCGGCGTAAACATCCGATGGGGCGGACAGATTTTGTCCTGTGCCTCTTCGACGGTTTTGAAGACTCCGGCGGCGAGAAACGCGAAGATCGCCGAGCCGAGGCTTACGACGCTTTTGCTCGGTACGAGCACGGGCCGGCCAAGCACGTTCGCATAGATCTGATTCAGTACGTCGTTTTTCTGCGGGATACCGCCGGCGTTGATGGCTCGCTTAATCTGCACGCCGTGTTCGGCCATGCGGTCGAGGATGATGCGTGTATGGAAGGCCGTGCCTTCGATCGCGGCGAACAGTTCATCTTGCGCGGTGCTTTGCAAATTCCAACCGAGCGTAATTCCGCGGAGATTTGGATTCACCAACACGGTGCGGTCGCCATTGTCCCAGGTCAGGCGCAACAAACCGGTTTGTCCGGCGCGGTAATCTTCGAGACCTTGGCTAAGCGTGGCTACATCTTTCCCAGCGCGAGTGGCGATCGCGTTAAAAATATCGCCAACCGCAGAAAGACCAGCTTCGATTCCAGTGCGTTTCGGGTGCACGCTTCCCTGCACCACACCGCACACGCCCGGCACTAAGTTCACCGAGGGCGTGATACCGATGATGCAGGTCGAAGTGCCAATCACGTTGACCATATCATCGGTGCGGCAACCGGCGCCGATCGCATCCCAATGCGCATCGAACGCTCCGACGGGAATCGGTATGCCCGCTTGGAGCCCGAGTTCTGCGGCCCACTTCGGGGAAAGTTTTCCTGCCAGATGGTCCGACGTTAAATAGTCGCCTTGCAACTTTTGCCGCACACCGGCGAGGAGCGGATCAACTTTGGCAAGGAATTCTTCCGGCGGCAGACCACCCAATTCAGCGTTCCAGAGCCATTTGTGGCCCATCGCGCAGGCGCTGCGTTTTACCTGCCAGGCATCGGTGATGCCGCACAGTGTGGCTGCGGCCATATCGCAATGTTCGAGAGCCGTGACAAATTTCGTGCGCTTCTCCGGATTGTGCCGGAGCCAGTGCAGCAGCTTGGAGAAGCCCCATTCAGAGGAATAAACGCCGCCGCACCATTGAATCGCCTGCAAGCCTTCGCGATGCGCCGCTTCTGTGATTTCTGCCGCTTCGCCTTTCGCGCGATGATCACACCAGAGGTAATACTCATCGAGAGGCTGGAGACTTTCACCGACGGGAATCACCGACGAACCGGTGGTGTCCACGGCGAGTGCGCGAACTTGTTCGCCGGAAATGGCGGCTTTTTTTGTAGCTTCGCGCGTAGCGGCCGCGAGCGCTCGCATTTGATCGTCGTGCGACTGCGTGGCGTATTCGGGATCCTCGCGTTTGCGATGCAGCGGATATTCGGCGAGAGCGGTGGAAAGCAGGCCGCGTTCACTGTCTACAATCGAAACGCGCACGCTCAGCGTTCCGAAATCGACTCCAGCGACCATGGTCATGAGAGGTCTGCTCGCAACGGCGTAAGCGAAGATTTATCCGACATGCGCGTACATCGGCCAGCCTAGGTAACGGCTGGCGGCTTCGTGCACGGCCGGCGCGACGGTCGAGAAATTCGCGGCCACATGGTGCTCAAAGCCGTTCTCGCAAATGTAATGCAGCAGCTTTTGCAAACCCGGGATCTCCACGACGCCGGCGCCGCCGAAGGTCTCCAGCGGATCATCGGTGAAACGGCCGCCGCCGGAATAGCCACGAACCGTTCCGGCCGTATCGTCGGTCGAGAAACGCGCGAAACTCATTGCGCCGGCTTTTACTTTACCCACGCAGGTGCCAAAGGTATTTTCCATGCCCACAGTACCTGCGATGATGGCCTGATAGTCCATTTTCACGTCTTTGAAAAAGTGCTTCGGCAGGTTGCTGCAATGGAAGCAGACAGCCTTATTCGGATCGTTGGCGTAGTTGTTGTTCCAGTCCAGCAAGGCGCTGGGCGTTTCGGATGCCAACTGCAAAGCATGCATGGCCAGCACGCCGCACACGTCCACTTCGCAGGCGCTGGAGAGCAGCGTATTGCTCATCATGCTCATCACCGTGCATGGCACGACGCCGAGGTTCTCTTCGAGTGACGTCCAGCACTGGACGGCGCTGATCTGCAAATCGGTGGTCTTCATCCAGGCATCGATTACAGCGCCGAGTTTAGCCATCTTCAACAACGCTGCTTGCGGAATGTCTTTGGTGACGACATATTTCTGAATCGCCTGCAGCTTCTGCACCGCCGCATCGTCACTATCTTTCATGCGGCTGATGCGGCCTAACACTTCGGAAAGATCCAACGTTTCGACAGTGATGCCACTCGCTTCGAGCAACTTCTCACTGTAGCGGACCGTGTTAAATGCAGTAGGGCGCGCACCCAAAGCGCCGATGCGCAGGTTGCGCAGGCCCTTCACAACCCGGCAAACCGCCGCAAACCATTCGAGATCTTTGGCGAACTCGGGCGAATCAGGCGTTTCGGTGTGCAGTGTGGTCAGCGAGTAGGGGACGCCGTACTGTTTCAAGTTATTGCACGCCGACATTTTCCCGCAGAAGCTGTCGCGTCGGTGGGTGATGCTCATCTTGGCTGGGGTATCCGGCGTGGCCTGAATCAGTATGGGTACATCGAGGTGCGCAAGACGGAGCGTGTCGGCGATGGCGCGTTCGTCGCCAAAATTGGGTAGGGTTACAATCACACCATCTAGAGCGGCGGCTTTGGATTTGAAAAGCTCGGCACAGCGCTTCGCCTCTTCGTAAGTTTCCACCGCGCCATGTTTACTCTGTTCCGGTCCGAGGACAACGGCATCCATGCCGGCTTTCTGCAAGGCCTGGATCATCTCTTCCCGGCCGCTCTTGGCGAGGTGGTCGGGGAAAAAGCCGCGATTGCCCACGATTACGCCCATGGTCATTTTTCGTTTGTTGGTCATGATGGTCTAGGCCGTTGCCTCCCGAAGATGCAGCAAAATGATGGCGGATACATTATGCAATCCGCCGGCACATTCCTATCGATTCCGTCATCACTCCCCGAGACTCCATCCGGCATGGCCAACGCACACAGACTTGTCCATCGAAAAAATCGTCAGCTCTTCGCCGCCTGTCCGTAATAGGCCTTCGCGCCGTGCTTTCTCAAAAAATGGCGATCGTGCAAGGCCTTTCCAATCGAATCCGCACTGCCCTTCAACGTGACGGTCATATACGCCATACGCGCAACAGCTTCCAGCATCCAGGCGTGCTCGGCGGCTTCGCCGGGAGTCTTTCCCCAGGCAAAGGGCCCGTGATTGGCAACCAACACGGCGGGCACTGCGCTTGGATCAATACCTTTGTTCTGAAAGGTGCGAATGATCGCTGTGCCGGTGTTCACTTCGTATTCGTCGTTGATCTCGGCATCAGTCATGCGCTCCGTCACCGGAATCGGCCCATGAAAATAGTCGGCGTGAGTGGTGCCAAGACACGGAATCGGTTCATTCGCCTGGGCCCAAGCCGTAGCATGTTCGGAATGCGTGTGGGCAATGCCACCGAGCTGCGGAAAAGCGCGGTAGAGCGCGGCATGGGTGGGTAGATCGGAAGAAGGCCGCAATGTCCCCTCCACCACTTTGCCGTGCAAATCGGTGACAACCAGATGTTCTGGCCTCATTTCATCATACGGAACGCCGCTGGGTTTGATGACGATAAGACCTTGGTCGCGCGCGACGCCACTGGCATTGCCAAACGTCGCGATCACCAGCCCATGGCGAACCAAGTCCAGGTTCGCTTTCAGGACTTGCGCACGTAAATCCGCTAGCAGCATTCACCCTCGACTCTTGCTTCGACCTGCAGCGCACCCAGCAGATCCTGTGCTTTGCAATCCGCGATATCCGAGCAAAAAACTATCGCGTCGAAAACCGAAAAATCGTCGATGTCCGGTAGGTCTGACCAGGCTTTAATTCGGTGGACGGAAAATTGGCATGGTTCGGCGAATCGGGAAAATGCTGCGTTTCGAGGCAGAAGCCGGTTCGGTGCGCGTAGGCCTGCCCGCCTTTGCCCACTGCGGTCCCATCCAAGAAATTGCCACTATAAAACTGAATACCCGGTTCCGTGGTCAACACGTCTAGCACTCTACCACTAGTCGGCTCGAACACCTCGGCGGCGGTCTGAAGACCAGCCTGCTTCGTCCTTTCCAGCACCCAGTTGTGGTCGTACCCGTGGCCGAATTTCAATTGCTCATCGGGCTGCTCGATACGCGCGCCGATGGCCTTGCTTTTCGTGAAATCGAAGGGAGTGCCAGCCACGACCCTTAATTCACCGGTCGGGATGAGCGTTGCATCCACCGGAGTGAATTTGCGCGCATGCAGGAGAAGCTCGTGCCGCAAAATGTCTGCGCCTAGATTTCCAGACAAATTGAAATAACTGTGATTCGTCAGATTGACCACTGTGTCTTTATCGGTGGTCGCTTCGTAGTCGATACGGAGCTCGTTTTTGCCCGCAGGAACAGTATACGTAACATGGACTTTAAGCTGTCCCGGAAAACCCTCTTCCCCATCCCCGCTCGTGTAGCTCAACTCCAAAACCTGCGCATCTGCTCGCGAACGATCCACGGCAGTCCAGACTCTTTTGTTAAATCCGATTTTGCCGCCATGCAAGCAATTAGGGCCATCATTTTGCGGCAGGTGAAAGAGCTGGCCGTTCAAAGTAAATTGGCCCTTGGCAATACGGTTACCGTACCGGCCGATCGTTCCACCGAAATAAGACGAGCCGTTTTCATATCCCTCGAGACTGTCGTAGCCGAGAACCACATCTGCTGGCCGGCCACTGCGGTCTGGGACTTTCAAAGAGACCAGCGTCGCTCCGTAGCTGCTGACTATAGCTTCGAAACCTTTGCTGTTGGCCAAGACGAACTTGGAAACCGAAACTCCGTCTTTCGTTTTCCCAAAGTCTGCGACAGGCAGCTTGTTCTGCGAGCCGCGCCCGGCGAAGGTGACGCCAAACACCCCAACCAGCGTGAGCAGGAAAAAGCCAACCGCGAACCGTGTGATCATAAGCACCATTGGACACTACGATGGGTAAACGTTTACCATCGTGCCCCTCGCTTTGCAAGAGCTTTTGCCTTTCGCCGGCACTTATCGTACCTTCATGCTGGAGATTCTTCGCACTCGTCCTGCGCCAGCGCATCTTTCCGATACTTTACAAGCCAGCGCCGACAGGGCGGAACCGCCGGTTGATTGTCACAATTTTGGGATATCGTGTACTCTCTTGCTAGTCTTCTTTTGGTGGAAGAGGACCCGTGGACATCCGTGATGTGGCCCGCAAGGCCCGAGTATCAACCGCGACCGTGTCGCGCACTGTGAACCAGGTTGGCACGGTAGACGCTCAACTGGCCAAGCGGGTCTGGAAAGCTGTCGCCGAACTTGGGTATTACCCTAACCGGCAGGCGCGCGCGCTGGTTTCCGGCCGCAGCCGGGTGTTCGGGCTGGTGGTCTCCGAAATTACCAATCCCTTCTTTCCTGAAATTGTACAGACGTTCGAAACGCTAGCTGTCGAGCAGAACTACGAGATCCTCCTTACTTCGACGATTCACGATCCCAAGCGCATGGAATTGGCAGTGCGCCGCATGATTGAAGGCCGCGTGGACGGCGTGGCCATCCTTACCTTCGGCATGGAAGAAGAACTGCTCGAACACCTCCGTTTTCGCAACCTACCGCTGGTTTTCGTCGACGTCGGCCCGAGCGCTCCGCGAGTGAGCAACATTCGTGTGGACTATTCGCACGGCATCCGCCAGGCGGTGCAGCATCTCGCCGCGATGCGGCATGAACGCATTGGCTTTGTGACGGGTCCGCTTAAGTTGCGCTCAGCAGTCGCTCGCAAAGATGCCTTTGAGGAGTCGATGCTGGAGATCGGCCTACCGGTGCGGCCGGAATTTATCGTGGAAGGCGATCATCGCCTTGAGGGCGGCAAACGGGCGCTGCAAACTCTTTCGCAACTGCACGAGCGTCCTACCGCGCTGCTCTGTTCGAATGACATGACCGCTATCGGCGTGATGCGCGAAGCCTACGAGCTGGGCATGTCCGTGCCCAACGAACTCTCCGTCATCGGCTTCGACGACACGCGTCTCGCGGACTTCATGATTCCGCCTCTCACCACAATTCAAATGTCGCAGAAGGAAATTGCGACGCTGGCATTCAATGCCTTGCTCAAGGAAGTGCAGCGCGAATCCCCATCACCAACTGGAACGGAATACGTCCTGAAGACGCAGCTAATTCTGCGCAGTTCGACTACGTTTCCACCCGGGAATGCCGAGCCGAAGACCCGCAATGGTTCACGTCGAGCGCCCGCCCGGTCGACGAAAGACGTGAAATAAGAAACGCAGTTTTCCTGAATTGTTTCGCGTACAGTCAATTGACGGCGGCCCGACTCACGACCGTGGAAACCCCAAGGCAGAACGGCATGCGACTCACGGCTAAATGTTTTGCTGGCACATTAGCTACAGCCGCCCTTGCTCTAAGCTTGGCGGTTTGCGCCAGCTGGCAGCATCTTCATGAAGGCCAAGTCTCAGTGGTCCCCAACGAACCAGCGCAGCGCGTAGACATCACGATCGCTGGCCGGCCCTTCACCTCATACATTTGGCCAAACACGCTTAAGAAGCCGGTGCTCTATCCGCTGCGCACCGCCAAAGGCACGATTGTCACGCGTGGGTTTCCGCTCGAACCGCGACCGGGTGAAAGAATCGACCACCCACACCACGCGGGCTTGTGGCTGACCTACGAAAACGTCAATGGCCTGGACTTCTGGAACAACTCCGACGCCATCAAGGCACAAGATGCGCCGAAGATGGGTCATATCGTCCAGCGCCAGATTCTGGCGGCGAAGAGCGGCGAGGCAGGCAAATTGGAGGTTGCCGCCGACTGGAACACGTTCGAAAACAAAACCCTCCTCGACGAACGTACTCGATTTGTTTTTCGCGGAGGGCCAAACTTTCGCAGCATCGATCGGATCACGACGCTGACTGCTCTCGATGATAAGGTCTCTTTTCCCGATGCCAAGGACGGTATGCTCGGCCTGCGCGTCATTCGCGCACTAGAAATTCCGAGTGATGAGCCAGAGGTTTACACCGAAGCCACCGGACGGCCGACGACCGTCGATAAGCTGGACAATGCCGGCGTCAACGGGACGTACTTGACAAGCGAAGGAAAGCGAGGCGACGCAGCCTGGGGCACGCGTGGCCGCTGGTGCAACCTGAGCGGCAAGGTCGGCAAGGAACCCGTCACGATCACAATTCTGGATCACCCGCAAAATCCAGGATTCCCAACCTACTGGCACGCGCGCGGGTACGGTCTCTTTGCCGCGAACCCGCTCGGTCAGAAGATTTTCAGCAGTGGCAAGGAGGAACTAAATTTTTCTTTAGCGCCGCATGCTTCGGTCACGTTCCGCTATCGCATTGTTATTTCCGACGCGATCCTGACGAGCGAAGCCAGCGAGGTCCTTTACAAAGATTTCCTCAGCGCCTACGCGACTCCGTAAATTATCACATCTGCAAATAAACCGCTGACCATCGCTCCACAAAACTGCGCAACCAGCAGCTACAGATTCGAACTGGCCACAGCGTCGCAAACGGCCGCAGTAACTTCGCGAGTCGTCGACTGGCCGCCGAGATCCGGAGTGCGTGGACCAGTGGCGGTGACTTGTTCGATCGCGTGCATCAGGCGGTCAGCTGCGTCCTGTTCACCAAGATGTTCGAGCATTAGGACAGCCGTCCAGATTGCCCCGATGGGATTCGCGACGCCTTTCCCGGTGATGTCAAAAGCAGCCCCATGAATCGGTTCGAACATCGAAGGAAAGCGCCGCTGCGGGTCGAGATTAGCAGTAGGCGCGATGCCCAGGCTTCCCGCCAATGCAGCGGCGAGATCAGACAAGATGTCCGCGTGCAGATTCGTCGCAACGATCGTATCGAGACTCGATGGCTTGCCAACCATGCGCGTAGTCATCGCGTCGACGAGCATTTTGTCCCAAGTCACTTCAGGAAAATCTTTGCTAACTTCCGCCGCAATCTCGTCCCAGAGCACCAGACCGTGGCGTTGCGCATTCGACTTCGTTACGACCGTAAGTAGCTTGCGCTGACGCTGGCGTGCAAGCTGAAACGCAACGCGCATAATCCGAGTCACTCCCGCGCGGGTAAAAATCCCAACTTCCGTAGCGACTTCCTCGGGGAGCCCCCGATGCGCGCGGCCGCCCTGGCCCGAGTATTCGCCTTCGGTATTTTCGCGGACGATCGCCCAATCCAGGTCGCCGGGCCGGCAATCGCGCAAAGGCGAAGCAATGCCAGACAAAATGCGTGTGGGACGAAGGTTGGCGTACTGATCAAAGCCCTGGCAAATAGCGAGGCGAAGGCCCCAAAGCGTAATGTGATCAGGGATGTCCGGAGCGCCCACAGCGCCGAAATAGATAGCTTCGAAGGGACGAAGCAGCTCCAGGCCGTTTGGCGGCATCATCGCGCCGTGTTTTCGGTAAAAATCAGAGCCCCAGGGAAATGTCTCGGTGCGTAATTGAAAAGCTCCCGTTTTTTGCGTGAGGACGCGCAAGACCTCCAAGCCCGCAGAGATGACTTCAGGACCGATGCCGTCTCCCGGGATCACCGCGACCGCGTGTTGCCGCATTGCCGCTCCTGACAAAAAGAATTTGCAGCATGGTAGCGCAGATTAAGCGGAAGATTGCCGGCTCGGCCTGGATTCGCTGCCTCAGATCGTCCCGAGTCTCTTGTGTATACTACGCCGCGCCAGGCACAACTCGAGCGTTAGTTAGGGCTCCATGGGAGCCGATACCCGATCTAGCAAATCGGGCCCAACGAAGCGAGGCATGATGGCAGTCTTTTCCGCAGAACCGGAAATCGCGCAGCGCGCCCGCCACCGCATTGCCTGGCGCCTTCTTCCCTTTCTGTTTGTTCTTTACGTGATTGCCTTTTTGGACCGCATGAACGTCAGCGCGGCTGCGCTCCAAATGCCCAAGGATCTGGGATTCAACGACAAAGTGGTGGGCCTCGGCGCCGGGCTGTTTTTCGTTGGATACCTGCTACTGGAAATTCCGGGTGCACTGATTGCGGAGAAGTGGAGCGCTCGTAAGTGGATCGCACGCATCATGATTTCCTGGGGCATCATCACCGCCTTGATGGCGTTCATCCACACGGCACGCGAATTTTATTGGATTCGTTTTGCGGTGGGCGCAGCGGAGGCCGGCTTCCTGCCGGCGTTGATCGTATATGTTTCGCACTGGTTTCGAAACCGCGACCGTGCTCGCGCCATCGCCGTCTTCTACGCGGCGAATCCGCTCTCATACGTCATCGGATCGCCACTCGCCGGCGTCCTGCTCGGGATCACTTGGCTTGGGTTGCGAGGCTGGCGCTGGCTGTTCATCCTGGAAGGGCTACCGGCGATAGTTTTTGGCGCGATTACGCTCTTCTACTTGACGGATTGGCCGCACCAGGCACGCTGGCTATCGAATGAAGAACGCGACTGGATTGCCGCAGAACTGGAAAAAGAAAAAGAAGAGAAAAAGAAAGTTCGCGCCTACACGATGTGGGAGGCTTTGCGGCAGCGCGATGTAATCTTGCTCACACTTTCTTATTTGGGCGCCACCACCGGTGGATACGGCATTTCTTTCTGGCTCCCCAGTATTTTGAAACGTCTTTCCGGGCAGAGCGATCTCCGCGTCACGCTGTTCGCCGCGCTGCCCTACATTGTGGGATTTCTGGCGCAGCAAGCGAACAGTTGGCATTCCGACCGTTGCGGTGAGCGGCGCTGGCATGCGGCCGCGGCGATCTTTTTGTGCGGGGTGACTCTCCTGCTGGCCGTGCTCTTTGGTTCGAGTCTTCTTCTGGCACTCCTCCTGTTCACGCTGGTCGGAGCTTTTTACTTTGCGTACCATCCGTGCTTCTGGGCGATGCCTTCCGCTTTCTTGAGCGAATCCGCAGCCGCTGCGTCAATCGGCTTGATCAATTCGATCGGTAACCTCGGTGGCTTCTTCGGACCGCTGCTCATGGGCTACCTGGTCGAGCGAACACATTCCTTCACGACCGGTCTTTTGTACCTAGTTGGCAATTTGTGTTTGTCCGGATTTCTTATGTTGTTTGTCGGTGGAGGACGAACTCCGCGGGAGAGCCGCGCCCCACAAAGAGCGCCTCTACAGGCGGAAGCTTAGTGAATTTCCGGCTCGGGAATCTCCGCTGTTCCTTCCAGAAAGTCGAAGTCGCAGCCTTCGTGCGCCTGCTTGATGTGCTCCATAAACAGTTTGCCGTAGCCGCGTGGATAAACGCTGGGCTTGGGCCGCCACGCAGCCCGGCGCCGCGCCAATTCTTCCTCGCCTACCAATAGGTTCAGCCTGCGAGCCGGAACATCCAACTCGATCAAATCCCCTTCCCTTACGAGCGCCAGCGGGCCTCCGATAAAGGATTCCGGCGAAACGTGAAGAACGCAGGCGCCATAACTCGTGCCGCTCATGCGCGCATCGGAAATGCGCACCATGTCACGCACGCCAGTCTTCAAAACTTTCTGAGGGAGCGGCAGATTGCCCCATTCCGGCATGCCGGGAGCCCCCTTCGGCCCGGCGTTGCGCAGCACCAGCACACTGTTAGCATTTACATCGAGCGCGGGATCGTCCAGCCGCGCATTCATTTCGTCAAAACTGTCGAACACCACAGCGCGCCCGGTGTGCTTTAGAAGGTGCGGCTCGGCGGCGGAGGCTTTGATGACCGCGCCGTCCGGAGCCAGATTGCCGCGGAGAATCGCCAAACCTCCCGACGATAGAACCGGGTTGTCTAAACTGCGAATCACATCGGCCTGGAAGACTTCAGCGCCCGAAATATTTTCGCCGAGCGTTTTTCCGGTAATCGTCTTGCAGTTGAGATCCAGCTGCGGCGAAAGCACCCGCAACAGCGCTGGCAAGCCACCCGCATAGTAGAAGTCCTCCATCAAATAGTTGCCGCTCGGCCGGATATTGGCAAGCATCGGCGTTTTTCGAGAAAATTCGTCAAAGCGGTCCAGGCCAAGCTTGATTCCCGCGCGGCCAGCCATGGCGATGAGATGAATAACCGCATTGGTCGAGCCGCCGAGTGCAAACACCGCGGCAATGGCGTTGTCAAAAGACGTTTCAGACAAAATGTCGCGCGGTCGGAGACCTTCCCAGACCATCTCCACGATGCGCCGCCCGGAACAGTTAGCCATTCTAGGGTGATTCGAATCTACCGCCGGAATCGAAGTCGCACCGGTTAGAGTGAAGCCGAGCACCTCCGTCAAACTCGTCATCGTGGATGCGGTCCCCATGGTCATGCAGGTTCCTGCGGAACGCGCGATGCCCGTTTCAATCTCTGTCCACGCTTGGAGATCAATATTGCCGGCGCGCCGTTCGGTCCAATACTTGCTCACGTCAGATCCGCTGCCCAGAATTTGCCCCCGCCAGTTGCCGCGCAGCATCGGGCCAGCCGGCACGTAGATTGCCGGCAAATTCATGCTGATCGCACCCATCAACAACGCCGGAGTCGTCTTGTCACAGCCCCCTAGCAAGACACAACCATCAGCCGGGTAAGACCGCAGCAACTCCTCCGTCTCCATCGCCAACAAGTTGCGATACATCATCGTGGTTGGCTTCTGAAACGTTTCGCCTAACGTGAGAGCTGGCATCTCCACCGGAAATCCGCCGGCCTGCCATACGCCTTTTTTCACCTCTTCGGCGCGCTCGCGCAAATGGCTGTGGCACGGATTGATGTCACTCCACGTGTTGATGATCGCAATGACCGGCTTGCCTGCGTAGTCGGCTTGCGCGCAACCCATGGAGGCGGCTCGGGAGCGATGTCCAAACGAACGCAGATCGTCGGGACCATACCAGCGATAACTGCGCAGCGACTTAGGATCTTTTGGCGGCACAAGTGTTCTCCGAGAGCTTATAGGCTACACCGAGAGGCACAACGAAAACATCCGACACCCGGGCTCGCTGGCCCGCAATTTGAAGTAATGTCCGTTTTAGCCGCCTTGCAGGACCCGAATTTTGGTGCTTTCATATGTACCAGCAGGTACTGAACATGTGTCTCGCCATTCCAGGCAAAGTTCTCGACGCGAACGAGCAAAACGGTCTCCGAATTGCTCGGGTCCAATTCGGGGGTATCGTTCGCCCCGTTCGCTTGGACTTCGTCCCCGAAGCAGCCGTAGGTGACTACGTGATCGTCCACGTAGGCTTCGCCATCAGCAAGGTGGACGAAGCCGAAGCCACACGCACGTTCGAATTGCTGCGTGAGCTGGGCACGCTGGAAGACGAATTCTCTACAGACAGCCAAGAGCCTCCTGCTTCCGGCGGGAACCTACAGTGAAATATCTCGACGAGTATCGTGATGAACGAGTGGCCCGCAGGCTGGCTGAGGAGATCGCCTGCGTCGCTACCAAACATTGGGTCCTCATGGAGATTTGTGGTGGTCAAACGCATACCATCATGCGGTATGGCTTGGACGAATTGCTGCCCGCTAAAGTCGAACTTGTGCATGGACCTGGCTGTCCGGTTTGCGTTACTCCGCTGGAAACGATTGATCAGGCGGTCGCGCTGGCTCTTCGCCAAAATGTGATTTTGGTCTCTTATGGCGACATGTTGCGTGTGCCCGGATCAAACTCCGATTTGCTGAGAGCCAAAGCGCAGGGCGCTGACGTTCGAATGGCTTACTCACCCATCGAAGCGGTGAAGATCGCCAAGTCAAATCCGGATCGCGATGTGGTGTTCCTCGCGATTGGATTTGAAACGACGGCGCCGGCCAACGCGATGCTAGCTTGGGAAGCCAAGCGTGAGGGACTGAAGAACCTTTCGCTATTGGTCTCGCATGTGCTGGTTCCCCCGGCGATCCGCGCACTTCTTACCCTGCCGGAGAACCGCGTGCAAGGTTTCATCGCTCCAGGCCATGTCTGCACCGTGATGGGTTACCAGGAATATGAGGACCTCGTTCGCGATTTCCACGTTCCGATTGTGGTCGGCGGCTTCGAGCCCATAGATTTATTGCAATCGGTGCTGATGCTCGTGAGCCAATTGGAACGTGGCGAGAGCCGCGTGGAAAACCAGTACGTGCGCTCAGTGTCCCATCAAGGAAATCCAGCGGCCCAGCGAATCCTGCAAGAAGTTTTTGAAGTCGCCGATCAAAAGTGGCGCGGCGTGGGCGCGATACCGAGCAGCGGATTACGCCTGCGCGATGAGTACGCCGCCTACGACGCGGAGCGTATCTTCAACCTGGAATTGCTTTCGGCGGAAGAACCCGGTGAGTGCATCAGTTCTCAAATTCTTCGCGGACTCAAAAAGCCCACAGATTGTCCGGCGTTTGCAAGCCGCTGCACTCCGGAAAATCCTCTCGGGGCGCCGATGGTTTCCGCCGAAGGTGCTTGCGCCGCGTACTATCGCTATCGCCGGCACAGCGTTGCAGGATAAAGAAAAACAGCGGAGAAATTGTGGAAGACACGAAAGCTTTGGCAGCCTTCAGCTGTCCGGTTCCTACCCCAACTCGGGACACGATTCTGCTGGGGCATGGCAGCGGGGGCACGCTGAGCGGGCAACTCCTTCACGACATCTTTCTTCCCGCTTTTAACAATGCCGCATTGTCGGAACTCAACGATCAGGCGACCCTGGAAATCAACGGCTCCCGGATTGCTATCACGACGGACTCGTTCGTCGTCAAGCCTTTGTTTTTCCCAGGAGGTGATATCGGTTCGCTCGCTGTGCATGGAACAGTCAACGATCTGGCCATGGGGGGAGCCCATCCATTGTTTTTGAGCGCTGCCTTCATCCTCGAAGAAGGCCTTCCCATCGAGGTGCTGCGCCGGGTTGTCGACTCGATGCAGCGGGCAGCCGAAGCAGCGGGTGTGCAGATCGTTACTGGCGACACAAAAGTCGTCGAGAAAGGTAAAGGCGACGGCCTGTTCATCAATACGACCGGAATTGGATTAGTGCGGGACGGATTGGACCTCTCCGCGGACTGCGTGCGGCCTGGTGACAAGGTCTTGCTGAGTGGTTCAATCGGAGAACACGGCATTGCCATCCTGGCCCAACGCGAGGGCCTCGAATTCGAAAGCGCCGTTGAGAGCGATACAGCTGCCTTGCATACGCTGGTAGCCAAAATGCTCGGATCCGGCGCAAGGATTCGCTGCATGCGCGATCCCACCCGAGGAGGGCTCTCCAGCGCGCTCAACGAGATCGCCGCAAAGGCCCGGGTCGGCATTGAACTGGACGAGAGAGCCATCGCCGTGCGCGAAGAGGTGAAGGGCGCCTGCGAAATGCTAGGCCTCGATCCTCTCTATGTGGCTAACGAAGGCAAGCTGATTGCCATCGTCGAAGCTGAGAAGGCCGAAAATGTACTTGCAGCGATGCGGGAGCACCCGTTAGGAAGGCACTCCCAGATGATCGGGAGTGTGAGTGAGAAGCATCCGGGCCTGGTCACGATGAAAACTGCTTTTGGAACGTCCCGTGCCGTGGATATGCTCGCGGGTGACCAGTTGCCTCGGATTTGTTAAACGCTATGCACGAAATTGGAATTGCCAATTCCATTGTGGAAGCAGTTCGCGAGGAGATGAAACTCTACCCATGCGGAATCGCACGGCGGGTGACCGTGCGCATCGGGGAACTCGCTGCAGTGGATCCGGACGCGTTGCGCTTCGGCTTCGACGCCATCACCCGAGAAACAGAACTCGAATCCTTGGAACTGGAAATTGAGCTGTGCCTCCGGATGCATCGCTGTGAGCCCTGCGATTTTGAGTTTCCGGTAAAGGAGTTCGATTACCGTTGTCCCCGATGCAAGAATGAGGACACGCAATGCATTGGCGGCCAGCAATTGGAGTTGGCTCACCTGGAATTGGAGGCACATGAACCGAGTTCCGCTTGAGAAAAAAGTCCTTGGCGAAAACGACCGCATCGCCGCTGGCTTGCGCGAGCGTTTCCGCGCCAGCGAGGTTCTTTGCTTGAATCTGATCAGTTCGCCAGGATCTGGTAAGACCTCCCTACTGGAACGAACCTTGGAACTCCTGCCACGCGATCACCGCGTAGCCGTCCTTACGGGCGACATTCAGACCGAGAACGACGCGATACGGCTGGCTCGATTCGGATTTCCTGTAAAGCAGATCACCACCGGCGGCACCTGCCATCTCGACGGGCGGATGATCGAAAAGCATCTTGCGGACTGGAATCTGGACGAAATCGATCTGCTGTTTATCGAGAATGTGGGCAATCTCGTTTGCCCGTCGAGCTATGATCTCGGCGAGTCGGCAAAAATTGTTTTGCTCAGCGTCACCGAAGGCGAAGACAAGCCGCTGAAGTATCCTTCGATTTTCTTCCGATCCGAACTGGTTTTAATCACCAAAACTGATCTGCTGCCCTACGTTCCTTTCGATTTGGCCGCTGCTGAACGGAACGCCCAGCGAGTGCATCCGGGCGTGGAGATTTTGCGAGTTTCCTGTTCAACGGGCGAAGGCCTGCAAGACTGGTTGCGCTGGTTGGAACATCGGCAGCCAGCGCAACCGCGGGCGCAAACCGCGGTCTAAACCGTGGAAATTCGGCGCAGAATCGAGGTTTCAGGAATCGTACAAGGAGTGGGTTTCCGGCCCTTCGTCTATCGCCTGGCGAGCGCTCATGGGCTCGCGGGGAGCATCGCCAACACGCCTGCGGGCGTCACCATTGAAGTGCAAGGTTCCCAAGAGGGCATCCGGAGTTTCCTTGCAGAGCTCAGGCAGGAGCCACCACCACTTTCCCGCATCACGGGCCTCGATATCCGCGAAGTACCTTGCCAAAGCGATCGCGACTTTCGCATCCTGGCGAGTTATCAAAATGAGGAAGCTCGAAGTCTGGTTTCTCCGGACGTCGCTACCTGCGACGAGTGTCTTCGCGAACTCTTCGATGCGCGGGACCGCCGCTACCGCTATCCGTTTATCAATTGCACCAATTGTGGACCACGCTTCACGATTATTCGGCACGTCCCTTATGACCGCGCGAACACTTCCATGGCCGCATTCACGATGTGCCCGGCGTGCCAAGCTGAGTACCACGATCCTCTGAACCGCCGCTTTCACGCGCAGCCCAATGCCTGCTGGGAATGCGGGCCCCAGTTGACATTTCACCAAACAAACGGCGGCTTCCCTCGTGACAGAGACGCGATAGCTTCCGCGGCTGCTGCGCTCAAGGCTGGCTTAGTCGTCGCGGTGAAAGGATTGGGAGGGTTTCATCTGTCGGTCGACGCTTTTCATTCGGATGCGGTGGCAAGCCTGCGGCAACGCAAAAATCGCGTCGAAAAGCCATTTGCCGTGATGGTTCCAGACGTGCCCGCCGCTGCCGAACTCTGTGAAATGACCGCGTCGGAAAGACAAGCTTTGCTTTCGATGCAGCGGCCCATTGTGTTGCTCCGCAAGAAGGAAAACATTCCTCTGGCTGAGCAAGTCGCGCCGGCAAACCGCTATCTCGGAGTTTTTCTGCCTTACACTCCGCTCCATCATCTTTTGTTCGAGACGGGCGGCTTCTGGGCGCTCGTCCTCACCAGCGGCAACCTGAGCGAAGAGCCGATCGCCATCGACAATCAAGAGGCCTTCGAACGGCTGGGGCGTCTGGCAGACTCGTTTCTCGTTCATGATCGCGAAATTCTCAAAAGATGCGACGACTCGGTTGTACGAATTTTCGATTTTGGCGAGAAGGTGCTACGCCGTTCCCGCGGCTATGTTCCAACGCCGATATTTCTGCACCGCGAAGTGCCGCCGATTCTCGCCGTTGGAGGAGAACTCAAAAACGCCATCTGCCTAACGAAGGACAACCACGCTTTCCTCAGCCAGCACATCGGCGATTTGGAGAACATCGAGGCCCGGCATTTCTTCGAAGACACCATGCAGTACTGGAAGCGAACTCTGGAGACCGAACCCGCAATTGTCGCCTGTGATCTGCATCCGGGTTATTTCTCGACCGGATGGGCTTTGCGGCTGACCAATTCACCTGTCGCGGTTCAGCATCATCACGCGCACATCGCCAGCTGCATGGCAGAGAACCATCTCGACGGCAACGTGATCGGCCTCGCTCTCGATGGTACCGGGTACGGCACCGACGGGCACATTTGGGGCGGTGAGATTTTGCTGGCAAGCTATGAACAGTTCGAACGGCTCGCGCACTTGGAGTATGTGCCTCTGCCGGGTGGGGAAGCGGCGATTCGACAGCCGTGGCGAATGGCGATCAGCTATCTGCAGCACTGTTTTGGACGCGAATTCCTGAAATGGAACTTGCCCCTCGTCGATCAGGTGAGTCGCAAGCGAGTAGAACTGCTCTTGCAAATCATCGAAGGAAAAGTGAATTGTCCACTAACTTCGAGTTGCGGCAGGCTCTTTGATGCTGTCGCCGCGCTAGTAGGAATTCGCTACGAAGTGAACTACGAGGCGCAAGCAGCGGTCGAGTTGGAAATGGCGATCAGCGATTGCAGCGACACGACCGCCTACCCATTCGAACTGGTTACGGCTACGCAGGGAACCGGCTGGGTTACTTGCGCGAAGAGCCTGTTCGAAGCGCTGTTGGCCGATCTGAGGCGAGGTGTCGCCGCCGGACAGATCAGCGCCCGCTTTCACAACGGGCTCGCTGAAACCCTTGCCAAGAACGCGCGCCTATTTCGCGATCAAACATCACTGAATCGCGTCTGTTTGAGCGGCGGAGTGTTTCAAAATGGATATCTACTGCACCGGTTGAGATCGCAACTTCTTGCGGCCGGATTTGAAGTATTCACGCACAGCCAGGTCCCCTGTGGAGACGGGGGCATCAGTCTCGGTCAAGCTCTCGTTGCTGCACACGTTCATGACCGGGAGTCAAACAAACTGCAGCGGGTCCGCAAGGACGGTTGAGCGCCTTGTCCAAAGCATGATGGAGCCGAGAACTTCGGTCCGAACGCAGGAATTTTGCGAAGTTGTGATTGCAATCACGGTGATTTTAGTTAGAGTAACGTAGCCTTTCGCTTGAGGCCTTCCGGATAAAAACCCGCCTCGAAGATCGGTGGTCCTCGCCAAATGTCCGCTTACGTTGCCAAGCCCCTTGTGCCCTCCCAAGACAAGCGCTGGAAACTGGTGGACGCCACCATGCGGCGGCTCGGCTGGCAATCTCGGGGCCTTATCGAAACGCTTCACACCGTGCAGGAGGCTTTTGGGTATTTGGACTCCGACGCCCTGAAATATGTCTCCATGTCCCTGCGCGTTCCTCTCAGCCAGGCGTACGGCGTCGCCACCTTCTATCACTTCTTCAGCCTCAAACCCTCGGGCCGACACACCTGTGTGATTTGTCTCGGCACTGCTTGCTACATCAAAGGCGGCAAAGAACTGCTCGCTGAGGCCGAGCACGATCTCGCTGTCCACCCCGGAGAAACCACCGCTAATCGCGAAGTCTCGTTGTTAACTGCCCGCTGCATCGGCTCTTGTGGCCTGGCACCGACCGTGGTCTACGACCAGGAGATTGCAGGGAAAGTTGCGACAGAGTCGCTCCAGAAACAACTCGCTCGGACAAGTTGCTGCCGGCTTGCGTAACCGGCGTCCAAGAAGGAATGGAAGTATCGACCGATTCCGAGCGGCTGCAAAAGTATCGCAAGATGATCGTGGAGCTGTTGTTCAGCGAGCGCAATCATATTTGTTCGGTTTGCGTCTCCAATGGGCATTGCGAATTGCAGACCCTGGCGCAGCGGCTGGACATCACGCACATCCAGTTCCCGTACCGCTACCCCAAAGTCGAAGTGGATGCTTCCCACGAGCGCTTCGTCGTAGATCACAACCGCTGCATCCTGTGTACGCGCTGTGTTCGCGTGTGCGACGAAATTGAAGGCGCGCACACCTGGGACGTCGTGGGCCGCGGGATCGAAGCCAAAGTGATTACCGACCTAAATCAGCCGTGGGGCTCATCGGACACGTGCACCAGCTGCGGCAAATGTGTCCACGTCTGTCCTACGGGCGCGCTCTCAGAGAAGGGGCGTTCCGTAGCCGAGATGCACAAACGCCGTCAATTCCTGCCGTACTTGACGCTGATGCGCGAGGAACGCGGATGAGCAAGCCGCGGCTGGCTACCGTTTGGCTCGATGGCTGCTCCGGTTGTCACATGTCTTTCCTCGACATGGACGAACGCCTGATCGATCTGGCGGACAAAGTGGAACTGGTCTATAGCCCGCTCGTAGATGCCAAACAATTTCCCGCCGAAGTAGACATCACGTTGGTCGAAGGCGCGGTAAGCAGCGAAGAAGATCTCCACAAAATTCGCCTGATTCGCCGCCGCAGCAAAACTCTGGTTTCCCTGGGAGACTGCGCCATCACCGCGAATGTCCCGGCGATGCGGAATCCCTTTCCCGTCCAGGCGGTTTACGACCGCGCCTATCTGGAGAACGCCACGCTCGCACCTTCCGTACCGACCGAAATCGTGCCCAAGCTGCTGCCTTATGCGCGGCCGGTCCGCGAAGCCGTTTCCGTGGATGTCTATATTCCTGGGTGCCCGCCTTCGGCCGATGTTATTCACTACGCGCTGACGGAATTGCTCGCGGGGAGACATCCGCAGTTGAGCGCAAAAACGAGATTCGGGGCTTAGGAGCGCTCGTGGCCGAACGCAGAACCATCGTTATCGATCCGGTGACCCGCATCGAGGGCCACTCGAAGATCACCATTCATCTGGATGAACACGGGCACGTCGAAGACGCGCGATTCCACGTCACGCAATTCCGCGGATTCGAAAAATTTTGCGAGGGCCGGCCGTTTTCGGAAATGCCGTCGCTGATGGCGCGGATTTGCGGCATCTGTCCAGTCAGCCACCTAATTGCTTCCGCCAAAGCTTGTGATGCGCTTCTCGCGGTCAAAATCCCTCCGGCCGCGGAAAAACTGCGCCGCATCTTTGGCCTTGCCCAGGTCGTGCAGTCGCATGCTTTGAGTCTGTTTCATCTTTCTTCGCCGGATTTGTTGCTGGGCATGGACGCCGATCCCTCGAAAAGCAATTTGTTCGGTGTGCTCGAGGCGAATCCAGAACTCGCTCGCGACGGTATCGCCCTTCGCAAATTCGGCCAGCAAATCATTGAACGGCTGGGAGGTAAGCGGGTCCATCCGGCCTGGGTGGTCCCCGGCGGAGTCAGCGATCCCTTGAAGCAGGAAGATCGCGACGCGATTCTGAAAACTGTGCCCGAGGCTCTTTCCATTACCTTGCGAACGATTACCTGGTTGAAGGGCATCCTCGAGCATTTTCGCGAAGAGATCACTTCGTTCGGCAACTTCCCTTCCCTCTTCATGGGCATCGTCAAAGCCGATGGCGGTTTAACGTTTTACGATGGCAAGCTGCGCATCGTGGCCGCATCGGACGCCGTCGTGGCGGACGGTTTGGATCCGGCGCGCTATTTCGAATTTCTCGGAGAGAAGGTCGAATCCTGGAGCTATCTGAAATCGGCGTACTACAAGCCCAAAGGATTTCCGGACGGGATGTATCGTGTCGGGCCGTTGGCGCGCCTGAACGTCGCGGACAAATGCGGAACCCAACGCGCCGACCAGGAGCTCGCGGAATTTCACGAACTGCAGCGAACCGCCGTGTTGAGTTCGTTCCATTATCACCAGGCGCGTCTGATTGAAATTCTTTATTGCGTCGAACGGCTTGAGCAATTGCTGAACGATCCCGAAATTCTTTCCACGCATGTGCGCGCCATTGCCCGGCCCAACGCATTGGAAGGTGTAGGCGCTGCCGAAGCCCCGCGCGGCACTTTGTTCCATCACTACAAAATTGATGAACAAGGTTTGGTTCGCTGGGCCAACCTAATCATTGCCACGGGACAAAATAATCTGGCGATGAATCGCAGCGTGCTGCAAGTTGCGGAGCGCTATGTCCACGGCGACAAGCTCACACATGGAATGCTGAACCGTGTGGAAGCCGTGATTCGCGCGTACGATCCTTGCCTCAGTTGTTCAACCCATGCGCTGGGACAGATGGCGCTTAGAATCCAGCTCGTCGCGCCGGATGGCCAGATTCTGGATGAAGTGTCGCGGACTTAGCCCGCATCCGACCGCTTTCATGACTTCGTTTCTGATTCTTGCGTATGGCAACCCTCTTCGCGGCGACGACGGTTTCGCTTGGCACGCCGCTGGAGAGTTGCAGAAGACTCTGCCATCCTCATTGGCAGACATCCGCGTGCTCCACCAGCTCGGTCCCGAACTTGCCGAGCCGATGAGCCTTGCCGATGTGGTGCTCTTTCTCGACGCGGCTTGCGATGGTCGGCCTGGTGCGATCACCTGCGTGCCTGTGACCGCTGAGTCCCTTCGTCCCGGTCTCTTTCATCAATTGACACCGCAATCGCTTCTGTCTTTATGCGAACGACTGTACTTCGCAAGGCCTCGTGCGTTTGTCATTTCCATGGGCGGAGAATCATTTGCTTTCGCAGAAACGCTCTCTACCGCAGCCAGCAGGACTCTCCCGCAGTTCGTTAGCGCGGTGCACGAGCTTGTAGATAGCTTGAAGTGCCCGAAATGACTGCGATATACGAGTGCGCTTAGCCCGAGTTGTGTTCAGCAGCTGAAGGTCTCTCGCTATCAGATTCGGCGATCCCGATCACAACTCGAACATAGGGCGGCACTTCCAGGGCGAGTACCCGCGGTTTTCTAGCGAGTCGTCGCTGCAAGCCGAGGCTGGCTGTTAGCCTGGCATGTCGCACAGAAGCGAGCCGTTTTGAGGTCAATCCACTCGACGGAGTGCGACGAAGACATGACGCAGCTCCGATCGTCGCAATGCATCAGCCCCAGAGTATGACCCAACTCGTGCACAGCCTCTTTCAAGAGCCGCTCTTGCAGCAATGGTTGGTCCGCTGGAAAGCCGTAGACCTCCTGCCGCAGGCGGTGCGCTGAGACAACCGCACAAGCACCATCGAGCTGCGCTTCACCAAACACGAAGGTCAGGACAGGAATGTAGAGATCGAAGTAGGTGACAGCGAGTACCTTCCACGCAGTCAGATTCGGCGAGGCGGCCATTCGCGCCAGAATCTGCATTGAAGAGTACTGGCCGCGATCGACGTTAAAGGCGTACGCAGGTGTCGGCTGCGGCGGCAGGATCTGGCAACGAGCCGAGAACACCTTTGCTAGAGTGACGCTCAAGACCTCCACAAGATTCGGAGGCACATCTCCCAGCGGAACCAACTGGATACACTTCACGGCGCGTCGGCCGTCACTTTCTTCCAGCCATATCGCTTGAGCTTGTTGTGCAGCGTGACGCGGTCGATGTCTAACACTTCGGCAGCCAGCGTTTGATTTCCGTGACACTCGTCGAGAACTTCCAGAATGTGCACTCGTTCGGCCTCTTCGAGGGTACGAGCCGAGCCATAGGAGGTTGGCAGACGCAGCGAGAAATCGCCAGGTTCCAATTCGGAATTATGAGCAACGACCATGGCGCGTTCGATCGCGTTTTCGAGTTCGCGCACATTCCCCGGCCACGCGCATCGCATCAGCAGTTCCATCGCACCGGGCGCCACGCGAACCACCGGCTTATTCATCGCTACGGCAAACTTATGGACAAAATGGTCGGCAAGCAGGGGAATATCTTCTTTGCGTTCGCGCAGCGCGGGAAGATGAATCTGAAAAACATTGAGGCGGTAGAACAAGTCACAGCGAAACTTGCCCTCCTCGATCAACCCTTCCAGATTTTTGTTGGTAGCCGCGATGCAGCGAAAATCAACATGCAGAGGTTGCGTCGCCCCAACACGGGTAATCTCACGCTCCTGCAGCACACGCAGCAGATCGGTTTGTGTTTTTAGGCTGATGTCGCCGATTTCGTCCAGGAATACGGAGCCGCCCTCGGCCGTCTCGAAGCTGCCTTTCTTCCGATACTGCGCGCCGGTAAAAGCCCCCTTCTCGTGACCGAACAACTCACTTTCCAGGAGCGATTCGGCAAGCGCGCCGCAATGAAGAACCACAAAAGGGTTGTAGCGTCGCGGGCTAGCCGAGTGAATGGCCCGCGCCACCAACTCCTTGCCCGTGCCGCTTTCGCCGGTAATCAAGACCGTCGCGTCCGTAGGGCCAACGGTTTCAATGGCTTCGCAGACGCGCCGCATGGCGGAACTCTGGCCGACCAAGTCCTGGGGCTTGGTGGTCGCTGCTATGGTCTCGCGCAACCGGACGTTTTCGTGTTCCGTCGATTTGTGAGCGAGCGCGTTTTTGAGCGTGTGCGCGATGTCATCCGGGTCAAAGGGTTTCGTGACGTAGTCGTAGGCGCCATTCTTCAAGGCACTAACCGCAGTTTCCACCGAAGCGTACCCGGTCATGATGATCACAACCAGATCTGGGTTGATTTCCTTCAACCGCCGCTGCAACTCAATCCCATCCGTTCCCGGCATCTTGATGTCCACCAGAGCGATGTCGAAAGGGCGTTCGGCCAACAAAGCGAGTGCGGCGGCGGCGCTGTCCGCCGTGCTGACATCGTAGTTTTCTTCGCGAAACCATTTACTCAGCGAATCGCGGACAATCAGCTCGTCGTCAACGATCAGCAGATTTGGCTTTTTCTCCATGTGCACTCCTCACGCCGCGGCCTTGGAGCGATCGAGCGAATCGCTCACGCCGTTCACGGGCAAATTGATGGTGAACAAAGCTCCGTGTCCCGGTTCTGAACTCACCTCGATGCGGCCCTGATGGCGTTCCACGATGTTGCGGCTAATAGCCAAGCCTAGACCCAAACCATGGCCGCGCTCCTTGGTCGTGAAAAACGGTTCGAAGAGATTGGGCAAAAGCTCGGGAGCAATTCCCACGCCATTGTCCTGAATCTGGATTTGCACGTCGGACGAATCAGGCAGACGCCGCGTGCTTATGTGCAAGCGGCCGCTCGAAGGCATGGCGTCGATGGCGTTCATGACCAGGGAAACCACTACTTGCTCGATTTGTGCGGCGTCGCATCGCAACAATGGGAGATCTGGCGCCAATTCAAGTTCCAATTCGATGTTGGCCAGCTTCAGTTGGTGTTGCACGAGCCGGACGCAACGATCAATCGCGCTGTTAAGGTCTGCGGGTTCGCAGTTCATCGGCGTCGAGCGGGCGAACGTCATCAGATTTCTCACGATTTCGCCACAGCGCCGGCTTTCCTGCTCAATAAGGTCCAGCGAACTCAGAGCATCTTTCTGTTTGGCGGGATCATTTTGTCCGTACTGTCGCTTGAGCAGTTTGGCATAGGTAAGGATTCCTGCGAGTGGGTTGTTAATCTCGTGGGCTACGACGGCGGCCAGCTTGCCGATGGACGCCATCTTTTCCACCCGAAGCATTTGTTCATGCGCGCGATTGAGCTCACGAGTTTTTTCTTCTACTCGTTCTTCGAGATTTCGGGTAGACGCGTCCACTTCCTTGCGGGCCTCATGCAGTTCGCGGCTCATGCCGTTAAAAGAGTCGGCCACGCCGGCCAATTCGTCGTTGCCCTCAATCGATAGCTGATATCCGAGCTCGCCCGACGCAAGACGCTTGGTACCAAGCTTCAGCGCGTTCAGCGGACCATGGATCACGCGCCACGTAAAGATAGGAATTAAGGAAGAGACTGCCAGCACCGCCAGCACGGTATAGAGCAAGGTTTGCCTCGTTGCGGCCGCTAGGTTCGCATCTGCTGTGGACAACGAAAGGTTGGTGTCCAGAACACCGAGAATCTTCTGGCCGGCGGGATGCACGTGGCAGCCTGCAGACGAACACGCAGGCGAGTTCTCGATCGGGTTGATGATCCCCAGCGTGCGCTCACCGGAGGTTAGTCGATACGTCCGGAAGCGATCTGGCCGGTTCAAGTGCGTTAGCGGCTGCGTTTGCGCATGGCAGCCATAGCAAGCTTCTGCGCTCTTGTCGACGAGTGTGTTGGTTTCTGCGACATCCGAAGAGAAGCTGATGCGCCCTTCCTGATTGATGATGCGAACGCGCACAACGCCGGGCTCATGTCCGATCTCGGTGATGAGGTGATACAACCCGTCGCGCTCGTTTCGCAGCATGTGATAGGACGCATTTCGCTTGATCACGTCGCTAAGGCGTTCTGCGCTGGTGAGCGTGCTTTTCTCCAATTGCTGGCGATAGAGTCGAATGTTCAGATAGCCCAGCAGACCGAAGAAACACGCCATCGCGCTCACCAACAACACCGCGAGTTTTGCGGACAGGCTGTGCAAGTGGCGGGGCCACCGTCGGGCGAGAGCGGCTATGGATTCATAGAGGGACATGACCTGGCTCGAATGCTACAGATGAACGCTCAGGGGATTTCTCCAGTCCTGAGCCTGGAAAAATCGGGAGATACTTGGCCGCCAACGCAAAAATCAGGAACGCAGCGCCCACGATGCTGGCCGTCACCGCGAGTTCCGTCCATCGCGGTACATAGCGCATCCCGGCAGAACCTTCCATCCCGGTGATGCTGACGTTCAGCCGGTTGGTGACAAAGCCAAGAACCACTAAAATCGCGCATAAATACAAGCCGTTGGCGCTTTCGCGGACTCGTCGAAACAGAAGAAGACTAATAGGCGCAAACAAACCGATGCACACTTCGAAGTAGAACAGACTTGTTTCATACGTTCGGTGTTTCAACAATCCGAGAACGTCTCGATGATGCAAGTCCTGGAAACGAAGAACTGCATAGACCGCCAGCGCAACCAGCAACGTTCGGCCCAATCCTTGCAGCAACGGAAGCTCCAACTGTTTCCCGAATGCGCGAGAACTCATGCACGACTCGAAAATCGTCATAGCGAGCCCGACACAAATCGCGGAGAGGAAAAAGAAAACCGGCAGGAGTGGCGTGTACCAAAGCGGATGCAACTTATTGGGCACGATTAAGTAGAGGCTGCCCAAAGATGACTGATGGAGCGTAGACAGCAATACGCCCGCGATGACTAACGGAATCGCAATCGCCCGCTGAACACGCAGCAATTTCTCCAGCCGCAGCCGCTCAAAAACCACCGGCGCGAATTCCAACGACAGAACTGTCGTGTACAGCGTGACGCACCAAGCCACTTCAAACATCACCGAGCGCGGGTTCCACATCACCAGCGGATGCCAGATCCTGTAGCCGCGGCCGAGATCAAAGAGCAGCGCGACCACGACCAGAAGATAGCCGAGAAACGCCGTGAGCACCGTCGGCCGCACGATAGGCTTGAACCTTTCCAGATGAAAAATATAGACGGCTGCCGTTAGCGTGAACCCTCCGGCCGCCATCATCACGCCACACAGCACGTCGAATCCAATCCACACGCCCCAGGGGAAGGAGTCGCTCAAATTGGTCGTGGCGCCCAATCCGCGCGAGAAGCGGAGCACGGTGGCGTAAAAGCCGGCAAGAAGGATGACCGTGAGAATGGCCGTCCAGAATGTGAGTTTGGGCTTGAACATTTCCATCTCCCTTTACTTGTTGCCTTGCGTCTTTTTTGGGGAGCGGCCCTCCGCGGCCGCAACCTCGATGCTTCGGTTGCGGATCCACCAGATGCCGCCCAGCAGCAGTCCACCGACCGTAACCAGATCGGGGATGTGCGAAAGCACGCGATACGTCAGCAGTGGCATGGAATCAGAGCTCAAGTCGCCCGGGTAGCCAAATTCCGTGACTGGAACGCTCGAGAGCAGAAGAACAGACGTTCCGCCGACTTCCGTCACTCCGTAAATATGATCAACATACTGTTGCGGACTTTTGGCGATGCGCTCGCGCGCTTCGGCAATCAATTCGTCGCGTTCGC
>Ga0335079_10000291_pt1 | contig 57727 bp, 50 predicted proteins | sample Lox_Sample_33_FD_206719 | JGI IMG/M metagenome (GOLD analysis project Ga0335079, IMG submission 206719) | Soil microbial communities from Loxahatchee National Wildlife Refuge, Florida, United States - Lox_Sample_3.3 | ecosystem: Environmental > Terrestrial > Soil > Wetlands | place: USA...
ACAGAGAATCAGTGAGTTATGCTGAGACTGGCAATCCTGTTCAACCGAGATCAATACTCAGGAACAACCTTGCCAAGGTTGGGGTCGAGGGTTCGAATCCCTTCGCCCGCTCCAGGTTTAAGAGGAATATCAAAACGCTGAAAGCGCCGCCCGTCGCAGCGATCGGAAGCGACTGCACCCAGGTAGCATATAGGTAGCAGTCAAGACCTGGATGCGGCGGCAGGACTTGAACCTGCGACCTCCCTGCCCATACAGTGAGTTGTCCGTTCCCCTGCATGTCGAAAACAGAGTGCTCTATCCACTGAGCTACGCCGCAATACGCTGAGAGCCTACGATGACGCTGGTCGGTGTCTCAGGCCCGGGCGAGCGACAGCCTTGCGCATAGACCTAATCTCTTCTTGGAGCGCCCGGAACTCGGGCGCTAGCTCCTTGAGCCGCGTCACCAGCCCCGCCAGATCGTACTCGTTGCTCAGCTTGCCGCGATGCGCTGCCTTGCGCTCAACACGCTGAACAAGGCCCATCTCCTCCAAGTCCGCGATGTGCCTTTGGACCTGCCGCGCGCTCAGCCCCAACCGCTCGCCAAGCGTGCTCTTCGCGGGATACGGCTTCCGGTTCACGTCCCACCAATAGTCCGCAAGATGCATCAGCACAGCAAGCTGAGTGGGGGTCAACTTTAGGCGCCGCTGGGCGCGTAATAGAAGTGATGGGACAATGCAGAATCCCAAATCCATTACCGCCTTACCCCACTTTCGCTCTGATGCCTTCGTCGCATTTCTCGGATGCAGGGCGATGACTTCGGCCGCTGGTGTTGACGTATTGGTCATGATGTACCTCGCTTCTGACGCGAAGATATGCCCGGAATATCGGGACTACAAGGTGTACCCTCCAGTCATCTATGACCTGGACCACTAGTCAGAAACGCCGCGAGTCTCAAGTCACGAATTTCCCGTAAATAAGGATGCATGCGGATCAGCACGCATCCAGAGCACTACGAACGAGTATTCAGGGAGGCACTAGTCGGAAATGACCGGTGGCCTCACCTCGCGTGGCAAGATGCGAGCCCGCGACGGCCTCGCGACTTTGACGCCATCCAAGAGGGACAAGGCCGAACGTATCGGTTTTAGAAGATACACTTTCTCTCGCTCCTCAACTATTATGATAAATAGTTGACTGGGTTTCCCGCAGAGGCACTGCGGACAAAGGTCCGGACCAGCCACTCAGCACGTGAAAGGAACTTCGGATGTCTGGAAGTGGAGGTGGTGGTAGCTGGCGACCCGAGCCGAAGCAGCCGGTTTCTAAGCCGAAGGTTGGCGGCGAGGTTGGCGGCAGCCGCACTGCACTGTCACCTGATCCTTGCGCGATTGTCGAGACGACAACCCTCAATTCGGTCAATCGTACGGTTGTTTCCACACTACGCACCGGTGATTTTCTGGATGTCGTATTCCAACCCGGGCCACCTCAGATACTCGTCGCGCAGACAACGGCAGGTCAGATCGCAGGATCAATAACCTCGCCATCCATGTTGCAGATAATCCAGTGCATCGGAACAGGCGTGAATTATGTAGCCGAGGTTCTGTCGGTGGTCGGCGCGCAGTGTCGAGTGCGAATACAGAAAAAATGACAGCCATCACGGTCGCCGGTGGTGTCTATCACGAGCGGTGCATCTGGCCCGATTGGGATCAGATATATGGGTCAGGTGGACGAGCGGCGGCAGCGCTTTCCGGGCATGTGGACGCCATTACGCTGCGCACCTATGCGCATGCCGAGACCGCCGATCGCTTCAAAACATATGCCACTGTGTTCGGTTTTGCTCTCGACGCTGTGCCCGTCGAACAAACCGTCTCGTTCGAATACGTGCATTGTCTTTCGGTTCCGGTAGTCCGCCCAAGCGTCGCGTTGATTCAATCCCACGGCCCACTAATTGCTCCCGGAGATGTCGTTCTGAGGTTTGGGATGATGGAGGGTTCAGCGCGCGTCACCGCTCATAGATGCGTGTATGATCCGCAGTCCGCTTTCAATCCAGAGCCATTCGCGAACAACGGCAGCAAGGCTGATCACCTAGCGATCGTAGCCAATCGCGGCGAAGTTCTCGCGCTAGGCGGCGGGGGCGATCCGATAGCAGCTGCGAAAGTGTTGCTTGCCCGCGGCGCCGAGGTCGTTGTCGTCAAATCGGGTGTCGAAGGTGCTTCTGTTGTTGAACCGACGGGAGTAACGCACGTAGCGCCGCACCAAACGGAAACGGTCTGGACGCTCGGATCGGGCGATGTCTTTGCCGCGATGTTTGCCGCCGCCTGGGGTGTTGGCGGCGAACAACCGGAAGATGCCGCGCGGTTTGCCTCGCGCGCGGTGGCCGAGTATGCCCGCACGATTGCGCTCCCCGTGCCGTCTGCTGCGTCCCTTCGTGCGACCTCGTTGCCGCTTGCGCGCGCTGTTGGTGGGCAGATCTACTTAGCGAGTCCGTTCTTCACGCTTGGGCAACGTTGGTTGGTTGACGAGACGCGTCGATGCTTGTCGGAACTCGGCATGAAGGTGTTTTCTCCCGTTCATGACGTTGGCCCCGGTCCCGCAGCTACAGTTGCGCCAGCGGATTTGGCCGCCCTTGACGCCTCAGACGCAGTATTCGCAATTCTAGACGGCCTCGATAGCGGGACCATTTTTGAGGTCGGCTATGCGCGAGCGCGCAACAAGCCCGTCTATGCGCTGGCGCAAACCGTAACCGAAGCAGACTTGAAGATGGTTACTGGATCACAGTGTCGAGTGTTCGAGGATCTTGTGACAGCGCTCCATCACATCGCCTGGCGAACTTGAAAGACGCTCTCCTTCTCTCGGGTGGCATGGATTCCATCGCTCTCGGTTATTGGATGCGACCCGCATTCGCTGTAACGATCGACTATGGCCAGAGGCCTGCCGCTGCAGAAGTTCGAGCCGCTTCAGGCGTTGCGGACGCACTGCAGATCGAGCACATCGTGGTTCGCGCAGACCTCAGCGAGCTTGGCAGCGGCGATCTGGCGAAAACAGCGGCCATCGGTGTAGCCCCAGTGTCTGAGTGGTGGCCCTTCCGCAATCAGATGCTTGTTACGCTAGCGGCGATGCGCACAGTTTCACTCGGCGTCGAACGCCTGCTAATCGGCTCGCTCAAGACTGATCAGAAGCACGCGGACGGACGGCGTGAATTCGTCGAGGCCATCAGCGCGCTCCAATCCCTCCAGGAAGGAAAGATTGCCGTACACGCGCCGGCAATCGATCTCACTGCGGTCGAACTGATCAAGCAATCCCAGGTGCCTATGGATATCCTTGCTTGGGCACATTCATGCCACGTGGCAAACTATGCATGCGGGACTTGTCGGGGATGCCGCAAGCACTATGAAACGCTACAGGAGCTTGGTGTCGATCCGTACTGACGACGAGAATCCACGCCCGAAGCTGTGCTCCGAGGAGCCAAGGCCGATACAGTGGCCCGTCCACCGTTATGTGCGCTGCCCGCCTATTATTGCGCTCCCACCTCAAGATTTTTCCTCAGTTCTTGAGTCTCGGCGATCCTCGCGCGAGCTACGGCCCGCCCCTCTGCGCGAGCTTGTCAACTTCGTCGCGATCACGAATCGCCCTCGCTTCGTTCTTGAAGACGATCGATACGGGCGAACCCGACGCTGGAGTCCGTCAGCTGGTGCATTGCATCCAATTGACACGTTGCTTGTCGATTGGCGGGGCTCGACACGTCTAATGCGGTATGACGCTACAGAGCACCGGATCGGGCTTTTGACGATCTATGATCGCGATGCCATTGATCGATTCAGCCGAGATTGCGCTGCCATATTGCCGGAAGTTCGCGGAACTGCGCTTGTCTTGGCCGGCAATCTTTCGCACGTGGCCGCAGTATACGACAGCCCCATATCACTGTTGTGGCGCGATGCGGGGGTTCTTTTGCAGACGCTTTCGCTAGTGGCAACAGCGCTCCGCTTGGGCTTTTGTCCGCTAGGCATCCTTGGTGCGGACGTTGTTCGCGCGCTATTTCCGCGGGAACCCGAGATCGTCGCGGTCGGTGTGGGCCTTGTTGGCCGCTCTCCAGCGTAGCAGCGCCCGAGACGTTGATTGGTGATTTGAAAATCAGTCGAATTGCAACGTCAGCTGATTGGGCCATGAGACGCGTGCAAGGCCGGATAACCGCCTCATGTAGTCCCACATGAGCCCATCTAGTATAGCGGCGGGAGCCCCTAGGGCGCTCGCGAAACGGAGGAACTCGCGTTCAAGGTCTCGGTAGTACCGTTGCGGTTCGCGCTCCGGCGCAAAGATGCCGAGATATCGACCAGCTCGCAGAATATGAATATCGATAATAGCGACTGCATCCGAGCACCGATAGTTTCGTACGATCCAGGATGCGGTTTTCAGCCCGATTCCCGGCAAGCCACTCAGTCGGTCACGCAACGCCACGTCGTCAGCGGGCTCACAGAAACCCGCAAATTCTGCGAGGCAAGCGGCCAAATAGCGCGCCTTTTGCCGCGGAAAACGGTACCTCCACGCGCGTCCTTGAACGAAGAATGGCTCTGCCAACGCCGCCTCTAATTGCGTCGAACTTGGCGCTTTTTCAAGAAGGCCATGGCTCTGGAGCCGAGAGAATGCAGCAAGGCCAAGCTCGGCTTTCATCCCAAATCCACCGAGTAAGCAAGCGGCTGCCTCCTCTATCAGCGACCGTCCGAGGCGAGCATTTTCATAGGTTCCAAGCTGCTGATGCTGCCAAACCTGGCCTCGCCAATACGCTGGCGTCAGCATGTGGTCGAAGCGTCCCCAAGGGATTCCTGGGAGAACCTGTTGATCAGCGGGAGGTAGTTGCAAGGTGCGCAGTGTATCGCCGATGACGGCGTACATGGTTTGCATGTGTCCCCCGAAACACACGTGCAGGTCTCAAGACCACGCTCACGATCGTGAGTGAATCACATAAGATTCTGCTCGGGAATCCCTTTTGCACGCCTCGCAGAAAATGACTCACTAGCGTGCTTCAAGGGGCTCACACTCGCGGACGGCGGCGGCCTGCGGCCGCCCTCGACGCTCGCCTTGCGCTGCCTGGCGACAGCGTCAGGTCCCGAAGGTGTAGGTGGTCGGGTGCCAAGGAACGGAGCACAGAATAAGGCAAGATAAAAGGACCCCTCCGATGTCGGGGTAACCCTTTGTCTGTACATCGAATTTTGCGAGGCGCGTTCCGAAACTCCCTTCAATGACCCCGGCATTCTTGACCGTCGGCGCTTGGTTGGCAGCGGGCCAGGCCAAGGGGCTGACGCCCGCCGCAGGCGGCGGCCTGCGGCCGCCCTTGACAGCTCGCCTTATACGGCCTGGCAGAGGCTCGCCAAGCGCCGAAGGTGTAGGTGATCGGGGAACGGGTCGGAGAGAACAGAGAGGGCAAAATAAAAGGGATGGCGCCATGGCGCCGCTAAGCCCTTGTCCGTGTATCGGACTTTAAGGCACCACGCGCTATTTCATGGTGCCATGCTTCTGGCAAGCTGTTGAAGAGAATGGTCGAGCTTTGGCGCCTGCCACCTTCTTCGCCGAAACGCGGGATCAAATGACGCTCGCGCGCTGACCAGCGGGCAGACGCGTCAAAGCGGCGGCTGGTCTGGCAAACCGATAGCAACCAACGTCACGCGGGTTGGCCGAGCCTCACCAAAACGCGCCCGAATTCGCGAATTGGGGCGACGCACTTTCAGCCATTGGCATCAACAGCGATGAAGCTCGAAATTCAAATCCAGTCCTTCCACTTGAACCAGATCAGCGGCAGCAGCGCCGAGATCACGATCAGCGCCAAGCCCCACTGATAGCCCCACGCCCAGTCGTACTCGTGAATATTCTTGAAATTCATGCCGTAAATGCCGGCAATCAGCACCGGCGGAATGCCGACCACCGAGGCGATAGTCAAAACCTTCATCACGTCGTTCTGGTCACTATTAATGATGCCGACCGCGGCGTCCTGCAGGAGCTGAACGCGGCTGACAAGGCCTTCGGAAAAGTGAATCAGCGAAGCGGTGTCCGAACAGATGGATTGCAGCCGCGCCGCCATATCAAGCTTGAGCCAATCGTGCGCGCGATCGGTCGTGAACTTCGCCATGCGGTCGAGACAGATCAACGTATAATGTATCCGCGCCATGCGTTCGCTGGTGCGGCCGGTGCTGATCATCAGCCGGCGAAGCGTCGCAGTTTCACGCGACAGCCGCTTTTCGTGCTCCGGCCGAAAGATCGTGCGCGAGGCGTCATCAAGGTCGCGGCTAGCCAACTCCAGAAGGTCCGCGAGGTGATCCACCTGCTCCTCGAGCAGGCGCACGAAGACAGACGTCGGATCAGGCTTCTCTGCGGCGCTCGTCTCCTTCGCCACCGCATCGAAGGCGATCGATTCGGCAAAGCGCACGGTCATCAACAGCTGTTTGGACAGCACGAAGCCGACCGGTGTCGGAAGCCACGGCTCGTTCTCCACGGCAAAGATCAGCGGTGCGGTCATGTACAATGCGTCATTTTTGATCTGCAGCCGGCTGGTCGCTTCGATCTCGCCAAGCTCATGCTTGCTCGGCACGCCAAGCCCGCTGGCGCGCTCAAAGGCTGAACGTTCGGCTTCCGCCGGATTGACCAGGTCAACCCAGCTCTCGTCGGCCAAGTCGCGGCTCGAGAGCGAAACCCCGTCGGTGAGAGCTCTGGGATAGGCGTTCAGCATCGCGGTGCTCGACGATAACCTTGGGGTATCATTCAAAAGAGATAAGCCGGCGTCAAACCCTCAAAAGCCCAAAATTAAGCGGGAACAGAGCGCGGCATGGTCCAACGTTTCCCGGAAGCGCCGCAAAACAGCCTTCGAGGAACACTGCTTCCAGGGTTAGGTCACCACGGGACGGTTCGGCCTAGATAGTCGAGATATTGAAGGCCGGGGGTCTCTTGCTTCGCGAGAAGGACGTTCACAAGGCTCGGAACGCTTTCTTCGATGCTGAGCCTTGCGTCCGGGCCGCCCAGGGCCGTCCGAACCCAGCCCGGAGCCATCACCACCATCGCGCGCGATCTCCCGGCTTGGCGGGCCGCGAAGCTTCGCATGAACATGTTCAGGGCTGCTTTGCTACCGCGATATACCTCCCGCTCGCCGGTCTCGTTGTTGCTGATGCTTCCTTGCCCGGACGACATCACCCCGATCAAGCCCGTCGCGGAGACGTTCCCCTCCAAGCTTTCGATAACACGCATCGGACTCAGAGAATTGGTGATCATGACGTGTACGAAATCGTCGGTCGACACCTCGCCGATCGTCTGCGTCGGATCTCGATTTGTAGTCCCGGCGTTGACGAACAGCATGTCGAACATTCTGCCGGACAGGCGTTCGCGCAGCGCCGCGATTTGATCGGGCTTGCAGATGTCCAGAATCTCGATCTCGACCCGGCCGCCGTACTCGTCCGCCAAGTCGTGCAGCAAGGTCCGCGTTCCCCCGCCGCGCACCGTACCGACGACGTTCCATCCTTTTTTCAGGAATTCGGCCGCCATGGCGTGGCCGAGGCCGCGTGAAGCGCCAATGAGCAAGATGGTACGGCGGGGCTGATTGGCAAGCGAGAGGGGCATGGGCTCGATGCTTTCGCTGGTGAAGTCGGCCGCCGATATGGCGAATCGCGCTCGTTTGCGCCAGACGCACAGACAAGCTTATGGACGATCCCAAGGCCATGCAAAGCGTGGATGGCTCCCGCGATAATGCGCACGCTGCGACGCGCAGACCAGAAGAAGACCGCGATGGTGAACGTCCCGACCCCCAGCGCCGCCGCGGGTCACGACCCGCGCGGATGGAAGCTGTGTTAGCGATCCCCGAGGATGCCTTTTCCGAAACCGCGCGCAGCCTCGGCGCGGATTAGACCTACTTCACCGCGATCGTGGCCATGCTGAGCGGGTTGGGCGTGTGGAGCCACCAGCCGCTCTCGTTGATCGAGTAGTAGGGCCGGTAATAGGGAATGTTTTCGGTCGGGACAACCTCGTGGAGCTGATTGTCCAGCAGCAGCGTTTGGCCATCCACATAAGCCACCACCACCGCATGGTCGGCGCCCTGTCGATCGTCGCGCAGCACCACGAGGCGCAGCGTCGAGTCCGGCACGCCCGCCTCCCGCAACAGCAGATATTTGGTGATGGCGTAGTCCTGGCACTGGCCACTCCGCTCCAGGAACTCGAACGGCGTTTCCCAGTGATTGACCTCGTGCCAATTGGTCTCGGATGTGACGTACGGATAACGGTTGATGAGCGAATTGACGGTCTCGATCTTGGCGCGCAGGTCCAGCGAGCGCAGCTCCGCCACCAGGCGCAGCCACTCCCGCGGCATGCAGCCCTCGGTTTGGCCAGGCTCGCAGAACGAGAATGCCGAGGCCTCCTCCGTGTGCCAGCGCTGGAGCATGCCGGCCCATTTGTAGAAGCGCTCGATGCCGGGGGTGTAGATCTCTTCGGTTCCGAAGATCGAGGGCTGCGAGGCTCCCGCGGCCTTGGCGAGGCCGGGATGAAGCGTCAGCACCAGCAATGCCAGCGGAAGCAGGAAGCGAATGAACCCTCGCACGTCTGCGCCTCGTTCGGTAACCCCGCTGTCTCCTTGGAGACCGGAGGCTTTGCGTCGCCGGGTCGCCCCGGTTTTGCCGTTTCGCCATGGCGCCTCGCACGAGGCGTCATCTGATCGTGGTCAACGCTACGCCGCTAAGCTTAATCCCGCCTGAAAAACCGCTAAAATTGTCGCGATCGCTGGTCCCGATCAGGAGGTCGGGGGATATTTGGGGGATGGGCGATGCGCACGCTATTGTTAGCGCCGTCCGAAAGCCTAGGCGAGGGTTACGGCACGCCGGGATCGCGTACAAAGGCGATGAGGTCGAGCACCGGCGGCGCTACCTCGGTCTGGCTCAGCATGTCGTGCACCTGCGCTCGGTGGTGAGTCTGGTGATTGAAGAGATGCGCGAGCACGATCCGGAGCGGCGTCTGGAAGCGCTCGCCCTTGGTGTTGCGGTAGTCGAGCGGCCGGTCGAGCGCGTCCTGTTCGATGTTCTCGACCAGACGGATGAGCCGCTCATCCTCGGCGACGCGGGCGACCCTGAGCGCGGTAAGGTCGCCGTAAAGAATTTGATTGAGCGCGAGATTGACCGGACGCCCCTCGATGCGGCCGAGCCAGATGCGATCGCCGACCATCAGGTGATTGAGCGTCGCGTGGATCGAACCGAAGAACGATTTGCGCGGCGCCATATAGGCATGCTCCGAGAGCTTGCCGCAGGCGTCATAGAGCCGGCGATTGGCCCAGGCGTTGTACTGCGCGAAGGTCATGAAATACCGGTCGGACATGGAGACCTCCCGCGGACGCTGCAGACCGCGCTGTCAATCTACGGCGTTTTCGCGGGGATTTGGAGCGCTTCTTCACCGGCCCAAGATGCGCGATGAGGGGGAGAGGGGGGCGAGACCAGTTCGCTCTCCCCGCCCTCGCCGCACCGCATCCTCCTAGTCTAGGTCGCGAGCGCCACCACGCCCGGGAAGAAGAAGTAGCAGGCGATGCCGATCAGCACGAGATAGGCGAGGAGCACGAAGGTCCATCCCATGTTGTGCCGGATGACCGCGCCTTCGTTGCGCACGTAGCGCGTCGTCGACACGCCGACGCTCGCGGTCTGCGGCGCGCAGGGCTTGCCGATTTCGGCACCGACCGAGTTCAAGGTCGGCAGCAGCAGCGCCGGAAAGCCCAACAGCTTGCCGACGATGTTCTGGAACGAGCCGAACATGGCGTTGGTCGAGGTGTTGCTTCCCGAAAGCGCGACGCCGATCCAGCCGAGGATCGGCGCCACGATGATGAAGGCCCAGCCGATCTTGGAGAAGGCGAAGGCGAGCGAACCCGCGATTCCCGCGAAGTTGTAGACATAGGCGAGGCCGAAGATGAACACGCCGACCAGGCAGGCGCCCCACATCTGATGCCATGTCTTGCGCCAGATCTCGCCGAGCTGCGCCCCCGTCGGCCGCAGGATCAGGGCAACGATCACCCAGGAAGCGAGGATCGCGCTGCCGCCCACGAACGGCGCGAAGTTGAAGATGGCATTGATCTGCTTGCCTTGCTCGAGCGAGGAGAGCGCCGCCACCTTGGGCGCGAACAGGCTGATCCGCGGCAGCGGCGACCATGGGCCGGTCCACAGCACGACCACCACCACCAGGACGATGAACGGCAGCCACGCCTGGAACACCTCGCCGAGGCTCAGGCCATGCTCGCCACCCGAAACCTTCGCCTGATCCGCGGCCGAGAGCGGCGTTCCGCCATAGCCCAGCACTTGCCGTGGCCGCCAGACCTTGAGCAACAGCAGCAAGGCGGCGAAACAGACGATGGCACCGGCGACATCGGGCAAATAGGGTCCGAGGTAAACCGAGACCGGAAACTGGCCCGCGATGTATCCCAGCGATCCCACGACAGCGAGCGGCCAGCCGTCGCGCAAGCCGCGCGTGCCGCTCACCAGCACAATCAGGATCCAAGGCGGCAGGAGCGCCAGGATCGCGACGATATGGCCGACCGAGCTTGAAAGCGCGAGGAGCGGCAGTCCCGTCACCGCCGCAAGCGCGATGATCGGCGCGCCGAGCGCTCCATAGGAAACCGGCGCATTGTTGGCGATGGCCGCGACACGGATCGCGTCGAGGTCGGGGATGCCGAGGGTAATCAGGATGGGCGCGACGAATGCCCAGGGGTAGCCGAATCCCACCAATCCCTCGAGCAGCGCGCCGAAGGCCCAGGCGAACAGCATGGTCTGCACGCGTACGTCGGCAGTGCCCTGCGAGAGCAGCCAGCGGCGAAAGCGGTCGAAGACGCCGGTCGCGACCAGCGTATTGAACAGCATCACGCCCCAGAACGTGATCCAGTCGACGTTCCAGATGCCGGTGGCCGAGCCGTAGATATAGGCGAGCGCCCCGTCGCCGAACGGCATCCCCCAGACCCAAAGCGCCAGCAGGAAGGTGATGATGGAGCCGATCAGCACCGCAAGCCACGCCGACATGCGGAACACCGCCAGCAGGATCAGCAGCACCGCGACCGGGATCAGCGCGACAATCCAGGTGAAGAACAAATTGTTAAGGGGATTGAGAATTTGCTGGAACACGGGCGCGACTCCTTCCCTAAGGGCGGATTTTTCAGCCCGGCACCGCCGCCTCACGGGGAAATCCGCCCATCGCCCCGTGGTCGAAAAAGCGAGCCGTTCTGGCAATCCTTGTAACATAACTGCCCAATTTGAGGGCAGCTCTTATGTCCGGAGATTACTGAGCCCGTCCCGCTAGTCGATCGAATAGCCGAGCCGCAGGATCGCCGGCTCCAGGATCGGCCAAACCGGCTTCAGGTGGTTCAGATAGGCCCGATAGCGGTAGCGCGAGCGATCGTAGAGTTGCTCGGTTACCTGCGCATAGCTGGCGGTCCGGGCGTAGCGCCGGTTCTCGTGGAATTTGAGACAGCGGCGGTCGAAGGAAGCGCCGATGAAGCTCAGCATCTCTCGCACCCTTGCCTCCTGGTCGGCGACGATGTCCTCGTAGCGGACCGCGAGGTAGCGGAGCCGCATCTCGCGCCGGTAATGCTCGACCAGGTCCATGATCAGCACGTAGTGGCGCGCGATGGTCTCGAGCTCATAGGCGCAATAGAAGCCGTGCGTCAGGTGGTTTGAGAATACCGACAGTACGACGTCGAGCGGATGGCGCAGCACGTGAATGATCGGCGCCTGCGGGAAGATCAGCGCGATCAATCCAAGATGCGTCTCGTTCAAGGGCATCTTGTCGGTGAACCACGAGGCCCCCTTGCGAATGGCGCCGAGCTGCCGCGCGCGCTGAAGGTAATAGTCGCGAAAATTGTCGAGTTCCTCCGATTTGTCGCCGAACCAGAGGTCGGCCAAGGCCTCGGGATAGGCCAAGGGACTCATCAGCATCTGCGGAATGAGGTTCGTTAGGTCGTTGATCGTGGGAAGCTCGTCGCCCGCGGAGATGCGTGGATGCGCCGAGAGCGTCTGCTCCACCATGGTGGTGCCGGAGCGCGGAAAACCCACGATGAAGAGGGGCTGCGGCCCGTCGCCGCGCACGGCCGCGCGCGGCAGGATTTGGAGCCGGCTCGCCACGAAGAAACTCTTGAGGCGCTGCGCCAATCCCGACGCATGCTCGGCAAGGTAAGTCTGTCCGCTCATCTCGCGCAGCGCGCGCTTTCCTTCACCGAAGGCAAAGAAGGCCTCGTCAAATCGGCCCATCTTGTCGAAGAGCTGCCCCTTCTCGGTCCATTCGATCGGCGAGAGACGACCGTCGCCGCGCTGGGCCGCGATCGCGTCCAGGGTCGCAACCGCCTTTTCATAGGCCTTGACGCGGCCGTGCAGCGTGGCGCGCGCCAGCATGACGCTGGGATTGCCGGGAGAGCCGCGCTCCGCCAGGTCAAGGAGCTCGCCCGCGCGCGTGAAGTTTCGGTCTGTCTCTTCCATGCGCGCCCAGCCGAGCAGGGTCTGCAGGATATTGGGATCGAGGCGCACCGATTCTTCATAGTGCTTGCGCGACTCCTCCATCCGGCCCTGGTTCTTCAGGTTCCAAGCGAGATTCGCGAGCACGATGGCGTTCGCAGCGCCCAGCAGTTCGAGCACGCGGCGATAATGAAATTCGCCGACCTGCGGCCGATTGGCCTCGGTCATGATCATGCCCATGAGGTTGTGCGACTGCGCCTCGGCGGGCGCAATGCGAACGGCGTTGCGCGCGTGGTACTCTGCATCGGCGAGCGCGCCGCGATTGAACAGCATCAGCGCCAGTTCCTGCGTCGCCTGAATGTTGTTGGGCTCAAGCCGCACCAGTCGCTGCAGCAGCGCCTCGGCCGCCGCCATCTTTCCCTCGGCGCGGCGCAATTGATAGAGCTGCGCCAAGGCGCCGGTGTACCGCGGTAGACGTTCGAGCAGGCTTAGGAGCAGCGGCTCCGCCTCGGCCGGTCGGCCCGCCTGCAAGGCAGCGCCCGCGCGCTCCAGCTCTCCCGTGACCTCGGGCCCGGCTTCCGCGTGCGGCGTCGTCCAATCGAAGGCGCAGCAGCGTCCCGCGCTCAGTCCGCTGCCGCAGGGGCAGGGTTGGGCAGTTGATGGTGATGGGGCCGCGACGTCGGCGGCGAGGAGAGCGTTCATGCAGGGGGAGATTAGAGCACTCTCGGTTTCTACGGAATATTGCTGTCATTCGAGGCGCGCTCTCGCCGGGCCAGCCGAAGGCTTCGCCTCGGCCGCCAATGTTTGGGGGGCGGCAAGGCGGGAGGGAAGAAGCTCCTGCACGACCGTTCAAGACGGGTCCTCCCGTGGCGCTTAGGCTTGCCCATGCTCGGCAACTCCGTCCCCACCGGCTTTTGGCAGCCGCTCCTCGCGCTCCTCCTGGCGTCCACCGTCATCATGGGGAGCCCGGGGCCATCGACGATCAGCGCGACGGCGGTCGGCGCCGCCTTCGGCCTTCGCCGAGCATTTGGATATGTGAGCGGCCTGGTCATCGGAACGACCGTCGTCTTGCTCGCGGTCGCACTCGGTATCGTCGCCATCCTGTTCTCGGTACCGGAGGCGGCGCGTGTGCTGACCGCGATTTCCGCCCTCTACATTCTCTATCTCGCATTCAAGATCGCGACAGCGCCGCCCTTGAAGAGCGAAGCAACGCTCGCCTCCGCACCGGCCTTCGCCGGTGGCTTCGTGCTGGGGATCGCCAATCCAAAAGCCTATCTCGCGATCGGCGCGGTCTTCGCGGGAAGCCCGAGCGTGGTCGCGGACCACGCGCTCGACGCGGCCCTCAAGATCGCCCTGCTCGGCGCAATGATCGTGCTCATTCACGGGTTCTGGGTGCTGGCGGGCGCGTCCCTGTCGCGCGTCCTCCGCCATCCCCTGGGTTCACGCGTTGTCAATATTGCGCTGGCGGCGAGCCTGGTCATCGCGACCGGCGCCGCCATCGTCGGATGATTTCTCCCGCCTGCTAGCGCTGGAACCGGAAACCACTGGGGCGGGATGTAATCATCGGCCTGCAGCACGCCGGTATTGCTCGATTCGTGGCACGTTCGCGGCGTCTACGGGGGTCAAGCACCCCGATGCGACAACGTATCCGTGCGGCCGCAGGCGTTTGGCGCTATCGTCTGGTTCAGGGATGCCAACGCCTTGCCTTTCCCCCTCACAGACCCGATTCTAAGGCTATGGGCTTGCTGAGTTCCGCCCCGCGTCTCACTGCCGTCCTCGGGCCGACCAATACCGGCAAGACCCACTACGCCCTGGAGCGCATGCTCGGGCATCAGTCCGGCATGATAGGCTTCCCACTGCGGCTGCTCGCGCGCGAGAACTATGATCGCGTGGTCAAGGCCAAGGGTGCCCGCGCCGTCGCCCTGATTACCGGTGAGGAGAAGATCCTCCCGCCCAACCCTCGCTACTTCGTCTGCACCGTCGAATCGATGCCGCTCGATCATGGGGTCGAGTTTCTGGCTGTGGACGAAATCCAGCTTTGCGCCGATCCCGACCGCGGCCACGTCTTCACGCAGCGGCTGCTGGAAGCGCGGGGCCGCGCCGAAACTCTGATGCTGGGCTCCGACACCATCAAGCCGTTGCTGCGCCGCTTGGTGCCGGAAGCCGAGGTGATGGGCCGGCCGCGCTTCTCGAGCCTCACCTATACCGGTGCCAAGAAGATTACGCGCCTGCCGCCGCGCAGCGCCGTGGTCGCCTTCGCGGTCGCCGACGTGTTCGCGCTCGCCGAGGTGATGCGGCGGCAGCGGGGCGGCACGGCGGTGGTGATGGGTGCGCTGAGCCCGCGCGCGCGCAACGCGCAGATCGGGCTCTTCCAATCCGGCGAGGTGGACTACCTGGTTGCGACCGACGCGATCGGCATGGGACTCAACATGGACCTCGACCATGTGGCGTTCGCGAAGCTGGTCAAGTTCGACGGCCAACATCCGCGGCGCCTCAGCGCGCCCGAGATCGCGCAGATCGCGGGCCGCGCGGGGCGGCACATGAGCGACGGCACTTTCGGCGTCACGGCCGACGAGAACGAGATTTCGCCGGAGATCGTCGAAGCGATCGAGAATCACCGCTTCGATCCCCTGACGCGGCTCTATTGGCGTAATGCGCGGCTCGATTTCCGCTCGGTCGAGTTCCTGTTGCGCAGCCTCGAGGAGCGCCCGCGCCGGCCGGGGCTCGTCTCCGCGCGCGAAGCCGACGACCATCGAGCGCTCAGAACACTGGGACGCCTGCCGGAAATCGCTGCCATTGCGCAACATCCGGAAGCGGTGCGGCTGCTCTGGGAGGTCTGTCAGATTCCGGATTTCCGCAAGGTGATGAGCGACGCCCATGGGAGGCTGCTGGTGCAGGTCTACCGGCACCTCGCGGGGCCGGCGGCACAATTGCCGTCCGACTGGGTGGCGGCCCAGATCGCGCGCCTCGACCGCAGCGACGGGGACATCGACACTTTGATGGCGCGGATCGCGCATATCCGCACCTGGACCTTCATCTCGCATCGCGCCGATTGGCTGCCGAACGCGGCGCATTGGCAGGAGCGGGCGCGCGCCATCGAAGATCGCTTGTCGGACGCGCTGCACGACCGCATCACCCAGCGCTTCGTCGACCGCCGCGCGGCGTTCCTGGTGCGCCAACTCGCGGGTGCCGAAGAGCTTCTGGCTTCGGTGAGCCGCGCCGGAGAGGTCAAGGTCGAGGGCCATTATGTCGGGCGCCTCGAGGGTTTCCGCTTCCGCCCCGACACTTCCGCCAGCGACGAGGCCGCGCGCACCTTGCTTGCCGCCGCGAACCGCGTGTTGCGTGGTGAGATCGCCTCGCGCTCAAAGCAGCTCATCGGTGCCCCTGGCGAAGAGTTCGCGCTGACGCAAGAGGGATTGCTGCTCTGGCACGGCGGCCCTGTCGGGCGGCTCGTCGCCGGCGATCGCGTGAGCGAACCGCGGATCGAGGTGTTGCCGGCGGAATTCCTGGAGGGACCGCAGCGCGAAGGTGTTCGCAAGCGCCTTGCCGAGTTCGTGCGGGGCGAGCTGCGCCAACGCCTGATGCCGCTCTACCGCCTTGCCGAAGCGCCGCTCGAGGGTGCGGCGCGCGGTCTCGCCTATCAACTGGTGGAAGCGCTGGGCTTCCTTCCGGCCGTGCAGGCCAAAGCGCAGCTTATGGCGCTCGACGGCGCCGCGCGCAAGCGCTTGACCCAGCTCGGGGTGCGCTTCGGTGCCGAGACGATCTACGTGGCGCCGCTGACGCGCGCACCGATGTCGGCGCTGGCGGCCTTGCTCTGGTCGGTGCATCAAGGAGCGCCGCTCCCGGCCCCGCTGCTCAAGGGCGCAAGCGTCGCCCGCGATCCCGCAATCGCGGACGGCCTCTACGCGTCGCAGGGTTATCGCCTGCTGGGGGAACGCGCGCTCAGGGTCGATCGGCTGGAGCGGCTCGCGGCATCGGCGCGGCGTCTCGCGCGTCAAGGCCCGTTCCAGGCATTGCCGGAACTCGCTCAGATCGCGGGGGTCGAGGCGAAGGCGCTGACAGGCATCCTGTCGGCGCTCGGCTACCGCGCGGTCGTGGACGGGAACGGCGTCAGCTTCCATCGCGCGCGCCGTGCGGGCGAGCGACGGGCCGAGCGCCGCGGGGCCGCAGGCGCGGACGGGCCGTTCGCAAAGCTCGGCGCGCTGCGGTTCGCGCGCTGAACCGATGCCCGCAAGCGAGCAGACGCAACGCCTCGATCGCTGGATCTGGTGCGCGCGCTTCGTCAAGAGCCGCGCGCTTGCGGCCAAACTCTGCAGCGCGGGCGCGGTGACGGTAGGCGAAACCACGGCGCTCAAGCCCGCGCATCCGCTCCGGGTCGGCGACCGGTTGCGGCTTCGCCTCGGCCGCGTCGAGCGGCAGCTCGAGGTGCTGGCACTCGCCGAACGGCGCGGGCCCGCGCGCGAGGCGCGCTTGCTCTACGCGGAGCGCGGCACGACGCGGCTCGCGGACGAACCCGAACCGTGGGTCTCGATATTTGCGGACATTGAAGACGAGGGACTGAGCTAAGATCGACGACCAAGACACAGGGGCACAGAGAGAACTCGCTTAAATGTGCAGCATCGAAGGACCGTCTCAGTGTCTCGGTGCCTTGGCGGCTACCCTTACCTTTAGTGCAGCAGTATCGAGAGAGTGCCGGCCGTGAGAAGGCCGACCCGCTAATCTATCACCTGATCGGCGCCCGCCACGAGCGACGGATCGATCGTGATCCCGAGCGCGCGCGCGGTTTTCAGGTTGATCACCATTTCATAGGTTGTCGGGTTCTGCACCGGAAGGTCGCCCGGGTTTGCACCCTTCAGGATTCGATCGATGTAGCGAGCCGAGCTACGGAACAGATCGGGTTGGACCACGCCATAGGACATGAGCCCGCCTTCCATTATGAACGCACTGTTCCAATAGACGGCGGGTACGCGGATCCGCGCTGTCGTCGCAACGATGACCGTGCGATGAACCAGCGTGAAGGAGTCCGGAAGAACAAGCAGCCCACCGTGCTTTTCCTGCGAAAGCCTTTCGATCGCGGCCGCAATCTCGGTCTCGTCGCGAACGGGGGCCGCGCGTATCTCGGCGGCGACCTGCTTGGTTGCGTCTTGAATCGCGCGCAACATCAGGTCGGCAAAGGGTGCCGTCTCGGGATTGTAGAGCACCGATACGTGAACTGCCGGCGGGGCGATCTGCTGTGAAATCATCTCCAGCCATTCCCCGGCCATCGGCGAGTCGAAATCAGTGAAGCCCGTGATGTTGCCGCCGGGATGCGCAAGATTGGCGACGAAGCCTTGGCCCAACGGATCGGTGATGGCTACAAAAACGGTCGGGATCGTGTGGGTTCGCCGGCGCAATTGCTCGACGCAGAGCGTGCCGATCGCCAACAGCACGTCGGGGGTGAGAGTTACCAATTCCGCCGCGAATTGGGCGACGAGCTCCGGGCTGCCGCCCGCATGACGCCAGTCGATGCGCAGATTTCCGCCATCTTTCCAGCCGAGCGCGCTTAGCCCGTCGACCAAGGCGGTGTCCGTCGCCTTCGTGGTGGGGTCGGCCGCGTCTAGGACCGAGAGGACGCCGAGACGGCGCGTTGGGGCGCGCTGCGCCAGCGCCGCCTGCGATCCCGGCGCCAGCGCCGCCGCGATGCCCGCAAGGACCGTGCGCCTGGTCGCGCGTGGAGTACTCGCTTGTCCCACCCCGCCCCTCCCTGGGCCATGGCATGCCGACTGTAGCACGAGAGAGGCCATCGTTACTCATGCGTGAGGCACGGATACCGCGCCCTCGCGCCGCAGGACGGCGTCGACCGCTTGCTCGCGGATGACGTTCGTCACCGGATCTAGTTCTTGGCGGGTGTAGCGAAAACTCCCTGGCGGCGGTGGTCCAACGACGCTTTGAGAATGCGCGTGTGGTCGGATCGATGGTGCTTCTCGAGGGTGCCAAGATTGGTCTCGTGGATTCGCCGCACGAGCACGATCTCGTTCACGAGCCCTGACGCCAGACCGCGTTCCTCGAAGCGCGCCATCCAATCCATGATGGAACCGTACTTGAACGACGGATTGAACTGGCCGATCCGGTCGAAGGCGCGACGACGAAATAGCGTGGAGCCGCATAGCCGAGCGGCTTTGGCGCCAGGCGGACAGTGAATGCCGACGCGCGCAGTCTCATCTAGTTCCGGGCTGATGAATTGCTCGACGAGGCCGTATGCGAGGTCGAGGTCCGGATTTGCCTCAAGATGATGAAGCAGCGCGGCGAAAGCGGTGTTGGGCCACAAGTCATCCGCATCGAGGAAGGAGATGTATTCGCCGCCGGCAAGACGGAGGCCGCAGTTCCGTGCGGCTCCTTCGCCGGCAGGGGCTTGCAGGTGGTAGCGGATGCGCGATCCGAAGCGAGACGCTATCAAGTCGCTGCCGTCCGTCGATCCGTCGTCTACGACGATCACTTCGTCGGGCCGGCGCCGCTGCGAGAAAATGCTTTCGAGCGCGCATTGGAGATACGCTGCCGCATTGTAGCAGGGAACGATAACGCTACTGGAAATGCGACGCGCTGCAGTCATCGCGTGGCCTGCGGCTGATTAGGCGTCGCCGCCGGGCTTTACGCTTGGCCATCCGACCTCGGCCACGTCATTCGCACGAAACAGACGATCCATGCTTGATCTCAAACATTGTTAAAAAATGGAGGTCGTCGGCAGGTTTCGAAGCCGAGCGATTACTCTTATATCAGATTTTTAGTCAAATGCAATACTGCAGACATATTTAATGTTGCAATATGAATATTAACCCTAACAAGTCCATCGGCCAGGGAATTACTGTCGACCTTTCGAAATATCTCCCGCAAGCGACGGGATGTTGGCCGACGTTCACAAGCAGGTGTGATGCTGTGATACTGCTTCGCTGGCCGTCGCGCCCCGGGCGCGGGGACGCACGACCGTTGCACTGACCGCATCGCCGGTGACGGCGCTCCCTTGATGGAGAGGCTCGGCATGAGTCGTCCACCGCTCCCCCCATTTACGGCTGAGACCGCCGCGCAAAAAGTGCGCATGGCGGAGGACGCTTGGAACACGCGCGACCCCGCTCGCGTCGCGCTTGGCTATACGACCGACAGTCGCTGGCGCAATCGCTCGGAGTTTCTCGAGGGCCGAGACGAGATCGTTGCATTCCTGACTCGTAAGTGGAATCGGGAACTCGACTACCGATTGATCAAAGAACTCTGGACCTTCGGCGAAAACCGGATCGCAGTGCGTTTCGCATACGAGTGGCGCGACGACAGCGGCAACTGGTTCCGCAGTTACGGCAACGAGAACTGGGAATTCGATGAGCGTGGGCTGATGCGGCGGCGACTCGCCAGCATCAACGATATCCCCATCAACGAGAGCGATCGCAAATACCGGTGGCTGCTTGGCCGCCGCCCCGAGGGCCACCCGGGCTTGAGCGATCTCGGGCTCTGAACCGGCTAGCCTCGCCGCAGGGCAAGAGCCTCCGCGCCCGAGGCCGCCAACACCACGAACCCGACGGCGATCAGGTGGATTGCCAAATCCATGAAGGTCACGTCGAAGGGGTGGAAGAACTGCAGCACGAAGGCTGCCAGCGCCGCCACTCCAAGCGCGCCCAGTGCCGCGACCCGCACCGGCGCGATCGCCCGCGCGCGGCGGAGCATCAACAGCAACGCGATGCCCAAAGGCAGGCTCACCACCAGGATGAAGCGGAAACACTGAGCACTCTCGCCGATGGCCCAGCCGTCGGGGCCGTGCACGACCAGATGCCGCCAACAGGAATATCCGCTGCTCGCGATCCAGAGGACCAGGGTCGGGACCGGCAGCAGCGCCCATCGTGGCGAGCGGTCCGGCAGACTGAGCTCGAAGGCGGCGAGCACCGCCAGAATGCCGGTTGCCAGTGTTGCCGCCACCTCGATCGCGAGCTTCGGGTCCGCGATGCGTCGCTCGAACATCGGCAGATTCGCGAACAGCACGATGGCGAGCGCAGCGAGCGCCGCCGCCGCCAACAGGAACAGCGAGGCGCGGAGCGCTGGAGCCGACAAGCGTCGCACCGGCACAGCCTCGCTCGCGAGGCGCTCGATCAGCCGCTCCGTTGATTTTTTTGTTCGCTCCGTCACTCTCCCTCCAACCTCGCTTTCAGCGCCTTAATCGCTCGGTGCACATTGACCTTGAGCGCCGCGATCGAACGGCCGCTGGTTCGTGCCGCTTCCTTGAGTGAAAGCTCGCGCAGCTTAAGCAACTCGATCGCCTCGCGCTGGCCTGGCGGCAGCGTGGCAATGGCGCGCGAGAGTTCGTCGCGCGCCAATGTCTCGCCTTCCCTGTTCGCTCCGGCATCGGGAAAGGTTTCGTAGATGCGTTCATCCGAGGTCTCGACCGCGGCGCGGCGCGCGCGCCGGCGCAGCAGGTCAATCGATCGCCGCTCGGCAATCGCCGCGAGCCAGCGCTCGAACGGTCGCTGGGGATCGTAGGTGTGGCGGACCCGATGCACCGTCAGCAACACTTCCTGCACCACGTCGTCGATGCGGTCTTGGCTCGAATGACGGCGCGCGGCGATCGCACGGATGAACGGTACGGTTTCGCGCAGCAGTCGCTCATACGCGGCACGGTCGCCCTCCTGCGCCGCTGCCATCAACTGCGACCAGCGTTGCTCCTTCACGAGCTTGTTATCTCTGCGAGCGCAACCATAGGATCCGCGGCGGCGAACGCGTTGTTGCGGGAAATGGAGCGGTTCGCCATGCGAGACGATAGCACAAGGGTTGATGAGCGTTATCACCAAGCCGTGCGCGCCGTTACCGCCCATCGCGCCGATGCCGCGGCGTTGATCGCGGCGGCCGCTGCGCACGACCCTGAATCCGTGCTCGCCCGATGTCTCCAGGGCTTCTGCGCCTTCGTGCTGATGCGGCGCGAGCGAATCGAGATGGCCCGCGCGGCGTTGGAGAAGGCGCGCGAGGCGTCCGAGCAGCGCGACCTCGATGGCCGGGAGCGTCTCCATTTGATGGCGCTCGGTCAAGCCGTCGCCGGATGCATACGCGAAGCCGCCGAGACTTTGGGGTATGCCGTCGCGCTCGATCCGCTCGATCTCGCCGCGATCAAGATCGAGCATGCGTTTCGCTTCATGCTGGGCGATGCCGCGGGCATGCGCGCGTCGCTCGAACGCGCCGTCGTCGCGTGGACACCAGCAATGGCGGACTATGGCTATGTGTTGGGCTGCCTTGCCTTTGCGCTCGAAGAGACCGGTGCTTTCGACGCGGCGCTGATGGTTGGACAGAGAGCCAACGAGCACACGCCCGATGACGTCTGGGGCGCGCATGCGGTCGCGCATTGTTACGAGATGACAGGGCGGCCGGAGCAGGGTTTGGCGTGGCTGCGCGAATGCGAGCCGGCGTTTCGGGCCGTGAACAACTTTCGCCATCACCTCGATTGGCACCAGGCGCTATTCTGCCTGGAGCTCGGACGGGCCGGAGAGGTGCTGACGATTTATGACCGGAAGCTCGCTCAGATCCGCCGCGACGATTTCCGCGATCTCGCCGATGCGGCTTCGCTATTGGCGCGCCTCGAAATCGCGGGGATCTCGGTCGGCGGCCGCTGGCGAGCACTGGGCGAGATCGCGGAGAAGCGGCGCAATGAGGCGAATCTCGCATTTGCCTCGTTGCACGATCTGCTCGCCTTGCTGGCTGCCGGGCGCAAAGGCGACGGCGCCGCGATGCTCGCGGTCCTTACCCGGGAGGCGCGGTCGGACTCGCGCACACAAGCGTCGGTGCTGGCGCAATCGGGCGTGAGGCTCGCAGAAATGTTATGGGCCTGGCGCGCTGGCGCATACGCGCGCGCTGCAGCGCTATTCCTCGAGGTCGAGCCCGCACTCGGACGGCTCGGCGGCAGCAATGCCCAGCGCGATCTGTTCTGGCGCATCGCGATCCATTCGGCGCTTGCCGCAGGACAACGGGAAATCGCCCGCGCCTTGTTGGACCGTCGCCGCCGCTATTACCTGCGCTCACGTTGGGCCGGCGCATTCGAAACCGAGCTTGCGCCCTCGGCCGCCTGAAGCCGCCACAGATTAGGAACAGCCCATGAACCGTGCCCGCCTCGACCAGGCGCTCAAGCTCCTGAGCTGGCCCGCCGCTTTCTACATCGCATACATCCTGCTCTGGTACGAGCAGTACAAGCTCACGGGCGACGAGGGTTCCGTGTGGCTGTTCCAGATCCTCGCGGATTGGCTCGGCATCCACGACTACGAGAAGCCGTTCCGTCTTGGCGTTGCCAGCGCCGAGATCGTGGCGTCCGTGCTGGTGCTGCTGCCGTGGACGCGCTTCTACGGCGGCGCGCTGGCGCTCGGTCTCATGTCGGGGGCGATCTTCTTCCATACGGTGAGTCCGCTCGGCACCGATCCCTACGGGGATGGGGGCGTGCTCTTTCACGAGGCTTGCACGGTCTGGCTCTGCGCGCTCTTCGTATTGGTGGCGTATCGCCGCGAGGGCTTTGCGCTGATCGAGCGGTGGACCGGCTGGCGGATCGCGCCGCACGTCTCATAGCCGAGCGGGTTACTCCTGCGGGCCGATCCGCGCCGGAAACTGCAGTGCTATCACCACCCGCTCGGAATAAGCGAGGTCGCCGAGCCGCGGCGGCTCCGAGCCCCGATAATATTTGGGCGTGGTCTTCCAATAGTGTCCCAGGAGACCCGTGAGCGGACCGTTTGCGTCGAGATCGACCCAGATATAGCCGAGCCGCGCCAGATACCGGCCCAACGGTCCCGCCAGCCGCACGAAATCATCGATGCCTCGGCAATAAGTGAGATAGGCCACGCGGATGTAGCGGTATCGCCGCGTGGGTTCGAAGACGAAGGGGTACCGGCGGCCCTCGGCGGTAACGACGAGGCTGATGCAACCGTAATCCGCGTGCTCTAGCAGCAGGGTAATTTCATCGGCCGATAAGTCCTCGCCAGGCTCGGTGCCGTCGCTTACCTCGGCGATTTGGACCCTGGGAAAGCGCGGAGTTAATGCGGCGAGCGCACTGAATCGGCCTTCGCAATAACGCTTGTAGCCCTGCGCCGCCATGAGTTTGAAGGTGTGCGGGAGCGGCGAAATATTGACGTAAGTCGCCTCCTTGTGCTTCAGCGCTTGCGCCACCAACAGGGTTCCATAGGCCTGGAACGCGGGCCACACGGTCCAGCAGGAGGTGTTGCATCGCACCTTGAGCAGCCCCGCTGCCGGGATCGTCGAACAGATCAGCAGTAGTACGCCAACGGCAACATCGTTGACTTCGAGGAGATAGCCGTACTTGGGATAGCCTTCCGGCGTCGGGTGCTCCGAGAGGCGCTGCAGCGCCTCCGTCCAGAACGCGTGGGTGCCACCGAAGCCGCTCTTCAGCAGCAGGTTGAGGACAGCGTCGCGATCGCCGTCTTCGATAGTGCGGCAGCGAACGCGCAGTGGACGCGACGACACTAGCGTCCGCTCCTCAGAGATTGACGCACGCGCCGCAGCCTCTGCCGCAGAATACGCGCCGTCGAGAGCGCCGCGTGGCCGCCGATGTGGCGCGCGGCGCCGAGCCATCCCCTGGGAGTGCGGGGATTGAACGCCAGCAATCCCACGCGCTCGTGCCCCTCGATGAATGGCCGACACCGCGAGGCGTTATCGATTCCGAAGTCGATTTCGCGCACGCGATCCACTGCCAAGATGTGGCGCAGCATCTCCTGGGTCAGCGCAAGCCCCACCGCAAGCGGCGCAAATTTTCGAGTATGATGCGATCGCCAGAGCGTCGCGGTACCGCCGCTCACGATCCAAATTTGCGCCGCCGCCGGCGTGTCATCGACCCTGTAGGTGCCGAGGCGGAGCGCGCCGGCGTGCGCCGCGGCTTGCGCAACTTCGGCGACGCAGAGTGGATAGGGTTCCGCATCGGCCCGGCTCTGCAAATCCACCAACGCGTAGTCTATCAGCGCGGATTTGAGCTCCGACCCGCCCGTGACCATCTCGAAACGGCCGCGGCCCGAGTGCGCCCAGCGGCGCTGTAACCGGGCGAAGGATGCCTGTAGTGGCACCGGAAACCGAGCGAGATAAGTCTCGAGCGTCAGCCCCTCCACGTCGGCATAAAATCTGTCGAGTTGACGAAAACGCTGCACCAACATACCGGCCGCCCGCCAGGCCGCGGTGAAGGCCGCGAATTCCGGCGGCGTGGGATCAAGGCTGTCGAAGCGCAGCATATCGAGGGGCGGCGACGCGCGGCGAGCGATCTCCGCAGCGATCGCACGCAAGCCTGCGGCGCCCGTCTCGGGATCGAGGCGGGGCGTGTAGGCCATGGCGTAGAGACCGTGCGAGGGACCAAGCAACATGTGGCTTTTCAGCTTGCCCGCCGCCTGTCGCACGCGCGCAACCAGCACTGCGGCCGGCCGGCCCCGGCATTCCGCCGCATAAATTCGCGGCTGGTCCGTGCGCGGCCCCGACGCTCCCAGGACGGCGCGGTACCAAGCCACGCTCTGAAAGAAGTTGTGCCCGCTGGAGGCGTCCAGAAACGCCGCAAACCGCTCCGGCAACACCTCGAAGCTTGGATAGACCGTGACGGCAATCGGCGCATAGGCCGTTCCGCTGCGTTTGTTCGCTGCGGCAGGAGAAGCGGATTCCCGGCCGGAATCTCCCGCTCGCTCCGTCATCGCCGTTCCGATCGGCTCAGCATAAGATGCGCATTCTTGTAGCAGACTCGTCAGAGTGACGCCGTAACTATGCAGGACCAAGCGTCGTCTTCAAAGGGTGAGTCCCGACTTGCGCGCAAGGCGTGGTTGCGCGCGCTTGAGCTGACGGCGCCGATCGGCAAGGACCCTCACCTTACTTTCCCGGTCGTGGTGGCGCGCCTTGCCCGGCAATTCGCCGAGATGCCGGCGCTGCTCTCGGAGCAAGGGAGCTGGAGCTATCGCGAACTCGGCGAACGGGCGAACCGCTGCGCGCATTGGGCCCTGGCGCAGGGCATCGGCCGGGGGGACAGAGTTTGCCTCATCCTTCCGAATTGCCGGGAATACCTGGCGCTCTGGCTCGGCATCACACGCATCGGCGCCGTCGCGGCCTTGGTCAACGCCCACCTCACGGGCGAGGCGCTCTTGCATGCGATCGACGCGGCGATGCCGCACCACATCATCGTTGATCCGGCGCTCGCGGGCGTGGTTGCGGCGGTGCGGACGAGGCTTCCCGCGACGGCGCAAATCTGGGTCTTGGGCAGCGGCGGCCACGGATTTCCCGAGCTTGATTCAGAGCTCGCTCGCCAATCCACCGAGCCCCTATCGGAAAAAGAGTGCGCGGCTCCAGTGCTCACGGATTTGGCTCTGCTGATCTACACTTCCGGCACCACCGGCTTGCCGAAGGCCGCCCGCGCCAGCCATCTCCGGCTCATGCAATGGACCCACTGGTTTGCCGGCATGATGGAGACCAGTCCCAACGACCGCCTCTACAACTGTCTGCCGATGTATCACGCCGTCGGCGGCATCGCGGCAGTCGGCGCCACGCTAGTGGGTGGCGGATCGATGGTGATTCGCCGCCGCTTTTCGGCAGGCGCGTTCTGGGACGACCTCGCCGCGACAGAATGCACGCTGTTTCAATACATCGGCGAGCTCTGCCGTTACCTCGTCCAGAGTCCGCCGCGCCCATCGGAAACTCAGCACCGCATCCGGCTCTGTTGCGGCAACGGATTGAGCGCCGATGTGTGGGAGCGCTTCCAGACCCGCTTCCGCATTCCGCGAATCCTTGAATTTTACGCGGCAAGCGAAGGCGTAATGTCGCTCTTCAATCCCGAGGGCAAACGCGGCTCGATCGGCCGGGTACCGCCATTTCTGGCGCATCGCTTCCCCGCTGCCTTGATCAAGCTCGACATGGAGACCGGCGAGCCGCAGCGCGGCGCCGATGGCCGTTGCATCCATTGTGCGGTCGGTGAAATCGGAGAGGCGATCGCCGCCGCCGACCGAGGCCGGTTCGAAGGCTATACCGACGGGGCCGCCTCGGCGCGCAAGCTGCTGCACGACGTTTTCTCGTCAGGCGACGCCTGGTTCCGCACCGGCGACCTGATGCGGCAGGATGCGAACGGCTATTTCTATTTCGTCGACCGGATCGGCGACACGTTCCGCTGGAAAGGCGAAAATGTCTCGACAAGCGAAGTGGCAAGGGCGCTCGCGGGTTGCGTGGGCGTCGTCGAGACCGTCGTCTATGGCGTCAAAATTCCCGGCACCGAAGGGCGAGCGGGGATGGCTTCAATCGTCACCGCCGCAAATTTCGATCTTGCGCGGTTCCAACAAGACATGGCGGCGCTACTCCCCGACTATGCGCAGCCGCTGTTTCTGCGCCAGCGCTCGGCAATCGAGACCACGGCGACCCTTCGCCCGCTCAAGCAGGATTTGGTGCGCGATGGATTCGATCCCGCGGCCTCGGCCGATCCCCTCTACTTCCTCGACCGCGCACGGCAAATCTTCGTAGCGCTCGATGCGGCGCTCTATGGTCGAATCATCGCCGGGGAAATCAAGCTGTGAGGCGAGGCGACGTTACGCCGTGCTGCCCGCGTCGATCGTAAGCATCGCACCCGTGATGTTCTTCGCCTTGTCGCTGAGCAAGAACTCGACGGCGTCCGCCACATCTTCCGCCTCGGCAAGACGGCGCAGCGCGCTTCGGCGGACGATCTTGGCGCGCTTCTCTCCGACAAGGCCCTCGGTCAATTCGGTCGTGATGAAGCCGGGTGCGACGGCGTTGACCGTGATGCCGACGGGCCCGACTTCGCGCGCAAGCGAGCGCGTCATGCCGATCAGCGACGCCTTGGTGGCGCTGTAGGCCGCGAGGCCGCTGTATCCCGCGAAAGCCACGATCGACGCGACATTGACGATGCGCCCGCCGTTGCCCGCAAGCATCGAGCGCACGACGTGGCGGGTCAGTATCAAGGGCGAAAGCGTGTTGGTGCGCACCAGGGTCTCGATCGCGCGATCCGGCATGGTGGCGAGAACTCCGCCGGTTCCGATGGCGGCGTTGTTGACGAGGCCGTAGATCGGCCCGAATTCGCGCCGAATCCCCTTCACAAGACCCGCGATGCCGCCGATCTCGCCGAGATCGAAGGGATGGAAATGAAGCGCGCCCACGTCGGCGCCCTCGCGCTCCTGCATGGCCGCCGCAAACGCGTCCCCGCGGCGGCGGGCCACGGCGACGACGCAGTAACCCGCGAGCCGCAGCTTGCGCGCGATCGCGAGGCCGAGGCCGCGGCTTCCGCCGGTGACGATGACGTTACGCATGCTTGCGGCTCAATTTGCCGGAGGCGCCGACTTCCAGCGATGGCACGATGCGAATGACGGCCGGCACTTTGTGCGGCGGCAGGGCGCGCCGACAAATCTCCAGGATTTCGCTCTTGCAAAGATCAGTCACCGCCGCGGCATCGGACTTCACCACAACTTCGGCGACGACAATGGCACCTGTAATCGGGTTCGCACGCGCCTTGACCAGCGCCATTTGCACGGCCGGGTGCGCGTTGATCACCGCCTCGACCTCCTCGGGATGCACTTTCTGTCCTCCCACATTGATGATCCCGCCGCGGCGGCCGGCGAAGTAATACCGATCGCCCCGCCGCTCCACCATGTCGCCGGTATCGACGAAGCCGTCGGCGTCGGCGAGGGCGCCCTCGGCACCGAGAAAGCGATGCGCGGTCCGCGTCGAGCGCATGTGCAGAGAGCCCTCGATCACGCGAAGCTCCACGGCCGCCCCCGGCCGTCCGATCAGATCGGCCGGAAATCCGGCGCGGCCGTCATTCACCTCGAAGCCGACACCGGCCTCGGTGGTCGCAAAGGCATGGGCGAGGGTGGCATCGGGATAGAAGGCGTGGAGGCGATCCAGGATCGCCTGGTCCGCGATTTCGCCGGAGAGCCGCACGTAGCGGGGCGCGATCCCGCGCGCCGCCGGGCTCATGAGCGCGCGGCGCCAATGCGAAGGCGTGCCGGAAATGTGTGTCACCGCATGCGCGCCGGCTCGCACCAGGAAGTCGCTCGTGGATTCCCGGGCGTTCGACAGCACCATTGAACCGCCGCCGAGCAGAGCGCGGAACAACATCTGCAAGCCGCCATAGCGGCGAATGTCGTAAAACGTGCTCCAGACTGCGGCTTGGCCGAGCCCGCCGCCGGCGAGGGTGGGTCCCGCAAGCGTCGCGAGGTCATGGACGACCAGCTTCGGCACCCCTGTGGTTCCGGAGGTCAGTAGAATCCATTCCGTCGCCCGATCGGCGTGCCGGTCGGGCGCGGCGGGCGTGATCGCCGGGCCCACGGTAACGACGCGGCCTGCCATCGCCGTCGCGCCATCCGCCGGCACGCGGTCGGAGATGACAATTTCGATCTCTGCGGTCGACATGATCGAAGCGAGATGCTCGGGCGGCGTGCCCGGAGGGGAGAGCACGAGCCGTCGCGCGAGCCCGTCGAGTTCGATGAGCGCCAATGCGGCCGTGACCTGGTCCTCGGTCGCAAGCAAAATCGACCGTCCGCGCAACGCGTGGCACGGCGTGCCGAGGCTCGACCCCGTCCGTAGGTCAGCGAGCCGCAGCGTCGACTCTGCGCCCCAAAGAAAACGGCCGGCGAGCTCTCCGGCGCTCAGCGCCTCCCAGAGCGAACGCGCGTCACCCCGCCGCATCTTCATAGAATTTGACGAAGTCGCCGACGGTCACCGGAAACTCCAGGTCATCTTTCGTGAAGGGGTCGAGCCCGAGCGTATCCTCGAGACGCGCGACGATGATGGCAAAGCAAAGGGAATCAAGACCCGAGTCCAGCAAGGCAAGCTGGTCGGACAAGGGAGCCAGCATCTTGTTCTGCTCTTTCGCCACTTGCTCGAATTGCGCCAGAACAGCCGACCGCACGGACATGCTGGACCTGCTCGCGATGGAGCGCCCCGGAGTCCACGAGTCCGTTTCCGGAGCGACGGGATACTCACCAATACTCTAACAGCGGTGGTTAATTTCGTCTTGTCGCGCGACCCCCGCGGTTCAGCTGGGGTCGAGGCCTTTTGCCTGATAGACCGCGCGTGCCTCTGGCGAACGGAGCCCGTCGAGTGCCGCCCTGGCCGCCGGCATCTGCGATGTTCCGACGCTGATCCCGGCGGCAAATTGCGCGATGCTGTTAAGGTCGCCCGGCAGCATGCCCACCACCTCGATTCCGGGGACCGCCATGGCTTCGGGCTTCGGCTCGATGGCGAGCTGGGCCTTGTCCGCGACCACGAGCTCGGCCGCGTTGCCGCCCGCCGGCGGATACACGGTCTTGGGTTTCATCTGTTCGGCGATGCCCATTCGCTCCAGCAGCTTTGCCATATAGGTTCCGGTCGCGCCGCCGGAGGCAGGATTGACGTAGGCGATGGCGGGGGCGGCGAGCAGCGTCTGCTTGAATGCGTCGGGGGTGGAGATGTCGGGTTTGGGCGCGCCGGACTTGACGGCAACCACGGTGCCGGAACTCGCAAAAGTAACGGCGGTGCCGGGTTCAACCTTGCCGTCTTTGGCAAGTCCATCGAGCGCTTCGCGCGTCAGGATCAAGAGATCGGCCGACTCGCCGGCTTCGATGCGTTTGGCCAGCATCACAGCGGTGCCCCAGGTGATCGCAAGCTTGTCGCCGCTTAGCTTCTCCAATTGCGGCGTCAGCTCTTCCAAGGCGCTCTTGACCCCGACGGTGCTGTAGACCTTGAGGTCGGCGGCGTGGGCCAGGGTAATTTGTGCGAGGCAGCCGATGGCGATCACGGCGATGCGCCCAATCCGAGCGGTCATTAGATCCTCCCCCGTTTTGTGAGCTCAGGATGCCCCCATCCCGAGGAGCGGGCAATCACAAGCGGCAGGGCAGAGAGACGCAAACTGCTCTATGTTCCGGCCTTTGCGCCCGGTGGGCTCGACCACACCTTGCGCCCGTCCGCTTCGCAGAGCTTGTAAGGGCCGATATCGAGATGCATGTGATTGTAATGGAAGCGGTTCGATTCCGGGGTCAGCACGACGCTGAAATAGTTGCAGGCGCTGAGCGCGACCGCGTGCAGGAAGGCGCTCTTGGGTCCGCTCCCTTGCCAGTCGCGCTCGACGCTGACATTGCCGCCGCCTTCGAGATCGAAGCCGGCGATGTCGATCGCGAGACCCGAAGCGTGCTCGCTCCAGCGTCCGGAATGACCGCTGCCGACAACGCCGCGGCAGGAATAAGCGCCGATCTGGTCGAGCCGGATCACGGGGGTACCGAGGTAACGCCGCGCCAGAGGCTCCACCGATTCGACGGTGAAACGGTCGATCGCTTCGGCCATGGTGCAGCTCACGAGACCCGGACGGTTCCAGGCGAGGCCGGTGCTCGCAACTTCGACCGGGTTTGCAACCGCGCAAGGGCCGCTCGCCGCTGGAGTCGCTGCCACCTGATAGCCGACCCCAAGCGTGTTCAAATCGCGCAGGCATTGCTCGGCGGAAGTGAGCGGCGCATGGGGCGGTGGGGAGGGTGCGGCGCAGGCGACGAGCAGCAGCGCCACAGCGGGCGCCAACCCCGGTCGGCAAAATATTCGAATCGCTCGCCGCAGAAGTGGCCGCATCAGGGAATGTCAACCGTCGCTGCCGCGTTCTCGGCGATACCACCCCCGAGGTCAAGAGCGTGCCCATGACAAGCCCGCCGGAAGCGGTCGAGCGCGATCCCGCGCTGCCCTTCAAACCCTTGCAAACATTGATTACTGGCGGCTTCGGCCTGATCGGCTCGGCGCTCGCCCGCAAGCTCGTCGCGGCGGGCGCCAAGGTGCGGATCCTCGACAATCTGGACCCCGACTCGGGTGCAAACCGGGCGAACCTTGCGGGGATCGAGGACCGGATCGACGCGCGCATCGCCGATCTGCGCGACGCCTCCGCCGTGCGCCAGGCGCTTGGCGGTGTCGATGTCCTGTTCAATCTGGCGGCGCAGACCAGCCACATGGGCTCGATCGCGGCGCCCATCGCGGATCATCAGATCAACGCCTCGGCGCAGCTCGCGCTGCTTGAGGCCGTGCGCGAGGTCGCCCCGCAAATCCGCATCGTTTACGCCAGCACCCGGCAAATCTATGGGCGGCCGGACCGGCTGCCGGTGGACGAGACTCACCCGCTCCGGCCCGTCGATGTGAACGGCGTCGGCAAGCTCGCCGGCGAGGCCTTCCATCTGATTTACCACCGCGTGCACGGCATCAAGGCGACGGCGCTCCGGCTCACCAACACCTATGGGCCGGGAATGCGCATCAGGGATGCGCGACAGACCTTCATAGGCATCTGGTTGCGCGCGGTCATGGAAGGAAAGCCCTTTGAAGTCTGGGGCGGCGCGCAGCGACGAGACTTCACCTATGTGGACGACGCAGCCGACGCGTTCCTGCTGGCGGCGGCAACCGAGGCCTGCTTCGGAAACGTCTTCAACATCGGCGGCGATGGCCCTCACGGGTTAGAGGAAGTGGCGCAACTTTTGATAGAGGTTTCTGGAAGTGGCCGCTACGAAATCAAGGAGTTTCCCCCAGCCCGACGCCGCATTGATATCGGGGAGTATTGGGCGGATGACCGGCTATTTCGCAGTGTCGCGGGATGGGCGCCGCGCACACGGTTGCGCGAGGGCTTGCAAATGACGCTGGCATTCTTCCGGCCGAGAATCGAATCATATGTCTAGATTGGGGTCAGCTCTCAAGGCGAGCACAGGGTCCATGCCGAACATTCCGGTTCCCCAGGCCGATCCGCGTGCCGGATTTATGGCGCAGCGCTCGCGCATTGACATCGCAATCATCCAGGTGATCGAAAGCGGCAGCTACATCCTCGGCCAGCAGGTGCAGGGTTTCGAGCAAGAGTTCTCGGCCTTCGTCGGCGTGCGTCATGGAATCGGCGTTGCGAGCGGCACCGATGCATTGGTGCTGGCGCTTCGCGGGATCGAGGTCGGGCCAGAGGACTATGTGGCGACGGTTTCGCATACCGCGGTCGCGACCGTCGCCGCGATCGAGTTGGCGGGTGCCAAGCCGCTTCTGGTCGACATCGACCCCAAGACCCACACGATGGACCCGGCAGCGCTTTCCGCGGCGCTTGAACGGCCGCCCGGACGCGTCGCCGCGGTGATCCCGGTGCATCTCTACGGCCAGCCGGCCGACCTGGACACGATCGCGGCCATCACCGCGCAAGCCGGTGCGGTGCTGATCGAGGATGCGGCACAGAGTCATGGCGCACTCCATGGTGCGCGCGTCACCGGCAGCGTCGGCCGCATTGGCTGCTTTAGTTTCTACCCCACCAAGAACCTGGCGGCGCTCGGCGACGGCGGCCTCGTGGTCACCAATGATGATACGCTCGCGGACCACATGCGGGCGCTGCGCCAGTACGGCTGGCGCGAGCGCTATGTCAGCGAGTTCCCCGGTTTCAATTCCCGCCTCGACGAGCTGCAGGCGGCGATCTTGCGCGTGCGGCTCACGCGCCTTGAAGCCGAGAACCAGCACCGCCGCGAAATCGCGATCGCTTATGACGGCGGACTTCAAGGACTGCCGCTAGCGCTCCCGATCCGGCAAGCCAATACGAGCCCTGTCTTCCATCAGTACGTGGTGCGGTCTGCCAAGCGCGACCATCTGCAGCGCGCACTGCGCGTACGCGGGATCGGCACCAACATCCATTATCCGGTACCGGTGCACCTGCAGCCGGCGTATCGTGGGCGGATCGCGCTCGGTGATGGTGGTCTCGCCGAAAGCGAACGCGCCGCACGGGAGGTGCTGAGCCTGCCGATGTTCCCGCAGCTCACGGACGAGCAGGTCGGCCGCGTCATCTCCGGCGTGCACGGCGCCGTGGCGGAGGTCGGCTAGTCAGACCGCGCGAGCGACGCGAAACAATCTAGATTCACCGCCACGAAGAGCACGAAGCGCCAAGCGCGCGCTCTTGACCAGATTACGTCGCTGCTTCGCGTCCGTCGTGTCTTTGTGGTGAAAATTGAACGGACAAAAATCTCGTCAGAGCGTCATCTCCGGGACGCGATCGGGAATGACCAGTTCGGCGTCGGTTGCGGCCGAGACGTCCGCTACGGAAAAGCCCGGGCCGGTTTCGAGCAGCGTCGCGCGGCCGTCGCGAAACTCGATCACCGCCATTTCCGTCACGACCAAATCGACCGGACGCGCCGAAGTGAGCGGCAAAGTGCATTTCCGCACGACCTTGGGCGCGCCCTTTGCGGTATGCTGCATCGCGACGATGACGCGCCTGGCGCCTGACACCAAGTCCATGGCGCCGCCCATTCCCGGCACCATCTTTTTTGGAATCATCCAGTTCGCAAGGCGTCCCGCCTGATCGACTTGCAAGCCGCCGAGCACGGTCAAATCGAGATGGCCGCCGCGAATGAGACCGAACGACATGGCGCTGTCGAAGGTGCTGGCGCCGGGCAAGGCCGTCACGGGCCGGCCCGCCGCGTCGGTCAACATAGGATGCGCCATGCCTTCCTCGGGCGGCGCCCCGGTGCCGATCAGTCCGTTTTCGGACTGGAAGTAGACGTGGATGCCCGCGGGCAGAAAATTCGCGACCATGGTCGGAATGCCGATGCCCAGATTGACCAGCATGCCCGGCGAAAGCTCGCGAGCGATGCGACGCGCGATAACCGCCTGCGGTTCCATGGCTCTGCTCACATGTTGCCGACGAGGTAATCGACGACCGGGGCCGGCGTCACGACTTGGTCGGGCGCGAGCACGCCCACGGGAACGATGTGCTCGGCGCTGGCGATCACGGTGTCGGCGGCCATTGCCATCACGGGATTGAAGTTCCGCGCCGTCAGCGCATAGCTCAGATTGCCTTGGTAGTCGGCTAGAAAAGCGTGCACCAGCGCGAAATCGGCGCGCAGCGCCAATTCCAGCAGATATTTCTTGCCGCGCACCTCGATCGTTTGCTTGCCCTCCTCGACCACCGTGCCGACACCGGTTTGCGTGAGGATGCCGCCGAGCCCGTGCCCGCCCGCGCGAATGCGTTCGATCAGCGTCCCCTGTGGCACCAACTCCACCTCCAATTCGCCCGCGAGCATCTGCTGCTGCGTCTGCGGATTGAGCCCGATATGGCTCACAATCACTTTGCGCAGCAGCTTTGCCGAGACCAACTTGCCGATTCCCTTGCCCGGCATCGCCGTGTCGTTGGCGATCACCGTCAGATCGCGCTTTTTCTGCCGCACGATCTCGTCCACGACGCGCTCGGGCGTGCCCACCGCCATGAATCCGCCGATCATCAGGCTCGCCCCGTCGGGGATCAAATCGACGGACTGATCGAGAGGAAGCGTCCGCATTCCACCATCCTGAGGGCCGGGCAAAATCGCAACAGTGCACGATCGCACGAACATTGGGTGGGTTGTTGATTCAAATCAAGGACAGGGGGCTCGGCGGTGTCCATGGGCGTGCGCCAGCCTGCATTCGGCGATCAACAGGCGTGCTTCGCCCCATCGGAGTTCATGCTAGTCTTTACTGAACAATTGGGGAGACAGGTTCCGTGACCGATGCCGCCCTTATCGAAGACTTGGTTGCCGCCAATCGAATTCTCTATTCGCAGGGAATTGTCGATGGCTTCGGCCATGTGAGCGTGCGCGTCCCCGGCCGCAACGACCGCTTCCTGTTGGCGCGCAGCATGGCGCCGGGGCTGGTGACCGCGGCCGATATCATGGAATTCGACCTCACGGGCGAAGCCGTGGACGGGCGTGGGCGCACCACGTATCTCGAGCGCTTCATCCACAGCGAGATTTATCTGGCCTATCCCGAGGTCCTTTCCGTGGTGCATTCGCACTCACCGGCGGTGATTCCGTTCGGCATCACCGATGAGCCGCTGCGCCCCGTCTATCACATGAGCTCGTTCCTCGCCGCGGGCGCGCCGGTGTTCGAAATTCGCGAGGGGGCGGGCGATGGCACGGATATGCTGATCCGCGATCGCAAGCTGGGCGCCGCGCTCGCGCGCAAGGTCGGGAATTCCGCCGTGGTGCTAATGCGCGGGCACGGCAATGTGGTGGTCGGCGCGACCCTGCCGCAAGCGGTCTCGCGCGCCATCTACACCGAGATGAACGCGCGCATTCAGTCGGAAGCGCTGCGCCTCGGTTCGGGCCGCGTCAACTACCTGAGCGCGGGCGAAGCCGCGGCTATCAGCCTGACCCACGACAAGACCATGAGCCGCGCCTGGGAGCTTTGGAAGCGGGAGGTGCTGGCTGAGATGCGGTGAATCACCCCATTAACTCCATTTTGAGGAGATCATGGAGATGAGTGGGGAAGAGGGGATGGGCAGGGTTGCGGCATAACAAATAAGAAAGGTCATCGCCCCATCCTCAATTCATCTTCTGATCTCCAATTCTGCTATCGCGGTGTTGCCGAGAGAAATCCCTCCACGATCGCGTTGAAGCGCTGCGGCCGCTCGAAATAGACGGAGTGGCCGGCCTCGGGCACGCGCTCGACGCGTGCGTTCCTGCTGCAGCGCGCGAGCGGTTCGGCGGCATCGGCGGGAAAGACCACATCCTCGTCGCCGACGATGTAGAGCAGCGGCACCGCGAGATCGCGCAACCGTTCCGGCGGCAGATCGCGCGCGGCCAAAATCTCGCGCCGCATGCGCTCCCTTACCTCGCTTGGCGTCAACGCCTCGATCTGCTGATAGAGATAATGCAGCGCCGGCTGCTCCCGCGCGCCGCGCTCGCCGAGTGCCACCTGAATGCCGCGCGATTGCAGTCCGGCGAGCCGCTGCGGCGCGGCTTCGTTCCAGCGGCGCAGCCGCTCGGCATCGGCACCGCCGACGCGCGCATAGTCGATCCGGCCCGAGGTCGAAGCCAGCACCAGCGCCCGCACGCGGTTACCCGCACTCAGCGCATAGTCGATGCCGCTCCATCCGCCCATGGACTGGCAGACCAGGGTCACATCCTTGAGCTCGAGGTGCTGCACCAATGCCGCCAGGTCCGCGCCGAAGGCGTCGCAACCTCGGCCCGCGGGATCGAGGCGCGAGAGCGCGAAGCCGCGATGGGAAAAGGTAACGCAAGTGTAGCGCGCGGCGAAGTGCGGCACCTGCTGCCACCAGGAGAGATGATTGCCGCCGAGGCCGTGCGCGAAGACGAGCCCCGGCCCGCTGCCACGAATTTCGTAATAGATGGCGGCATCGCCCCGATCGAGGTACCCGCGCTCGCTCCGCTCGGCCATTTGTCTCTCCTTCAAAGCGGCTCGCCGCGCGCAAGGCGCGGCAAATCACCCACCAGCCCCATGGCGTGGCGCATCAGCAGCCGTTTGAGCGGCGCCACGCGATTGACCGCCGCCAGGCCCAGGTCACGCCCAGATTTCACGACCGGCAGCGCATTCGAGAACAGACGATTAAGACTGTCGGTCACCGCCGAGAGCATCCAGTTGTCAAGCCGCCGCCAACGCTCGTAGCGCTCGAGCGCCCGGGGATCTCCGAGGTCGAAGCCGAGGCGCCGTGCGTCGATCAGGCATTCCGCCAGCGCCATCACGTCGCGCAGACCCAGGTTCAATCCCTGGCCCGCGATCGGATGAATGACGTGGGCGGCATCGCCGACCAATGCGAGCCGCTCCGCGACATAACGCTCGGCGTGCAGGAAGGCGAGGGGATAGGACCAGCGCGGTCCGACGGGCCGCGGCACTCCCAGGAAATCGCCGAAGCGGTTCGCAAGTTCTCGCGCGAAATCAGCGTCGGCGAGCGCCATCAGGCGTGGCGCCAGGTCCGCGCGTTCGGTCCAGACGATCGACGAGCGGTTGCCGCTGAGCGGCAATATCGCGAAGGGGCCCGCGGGCAGGAAGTGCTCGACCGCGACGCCACGGTGGGGAAGCTCGTGCTCGACCGTCGTTACGATGCCGGTTTGCGGGTAGGACCATTCGACTGCCCCGATCCCGGCGGCGCGGCGCAGCGGCGAGGTCTTGCCGTCGGCCGCCGCAACCAGCTCGGCGCGGAGCGTCGTGCCATCGGCGAGTTCTAGCGTGGCGCCCGAGCGGTTGCACGCGACCGTGGCCACCGTTCGCGGCGTCCAGTGACGCAGCCCCGGTAATTCGGCCGCGCGGTTGAGCAGCGCTCGGCGCAGCGCACGGTTCTCCACCATGAAGCCGAGCGCGTGGTCGCCGACGTCCCGGTGGTCGTAGTGCAGGAAGAGCGGCGAGTCTCCGTCGGCGACCCGTATCTCGAGGATCGGCTCCGCCTGGGCGGCGAGCTTTGCCCAGAGCCCGATCGCGGCGAGCGCCTCCTGCGAACCAAAGGCGATCGCCGAGGCGCGGCCATCGAAAGTTTCCTCGATGAGGTGCTCCGGCTTCTCGCGGTCGAGCAGCACGACGTCGAGACCCGCCCCGGCGCAAGCAATCGCAAGCGTCGTACCCACAAGTCCGCCACCCACCACCGCGAGCTCGCAGACGGCGCTTGGCTGAACCCTGTCAGATGATACGGACATCGCGGGCTCGACCATGGGCCGCCCGCCGGCCGATTGTCCAGTGTTCGGATTATCGTGCGCAGTCTTGGGGTTGGCCCAGGGGCACCCCCAAATCCAGGCGCGGCCGGTCGTCGATGTTTTGGGCCGGCCCGCGGGCGAGGCGACGCTTTCGGCCAACTCGGCCTCGATTCTACCAGTCAAAAGCGAGTCGCGCGCGTTTGTCTTTCGCGTCGCTTGGGTTATGCTGTTCTGAAATGCCCGATCGGCTTGAAGATGAAGCCCAGCGAGACCGACTGCCGGAGCCGGCGCAGCGCATCGTCTCTTCGACCGCGCCGGTAGAGCCGGCGCTGCTGATTTTCGATTTCGCCGGTCAGTTGCTCAGCCACACCCGCCCCGCGGCGGCAATACTAGGTCTCGAAACGGCGGTGCTCCGTCCCGGCCTTGCCCTCGCGGAGCTGAGGGCCCTGGTGGCCGCGCAGGGTGCCCGCGACGCCGCATCGGCGCTGTGCGAAATCCCGCCAAAACTTTCCGAGCAGCCAGCCGCCGCCGAGAGCCCCCTGGAGACGCCACGGATCGCTTCGACGCCGCTTCGACTGGAGGGCGTCGGCTACGCGCTCCTCCTCACGCGCATCGATCCCGCGACGGTTGCGTCGGGTGCGGGACCTGGCGGTTTCGCCGATCGCGCGTTGGATTGGCTTTGGGAAACGGACGCGCGGTTGCGCTTCACCTACATTCAAAACCGCTACGATACCATCAATAGCCATCGGGTAGACCAGCTCCTGGGGCGGACGCGTTGGGAGATCGCTGGGGGTGACCCAACACGGGATCCGTTGTGGTGCCGCCATCTGGATGATCTTCAAGCACACCGCCCGTTTCGGGATTTCCGATACAGCGACCGCGACTCAACCGGCCGGTTGCGGTACTTCTGCGTCAGCGGCGATCCGATCTACGCGACCGATGGCAGCTTCGCGGGCTATCGCGGGATTGCTCGTGACGAGACCGACGAGATAGAGGCGCATCAGCGGGCGGCAAGTGCCGAGCGCCTGCTCTTGAACGCGATCGAACGATTGCCCGACGGTTTCACCCTCTACGATGCGAACGATCGCTTGGTCATGTTCAACGGCACGGCGCAGGAACGGTTGGGCGAGGCGGACTTGCTGAAGCTCGGCCGTACGTTCAGAGAGATCCTCGAGGTCTGCCTTGAACGTAAGCTCTACCCCGACGCCGAGGGGCACGAGCGCCGTTTTATCGCCGAGCAGCTCGCCGCCTACCGCAAGACCGGCACAGTGGTGCGGTTGCCCACCAAAAGCGGCCGCTGGCTCGAAACACGTAGCGCGCGGACCGACGACGGTCACACGATCATGCTGATCGCCGATGTGACCGGGCGGGTTCGGGCCGAACGCAAGCTGCTCGAGTACACGGCGAGCCTGGCGGAAAAGACCCGTCAAGCCGACCTTGCGCGCCAGACCGCGGAAATGAACGAGGCCCGCTATCGCGAATTCAGCGCCCTCGCCGCCGATTGGGAATGGGAAACCGACGCCGAGTTTCGCTTCACCGAGTTCTCCGAGCGGTATTTCAAGCAGTTGGACGACTATCCCCGGGAGCAGGTCATCGGCCGCACGCGCTGGGAGATCCGAGGTGTCGACCTGGAGAGGGATGAGTACTGGCGCCAACACGTCGCGGACCATCAAGCGCACCGCCCGTTCCGGGATTTCCGCTATTCCAATACGGACGCCAAGGGACGGCTGCGACATTTCCGAGTGAGCGGGAATCCAATTTTCGCGCCCAACGGCCGCTTCGTGGGATATCGCGGCGTCGCCCACGAAGAGACGACGGAGATGCAAGCGCATCGGCAAGCGCAACACGCGCAAACGCTGCTCCGCGCGGCGATCGACGCTCTGCCCCAGGGGTTTGCACTCTATGACCAAGAGGACCGACTGGTGATGTTCAATCGTGCGCTGGCCGACCGGCTTGGCGCCGATGCGGATATCTTGCGGCCTGGCCGGACCTTCGAGGAAATCTTGCGTCTGAGCTTCGCGAGATCCACGTATCCGTTTGCTGCGGACAAGGAGGCGGAATACATCGCCGAGCGGGTGGCGGAACACCGCAATCCCGGCAAGGTCGCGCGGTACCGGGGCTGGCGCGGGCGCTGGATCGAGGCACATGACGTGCGCACCCCCGACGGCTATGTGCTCGGACTGCGCACCGACGTGACGGAACGCCTGCTCGCGGAACGCAAACTGATCGAATTCGCCGGTAGCCTCGCCGAGAAGAACCGGCAGCTCGACCTAGCGCTCGCAAATTCCTCGAACGGGATTGCGTTCCACGATGAGCAGGGACGGTTGGTGCTGTGGAATCGCCGTTACGTCGAGCTCTATAACCTTCCGGAGCAAGAGCTTCGCGTTGGTATGCACCTGAGCGAGCAAATGGCGCTCAGCCAGCGCATCGGCAACTACTCGCCGGACGAAGGCGCGCGCGTTTCCGCCGAGAGGCTCAATATCTTCGCATCGCGCGATCGGCACGTCTTTCATCAGACGCTGATCAATGGCCGCATCATCGAGGTGACGCACGTGCCGTTGCCCGGCGGCGGCGCAGTCAGTACCTATGTGGACATTACCGAGCGCGAGCGGCGCCAGGGCGAGCTCATCAAATCGAAGGAGGAGGCGGAATTCGCCAACCGCACCAAATCCGACTTTCTCGCCAATGTGAGCCACGAACTGCGCACGCCGCTCAACGCCGTGATCGGCTTCGCGGAGATGCTGATGCTGGACTATGGCGGCAAGCTGACCGAGAAGCAGCGCGATTACGTCCGCGACATCCGCACGAGCGGCACCTTCCTGCTGTCGATCATCGATGACATTCTTGATCTCACCAAGATTGAGGTGAACAGGGAACACCTCGCCTACGAGCCAGTCGTTCTGAGCGAGCTGGTGGACGGCTGCCGCCGCATGGTGCTGTCACGCTTCGCAGGTCGCGCGCCGGCGCTCCGCGTCGATTTGCCAGAGGATCCGCCGCCATTGGAGGCGGACCCGCGCAAGTTGCGTCAGATCCTGATCAACCTACTCACCAACGCCTGCAAATTCACCCCGCCAGGCGGCTCGGTGATGGTCGAGGCCCGGCTGGGAGCGGACGGCTTTCTCGAAATCCAGGTGCGCGACAGCGGCGTCGGCATCGCTGCCGCCGACCTGCCGCGGGTGATGGAGCCGTTCTATCGCGCGGAAGGGCCATTCGCGCGCCGCTCGGAGGGTGCGGGGCTTGGACTGCCGCTCGCCAAGGCGTTGACAGAGCTTCACGGTGGCACCCTCTTGATCGAGAGTGAGTTGGGCATCGGGACCACCGCCACGCTGCGGCTACCCTTATGTCGAACAGAGCATGCCTAAATTTGTGCCGTTTTTTAGCATCTGCTCAAATTGTGGGCACCGATATCGGCGGAAAGGCCTGCCGTAAGCTACCAAATTCTCGAATCCTAACTGCTGGTTAGGCGATTTCCTCCTGACTTTGCTTCCGGTCCGGTTTGGAACTGCCGCGAATCCGAGGACTCCGCAGCGGAGCCGTCGCACCGCACAACCGAGTGCCTCTTCGTGGCACGAATCTTGTTTCTTGAAAGCGCGCCAGCAGCGCAAGGGGGGGGCTGCGGGCCGGAACCGGTTTTCGGGAGGGCATTTCATGGTTTTGAATCTCATGCGGTCCGCGCATCGGGCCGGCCTCGGAATAATGCTGCTCGGGCTGCTGCTGTTGGCGCCGCTGGCGAGCGCCACCGCGCAGACGGCGCTGCCTCCGCCCGCCGCCGCGCCGGCGGCGGCACCTGCTGCCGCCGAGCCCGCGCCGCCCGCCTGCGACGCGAAGACGCTGACGAATTGCACGCCCAACTCCGGCGACACCGCGTGGATGCTGACTTCGGTCGCGTTGGTGCTGATGATGACGATTCCGGGGCTCGGTCTCTTCTATGCCGGCATGGTGCGCAAGAAGAATGCCGCCGACACCGTGATGACCAGCTTTGCCATCACCTGCCTCGTCACCGTCCTCTGGACGATTGCGACCTACAGCTTGGCCTTCACCGGCGGCACGCCCTTCATCGGAGGGCTGAGCCGTGCCTTTCTGCAGGGAATCGTGAGCGATATCGCGAAAGGCATCGGCAATCCCAATTCGCTGGCGCCGACGATCCCGGAAACCGTCTACATGTGTTTCCAGATGACTTTCGCGATCATCACGCCCGCGCTCATCGCCGGGGCGTTCGCGGAGCGGATGAAATTCTCCGCGATGCTGTGGTTCATCGGGCTCTGGGCGATTTTCGTCTATGCGCCGGTCGCGCACTGGGTCTGGGGTCCCGACGGCTTCCTCAATAGCGGCAACGATCAGGCCGTCGTCAAAGTGCTGGACTTCGCGGGCGGCACGGTGGTGCACGTCAACTCCGGCGTCGCCGGGTTGATGTGCGCGCTGATGCTGGGAAAGCGCAGGGATACGGGACCGGCGCACAACGTCGTGCTTACCTTCATTGGCGCCGCGCTGCTGTGGGTCGGCTGGTTCGGCTTCAACGCCGGCTCCGCCACCAGCGCCGGCATGCAGGCGGGAATGGCGATGACGGTGACCCAGATCGCGACCGCGACCGCGGCGCTCACATGGATGTTCGTGGAGTGGGCGATGCGCGGCAAGCCGACGGTGATCGGCATCTGCTCGGGCGCCGTCGCGGGTCTGGTGGCGATCACTCCGGCCTCGGGTTTCGTCGGCCCCGCCGGTGCGCTCGCGATCGGCGTTGCCGCCGGCATGGTCTGCTATTGGGGCGCGATGTCGCTCAAGGCGATGATCGGCTACGACGACGCGCTCGACGTATTCGGCGTGCACGCTCTCGGCGGCGCCGCCGGCGCGATCCTGACCGGCGTGTTCGCGATCGAGCAGTACGGCGGCACCCCTGGCCTCATCGAAGGCAACGCGCCGCAGGTGCTCAATCAGATCATCGGCGTGGCGATCGTCGTGGGCTATGACGTCGTGGTCAGCCTCATCATCCTCAAGGCCGTCGACATCGTGATCGGTTTGCGTGTGGACGAAGACGTGGAGCAGGGCGGACTAGACCTGGCGCTTCACGGCGAGATGGTTCAGTAGCGTGTAGCATGTTGGTTTCCTCCCCAACTTGGGGGCGCCTTCGGGCGCCCTCATTTTTTGCGCGAGCGCGCCTCCGTTTGATCTAGGTCAAGACTTGGCCGGGTGGGCGACGCCGCTGGAACCTCGACACATTGACAACCCCGCCATCGCGGAGGAACCTCGGAAACTTCGGGCGCGGGCGCTTGACCGCTGCGGCCCCAATGAACCAAGGGAGAGGCAATGATGAAGCGACGTGATCTGCTCAAATCGGCGCTCGCGGGTGCGGCCGTTCTGGCGGCGCCCAAGATCGTGCGCGCCGAGGGTGCCAAGACCCTGAATTTCGTGCCGCACGCCGATCTTGCCTCGCTCGATCCGGTCTGGACTACCGCCGACATCACCCGAAATTACTCGCTCGCGGTGTTCGACACGCTCTACGGCTTCGACGCCGAGTTCAATGTGCAGCCGCAGATGGTCGCGGGCGAGAACGTCGAGGAAGACGGCAAGGTCTGGGAGATGACCTTGCGCGACGGCCTCAAATTCCACGACGGCACGCCTGTGCTGGCGCGCGACTGCATCGCTACCATCCAGCGCTTCGGCAAGCGCGATCCCATGGGCCAGGCCTTGATGGCGCGGGTTGACGAGATGACGGCGCCCTCCGACAAGGTGATCCGCATCCGCCTCAAGAAATCGTTCCCGCTCACCTCCTATGCGCTGGCGCAGGTCTATTGCGCGATCATGCCGGAGCGGATTGCCGGCAAGACCGACGCCTTCACCCAGATCACCGAACCCACGGGCTCGGGCCCCTTCAAGTTCGTGACCTCCGAGCGCATTCCGGGGCAGCGCGTGGTGTTCGAGAAATTCGCCGACTATGTGCCGCGCTCGGACGGCAAGCCCAGTTTCAACGCCGGCCCCAAGATCGCTTATATCGACCGCGCGGTCTGGACCTTCATCCAGGATCCCGCGACCGCATCGGTCGCGCTCGAAAACGGCGAGATCGATTGGTGGGAAAATCCCACCATCGACCTGGTACCGCACTTGAAGCAGAACTCAAAGCTCACCGTTGCGGTCAAGGACCGCACCGGCGAAATCGGTTGCCTTCGCTTCAATCACCTGTTCCCGCCCTTTGACAAGGCCGAGGTGCGCCACGTCGTGCTCGCGGCTATGGACCAGAAGGAGATCATGGAGGTGGTGGCGGGCGCCGAGCCCAGCCTCATCAAGACCGACGTCGGGCTCTTCGTGCCGGGAACACCGATGGCGAGCGACGTCGGCGTCGAGATCACGCGCGGTCCCAAGGACTTCAATAAGCTCAAGGAGGATCTGAAGAAGGCGGGCTACGCCGGCGAGAAGGTCGTGGTGCTGGCCGCAACCACGATTCCCTCGATCTGGGGCGAAGCGCAGGTCGCGACCGACATGCTGCAGAAGATCGGCATGAACGTCGATCTGCAGGCGTTGGAATGGGGCACCGTGGTGCAGCGCCGCTCCGTCAAAGAACCGGTGGACAAGGGCGGCTGGAATATTTTCTACACCTACCTCGGCGGCTTCGGGAACATCTCGCCCGGTCCCAATATTGCAATCCGCGGCAACGGTACCAGCGCCTGGTTCGGCTGGCCCACCGACGCAACGATGGAATCGCTGCGCGATCAGTGGTTCGAGGCGCCGAACTTGGCGGCGCAGCAGAAGCTTTGCCGCGACATGCAGGTGCATTTCTGGGAGAGCCCGTCCTACGCGCCCCTGGGCATGTACGACCTGCCCAACGCCTTCCACACCTACTTGACCGACATCCGCGACGGCTGGCCGCAGATGTACGGCGTCAAAAAGAACGTGTAAGCGGCGGGGGATCGGCGGAACCGGAAAAGGGGCGCTGCGAGCGCCCCTTTTTACAAGGACCACTCCCATGACCGACGCAGAGATTGCCGCACTCGCGGCAAAAATCACCGAGGCTGGCTTGGCCGGCAAGTCCGAATCGGCACTGCTTGCGGGATTCTGCGAGCGTCTTCTCGCGGCCGGCCTGCCGGTGGCACGCGCCTCCGTCATCGTCGACACGTTGCACCCCGTCTACGAGGGTCGTGTTTTCCGCTGGGAGCGCGAGCAGGACGAGCCCACATTCAGCGAATATGTCCGCACCGGCAACGAGGCCGCCGCCTCCGACGAGCGTTGGCGCAGGAGCCCGTTCTATCGCCTGCTTGAGACCGGCGAGCCGATGCTGCACCGGCGGCTCGACGCGGAATCCGAGAGCGAATTCCCGGTTCTGCCGGAGCTTCGCGCGGCGGGTATCACGCACTATATGGCATTGGTGAACCGCTTCGCAGCCGGCGGCGTCATCGGCGAGATGGATTGCGTTTATTCGTCCTGGATGACGGATCGCACGCGGGGATTTGACGACCGCGATCTCGCCGAGCTGCAGCGCCTCGTCCCGTTCCTGGCGCTGGCGGTCAAGTCTGCCTCGCTTGGGCGGATCGCCGAAACCCTGGTGCAGACCTATCTGGGCCGCGATGCTGGACGGCGCGTGCTGAGCGGGCGAATCGCTCGCGGCATCGCCGACCGCATCGATGCTGTGCTGTGGTTCAGCGACCTCAGGAGCTTCACGCGGATCAGCGACACCTCGCCACCCGAGCAGATAATCCCGCTGCTCAATGACTATGGTGACGCCATCATCTCGGCGATCCACGAGGAGGGCGGCGACGTCCTGAAGCTGATCGGGGATGGCGTGTTGGCGATCTTTCCCGCCGAGGAACGTGCCCGCGCCTGCGCCGCGGCGCTGGAGGCGGCCGCGCGGGCACGCGAGAGCGTCACGACGCTCAACCGGCGGCGGGATGACCAAGACCTGCCCAGCACCGAGATGTACCTGGGCCTTCATGTGGGCGAGGTGTTCTACGGCAATATCGGCAGCAAGGATCGCCTCGACTTCACGGTGATCGGCCCCGCCGTCAACGAGGTGAGCCGCATCGCGTCGATGTGCCGTTCGGTCGATCAGCCCATTCTGATTTCGTCCGCGTTCGCGTCGGCGATCCCGCGGGAGCGGCATCGCTTCGCTTCGGTCGGTCGTTTCGCGCTGCGGGGTGTCGCGCGGCCCCAGGAGCTTTACACCCTCGATCCCGCCACTTGGAACGCGAGCGACCGCTGATTCGGCGTCGCGCTACTTGCCCGTGGTGGTCGGCCTCGGGTCGGTCCAGTAGAAGAGCTTGGGATCGACCGCCGCGCCGAAATGTGGATTGTCGAGCGCGACTGTCACCTCTTTCCGCTGCGCGTCGACCACCGTCCACTGGCGGAGTTGGAGGGGCTTATCGTCGAATACCATGGTGACCGTGCCGTCGCCGGGCTCCTTGGTCTCGAAAACGCCGACCCGGATCGCGCCGGGATTGTGTTCATAGGTGGTGACGGTCAAATCGCCGCTGAGGGTGATGTGGTCGCGCAGCAGAAACCCCGCAGGGGTTTGACTGGCGCGCATGTCGGTGACCTGCTGTAGCTCGCGGTCATAGTAATAGATGGAGCCGTTCCCATCGGCGACCAACAGGACGGGTATCGGCGGGTCGTATTCAATCCGCATCCGCCCGGGGCGCGAGAGATAAATCTGGCCGTGCGATTGACGGCCATCCGGGGTCGTCTGGGAAAAGCGCGAAGTCAGAGTGTGGATGCCGTTTAGATAATCCTGAACCAGCAGGAGCTCGGCGCGCTGTTGGTCGGTGAGGCGGAGCGCCTTGGGGGTGACCGGCGTGGGAGCGGGCGCGGCAAACGCAAACGGGGGTGGCCCAACGGCGGCCACGAGGCCGCTTGTGCCGAGCGTAAGCAGGAATTGGCGGCGGGAGATGAAGGGCACGGGATCGGGAATCTCGGGAGTTGAGGGCAGGGCGCCGCCCAACGATGCGGCGCCCGTCAATAGTTACCACAAGCTGACGCACAATTGTGTCGCGGTTACGGCGGGCCAGAAAGGCACGTTTCAGGGGTCGATCAGCACGCCCGGGTTGAGAAGCCCCTGGGGGTCGAGCGCGCGTTTCGCCGCCGCCAGCGCCGAGGCGAACAGAGCCGGCCGCTGCTGGTCATACCAGGGTCGGTGATCGCGTCCGACGGAATGATGGTGCGTGATGGTGCCGCCCAATGCGATCAGCCGGTCGGAGGCCGCCTGCTTGATCGCCTGCCATTGCTCGATCAGTTGGCCGTGCCGTCCGAGCGCATGAAAGGTGAAATAGGGCGCGGGTCCGTCGGGATAAACGTGGGTGAAACGGCAAGTGACCTGTCCCGGCCGGCCCGTCGCCGCGCGGATTGCGTCTTTGGTCGCGTCTTTGACCTCATCGTGGAAATGTTCGAAGCGGTCCCAGGTGATCGCGGTCTCGAAGGTGTCATTGATGATCGCGCGCGGCACGGTGCGCTCGCGGCCATAAGGCATGCGAATGAACGCCGTGCGCCAGCGCCCTGCTGCGCCTTCGCGGTGGGCATCCGTGCCGTCGCTTTCTTCGGGCATCCCGCCATGATCGCGACAGCATTCGAGCGCGCGCTCCATCCATGGCTCGACCGGGTGATCGCCGGACTCGAAGGCAAGCACCATGATCGCGGAGCGCCCGTCGCCGGCGCCCGTGTTGAAGGCCTCTTCGGGATCGAGCACGCGGCAATTGGCCGGGAACAGCCCAGCCTGGCCGACCGCCCGAACCGCACGTGCCGCCGCGAAAAGATCGCAGAATCGCACCGCGCCACCGGCGCGGAAACGCGGCCTGTCCTGAAGCCGCATCCACGCCTCGGTGATCACACCGAGGATGCCTTCCGATCCCAGGAAAAGGCGATCGGGACTGGGTCCCGCGCCGGATCCCGGAAGGCGCCGCGTCTCGATGCGGCCGGCCGGCGTCAGTACCACGAGGCTTTCGACGAAGTCGTCGATATGCGTGTAGAGAGTCGCGAAATGGCCGCCCGAGCGGGTCGCGATCCATCCGCCCAAAGTCGAATATTCGAAGCTCTGCGGGAAATGCCGGAGCGTGAAGCCGTGCGGGCGGAGCTGGTTCTCAAGCGCGGGGCCGAAGGCACCCGCCTCGATGCGCGCGGCGCGCGAAGCGCGGTCCACTTCGAGAACGCGACCCATACGGGCGAGGTCGAGGGTCACCCTGCCTCGATAGCGCGCGCCGTCGATGCGATGCTCGACGCCGCCCACCACGCTGGAGCCGCCGCCAAAGGGAATGATGGCGGCACCGATGCCGCCCGCCCAATCCAGCACCGCCGCTACATCGGACTCGTTCGCGGGATACGCCACCACGTCGGGCGCGGTCGCATAGTCGCCCAGAAGGCCGCGGACAGTGTCGGGATATGATTTGCCGTAAGTGTGGCGCGCGCGGTCGTGCAGTGCGCTCGTACACACCTCCGCGAGTGCGGCCGGAGGCATGATGCGCGGCGTCGGCAGTGTTAGCTGATCGAGGGGAGGGACCGGCCTCTCCTCGAAATCGTTGACCGCAAAGCGGCGGCGCTGGTTGTCGAGGACGAAACGCTCTTCCTCGGGGGTCATCGCCTCCCCCTCGCGGCCCCAGCCGAAATGTTTCAGGCGCGCCTCACCCATCGTTCCCTCACTCGTTTGACGGTACGCTCGCTTTGCCTCGAGGCATCATCAGTCGTGACGATCCCGGTTCCGGCGGTGCCACCGGATAGCGTCTTCCAGCCTGTCATCGCCCCAGAACAATTCGGTGCCGATCGAAAACGTGGGAGACCCGAAAATGCCGAGTTCTCGCGCGGCCGTGGTCTCGTCCTCAAGCCTGCGGCCGATCTCCTCCGACGCGGCGCGCGCAAGGACGCGCTCCGGGTCCTGCCCGATCTCCCGCAGGCTACTCGATACGTTAGGCTCGCTGCCAGTTTCTTCGCCGAGCTGGAACCAGCGACGGTAAGCCGCGCGGATAAAGTCAGGGCCCCAACTTTCGGCGCAACCGATAAAAGCGATCTTGTTGGCGACGATCGACTGCTTCGCGGGATAGGGCGCGGGGACGCAAACCGGGATACCGTACATCTCCGCGCGCCGCGCGATATCCCGCCACATATAAGCCATCTTGGCGGGCTTGTCGGCAAACGGAACGTGCTTCATCCCCTGGAGAATGGTCAGCAAATGAAAGGGCCGCCATCGAAAGGTCAGACCGGTCGCCTTTTCCACTTCTCCAAGCCGCATCACGGTCAGATAGGTGTAGGTGCTGCCCATGGTGAACCAGAATGAGATCGGAGGAGCTTTTGCCATTATGGCCTCGCATCGGGTTCGCGGACCCGGCTACTGTTCGCGTCGAGCAACCAACATAATAACATCGTCAGCCGATGGAGAATTTGAATTGATCACCAGCCCCGATATTGCCGGGCATTACAACCGCGGGGGTCTCTTGGAGCGCCTGCGCGCGGCGCTTACGGCCGATGGCATCGACCCCGATCACCCGACGCTCGATGCGCTCGCGCCTTATGACCAATTTCACGGCCGAAGCCTCGAGGCGACGGAGGAACTAGCGAACGCGCTCTCCCTATCGCCTTCCGACCACATCCTCGACATCGGCAGTGGTATCGGCGGTCCCGCGCGGTATTTCGCCGAACGCTTCGGCTGCCGCGTGACCGGGATCGATCTCACGCCCGAATTCTGCACGGTCGCCCGCGAGTTGACGCGGCTCGTGGGGATGGCGGATCGCGTGCGCTTCGAACAAGGCGACGCGCTGCACATGCCGTTCGCGGCAGAGAGCTTCGACGGTGCCTATTCCATAAATGTGGCCATGAACATCGCGGACAAGGGTGCGTTCTATCGCGAGATCCACCGCGTGCTGAAGTCCGGTGCCGCGCTTGGGCTCACGGAGGTCACGCGCGGATCGGGTCCCGAACCCGAGTATCCGACGCCATGGGCGGCCACGCCGGCGGCGAGCTTTCTGGTAAGCCCGGCCGAAACGCGGCGGCAGATCGAGACCGCGGGCTTCGACATCGAAGGCTTCCGCGACACGACGCAAGCGGCGCTCGGCTACGGGGCACGCTGGCGCGCACTGATCGAGCGGGGAGCGAAGCCGCCGCACCGCGCGACCGGCATCATTCACGGCGAGAAGGCCGAGATCATGGTGGCGAATGTCAGCCGCGGCCTCAAAAGCGGCGCGGTGACGCCGATCGAGGTCGTCTGCCGAAAGCGCGGCTAAAGCTGTTGAGCGGCGGTCAAGGCGGTGCGTGAGCGAGCGCGATGCCGCCGAGCGCGCTCACGACAACGGCCACCAGCGGCGGGGCGCGCCAGACCGTCAGCAGCACGAAGCCCACGAGCGCGACCGCGAAGTCACGGGGGCTCTGGACCGAGCTGATCCAGATGGGGTTGTAGAGCGCCGCGCCCAACAGGCCCACCACGGATGCGTTGACGCCGCGCATCGCCGCCTGGGCGATGGTGCGGCGCCGAAACGCCTCCCAGAACGGCAGAGTTCCCAGGTGGATCAGCACGCCGGGGACAAAGATCGAGACCAAACCGAGTGCTGCGCCCGCGACTCCGTTGGGCCGGGTGTTGACGACCGTGCCCAAATATGCGGCGAAGGTGAAGAGCGGCCCCGGCACTGCCTGCGCCGCGCCGTAGCCCGCGAGAAATGCGTCGTCACCGATCCAGCCCGGGGTGACGAACGCCTCGCGCAGCAGTGGCAGGACCACGTGGCCGCCGCCGAACACAAGCGCGCCCGAGCGGTAGAACGCCTCGACGAGCGGCAGCCCCGGCACATGGCCGATGCGGTCGAGCAGCGGCAGGCCCGCCAGCAGCAGGAAATAGGCCGCCAGCGCCGCGATGCCGACGCCGCGCGTGACCGGCACCGCGATGTGTCCGCCGCTGGCCGGCGCGCCGCGGCAGAGCCAGAGGCCGGCGAGACCGCCGAGCAAGATCGCCGCGATCTGAGCGCCCGACGAGCCCGTGAGCAGCACGATGAGCGCTGCCACAACGGCGATCGATGCGCGCTCCCGATCCGGGCAGAGCGTGCGCGCCATCCCCGAGATCGCCTGCGCCACGATCGCGACCGCGACGAGTTTCAGGCCATGCAGCAGCCCGGCGCCCGTCGGCCCGCTCAAGAGCTTTGCGCCATAGGCGAACAGCACCAGCGCGATCGCCGAGGGCAGGGTGAAGCCGGTCCAGGCCGCGAGCGCGCCCCAATATCCCGCCCGCATCAGGCCGATGGTGAGCCCGACCTTGCTGCTGGCGGGGCCGGGCGTGAACTGCGCCAGCGCCACGATGTCGGCATAATGCGCCTCGTCGAGCCAGCGACGGCGCAGCACGAATTCATTCCGGAAATAGCCGAGATGCGCGATCGGTCCGCCGAAGCTGGTGAGCCCCAGGCGAAGGAAGATCAGGAACACTTCGCGCAAGCCCCGCGCGCGCGCGATCGCGGGCGGTGCGGCGGTCTCGGTCATGAGGGTCGTTCTGGGACAGCTATGCCGCAGATCACAGAGCGGCCTCTATTCGTGTGCGCGCGCCAGGACCTCACGCTTGCCGACGTGATTGGCGCCGCTCACCACGCCCTCCTGCTCCATGCGCTCGATAATGCGTGCCGCGCGGTTGTAGCCGATTTGCAGATGGCGCTGGATGAAGCTCGTGGAGGCCTTGCGCTCGCGCGTCACCAAGGCCACGGCCTGATCGTAGAGTTGGTCGCCGGAGCCGCCGCTTTCGCTCTCGATCACGTCGAGCGGCGCGTCCAGGTCCTCGGTCACCTCGTCCACATAGACGGGCTCGCCGCCGCGCTCCTTGAGGAAGCGCACCACGCCCTCGACCTCGTCGTCGGTGACGAAGGGCCCGTGCACGCGGGTGATGCGGCCGCCGCCCGCCATGAATAGCATGTCGCCGCGGCCCAGGAGCTGCTCGGCGCCGCTCTCGCCCAGAATGGTGCGGCTGTCGATCTTCGAGGTGACCTGGAAGCTGATGCGGGTCGGGAAATTTGCCTTGATCGTGCCGGTGATCACGTCGACCGAGGGACGCTGCGTTGCCATCACCAGATGGATGCCGGCGGCGCGCGCCATCTGTGCCAAGCGCTGGATTGCGGCCTCGATGTCCTTTCCGGCCACCAGCATGAGGTCCGCCATCTCGTCCACCACAACGATGATGAAGGGAAGCGGCGTGGTGTCGAGCGGCTGTTCTTCGAAGAGGGGCTGGCCGCTCTCGGGATCGAATCCCGTCTGTACGCGGCGCATCAGGACCTCGCCCTTGGCCTTGGCCTCGGCGAGCCGCGCGTTGTAGCCCTCGATGTTGCGCACGCCCAGCTTCGACATGGAGCGGTAGCGGTTCTCCATCTCGCGCACGACCCATTTGAGCGCCACGATCGCCTTCTTGGGATCCGTCACCACCGGCGAGAGCAGATGCGGGATGCCGTCGTAAACCGAAAGCTCCAGCATCTTCGGGTCGATCATGATGAACTTGCAGCGGTCGGGCGGCAGACGATAGAGGATCGAGAGGATCATGGTGTTGATCCCCACGGACTTGCCGGAACCGGTGGTGCCCGCGATCAGCAGATGCGGCATGCGCGCCAGATCGGCGACGACGGCGGTGCCACCGATGTCCTTGCCGAGCGCCAACGCCAACTGGGCGGCGCTCCGCTCATAGGTTTCGGCCGCGAGGATCTCGCGCAGATACACCATCTCCGCCCTGGCGTTCGGCAGCTCGATCCCGATCACGCTCCGCCCCGGCACGACCGCGACGCGCACGGAAACGGCACTCATGGAACGGGCGATGTCCTCGGAAAGTCCGATGATGCGGGATGCCTTGATGCCGGGCGCGGGTTCGAGCTCGTAGAGCGTCACCACGGGGCCCGGCCGCACCTTCACGATCTGGCCCTTGACGCCGTAATCTTCCAGGACGGTCTCAAGCATGCGCGCGTTCTGCTGCAGTGCCTCCTCGTTCACGGCGGCATTGCGGACGATCGGCGGCTCGGTCAGGAGATCGATTGGCGGCAATACGTGCTGGCCGCCGAGACCAAGATCGAGCGCGGTCTGGCGCGAACGCTGCCGCGCCGGCACCGGCTTTGGCGCCACGTCGACCGCGGCACGCTTTTTCGGCAGCGGCGACACAATCGGCGATTCGTCTTCGATAGTCCCGTCAGTGACAGGGCCGCGCTCCGCTTCGGGTGCACCGCGCAGCAGCGGCTCGACCTCGGGCCGCTCGCCGGGTTTGGGCCGCGGCAAGCGCTTCGCCATCGCGGCGATGCGAGCGAACAGCCAAAGCCCGGCGCGCGGAATCGCGGTCGTTGTGCCGCTGACGCCTAGCGCAATATCGCTCCAGTCGTCGAGGCTCAGACCCAGCACATAAAGCAGCAGCAGCCCCGCGAGCGCCGCCGCCGCCATCGCGAGCAGCAGCGGCGGCAAGTGCGTCGCGGCGAGGGCGCTCAATCCCATCTCGCCGACGATGCCGCCGAGACGCGGATGTATCGGCCAGCTCTCCCATGGCGGCACGACGTGCAGCGCGATCGCCGCCAGAAACAGCAATGGCGGGATGAGGGCCAAGCGGAGCGTGAGGCGCGGGATGCCGCGGCCCAGCAACAGGCGGAACGCCCAGGCGAGGAGCACCGCCGGCAGCAGTGCCGAGGCAATACCGAGCGCCTGCAGCAACAGGTCCGCGACATCGGCGCCCAAGGGTCCCATGATGTTGTGCACGGGTCCCGCGACCGCGTTGTTGGGCGAGGGGTCGCGTCGATCGAAAGTCGCGAGGGTTACTGCCAGCATGAAGCTCAAGGAGACCAGCAGCACGCCGATCAATTCGCCAAGCCGGCGCTTCAACGCCTGCATCAGCGGCGAGGGCGTCTCCCCCTTGCGTGCGACGCTCGCGCTTACGGCCATCCCCGATACCCTCTATCCAACTCCCCTCTGCCCCTCTGGGGCGGAGGGGTTGGGGGGAGGTGGGGCGATCTCAAGGATTCCCCGGATCGCCTCCAGTACGCCGTCGAGGTTGTCGAGCACCTCGCTGTTCCAGAAGCGTATGACTCGATAACCGTGTTGCGCCAACTCCGTAGTGCGGCGCTCATCCGCCACCTCGTGAATAGCATGCTGACTGCCATCCAACTCAACAACGAGCTTGAATTGGGGGCAGGCGAAGTCTGCGATTCGTCGGCCGATCGGATGCTGTCGTCGAAATTTCCATTCGGAGAGGCGTTCGCGCAGTGCGCACCATAAAATGCGTTCCACATGTGTGGCGTTTTGGCGCAACCGTCGTGCCATTCGCGTTCTCGCCCGCAATGTCTTTGCCACCCACCTCTCCTTCCCACGCCTTCAGCGTGGGTCCCTTCCTCTCCGCCCTGAAGGGCGGAGAGGAAAAAGCATCGCATCGGCGCGCGACGAGCATCATTGGTGATCGCATCGGCGCCACGGCTCACCGCTTTCACCCCTCCAAAACCCTAACCAATCGCCCCAAAGCCTCCGCAACGATCGCCTCGTGGTGCACGATCGCGACGCGCAGATAATTTCGCGCGGGGTTGATGCCCCTTCGATTGGGCCGCGCCAGATATCCGCCGGGCAAAGTGCGCACCGCCGCCTCTTGCCAGAGACGGATCGCCGCGCGCTCGCCATCGCCCACGTCGAGCCACAGGAAGAAGCCGCCGGGCGGACGATAAAATCCGAACTTGCCCTTGAGCACGCCTTCGGCGGCGTCGAATTTGCGTCGATAGGCGGCGCGGTTCTCGACCACATGCGTCTCCTCGCGCCAGAGCGCGGTCGCGGCTTCCTGGATCGGCAGCGGCACCTGCGTGCCGCCGTAAGAGCGCAATGCCGAGAACAGCCGGATCAATTCGGCGTCGCCCGCGACGAAACCGATGCGCATTCCGGCCGCGCTCGAACGCTTCGAGAGCGAATGGAAGACGAGCACATTGGCGAAATTCTCGCCCATGGCGGCGCACGCTTCGAGCGCGCCGGGCGGCGGTTCGCGGTCGTAGATCTCCGCGTAGCACTCGTCCACCACCAGGGTGAAGCCGTAGTGCCGCGCAAGCCGGATCGCCTTCTTCAGATAATCGAGGCTCGCGATCGCGCCTTGAGGATTGGAGGGCGTCGTCAGATAGAAGATGCCGGTACGCGCCAGCACGTCCTCGCCGATCGCATCGAGATCGGGAAGGAATCCCGTCTCCTTGGTCGCATCGAGATAGACGATCTCGGCGCCGCCCATCACGCCCGCGCCGCTGTAGACCATGTAGTAGGGATTGGGCACCAGCGCCAAAGGCTGCTTTCCCGCCTTCTCCGCGGGAACGGCAACCTGCCCCACCATGAAGAGGCCTTCCTTGGTGCCGGCCAAAGCCAGGATATGCCGCTCGGGATCGACCATCCCCTCCGGCAGCGCATAGCGCCGCGTGAGCCACGCCGCCACCGCCATACGGTACTGCGGCGTGCCGGCCATGCCGGGGTAGCGGTTCCAGAGATATGCGTTTGCGGCGATGACCTCTTGCGCGAAGGCCGGCGGCGAATGCTGTGGATCGCCCGCCGCCATCAGGAGCGGCTCGGTGTTTGCCTTGGGTTTCAGGGGGGCCAGAACTTCGGCGAGCTTGGTAAAGGCGTAGTCGCCCAGCAGGTCGAGACGGGGGTTGTGATCGAGCGGCGCCATCGTCTCTCCCTCACGAAAGTGCGCATTGAGGTGCCAGGTACGGGTCTTTCGCTCCGGCACAAAACAGCAACATGGCGAGTTCTCAGTCTACGTCAAGATCGACCCTGAGCCTACTGCATCTTGTATCTCTTGGGGCCTACATCATGCCAGCCCTGGAGTCATTCTCGACCCGTTCTCAATTTGCGCCCCGAGTCGCGACTCGGGCGCGACTCGGGGCTCGCCCCCAGGGTTTGTCCCCGGAGTTTGCGCCCGGAATAATCCCGCGGGGTTGACAGCGCCCGGGGGTCCGTCGGAGCATAGAAACCATGCGCAGGCGCTTCTTCATCGTGTCGCGAAAGCCGGGCTCCGTTGGGGCCGGGGAAAGCCGCGCGCGCTGAAGAGAGCCGCATCGCGTAACCCAGGGCCCCGCCGGTTCGGACGGGGCCTTTTCATGTCTGCCTTCCTGTCCGCGCCGTTGGGCCCGCAACCCCCCGCGGAGGAGGAGAGACATGGAGCCCGCAACAGCATCGTTAACGACGTCGTTGGAAACGCCTGCCGGCATCTGGTTGCCGCTGGTGACACCCTTCATCGAGGGCGCGCTCGACGAAGCATCGCTTGCGCGGTTGGCGCGCCACTACGGTATGCAGGAGATCGCGGGACTGATTCTCGCGGCCACCACCGGCGAAGGGCTGGTGCTCGACGATCACGAGACCGCGCGCGTCGTGGAAACGGTCGCGGCGGCGCTTCCCGCGCGCAAGGCGGTCTATCTGGGTCTCTGCGGCAGCGACACGCATAAATTGGTGCGGCGCCTCGATGCGACGCGGCACTGGCCGATCGACGGCTATCTGATCACTTGTCCCTACTACACACGGCCGTCTCAGGCCGGCCTCTATCAGCATTTCCGCGCGCTCGCCCAGGCGACCGAGCGGCCGATCATGATCTACAACATCCCCTACCGCACCGGCGTCAATCTCGGGAACGAAACCATGCTGCGCTTGGCCGAGGTTCCCAATATCGTCGGCGTCAAGGACTGTTGTGCAGACCCAGCGCAGAGCTTCGATTTGTTGCGCCTCCGCCCATCGGGCTTCGCGGTCCTGACCGGCGAGGATGCGCTGTTCCACGGCGCGATCGCTCAGGGCGCCGACGGCGGCGTGCTGGCGACGGCGCACACCGACCCCGCGGCCTTCGCGGCGGTACGCGATGCGCTCGCCGCCGCCAAAACCGAAACGGCGCTCGCGCTCTGGCGCGGCCTCATCGACCTCGTGCGGCTGCTGTTCGCGGAACCCAACCCCGCGCCGATCAAGCATTGGCTCTGGCGCATGGGGTTGATCGCGTCGCCCGAGCTGCGCCTTCCCATGACCGGCATCACGCCGTCGCTCGCGGGTCAGCTCGACCGGCTGCTCTGGGCGCGGCGTTCCGCCGCATAGGTGGGGGACGCGAACGGCGCCCACATCAAGCTCCAGATCGGCAGCTCGTCGCGGCCCTCGACGCCGATCTCGAGATCGCGGGTGCGCCGCGTCGGCGAGCGCGAGCGGAACAGCGGATCCCAGAGGCTGAGCACGGTCGCGTAGTTCGAATCCGTGTCGCTCTGCCGTCGGTGGTGATGCACCCAATGGATCGAGGGCGTTACGATGACGCGGGAGAGCGCACGCTCGAGCTGCGGCGCCAGGCGCAGGTTCGAATGGTGGAACAGCGTTGCCACCAGCAACAGCGCCTCGAACGCCAGCACCGAGGTCAGCGGAAACGCCAGCAGCACGATGACGCCGGCGCGCACGAGCGCCGACAACAGCACCTCGCCGAAGTGAAAGCGCAGCGCCGTGGTGCTGTCGAGGAAGCGGTCGAGGTGATGCACGGAGTGGAACCGCCAGAGCAGCGGCATGCGATGGTTAAGGCGATGCCAGACATAGATAAGGCCGTCCAGCAACACCAAGTCGGCGATGAGGCCGAAGCCGCCGCCCCACCACAGGGGGCGCCAGGAGAGCGCATGCTGCGCCGCCCACATTGTCACCGGCAACACCGCCAGCACCGATAAGCCGCTGTCGAGGCCCCAGAAAATGACATTGCTGCAGAGCCGCGGCCAACCTGGCCCCGTTGGCCGTGGTGCCGCCGGCAGCAGGCGCTCGCCCAGGAACAGCGCAGCGAGCCAGACGAGCACCAGCACGCCCTTTAGCGCGAGCAGCCGCTCCAGCGTCTCTTGCATAGCTGGGTCTATTGCATAGGGGATGATCTTGCCGCAAGCTTAAGGCATTACCAATGTATCGCAGCAATCATCGTCTCATCGTTCGCCCCCGTTTCGGACCAAAATAATGCGCTCCCACACTCCCCGCCCGGCCGTCGCCATTCCCTGCTGCACGCGGCTTCTCGGCGATCACATGATG
>Ga0335079_10000294_pt1 | contig 57487 bp, 53 predicted proteins | sample Lox_Sample_33_FD_206719 | JGI IMG/M metagenome (GOLD analysis project Ga0335079, IMG submission 206719) | Soil microbial communities from Loxahatchee National Wildlife Refuge, Florida, United States - Lox_Sample_3.3 | ecosystem: Environmental > Terrestrial > Soil > Wetlands | place: USA...
GGTCTATTCAGTGGTGTTTCGCTATCCGCCCGCCGTCGATCCGGTTTCCCCGTCGCCGCCCGAGCCCGGCGACGATCCGCTCACAGCGCCGCGGCCCGTTCGGAACGCGAACTATTGGTACTGCGGGAGCCCTGCGCTGCGGCCGTTGCGGGCGCTCGACGACGGACTGCAGCTGCGCCTGACGTTCGCGCCTCACGCCGAACTCCCGGCGGTCTTCGCCGCCGAGCCCGACGGCACCGAGACACTCGTCAATACGCACGTCGAGGACGATACCGTCGTCGTTCATCGCCTCGCGGATCGATTCGTCGTGCGACGCGGATCACAGGTCGGCTGCGTCGTCGATCGCAGCAGCGGCGGAGCGGCGAGTCGAGCAGCGACAGGAACCGTGGACCAGCGCATCGTTCGTCAGACGCGTGGAGTGGCGCCGTGAACGCGCACGCTTCGGTGCCTGGCGAGCGAGCCGCGGCTCGGGTGACGAGCCCGCGCACGCCGGTCGTGCGCATGCAGCGGGCGCTGGCCGCCACGATTGTGCTCACGATCGGGATCGCACTCCTCGCCTGGTACTACCTGCACCTCGGCGACGAAGCGAAGACGCGTGCCGCAGGTGGCGCGGCGGGTCTGCGCGCCGCGGTGGCCTCGGAGATGAAACTCCCGGCGCTGCCGGCCGTTCAATCCACACCGCCGCCGACGGCGGTTCAACCGAGTGCGGGGGGAGGTACAACGGACGTCAGCGACACTCCTGCAGCCCAGGGACGGGCTGCGCCGCACACGACGGGACGGGCAGCGACCGCGCCGAAAGATCCCATAGGTTCAGACGCGTCGCGCGTCGCTCAGCAGGCTCCGGTGATGGTGCGCCCGCCGGTCGCGTCGACGGCGACGCCTGAATACGTTGCCGCGGCACTCCACGACGCTGCATCCGCCGACTATCCGGCCGACGCTGCGCGATCCGGCGGCAATCTGGGTGACGCTCTGAAGCCCACGCGGGTCAAGGCGGCGGAAGCCGGCGTCGTCGCCAGCCGGCGCTGGCTGCTGCCGAAGGGATCGTTCCTCGACTGCACCCTGGAGACGGCCATTGACTCCACGTTCGCTGCACTGACGACCTGCGTGCTGGCCAGCGATGTCTATGGCGCCGACGGGCGGGTGGTGCTACTGGAACGTGGCACGAAGCTTGTTGGCGAGACGCATGCGGATGTCCGGGCGGGGCAGGCGCGCCTGGCCGTTCTCTGGAACGAGGCCCGCACGCCGTCAGGCGTGGTCGTCGACCTGGTGTCGCCTGGGACCGATGCCCTCGGACGCGGCGGACTGCCCGGAACGATCGACCGGCACACGGGCGAGCGATTCGGCGCCGCAGTGCTGCTATCGGTGCTCGACGCTGCGGTCGGCGACGTCGCCGCCCGTCAGCAGGGCGCGGGCGCAATTGTCTACAACGCGCAGAGCGCCCACGACGTGGCGACCGAAGCGCTGAGAAACACGATCGCGATTCCGCCGACGATCAACGTGCCGCCGGGCGCCCGCGTGATGGTCAGCGTCGTGCGGGACATCGACTTTCGCGCCGTCTACCGGCTCGTCGTGAATGACACCCGATGAGGCGGGGGAGGCGCATGCGGCAATTTCCTCGCTGGATCACTTCACCCAGCCGCTGCGTATGCTGCTTAGGGACCCGGGTGTCACGGAGCTATGCATCCAGCAGCCGGGCGAGATCTATCTTGAGGGCGGTGGCGGCTGGGAGCGTGTGTGTGCATCGTGGGCCACGACGGCCTGGGCGCGCCACTTCGCAAGACTGCTCGCGACCGCCTCCGAGCAGCGCGTCAACGCCGAGACACCGTTGCTGTCCGCGGGTCTGCCGACGGGCGAGCGGGTTCAGATCGTTCTGCCACCGGCCACGTTGTCCGATCGCGTCGTCGTCGCGATACGACGACCGAGCCATGAGGTCTGGCCGCTGGGCGAGCTGGCGCGCCACGGACTCTTTGCCGAATGCCGCGTCGCGGACCCGCGCGCGCGCGCCGGCAGCGAGAGCCTCCTTGCCAGCTTTCAGCGCCGCGACTGGCGCTCGTTTCTCGCGGATGCAGTCCGAATGCGCCTCAACATCGTCGTCGCCGGGGCGACGGGTTCCGGAAAGACGACGCTGACCAAGGCACTGATCGATGAGATCCCGTCCGACGAGCGACTGATCAGCATCGAGGATACCGCCGAGCTCGCCTTCCCGAACCACGGGAATGCCGTGCGCTTGTTCTACTCGAAGGACGATCAGGGCCGTGCGCGTGTTGCGCCCAAGCAGCTTCTGGAAGCTTCGCTGCGGCTGCGACCGGACCGGATCCTGCTGGCAGAGTTGCGCGGCGAGGAAGCGTACTATTTCCTGCGCAACGTCAGCTCCGGTCATCCGGGCTCCATTACCAGCGTGCATGCAGGAAGTGCCGCACTGGCGTTCGAGCAACTCGCGTTGCTGGTCAAGGAGAGCCCGCCGGGGCGGGAGCTGGCGCTCGCCGACATCCACCGCCTGCTGCATGCCGTGGTCGATGTCGTCGTACACTGTGTTCGCGATGGAACTCGCCGCCATGTGGACGAAATGTGGTGGCGGGACGCACCGTCCTGATCACGCATTGCGCTGGCGAGCGACTTTGGCCATTCCTCGAGGAGCTCACCCGATGCTGGCCCTGCGACCCAACTGCGAGTGCTGCAATCGCGACCTCGGGCCCGATTCCGAGCGTGCCGCAATCTGCAGCTTCGAGTGCACGTTCTGCGACGACTGCGCCGAGACCGTGCTCGGCGGCGTCTGCCCCAACTGCGGCGGGGAGCTGGTGCGCAGGCCGCGTCGACCCGCCGCGCTGCTCTCGAAGTACCCGGCCTCCACCGACCGCGTGCTGCACCAGGGCGGCTGCTTGCGCAGCGCGTGACGATCGTCGGTGACACCGCGCGCCGCGCGGTCGCCTACGCGGCGACGGTGTTCGCCGCCGGTTTCGTGCTCGGTATGCTGCGCGTACTCTTCGTGGTGCCGCGTATCGGCACTCGTGCGGCGCAGCTCATCGAGCTGCCCATCATGCTCGCAGTGGCCTACTGTGCGGCGGGTCGTGCCCGACGCGGACTGAGCGATCAGGCGCGAGGCCGCCGCCTCGCGATCGGCGTCAGCGCGCTGCTGCTCGTGCTGGGCGCCGAAGTCGCGACTGGCATGGCGTTGCGGAGCACGTCCGTGCTCGGAGCGCTGATCAATCCCGATCCCGTGTCCGGTTCTCTCTATTACATGTCGCTGGTTCTGGTCGCGGCGCTGCCGGCGTTGCGTCGGGGCACGGCGCCGCCCGCGCAATCGTGCTGATCCCGGCTTGCGTCCGGGATCGTATGCGCGTAACGTAACCACATGGTTACAGAGCGCTTCGCCCGGTCCGCCGCCGATCCGTTCGGCGCCATTGCCGACCCGACTCGGCGCGCGATCCTCGATCTGCTGCGCGCCGAAGAGTACTCGGCAGGTGCGCTCGCGGCGCAATTCCCGATCAGCAGGCCCGCCATTTCCCGCCACGTCCGGATACTGCGCGCGGCCGGTCTGATCCGCGAGCGCCGCGATGCGCAGTGCCGTTATTACTCGCTCGACAGCGCCCGCTTGGCCGACGTTGACTCGTGGCTCGCGCCCTATCGGCTGTTCTGGGCGTCGCGCCTGCAGCAGCTGCGCACGGTGGTCGAGAACCAATCGTCGGGGCCGTCTGCCCGGCGAGGCAGGAGTCGCTCATGAGCGAATGGATCCACACGGCGTCGCGTCAGCTCCCGGCTCCGCCGGCGGCGGTCTATCTCGCCTGGACCGATGCGGAGCGCCTCGAGCGCTGGTTCGCCGAACACGTCGCGATCGACGTGCGCCCCGGCGGCGCGTACCAGTTCTGGGGGCGTCACACGTATGGCGTGCCGGACCGCGCGCGGGCGACCCAGCGGCTGCTGCGCGTGGAGCGCGACACCGCACTCGCGTTCGAATGGAATTGGGCAGGCCTGCCCAGCACGGTAACGATCAGCCTGCGCAGCGCGCTCCGCGCGACAGCGGGTGCCGGCCAGACCGCGCTCACGCTTGAGCACCGCTTCGCGAATCTGCCTTCCGGGAGCCGGGCGAGCGAGCTGGTCGATGACTGGTGGCGGATGTCGTTCGGGAACCTCGACGCCTTCCTGCGCGGGGGCGACGGGCTGCTGCGGCCAGACTTCTCGGATCCGAAGCCACGCGTCGAACTCAGCATCGTTCTCGATGCGCCGCGCGAGCGGGTCTTCGCCGCATTGATGGATCCGCAGACGATGAATCAGTGGATCGCCACCTCGGCCCGGGTCGAGCCACGCGTCGGGGGCGTCTACAGCTTCGGCTGGACCTACGCAATCGGCGACCGCCAGGTGACCGGCGGGCCGACGCGGATCCTCGAGCTCGTGCCGAACGAGCGTCTGGTCACCGATTGGCCAGACTGGCGCGGCGACCCGAGCGCGCCACCGACGACCGTGACCTGGGTGCTCGAGAGCGTCGGCGACAAGACCCGCCTGACGTTGATCCACGGCGGTTTTGCGCGGGTGGCGGACCTCTCCGACTATCCGCACGGCTGGCAGGCGTTCCTCGAAAAGCTACGCGCGTTTGTCTGGCAGGCCACCCGTTAGCACTCACGCCGGTTGCGGCGCCCTCGCCGGTACCGCTGCCTCGCGGATCGGCAGGTTGGCGAGCGCCGCGATCGCGGCGAGCATCATGTCGATCAGCCAGACCCAGTGGTAGCTTCCGGTGCGCGCCATCACGATGCCGCCGAGCCAGGCGCCGAAAAAAGCGCCGGTCTGGTGCGTGACCAGCGTCATGCCAAACAGCGTTGAGAGATGGCGCGAACCAAACAGCTTGCCGACCAGCCCGGCGGTCGACGGGACCGTCGCGAGCCACGTCACGCCGAGCACGGCCGAGAACACGTACAGCGTCAGCAGCGTCTTCGGTGCCGCGAGATAGAGGCCGACCGCGACGACCCGGGTGCCATAGAGCACCGCAAGCAGGTCCTTGTGCCGAAACCGGCTTCCGAGCCAACCAAACGCAATGCTGCCGACGACGTTCAGCAGCCCGATGATGCCGAGCGCCAGTCCGGCCGCGCCCGCCGGCAAGCCGCAGATCGCCACTTCATTCGGCAAGTGCGTGACCAGGAACGCGATGTGAAACCCGCACGCGAGGAAACTGATATGCAGGCACCAGTAGCTGCGGTCGCGAAACGCGGTCCGGAGCATCTCGAGCGTCGCACCGGTCGGCGCGCCGCGCTCGTCTGCCGGATGTACGTCGGCCGCGCCAGCCGCGGTATTTGCAAGCAGCGTCGACGCTGCCGCGAGTCCGGCCAGCGACCACAGCGCAACGGTCCAGCTGGTCAGCGTCGTGATCAGCTGGGTCAGAGGCGCGATGACAAACTGCCCGAGGGATGCGCCTGAGTTGATGACGCCGGCCGCGAGCGGCTGGTGTTCGCCCGGAACGCGCCGCGCGACGGCACCGATCAGGATTGCGAAGCTAGCCGCGCCGGCGCCGATCGCCGACATGACACCGAGCGTCGCATAGAGCCAGGCCGGATCGCTACGTAGCGGCGTCAATGCCAGCCCGGCGGCGAGCAGCAGCCCGCCGAGCACGATCACGCGTGCCGTACCGATGCGGTCCGCCAACATGCCCAAAACGGGTTGCGACACGCCCCAGAAGAACTGGCCGACCGCGAGTGTCAGGCTGACCGTCGCGATGCCGAGGCCGGTCGCAGCCAGCGGCCGAACGAACAGACCAAGCGACTGCCGCGTCCCCGTCGTGACGGCGATCAGGAGTGCGCCAGCGAGGACGATCGTCCACGGGACGCGCGGCCGTTCGCGCGGCGCGTTCACGCGGGCAGCACCGGCAGGTGTTCGCGCGGCGCCTTGAGAATGATCGCCGTGGAGCTGTCCGCGAACGCGGCGAAGCGCGACACGACGCTGTCCAGGTGCGCGACGTCGGTGACCGCGATCTCCAGGATCCAGCTGTCCTCGCCGGTCACGTTGAAGGCATTGATGACCTCCGGCGTCTTCGCAATGAGTCGAGCAACCTTCGCGAAGTCGGAGCGGCCGAGCCGCATGATCGCGCGTATGCCGTAACCGAGCGCCTGCAGGTCGACGGACGCGTGGTAGCCGCGGATCACGCCCGCGAGCTCGAGCTTTTGCACGCGTTCGCGCACCGCCGGCTGCGACAGGTGCACGCGCCGGCTCAGCTCCGCGACCGACAGTCGCGCGTTCGCCTGCAGCTCGGCCAGGATCCGGCTGTCGTAGCCGTCAAGCCGCGGTCGGTTCCGTGTATTCGAAGGCACAGATCACTCCTGACCGTTGATTAGAAGGCATATTGGCATGGCGGCAGCGGTTTCGGAATGGCATCGAGCGCCGCGTTTGCTTAATTTCGGTGCATGGCTGAAGCGCTGCGTGTGCCGGTTCGGCACGAATCGCTGTCGCCGCTGGTGCTCGCGTGCCTGGCCGCGACCTGGTTCGTCTGGGGGTCGACGTACCTCGCGATCCGATTCGCGATCGCCGGGCTGCCCCCGTTCCTGATGATGTCGTCCCGTTTTCTGCTCGCGGGCGGCCTGCTCATTGCCTACACCCGGGTGCGGGGCGCGCCATGGCCGACAGCCCGGGAATGGCGCAATGCAGCGATCGTCGGGGCGCTCATGCTCGGCTGCGGCATGGGCGGTGTCTCGCACGCCGAACTGACGCTCGGGTCCGGCATCGTCGTCGCGTTCATCGCGGTGACCCCGCTCCTGATGGTCCTCGCGAGCCTGCCTTTCGGCGTGCGGCCGGGGCGCGCCGAGGTCCTCGGAATCCTCATCGGGCTGACCGGCGTCGTAATGCTGGTTCAGGGGGCCGGCTTTCGAAGTTCGCCCGCCGGTCTCGTTGCGATGCTCGTCGCGTGTTCAGGCTGGACGATCGGCAGCGTCCTCAGCCAGCGACGCTTCCGGCTCGCGCCTGGCGCGACCGGCTTCGCCAGCGAGATGCTTTGCGGCGGCGTGGTGTTGCTGGTGCTCGGCATGCTGGACGGCGAGCGCTTGCCTGCGACGATCGCTCTAGGCCCGGCGCTCGCGTGGGCATATCTGGTGGTATTCGGCTCGCTGATCGCCTTCAACGCCTACATGGTGCTGCTGGCCCGGGCGTCACCCGCGCTGGCGACGAGCTACACGTATGTGAATCCGGTGATCGCGCTGCTGCTTGGCGTGGCGATCGGCGGCGAGTACGTCACCCCGTGGGAATGGATGTCGGCGGCGGTCGTTCTGGTCGGCGTCGTGCTGCTGCTCTTTGGCAGGCGCTGAACCGCTAGACTCTGGGCGAGAGGTGCTGCGCCAGGGAGCCAGGCCGTGGTCATCGACTGGTACTTCGACTTCATTTCGCCGTTCGCTTACCTGCAGTGGTCGCGGTTGGCGGAGCTTCCGGCGACGGTCGAGCTCCGGCCGCAACCGGTTCTGCTGGCCGGAATTCTCAAGCACTGGGGACAACTGGGCCCGGCCGAAATCACGCCGAAACGCCGATTCACCTACCAGCACGTCACCTGGCTCGCCGCCCGCGCGGGCCTTGCGCTGACGATGCCGGTTGGCCATCCGTTCAACTCGCTGCCGCTCTTGCGCCTCGCGTGGGCACTCGGCCCGTCGCACGAAGTCGTGGCACGCCTGTTTCGATTCGTGTGGGTCGACGGCCACATTCCCCAGGAAGCGGGTCCGTGGGCAGCGCTGCTCGCGGAGTTCGAGGACGACGTGCAGACCGAGACGCCCGGAGTCAAGGCGCAGCTTCGGGCCGCGACCGACGCGGCGATCGCCCGCGGCGTGTTCGGCGTGCCGACCGCAGCGCTGGACGGAGAACTCATCTGGGGATACGACGCGACCGACCTCTTGATTGCTGCATCCCGCGATCCCGCAGTGCTGCAGACGCCGGCGATGCGGCGCGCAATCCAGGTGCCGATCGCGGCGTCGCGCGCGGGTCCCGCATCGTGATGCCGGAACGCACCACGTTCCACGCGACGAAGCGATGCGCGTAATCCGCGCCGAGGACTACCGGCGCATGCGCTGGAAAAACGGGCTCGGCGAGACCGCCGAGGTCGCCATCGCGCCGCCACGGGCGACGCTCGAGGCCTTCGAATGGCGAATCAGCCTCGCGCGCGTCGAGGCGGACGGCCCGTTCTCGGGCTTCCCTGGCATCGACCGGACACTTACCGTCGTGGCGGGCAGCGGCTTTCGGCTCGTGGTCGACGGCGGCGCGCCCGTCGACCTGACGCGAAGCTCGGCGCCGTTCGTATTCCGTGGAGAAAGTGCCGTGCAGTCGATGCTGCTCGCCGGACCGGTTACGGACCTCAACGTCATGACACGGCGAGCCCGCTTTCACCATCGCGTGCGACGGATTCAGGTCGCCGCGCACACCGCCATCGAAACTGCGGCGACAGCCGCGGCGCTCTTCTGCGTGAGTGGAAGGATCGAGGTAGCAACCGCGGCCGCGGCATCCGAGCTCGGCGCCCAGGACACGGTGCTCATCGACGACGCCTTGCCAGAGGTCGCCGGCGAAGGCGAGCTGCTGTTGATCGAGATCGAGCGCAACTGAACGAACGGCGTCACGCCTAGGCCGCAGCTGCCGTCGGCATCACGACGACCACCCGGGTGCCACCGCCGGCGCCGGGTTCGAGACGGAACGTGGCACCGAGCAAGCGAGCGCGATAGGCCATCATCTTGAGTCCGAAACCATCCGAGCCTGCGGCGCGCGGCTGGACGCCGGTCCCGTCGTCGGTTACCGAGACCTCCAGCGCCCCCGACTTCAAGCGCAGGTCGACATCGATTCGCGTGCACCCGCTGTGCCGAGCAGCGTTGGTCAGTGCTTCGTAGACGATGCGATAGAGGTGATCCGCGGCAACGTCCGAGACATGGATATCGGCCGGATCCGAGCGCGTCACGATACCGATTCGCAGGCGTCGCCCGGCCTCGTTCGCCAGTCGCTCGAGCGCGGCGCTCAGCGAGCCGCGCTCTATTTGGACGGGGGACAGGCCGCGTGCCAGCTCGCGCGTCATGTTGATCGTGCGGTTAATGTGACTCACGACGTCCGCGACCAGCTCACGCGTGTTCCCCTGGCCGCGGTCGATGGCGCGCTCCAGCCCGCGCACCAGGAGCGCGATTCCCGTCAGCTCCTGGCCGAGCCCTTCGTGCAGGTCGCCGCTCAGCCGCTGCCGTTCCCGGCTGGCGATGTCGATGACCTCGCGCTCGAGCCGGCGCAGATCGGTTACGTCGAACGAGCGCAGCGTCAGCCCGAGTAACTGGCCGCCCTCGATGACAGGTGCAGTCCGCATCTCGAAGTGACGCAACGCGCCACCGGCATCGGCGAGGCTGATCGCGAACGACACAGACCGTCGGTTGTCGAGCGCGTCGCGTACCGCCGTCTCCAGCGTCGGCCAGGCCTCGATGGGAACGCTGTCGCGCAACAGTCCGCCGACCGGCGGCACCGACCCGCTGCCGAACAGGCTGCGGTTCGCGAATTGCACGCGCTGGTCCGCGTCCAGCAGCACCAGCGTGTCTGGTGCGTTGCTGGACACCGTGCGCACCAACGCCTCCTGGCGGCGAAGGGAGCGCGCGTGCCGGCGCGTGACGGTCAGCAGGAAACCGAACAGCACGGCGGCCAGCAGCGCGACGACGGCCAGCGCAATTGACAGACGTTGCGTCAGAGCGCGCGCCTCCAGTTCCTGGCGCTGGATCGCCATCCGCTCCTCGAGACCTCGATTGGTCGCGAGCAACTCCTCGGCGTCGGCTGCGGCCTTGAGCACCGCTACGGCCCGGGCGCGCTGGGCGACGTCGGCGCTCTGTTGCACTTCGAGCGCATGCGTCAGGTCGCGGTAGGCTTCGCGGTCGCGGCCAACCGCGCTGAGCGCACTGGCGCGATCGCGGTATAGCCGCGCCTCGAACATCGGCAGGATGTCGTGCGCACGGGGCCCAAGTACCTCGTTCAGCTTCGCAAGCGCCTCCGCCGGCCGGCCGCGCGCGAGGTCGATTCGGGCCCGATAGCTCAGCATCAACGTTACGAGGTCGCTGCGGTTAGCCTCGTTCAGCGTCCGGTCGCTCGCGGCGCAGACCCGCTCGGCGGCATCGAGGTCCGGTTCATCGATCAGAGCGGGGCACAACGCGACGTCCGAGAACGCGGCGCCGAGGTGGTCGCCGAGCTTGTCGGCCGCGGCGCGGGCCCATTGCAGCGTGTCGCGCGCTTCCTTGTACTTGCGCTGAGCAATCAGTAGCTGTCCTCGCGTATACATCGCGGTCGCAAGCTGCGAGGGCAGGTTGGCGGAGCGCTGGTACGCGATCACCTCGTCGATCATGCGCTCGGCGTCGGCGACCAGTCCGCTTCGCCGGTACACGGTCGCGAGGGCGTTTGCGGCGCGGATCCGCGCCTCGGTCCAGCCACCGGCCTCTGCCATCCGGTACGCGGCAATCCCGTCGGCGGCAGCGACGTCGAGTTGCAGCATCTCGGCGCGCGTCTCAGCGCGCACCGACAGTCCACAGCTGCGCTCGATCGAGGTGTCCGGGTAGTGCGCCAGCATCTCGTCGATCGCGCGGATCGCGGCGTCGAGATCTGACTTGGTCTCGGCGTTGCTGACATCGCTGATGACCAGCCGCAGTCGCAGCCGTTCCCGATCCGGTGACGGCGCCATCCGACCTATCCGTTCCAGCGCGGACACGACGGCCGCGTGCGTCTCGGCCGCTCGTCCCTCGTCGCTTCGGGCTTCGGCGATGATCGTGTAGAGCTGCGCCTCGGTCAGCAGGTCCTTGCCGGGGGCGAGGGCCTTCAGGCGCGCCTCCGCTTCGGCGATGCCGTGCTCCGGGTCGCCTTCGGTGAGGCGGTCGAGCGTCTGCAGTTGCGCGGAGGGCAGCGGAAGGCAGATCGCCCAGGCACCCGGGGCGAATGCGCAGGCGAGCGCGGCCAGCGAGCCCAGCAGGCATCGCCTCGCGCGATAGCGCATTCGAGCCTTCGGGGTCATTCGGAGGCCGCCCGTTCAATTGCCAGCCCGGCAAGGTAATGCGCCTCCATGGTCCGGTCCATGCGCCACACCCCTAATCATCTCCGGGCGACCCTGAACGGGTGCGGTTATGCTGAGATCTCAGTCACGGACGGCGGCGGATTACGTTATGAATCAGCAGCCCGCGGTGCTGGCGATCTGGCGGCGCCTCAGCTCCCTCCCGGGCGGCCGGTGGCTGTTCGCCCGGGCCGTGTGCCACAAGGCGCCGTATTTCGCCACCATCCGCCCGACAATCGTCGAACTTCGCGCCGGACGCTGCGAAGTGCGCGTCCGCAAGCGGCGCGCCATTGAGAATCATCTCGGCACCGTCCACGCGATCGCGATCTGCAACATGGCCGAGCTCGCGGCGGGGCTTGTGACCGACGTGACCATTCCATTGACGCATCGCTGGATTCCGAAGGCGATGAGTGTCGAGTACCTGCGCAAGGCCGGGACCGACCTGCGGGCGGTCGCCGAGCTGGACTTGCTACCGGCGCTGGGCAGGCAGGCCGAGGTGCCCGTGCACGTGACGGCGTTCGATACCGGCGGCGAGGCGGTATTTCGCGCCGAGATCCGCATGTGGGTCTCGCGCCGCAGCTGACCGCGAATCTCGCGACAGGGTGCGCTGGTCGGCGCCGCCGGTCAGGGACCGGCCGCCTGCGACGGGAAGCCGCGGGTTCCGGCCGCCGCGTGCCAGTGGCAAATCATCCGCCACGCGTCGTGCGCGGTTTCCGCGAATCCGATCAGGTCGCAATCCTCGGGCTCGATCGCGCCCTCACTGACGAGGTACTCCACGTCGAACACGCGCTCCCAGTAGCTGCGACCGACCAGGACGACTGGCACGGCCGGCATCTTGCGCGTCTGGATCAGCGTCAGCGTTTCGAACACCTCGTCCAGCGTGCCGAATCCGCCGGGGAACGCCACCAGCGCCCGGGCGCGATTCAGAAAATGCAGTTTGCGGATGGCGAAGTAGTGGAAGGAGAAGCAGAGTTCCGGCGTGACGTACGGATTGGGGAACTGCTCGTGCGGGAGTGTGATATTGAGGCCGACGCTCGCTGCCCCGGCGTCACCGGCGCCGCGATTCGCTGCTTCCATGATGCCGGGACCGCCGCCCGTCATGATGACCACGCGGCCGCTGCCGGGCACCGCGTGAGCCGCGCCGACCAGGCGGCCGAACTCGCGCGCGACATCATAGTAATGACTCTTCGCGAGCAGACGCCGCGCGACCTCGACGCGGCGCGCACGGTCGGCGTCATTCGGGGCCGCGGCGGCCGCCGCTTCGGTCTCGCGTAGATAACGCTCCGCCGCCGCGGGTTCGCGGATTCGCGTGCTACCAAACACGACGATCGTGTGTTCGACGCGGTTTCGCCCGAGCAAGAGCTCGGCCTTTTGATAGTCGATCGCCAGGCGTATGCCACGAACCGCGTCCCATTCGAGAAACTCCGGATCACGATCGGCGGGGCGGTAGCTCGGGCTGGCGAGAATTGCGGCGACACGGTCGGGCGCGGCGGGGTCCTCGCGAGCCGGCTTCGGCGCCGACTCCGGAAGCGGCTCGGAGCGCGGCTGGGTGGCGGCGAGCGAAGGACGCTGCGGAGTCGCTTTCGGGCCGCGGTCGGTCGGTTTCATCGGCGCACCTGCTACCCGTGGGCTTGGCTCATTGTAGCGAGCTAAGATGCGCCGATGACGCACCGTCCGAAAATCGCGTCGTTCGAGGCGGCGTCGAGGAACAGGCGGGGCGTGACATCGTGACGTCGATGGATGCCGGCACCCTCGAACGCTACCTGCACACACACATTCCGTTGTCGCGCGCAATCGGTGTGAGCGTCGATCAGGCCGACCCGGACCTCGTGCGGCTGTCGGCCCCGCTGGCACCAAACCTCAACCACCGGCAGACCGCCTTCGGCGGCTCGGTCGCCTGCGTCGCAATTCTCGCCGGCTGGAGTTGGTTGCTGCTGCGCACGCGCGATCGATCGCCGGTGCCTCAGCTCGTCATCCAGCAGCAGGTCGTCGACTATCGGGCACCGATCGACGCTGCGTTCGAAGCGGTCTGTGCGGCGCCGGCTGATGGAGACTGGGGGCGCTTCGCGCGCGCTCTCGACAGTCGCGGTCGCGGTCGAATCGAACTCACGGCCGACGTCAACTGTCGCGGCAAGCTGGTCGCGCGGTTTCGAGGCGTCTACGTCGCTCTTGCAGCGCAGCGCAAGGGTCAATCCTGACCATTCCGGCGTGCCCGCTTGCATCACAAGCTCGGGACGGCCATCGTGCGTGTCCGCGGCCGCCCGCATGGCCCGAGGAGACCGAGATGATCGACATCACCCGTGGATCCTGCGCCTGGGTCCGGATCGGTCTGACGCTCGCCTGCTCGACGGCATGGGCAATTGCGACGATCAGCGCGACGGCGGCACCGGCGCGCACGCTGCAGTACACGATCGTCAGCGGGGGTGGAAACGCGGGCAGCGAGACCGATACGTACGACGCAAACGGCACGCTGGACAGCGCGTTCGAATTCAACGACCGCGGTCGCGGGCCGAAGGTGCACGCGCGCTACGAGTTCGGCGCGGACGACGTCCCGACCCGAATTGACGTCACGGGCGTCAACTATCTCAAGGCGCCGGTCGACGAGCACCTCTGGATCGAGAACGGCCACAGTGCCTGGCGCAGTACGACTGAGCGCGGAACCGGCCCGACGCACGGCTTCTACGTCACCAACGACGGAGCCGGAGCCGCCGAGCTCGCGGCGCTCGTGCGCGCGTTGGCGCGCCGCCCGGGTGAGCCGATTGCGTTGCTCCCCGGCGGTGAGGCCAGGCTCGAGTCGGTCGGTGACGCGGTCGTAGAAAGTCACGGGCGCAAGATGCACGTGCGCGAGTTCGCGGTCAGCGGCCTCAGCCTCACGCCAGCGACCGTCTGGGTCGATGACGACGGCGATCTGTTCGGAACGCCGAGCAAATGGTTTGGTCTCCTGCGCGCGGGATGGGAGGACGTCAACGACACGCTGATCGCCCTACAGGACAAGGCCGACGATGCCCGCTACGCGCGCCTGGCGAAGACGCTCGCAAGGGCGCCTGGCCACCCGGTAGCGTTTGAGCATGTGAGGGTGTTCGACGCGGAGCGGGCCCAGGTCCTCGAGGACCAGACCGTCGTGATTCGCGGCGTCCGCATCATGGCGGTCGGAGCGGCCAGCAGCACGCAGGTGCCACCGGACGCCGAGCGCATCGACGGCAAGGGCCGGATGCTGCTGCCGGGACTGATCGACATGCACATGCATGTGTCGCCGCCAGACGGCTTGCTGTGCATCGCGAGCGGTGTGACGACTGGTCGGGACATGGGCAACGACATCGAGACTCTGCGCCATCTGACCACGCAATGGGATAGCGGCGTCGCGATCGGGCCGCAGATCTGGAAGGCGGGGATGATCGACAGCCACAGCCCTTATCAGGTTCCGGCCGGCGCGTTTGCCGATACGGCCGCAGAGGCCGAGGCGGCCGTCAAGCGCTACGCCGATCTCGGCTACGTTCAGATCAAGGTGTACAGCTCGCTGAAGCCGGAACTCCTGCCAGGCATCATCGAGGCCGCTCACCGGCGCGGACTTCGCGTCAGCGGCCACGTGCCCAACGGCCTTCGGGCCGCCGAGTTCGTCACGGCCGGTGCCGACGAGCTGCAGCACATCAATTTCGTGTTCCTGAACTTCCTCGCGGACAAAGTCAAGGACACTCGCACACCCGAGCGCTTCACCGCGGTCGGTGAGTACGCGGCAGCGCTTGATCTCAATTCGCAGCCGGTCAAGGACTTCATCACGCTGCTGCTCGAGCACCACACGACCGTCGACGTCACTCTGGCGACGTTCGAAGGAATGTTTCTCGGACGCCCGGGGCAGGCATCGCCCGACTTCGCGCCGATCATCGACCGGCTGCCGGCGCAGCTGCGCCGCCAGGCGTACGCCGGCGGCCTGCCGGTCACGCCCGCGAACGACCAGCGCTACCGGGACTCGTACGCGGCAATGCTCCGAATGACCAAGCTGATGTTCGACGCCGGCATTCCCGTGCTGGTCGGCACGGACGCGATGGCCGGCGTGATGCTGCATCGCGAACTCGAGCTCGAGGTGCAGGCCGGCATCCCGCCAATGAAGGCACTGCAGAACGCAACGCAGGTTGCGGCGCGCGTCCTGAAGCAGGACGCTGATGTAGGCTCGATCCGTGTCGGCAAGCGAGCCGACCTGCTGCTCGTCGAAGGCGACCCGACTACGCGGATCGGCGACGTGCGGCGCGGGCGGCTGGTGGTCAAGGGCGGAATGCTCTACGACCCGGCGCGCGTGTACGCAGCCGTCGGTATCGGCCCGTCGCCGTAGCCAACGCATTCGCGCGCATTGAGTCCGCGGACGCCCGTGGACTAAGCTCGGCAGGCCGCCGCCACCGCGCTACCACCGACGGGTTCGTCATGCCGCAACTGAGACTGCAGCGTCTGCTCGCCGCCATCATCGCGAGTATCCCGGTCGCCGCGCTGGCCGCCGGGCCGGCGGCCGACCTGATCGTCGAACATGCGCGAATCTGGACAGTCGACGCGGCGCGTCCCGAGGCGGACGCCCTTGCAGTGCTGGACGGACGCATCGTGGCGGTGGGCACCGACGCGGAGATCGAGGTTTGGCGCGGCGCGCGGACCCGGTTCGTCGATGCCGGTGGGCGCCGCGTGGTTCCCGGCTTCAACGACGCACACGTGCATTTCTCGGACGGTGGTGCGGCGCTGGCCGCCGTACAACTGAACGACGCGACGAGTGCGAGCGAGCTCGCCCGTCGCGTCGGCGCGTATGCGGCCGGCATTCCGGCCGGCCAGTGGATCCTCCACGGCAATTGGGACGAGACCAAATGGACGCCCGCGGAGATGCCGACGCGCCAGCTCCTCGATGCGGTGACGCCTAATAATCCGGTAGCGATCGAACGCTACGACGGGCACATGGTCCTCGCGAACTCTCGGGCCCTCGCCCTGGCCGGCATCACGGCACGCACTGCGGACCCGCCGGGCGGTGTCATCGTGCGTGATGCGCACGGTGAGCCCACGGGCGCGCTGAAGGATGCAGCGGAAGAGCTCATGTATGCGGCGATTCCGCCACCGTCGCGCGACGAGCGGCGCCATGCAATAGAGCGGGCGCTGCGCGAGGCTGCGGCACTCGGCGTGACGAGCGTGCAGGATATGGCGAACCCGCCGGTCGACTACGGCGACATCGCGGTTCTGTCCTCGTTGCAGGTGGCCGGCAAGCTCACGACGCGCGTGTACGTCGCGCCACTGATCACCGGTGTCGATGATCAGGCCAAGCTCGGGATAGGGCGCGCGTTCGGAGGTCCTTGGCTGCGGATCGGCGCGGTCAAGGGCTACGCAGACGGCTCCCTGGGATCGCGGACCGCATACTTCTTCGAGCCGTTCATCGACCAGCCGGACAACAGGGGGCTGCTGGGCGAAACGATGCAGCCGCTCTCCCGGATGCGGGAGTACCTCGCGCGCGCAGACGCGGCGAACCTGCAAGTCTGCATTCACGCAATCGGTGATGCGGCGATCTCGACTGTTCTCGACCTGTACGCCGAGGTCGAGAAACGCGGCACGCGCGAGCGGCGCTGGCGGGTCGAGCACGCGCAGCACATGGCGGCAAAGGACTTCGACCGATTCGCGGCGCTGCACGTGATCGCGTCAGTGCAGCCATATCACGCAATCGACGACGGGCGCTGGGCCGAGGGCCGGATCGGCCACGACCGTGCGTCGCGGACGTACGCATTTCGGACCTTTCGCGATCATGGAGTACGACTCGCGTTCGGGACCGACTGGCCAGTCGCGCCGCTCAATCCGATGGACACGCTCTATGCTGCAACGACCCGTGCGACCCTAGATGGCCGGAACCCCGGTGGATGGTTCCCCGAGCAACGGCTCTCCATCGAGGAGGCGATCGAGGCCTACACGCTCGGTTCGGCCTACGCGGAGTTCCAGGAGCACGACAAGGGTTCGATAACGCCCGGCAAGCTGGCCGACTTCGTGATGCTCAGCGACGACATCCTGCGCATGCCGGCGACCGATCTGCGTCGTGTGCGGGTGCTTAAGACTTGGGTCGGGGGCGTCGAGGTCTACAGCGCCCCCGCCGGGCCCTGATCGCGCTCGGCTACGCCTTGCGGCCGAGCGTCTCCGGAAGCAATTCGAGGAATCGATCGACTTCCTCGTGCGTTCCCACGGTGACGCGCGCCCATTGGTCATACCGGACGAACGGCCGCCCGACCTTGACGCCGCGTTCGAGCATCGCCTTTCGAAACGACGTGATCGGCATCGAGACGTCGAAGAACACGAAGTTTCCCTGCGAATGCGTGTGTGCGCAGCCGAGCCGGTCCAGCGTCGCCTCGATCCGATTGCGGTCGGTGATCAATGACCGTCGCGTATCGGTAATGAAGCGCTGATCGCCCAGACTCGCGATCGCCGCGCGCAGGCCGGCGATGTTCGGGAACGCAAGCTGGACCGCGCGCAGCCGTTCGATCAGCGGTGTCGCCGCAATGCCGTAACCGACCCGCAGGCCGGCGAGGCCGTGGATCTTCGAGAACGTTCGCAGCACGACCAAATTCGGGCAGTCCTTCGTGACGCCGATGACGGACGCGACGCCTTCGGCGTCGACGAGATCGATGTACGCCTCGTCGACGCAGACCAGCACCTGCGATGGCACCGAGCGGATGAAGGCGTCGAGCGCATCGCGGCGCAGGGCCGTCGCCGTCGGATTGTTCGGGTTGCACACGTAGACCAAGCGCGTGCGCGGAGTGATCGCGGCGTGCATGGCCGCGAGATCGTGCGCGTGCGCGGCGTCGAGCGGCACCCACTTGGTCTCGACGCCGACGGTCGCTGCAAAGGCCGGCAGCTGCTCGAAGGTGGGCTGCGCTGCGATCAGCTCGCCTCCGGGACCGCCCTGGGCCGCGAGCATGGCGGCCATGTTGAGCAGCTCGGCCGATCCTGAGCCAATCACGAGCTGGGAACGATCGACGTGCTGGTACGCCGCCAGCGCATCGAGCAGTTCCTCGATGGCAGCATCGGCATAGCGGGGGGCCTCGATTGCGCTCGCGAGAATCGCGCGCCGCGCCGCCGGCGACGGGCCGTACGGGTTTTCGTTGCTGTCGAGGCGGATCGGTCCGCTCGCGGCGTGGGTGTCCGCCGGTGTCGCGGCCACGGCCGGCGAGGCGCTGCCGAGGCGCGGTGCGAGCGGCGCCAACAGTGCCGCGGCGCCGAGGAGCGCCGACCGTCGCGACATGCGCGGCAACAGATCGGGCAGCGAGACATCGTGCGCGGCGCTCGCGCGGGCAAGCTCGGGGGCGCGACCCAAGGGCATGGTGGACTCCTCAGTCAGCGTGCAGTGGTGATGCGTGGTCCAGACGCTAGCACGGGCCGCACCGGGGGTGGCCACCGGCGCGCCGTGATGGTGCGGCGCAATACGTTCGCGCCGGGAGCGCTCGCGCCGTGGAGCCGGCTTTCACGTCTGGTCAGGGTCCCCGGAGCCGGCTTGCTGCGCCGCAGAGCGACGGCTTTACACGGCGACGGGAGCACCGAACGCCGATCCGGGTGTATGGTCGGACTGTCATCGGCCCGTCGGCGCCTGACGGCGTATTCCGGAGGTACCCATGATTGAGCCGAGCTTCTATGCGTCGTCTCCAGCGACGGCCCACCTCGTTGCGCCAACAACCGCATCAACTCTGCTGCCCACATCACCGGCGCTCGACGTCATGACGGACCTCGCCAGCGAGACGGCGCACGTCGTTGCACCCGATCGTCACATCGACGCTGCACTGCACGACATGATCCTGTTCGGCGTACGGTTGTTGCTCGTCGTCCACGAACAGGTCGTCACCGGCATCGTCACCTCGTACGACATCATGGGCGAGCGACCGATCCAGTTCCTCCAGGATCCTTTTCGCAGCACCGTTCCGCACCGTCACGCGGACGTGCGCGTGGCCGACATCATGACGCCGATCGCCAACGTCCGGCCCCTGCGGATGAAGTGGGTCTCGCGTGCCTCGGTGGCCGATGTCGCCGCCTTGTTCAGGTCGACCGACGAGACGCACCTGCTCGTCGCAGACGACGAGCCGGACGGTAGTGTCGTCATTCGCGGAATCTTCTCCCGCACCCGGCTCGAGCGGCAGCTCGACGGGCATTGACCGAAACGGATCAGGCACAGGCCGCAGTGTCGGCCGGCCAGATCCGTGACTATCATCGGACCAGGCATGGGGCGGCCTGACGCCCCGGACGCACGAGTGACGCGTTATGGAACCGCGTACCGAACCGCGTGCTACCGCAGAACGCGCCCCCAGTCGCACGGCCCCGGGCTCCCGGCGCCGTCATGACGCGGCGCGCCAGGTGCTCGAACGGTGGCTAGCCGATGCCGACATTCGCATCGACGGGCCACGGCCGTGGGATCTGCGGGTCAAGGACGAGCGCTTGTGGCAACGGATCTTCGCCGACGGCTCACTCGGCATCGGCGAGTCGTACATGGATGGCTGGTGGGACGCCGAGCGGCTCGACGAGCTCGTGACACGCGCGCTCGCCGCGTCGATCGACGCTCGCCTTCCTTCCATGCGCGAAGCGTGGCTCGCGTTGAAGTCCCGTCTGCTGAACCTGCAGGCGCCGCGCCGCGCGTTCAAGGTCGGCGAGCGTCACTACGATGTCGGCGACGACCTGTACTCGCGGATGCTCGATCCGCGAATGATCTACAGTTGCGGGTACTGGCGGCATGCGACGGACCTGGCTTCGGCGCAGGAGGCGAAGCTGGATCTCGTCTGCCGCAAGCTCGGGTTAAAGCCCGGTATGCGGGTGCTCGACATCGGCTGCGGATGGGGTGGCGCGGCCGAGTTCGCGGCCGAACGGTACGGCGTCGAGGTGACCGGCGTCACCGTGTCACGCAATCAGGCGGCGGCCGCGCGCGAGCGCTGCCGGCACCTGCCTGTCGATATCCGTTTCGCGGACTATCGCAGTCTCGACGGCTGCTACGACCGTATCTATTCGCTCGGCATGTTCGAGCACGTCGGTCGGCGCAACTACCGCACCTATCTTGGGGTCGTGAGGAACCTGCTCGCTCCCGACGGGCTGTTCCTGCTGCACACGATCGGGAATCGAGTCACGCAGCGATCCAACGATCCGTGGATCGAGAAGTACATTTTCCCGAATTCGTACATTCCGTCGCGTGCGCAGATCGACACGGCGGCCGAGGGCCAGTGGTTGATCGAGGACTGGCACGACCTCGGCCTCGACTACGACCGCACGTTGCTCGCCTGGTCCGGTAATTTCGAGCGCGGCTGGCCGCAGATCGAGGCCCGCTATGGTGAGCGCTTCCACCGGATGTGGCACTACTGGCTGATGGTATCGGCCGGGTCGTTTCGCGCGCGTCACCTGCAACTGTGGCAGATCGTAATGTCGCCGCATGGTACGCCGGGCGGCTACCTGGAGGTTCGATGAGCAGCGGGTCGCGGCCTTCGGTTTTCGTGCAGGCGGCCCCGGAACTCGACAATCTGTACCTCTCCGATCCGCTGCTGACCAGCCTGCTGCGCCGAAAGTTGCCGCCGCCGATCTACGCCGAGATTGAACCGGAGCTGATCGAGCTCGGTGCGCTCGCCGCGGGGCCGCTTGCGCTGCAACAGCAGACCGATCACGCCAATGAGCCGGTGCTCACGCAGTGGGACGCGTGGGGCAATCGCATTGATCGCATCGATCTCTCGCCGTTGTGGCGCGAGGCGGCGACGCTTGCCGTGCGGTTCGGGCTGACCGCGATTCCGTACGAGCGTCGCGAGGGCGCGTGGTCGCGGCTGCGGCAGTTCGCACTCGTCTACCTGTTCCATCCCGTCACCGATGTGTACACGTGCCCGCTCGCGATGACCGACGGCGCCGTGCGCACACTGCTCGATTCCGGGAATCGCGCGCTGATCGAGCGCGCGGTTCCGCACCTGACTAGCCGGAATCCGGATGCGTTTTGGACGAGCGGTCAGTGGATGACCGAATCTACGGGTGGCTCGGATGTCGGCCGATCGGAGACTATCGCCGAGCCGACCGCCGACGGGAGCTGGCGACTCTACGGAAAGAAGTGGTTCACGTCGGCGGCGACCTCGCAGGTCGCGCTGACGCTGGCCCGACCTGCAGGGAACGGCGGCGGCGGCCAAGGGCTGGCGATGTTCTACGTTGAATGCCGCGATGGCTCGGGCCGGCTCGACGGCATTCGCATTGAGCGCCTGAAGGACAAGCTCGGGACGCGCAAGGTCCCGACCGCCGAATTGACACTCGATGGCACACCGGCGCAGCTCGTGAGCGGGCTCACCGGCGGAACACGCGCGATCGAGCCGATGCTGAAGATCACCCGCACCTGGAACAGCTTCGCCGCGGCTTCGTTCATGCGCCACGGCCACCGCCTGGCAGTCGACTATGCACGGCGTCGCATCGCATTCGGCGCGCCGCTGGCCAAACAACCGCTTCACCGGTCGACGCTCGCGGACCTCGACGCCGAGTGCGCCGGCGCACTGCTGCTGGCTGCCCAGCAGGCTGAATTGCTCGGTCGCGAGGAGGCGGGTGAGCTCGATGAGACCGGCATGGCGCTGCTGCGCCTGCTGACGCCGCTCGTCAAGCTCACGACCGGCAAGCAGGCGGTCGCCGCCGTCAGCGAGGCGATCGAGGCATTCGGCGGGGCGGGCTACGTCGAGGATACCGGGCTGCCGCGATTGCTGCGCGACACGCAGGTTCTGCCGATTTGGGAGGGCACGACGAACGTGCTATCGCTCGACCTGCTATTGCGCGCAGATGTCGCCCGCGGGATCGGGGCACTCGGCCGTCGTGTCGAGACCGCCGTCGCGGCAGTTCCCGGACAATCGCCGCTCGCGCCGGCGGTCGCCGCGGTCAAGGGCGCTGTCCGCTCGGCCGAAAGCTGGCTGCGAGCGGAGGCGGACCCGGAACTGCGGCAGGCGGAGGCGCGGCGGTTCGCGCTGACCCTGGGTCGAACGCTCGAGCTCGCACTGCTGATCGAGCACGCGGCGGCCGAGCGGTCCGCTTCGCATCGCGCCGAGCTCGAGGACCTGGTGCGCCGCTTCCATCGAAGCGGCATCGACCTGCTCGCCGGCCCGCGCGCCTAGCGTCGGCGCGCCGGTCGCTTGGTGCGCAGCGCACCCGACGTCTCGGCCGGCGACTGCCAGCGGGTGCCGATGCGGGACTCGACGAACTCGCGAATCATCCGTCGCACGACCTGCGACGGCGTTACGTCTTCCGCAGCGCACAGCCGCTCGAACGCCGCCTTCTTGCGCGGGTCGATCAGGATCGTCAGGCGGGCGGTCCGTACTTCGTTGGGCGCCACCACGCGCTCCCCGGTGAGTTACATATAGTTTACATCGAAGGCGCAACGGATGATAATAAAAGTGTAATCGCTGCCCCGACGGTGCGCCCGGCGCTGGCATGGCGCCTGATCGATCGCCCGACCTTACGGCGGATCCGCTTTGCCGTTCTCCTACCTGAACGCCTGCCTAATCGTGCTGCTGACGTGGGGCGCGATCGGCCTTGCGGGGTTGATTCGCCCGCGCAGCGTCGAGTTCGCCGGTCGGACGCTGTTCCCGCTCGGCGCGATCTGCGCACTGGTGCTCATGCTGCTGGCCATCGTCAGCATCGCCCTGCCGACGGAGCACGCGGTACTGCCACTGGGCCTTCCCGGCCTTCCGTTTCACGTGCGCCGCGACGCGCTGACCAGCGTGTTCCTGGCGCTGCTCGGAGGCGCCGCGACCGGCATTTCCGTGTTCTCCACCGGCTACTTCCGCAAGGGCGAGGGCGCGCTGCCGGGATTGCTCTGCCTCCAGTATCACGTGTTCCTCGCCAGCATGGGCCTCGTGATGCTGGCCGACGACGCCTACGCGTTCATGGTTGCGTGGGAGACGATGGCGCTCGCGTCGTTCTTCCTGGTGACGACGCAGCACCGTCTCGCGGAGATCCGCGCGGCTGGCTTCCTTTACCTGCTGATCGCGCACGTCGGAGCGATCGCGATTCTCCTCAGTTTCGGCGTGATGCAAGGCGGCAGCTGGCAGTTCACGTTTGATGCAATGCGCACCGCGCACCTGAGCCCCGGCTGGGCGACGGCCGCATTCGCGCTCGCGCTGTTTGGCTTTGGCGCCAAGGCGGGGCTTGTTCCGCTCCACGTCTGGTTGCCTGAAGCGCATCCGGCCGCGCCGTCACCGGTGTCCGCGCTGATGAGCGGCGTGATGCTGAAGACCGCCGTCTACGGGATGCTGCGCGTCGGGTTCGACCTGCTCGGCACGCTGCAGTGGTGGTGGGGTCTGGTGGCGCTCGCGCTCGGGCTGATTTCTGCGTTCTACGGCGTGATTTTCGCCGCCGTGCAGACGGATATGAAGCGCCTGTTGGCCTGGTCGTCGATCGAGAACATCGGCGTCATCTTCACCGGCCTCGGACTCACGATCGTGTTCAGCGGCGTCGGCATGGGCACGCTTGCGGCGGTGGCTCTGATCGCAACGCTGTACCACTGCCTCAATCACGCGTTCATGAAGAGTGCGCTGTTCCTCGGCACCGGCGCCGTGCTGCACGCGACGGGCGAGCGCAACCTCGGGCGCCTCGGAGGCCTGATCCACCGGATGCCGTGGGTCGCTTGGCTCACGCTGGTAGGGGTCCTGGCGATTGCCGGGCTTCCGCCGCTGAATGGCTTCGTGTCGGAATGGCTGCTGTTGCAGGCCTTCCTGTTTGCCGGCGACGTACCGCAGACCTTCGTGAACATGCTGCTGCCGGTCGGGGCCGCGGTCGTCGCGCTGTGCACGGCACTGGCCGGTTACGTGATGGTGAAGTTCTTCGGCGTGATCTTCCTCGGGCAGCCGCGCGAACCGGCCCTGGCCGACGCCCGCGACGCCGGGATCGTCGAGCGACTCGGCCTGATGTGGCTCGCGCTCGGCTGTGTCGCGCTCGGGCTGTTTCCCGTTCAGGTCATCGAGCAGCTGGACCACGTGGCGCGGGAGTTGCTGCACCTCGCTCCGGGGCACTGGTCCGGCGATTGGTGGCTGCTCGCGCCGTCGGCGGCCCGCCATGCTGCTTACGGACCGCTGGTGCTGTTTGCCGTCACGCTCGCTGTAGTGGTTATCGCGGCGATCACGGTGCGCGCGCTCTATCGGCGGCGCGTCCAGCGCGGGCCGGCTTGGGACTGCGGATTCGTGCGCCTCGACGCGCGCATGCAGGACACGGCCGAGGGATTCGGCCAGCCGATCCGGCACGTGTTCGAGCCGTTCTTCGAGATGCGTCGGGAGCTTCCCTCGCCCTTCGACGCCGCGCCGCGATACCGCGTCAGGGTCGGTGACAAACTCTGGGCGCTGCTCTACCTGCCGCTCGGCGCGAGCGTCCGTGCGACTGCGGACTTCGTGGCGCGGCTGCAGCAGGGCCGGATCGCGACTTATCTGCTGTACAGCTTCGTGACCCTGATCGCGCTGTTGGCGTTGGTGCTATGACGGCGCTTGGCACATTCACGCAGCTGCTTGAGATCACGTTCGCGCTGCTGTTCGCGCCGGCCTTCCTTGGCTGGGTCAACCAATGCCGGGCGTGGCTGCAGAACCGGCGGGCCCCGAGCCTGTTGCAGCCATACTTCGGGCTGCGCAAGCTGTTCCACAAGGATGCGATCCTGGCGGAGAACGCCTCGTCGCTGTTCCGCCTCGCACCGTATGTCCTGTTCGGAACAATGGTGGCGGCGGCCGCGATCATCCCGTCGATGGGTACGGGGCTGCCGCTGTCGACCGCGGCCGACAGCATCGCCCTGGTCGGACTGCTCGCGACGGCACGCGTATTCCTGTCACTCGCGGCGATGGATATCGGCACGGCCTTCGGAACCTTGGGCGCGCGTCGCGAGATGATGGTCGGTTTCCTCGCCGAGCCCGCGCTCCTGATGGTCCTGTTCGTCGCGGCGATGATCTCGAAGACGACCTCGTTGCCGTTGATCGCCGAGGGCCTGACCACCCGACCACTCGCGCTCTACCCCAGTCTTGCGTTCACCGCCGTTGCCTTCACGATGGTTCTGCTCGCCGAGAATGCGCGAATCCCGGTCGACAACCCCGCCACGCACCTCGAGCTGACGATGATTCACGAGGCAACGCTGCTCGAATACTCGGGTCGTCATCTTGCGATGATGGAATGGGCGGCGGCCCTGAAGCTTTTCAACTACGCCTGCATCGGGTTCGCGCTGTTCGTTCCCTGGGGCACGAGCACAGAGGCGTGGGGCCCACAGGGGCTCCTGCTCGCGATACCGCTGCTCGTCGTGAAGCTCGCGCTTGCGGGTGCAGGCCTCGCCCTCATCGAAACGCTCTCCGCCAAATTGCGCGTGTTCCGCGCACCGGAATTCCTCGCGACCGCGTTCCTGCTCGCGGTGCTCGGCCTGCTCGTGCACCTGCTGCTCGGGGACTGACGTCATGGCGCCACTGCCTTTCGACCTGCAACTTCTCAATGGCTGCGCAGCACTGTTGCTGCTGCTGGCATTCTCCATGCTCGCCCAGCGCCGCATCGTCAACCTCGTCAACCTGCTCGCCGTGCAGGGCGCGCTGCTGTGCGCCGCGACGCTGCTCGTCGCGTGGCGCACCGGCCAGGGCCATCTGTATCTGTCGGCTGCACTGACGCTTGCGCTGAAGGTCATCGGCCTCCCAATGCTCCTGCATCACCTGATACGGCGCCTGAACGTCTACTGGGATACGGAGCCGGTGATCAACGCCTCCGGCACGATGTTGATTGGGCTCCTGATCGTCGTGTTCGCGTTCGGGCTCGCGCAACCGATCTCGGCGCTCGCGAGCACCGCGACCCGCAGCACGCTCGGCATCGCAATCGCCGTCATACTGCTGGCGTTTCTGACGATGATTACGCGGCGCAAGGCCATGTCGCAGGTGGTCGCATTCCTGTCGATGGAGAACGGGCTGTTCTTCGGCGCCATGAGCGCCACCTACGGCATGCCGATGGTCGTCGAGCTCGGCGTCGCACTCGACGTGCTCGTGGCGATGCTGGTTCTGGGCGTGTTCTTCTTCCAGATCCGCGAGCAGTTCGACAGCCTCGATTTGCATCATCTCGAGTCGCTGAAGGAGGGCGAGTAGCGTGGAGATGCTGCTTCTGATCGGGTCGCCGCTGCTGGGCGCCGTGGTCCTGTGGCTGTTCGGGGCGCGCCGCGCGAAACCTCAACGTCCTGTTCAGCGCCGCGACCTTCGGCGCAGCCTGTGTACTGACGGCCCGCGTGATCGCGTCCGGCCCGTTGCTGATCGCGCGCGAGCAGTTCCTGATCGATCCGTTCAACGTGTTCCTGGTCACGTTGACGGCGTTCGTCGCGCTGACGACGGCGGTGTTTTCGCGCCCGTACATGCGCGTCGAGGCCGAGCACGGCCGTGTCAGCGCGCCGCGGCTGCGCCTCTACCACAGCATGTATCAGCTGTTCACGGCGACGATGCTGGTGGCGCTGACCACCAACAATCTCGGGCTTCTGTGGGTTGCGATGGAAGCGGCGACGCTGTCAACCGTGTTGCTGGTCACTCTTTATCGCACGCCGGCGAGCCTTGAGGCCGGCTGGAAGTACTTCATCCTGTGCGGCGTCGGTATCGCGCAGGCGCTCTTCGGTACGATGCTGCTGTATTTTGCGGCCGAGCGCGTACTCGGCGCCGAGGGCGTGACTGCGCTGCTGTGGACACACCTCAACGCGGTCAAGGGTCAACTCGAACCGACGGTGCTCAGCCTCGCGTTCGTGTTCCTGTTGGTCGGCTATGGCACCAAGGTCGGCCTCGCACCGTTGCACAACTGGCTGCCGGACGCCCATGCCGAAGGCCCGACACCGATCTCCGCGGTTCTCTCAGGACTTCTGCTCAATGTCGCGATCTATGCGGTTGTGCGTTGCAAGGTACTGGTCGAAGGGTCGCTGCGATCGGCGTTGCCATCGCAGATGATGATGGGCTTTGGCCTCCTGTCGGTCACGCTCGCGGCGTTCTTCTTGTGGCGGCAGCGGGACATCAAGCGCCTGTTTGCCTATTCGTCGATCGAACACATGGGCATCGTCACCTTCGCGTTTGGAATGGGAGGGCCGATCGCGAATTTTGCCGCGTTGCTGCACATGACGGTCCATTCCCTGACCAAGTCGGCGATCTTCTTCGCCGTCGGCCACGCCGCGCAGAAGACCGGTTCGCAGCTGATCGAAAACATCCGCGGGCTCGTCACCGTGAGCCCGACGATCGGGTGGGGGCTGATGCTGGGCTCTCTGGCGATTCTCGGGATGCCGCCATTCGGCGTATTCGCGAGCGAATTCCTGATTCTCACGACGGCGATGAAGCAGCAGCCATGGGCGACTCCGCTGCTGCTGCTTGCCCTGGGCATCGCCTTCGCGGCGATATTCGGCAAGGTGCAGCCGATGGTTTTCGGTGAGACGACTGCGAGGCGCTTGCCGCACCCGCCGGCGCTGCTGCCGGTCTTCGTCCATCTAGGCCTCGTGTTGATGCTGGGACTCTACGTGCCACCGTACCTGGCCGGCTGGTATCACGATGCGGCGCGGCTGATCGGAGGGCCCTGAACGTGACCCTCAAGCGCTGGTGGGGTGACGCCGAGCCGCTCGCGGGGAAGCCATCGGGGGCAATTCTCGCCGTTGGACCGTCCGAGTGGCTGGCTGCGTCCAACGATGCGGCGGCGGCGGGCGGGCAACTCGTTGGGCTGTGGGTGACTCCGTATCCCGGCAGTACGCCGGCCGCGATCGTCCGGGCTGCACTTCTGGTCGATGGCGGATTGCTGGTGCTAGAGCTTCCGCTCTCGAGTACCGCGCAACGCTACCGCGGCCTTCAGGATATCTTCCCGGCGGCCTCCCGCATGCAGCGTGCGGCCGCCGACCTCACTGGGGTGCGCTCGGACGGCGCGGATCAGCGGCCATGGCTTCGTCATACAGCTTGGGCGCCCGATGCTGCACCGCTTACCGGAATCCTCCCGACGCGCGAGGCAATCCCCGCGGTTGATTCGTACGAGTTTGTTCGGGTCGAGGGGGAGGGCGTGCACGAGATACCGGTCGGACCGGTTCACGCCGGAATCATCGAGCCCGGCCACTTCCGCTTTTCGATCGTCGGCGAGAAGGTGCTGCGTCTTGAGGAACGCCTGGGCTACGTTCACAAGGGCATCGAACGCCGCTTCACCGAGCTTCCGATTCTGGAAGGCCACCGACTTGCGGCGCGCGTGTCGGGCGACTCCGCGGTCGCCTACTCCTGGGCGTATTGCCAAGCGCTCGAGGGGCTGGCGCGCACCGTGGTGCCGCCCCGCGCCGTGTGGCTGCGGGCGCTCTGCCTCGAGCTCGAACGCATTCAGAACCACCTCGGCGACCTCGGCGCGCTCGGCAACGACGCCGGCTTCGCTTTTGGCCTCAGCCAGTTCTCCCGCATCAAGGAGGAGCTGACGCGAACGATCGCGGCCGCGCTCGGACAGCGCTATCTGTTCGACGCGATCGTTCCGGGCGGAATCGCCGTCGACCTGTCGGACGAGGCGGCGCACTCACTCGCCGTGCGCCTCGGGCGCACCGCGAGCCTCGTGCGCGAGCTGCGGACGATCTACGACGATCACGCCGGCGTGCGCGATCGCTTCAGTGGCGCCGGCATCGTCAGCACGGACCTGGCGCGTCGCCTCGGGCTTACGGGGCTTGCCGCGCGTGCGAGCGGCATCGGCATCGACCTGCGCGTCGACTCGCCATGGCCACCGTACCACGTAATCACGCCGAAGCTGTGCATGCGGCGGGACGGCGACGTCGCCGCGCGAGTCAACGTGCGCTTCGACGAAGTCGATGAGTCCTGCCGGTTTGCGCGGGCACTGCTCAGCGACCTGCCGGCCGGGCCATTGCGCGAGAGGGTGGATGTCGCGACTGCAGCACGTCCCGGCGTGGGGCTCATTGAAGGCTGGCGCGGACCGGTACTCATCGCACTCGAGACACGCGAGGCCGGGCGCATCCATCGCTGTCACGCGCACGACCCGTCGTGGCAGAACTGGCCCGTGCTCGAGCACGCGGTCATCGGCAACATCGTTCCGGACTTTCCGCTGATCAACAAGTCCTTCAACCTGACCTATAGCGGCCACGACCTCTAGGCGCCATGCTGAAGACACTGCGCACCATCGCTGGTATCGGCATCGTCTCGGAGCCCGCCCCGCCGCCGGACGACGCGCTGCGGCGCATCGAGGCGATTCAGTCGGAGATCCTCGGTGTGCTCGGTCGCGCGCTTTGCATCCGCGAAATCGACGCGGGTTCCTGCAACGGATGCGAGCTCGAGATTCACGCGCTCAACAACCCGATCTACAACATCGAGGGGATGGGCATCCGATTCGTCGCGAGTCCCCGGCACGCCGACCTCTTGCTCGTGACCGGTCCGGTGTCATGGCACATGGCGACCGCACTGCGTCGAACCTACGAAGCGACGCCCGAACCCAAGCTGGTCGTCGCCGTCGGCGACTGCGGGTGCAACGGCGGGATATTCGGCACCGGCTACGCGACCGCGGGCCCGGTCTCGGCGATCGTTCCGGTGGACGTTGCGGTCCCGGGATGTCCGCCGTCGCCGGAGCGCCTGCTGCAAGGAATCCTGTCAGCTGTCGCGCCGTTGCGGGCGCGCTGAGCGTCACCCGGGACGACCGCCCCGCGGCTGCGTTACAGTCGCGCGATGGGAAATGTCGCCGATTCGTCGCTGATACCGCTCGGTCGGAGCGGACTTGCGGTTGCGCCGCTCGGCTGGGGCATGTGGCGATTCGCGGGCGCCGAACTTTCGGAGGCGCGGGCGCGGGTGGAGGCCGCCCTCGAGTGCGGCTGCACGCTCTTCGACACCGCCGACGTCTACGGCCTCGGTACACCGGCAGGATTTGGCGGGGCTGAGGCGCTGTTCGGCAAGGTGCTCGCCGCTGCTCCCGCACTGCGCGAACGGATCGTGCTCGCAACCAAGGCCGGCATCGAACCCGGCGTGCCGTACAACTCGAGCAGCCGTTACCTCATTGAGGCGTGCGAGGCCTCGCTGCGACGCCTGCGCGTTGAGCATATCGACCTGCTGCAGGTGCATCGGCCGGACCTCCTCGCACACCCCGAGGTGGTTGCGCAGGCCTTCGAGCGACTGCAGCATGGAGGGAAAATCCGCGCCGTGGGCGTGTCGAACTACTCGGCGAGCCAGACGCGCGCGCTGCTCGGCCATCTGACGATTCCACTGGCGACCTTGCAGCCGGAGTTCTCGCCGCTCGCGCTCGAGCCGCTGACCGACGGGGTGCTCGACCTGGCGCTCGAACGCGGCATCGCGGTGCTTGCGTGGTCGCCGCTGGCGCAGGGGCGACTGGCACACCCGGGTGCAGATGCCCGTGTGCAACGCGTCATTGACGCACTCGACGAAGTCGCCGCCCGCGTCGGCGCAACGCGCTCCGCCGTGGCCTGCGCCTGGGTCATGATGCACCCGTCGCGGCCGGTGCCGCTGCTGGGCGCACAATCGTCCGGGCACCTGCGCGAGGCCGCAGCGGCGCTGCGAGTGTCCCTCGACAGGGCCGACTGGTACCGGGTGCTCGAGGCGTCCCGCGGCGAGCCGATGCCATGATCGATCGTTCGCGGGTACACCGACGCCTCCAGCCGCCTTCCACCACTTCTCGCCTGTGCTCGTGGCGCTGTGCGAAGATCGGCACCGCTCCCGAGATCCCGCAATCGTGACTACGACTCCGCCGCGTCGCCACTCGACCACCGCTCCCCTGCTGGGTGTCCGCGAACGCCTGGGCCCGCTCGAGGCCCGCGTGCTCGAACGACTCTGGGCCGAGCGCGGGCCGGCGACCGTTCGACACGTCCGTGCGGCATTCCCCGAGCTCGCATATACGACGTTGATGACGACGCTTGATCGCCTCTACCGGAAGGGCGTGCTCATCCGGCGACGACGCGGACGCGCCTTCAGCTACGAACCGCGCTGTTCGCGCGACGAACTGCTGGGCGAACTCGCGTCCGGACGCCTGGCTGACCTGCTGACGCTGTCCGGTGCCAGTACGGCAATGCTGTCGACGCTGGTCCGGACCGTGAGCCGGAAGGACGCGGCGCTGCTGGACGAGCTCGATGCTCTGGTGCAGGCGGAGCGCCGGCGACTGAAGGGCGAGGGCCGGTGAATAGCGCAGCGACGCTGCTGCTGGTCCTGCTCGCCGTTTACGGCGTCGCGGCCGTGGGACTCGTCGGGCTGCTGCTGGTGGCGCAGCGCACATGCCGTTTCGTCCAGGTGACAGCGGCGAACGATCTCCTCGTCGTTCGGGTTACGCCGATGTTCGGCGCTACGCTCCTGACGCTCGCGATCGCGCTGCCCGCATTTCTTAGCTATGAGCCACGTGTGGCGCACGAGCCGGTCGGCCCGATCGTATTCATGCTCGCGGGCCTGACGATCGCGATGCTGGGCGACGCACTGCGCCGCGCGCTGAAGGCGCGCGCCGCGGCGCGCGCGTTTGTCAGCCGCTGCGGACTGGTATGCAGTGAAGTGTCCGCTTCCCGCAAGGACGTGCAGATCGTTGAGACCGTCGAACCGATCGCGGCAGTGATCGGGCTCGCGCGACCGCGCATTGTCGCGGCGCGCCGGGTCTTCGACGCGTGCAGCGCCGACGAGTTCCATGAAGTGGTCGCGCACGAGTCGGCGCACATGGCGGCGCGCGACAACCTGAAGATGCTGCTGCTCGTCGCGACGCCGGATCCGCTCGCATGGTTGCCCGCGGGCCGGCGGCTGGTTCGACGCTGGCGCGCTGCGGCGGAGTTCGAGGCGGACGATCGGGCGACCGGAGCCGACCCGCTTCGCCGCCTGAGCCTTGCGTCAGCGCTGATAAAGGTCGCGCGGATGGCGGCGCCGAACGCCGTGCCGTACCCGTCAATCGCGATGCGGGTCGCCGAGGACGACGTGCCGGGGCGCGTGCGCCGCTTGATGTCGCCGCCGGAGGCGCCGCGGCGGTCCTTGCTTGCAATCCGGCTGGTCTGCATCGCGCTGCTTGCGCCGATCCTGGCGGTCCCGCTCTACGCGCCCATCCACGAGATCATCGAGTCCGTCGTCACGTTCGGGCGCTGACCGCCGGCCCAGTCAGAACGCGCGTGGACGGTCCGCGGGAGGGCCGGGCATCGTTCGGCCACCGGGAACTCAGCGCAACGAGTAGCCGAGGCGCAGCCACATCGCGCGCGGCGGCAGCAGGTAGAAGGATTGGCTCCCGAACTCGCTGGACGTGACCGGCGGTCGCTGGTTCGTCAGGTTCGTTCCATCGACACTGACGTGCGTCTTGCCCCACGCGTAGCCGACCGCTGCGTCGAGCGTTGTGTAGCCGCCGACCGACGCGGTGTTCTCCTCGTCGAGATAGCGGCGTCCGACGTAGCGTGCAACGAGGTTGCCGCTGACGCCCTGCGCCGGCGTGTAGAGCAGCCCGGCCGCGGCAAGCACGTGCGGCGACAACGGCAGCTGGCGCCCCGCGACGTCGACGTTGTTGACACCGTCAAAGAAGATATATTGCGAGAACGTCGCATCGTGGTACGAGGCGTTGAACTCGAGCGAAAGATCCTGCGTTAGCGCAACCCTGGCCTCCGCCTCGACGCCCTTGAGGCGTTCCCCGGCAGCATTGGCGAGCTCGCCGGACTCGGTGGCGACCACGAGATTGTTGAAGTTGAGCCAGAAGAGTTCCGCCTGAAAAGTCACGCGACGACCAAACGCGGCGCCTTTCAATCCGACCTCATAGCTCTGCGCCGTTTCGGGACTCAGGAGGTCGGGCGTGTAGTCCGGGCCGAAGTCGATCGCGGCCGGCTTGAACGCATTGCGATAGTCCGCGTATGCGACGAGCTCGTCCTTGCCGTCGTGCCATGCCTGGTAGCTCACCCCGATCGTCTCGGTGGGGCGGATCATCGTCTTGCTGACGCTGGCCGCCGTCAGGTCGGGTGGCGGCAACGTCAAGTCGCTCGAGTCCTTGCGTTCGTAGGCCTGGTTGAGGCGCACGCCGGCAACGACGTCCCAGCGCGCATCCGGCTTCCAGTCGAGCTGGGCATATTGACCGGCAAAAAGCCGCCTGTCGTTGATCGTTCCGACCTCGTTGACGATGTCCGGCGTCGTTGCGGGCGGTATGACGGATCCGTCGAGCGGCACCGTATAGGCGTCGTTCCCGTTCGAAGTCGTCTGTCGGCCGCGACCGTAGAGCAGGTCGGCGCCGACGACCCAGGTCGTCGTCGCTGAAGAAGCGTGGGTCAGGTGCGTGTCGAAGTAGCCATCGTCGATGTGGCGTCGCTGGCTCTGCGTGTCGGCTGTGCCGCTCAGGTCCGGGTGCAGGAATGCGCGGACGTCGGTGATGTCTGAGTACGCGTACGACACGAGCGTGTCCCAATTACCCCAGGACGTCTGGAGCGCATATCCGACCGCGACGTGATACTTGTCCTCGTCGATGCGTGCATCGGCCGGGTTGAAGTTCGCATTGATCGGGGTCGACGGCGCCAGTCCCGCGCCGGCACGGAGCACTGGGCTCGGCGGCACGTCGTGCACGTGCGTGACATCGGCGTCGATCGTCAGCGTTCCACCGCCGAGATCCAGCGCGCCGCGATACAAGGCCCGCGCGTTCGACACCGACTCGCGCGCGTCGGCGAAGCCCAGCTTCTGGCCGTCAATTGCCAGTGACTGCCTATAGGATTCGCTCGATGGCAGCACGAGCGACGCCGCGCCGCGCAACGAGCCGTACGTTCCATAGCCCACGTCGACTTCGTTGGCGGCCTGGCCGGCCGGGTAGTGGAGCGCGTGCACGACGCCGACGAACGACGTTGCGCCGTACATCACCGGTGCTGCGCCTTTCAGCACCTCGACGCGCTGCACGTCGGTGAAGTCGAGCGTGGTGATCGCCGGGTTGTAGGCCCCGCCCCACGGCACGCCGTCGACGACGAGGAGGAACGCATCGAATTCGTGCAGACCCCAGAACGAAGGCACTGCACTCGACGGCCCGGCATCACCACCGGCCGGCGCCTCGACTCCGGCGACGAGGCCGAGCGCACCGGCCATGTCGTTGGCATCGCGCGCCGTCAACTCGTGCCCCGAGACGATCGAGATCGCCGCGGGCACCCGATCCGCCGGAACCGCAATGCGTGTCGCAGTGACGACAACGTCCGCAAGCTCGTCCGCGTCGGCGAGTGCGGGGGACGGGCTGGCGGCTGCCCACGCGCCGAGCGCAGTCAAGGCAACAGCCGTCATCGGCAACCGACGCTCCGTCACGTGCTTGGCCCTTCGTTTCCGGGGCGCTGCCGACGGTGATCGCACCGCTCTTGGGCGCCGCGCCCCAGCCAATGACGCCGGTCGAGATGCCGGCGGGCGCTAGTGTAGGTGCGCGGTTTTGTCTACTACCAGCGATCGTAGTCGCATACCTAGTCGCGCGAGGCGTCAGTCGAGCAGGCCCAACAGCTCGGCAAAGAGCCCGGCGATCGCGATGTCCTCGGCTGCGATGCCCGTCAGGTCGACGATAGTGATGTCGTCCGGGCCACGCTCGAACGGACGGGGTACATCGAGTTCAACGCCGAGCACCGTGTCGGCGTCCGCACGAATCGCTCCCGCGCGCACGGCCGCGCCGAAATCGCCATGATCGAGACATTGTGCGTGGTCGTCAGTAAGCACACGTGCCGCGCGCTGAAACAGTTCGACCGGGAGCTCCTGCTTGCCCGGGCTGTCGGCACCGAGGGCGACCAGGTGCGTTCCCGGGCGGACCGACGCCGCGGCAAACAGGGGCGTCTGCGACGGTGTGCTCGTGATCACCACATCGCAACTATCGAGGACGTCCTCGACCCTGCTCGCCGCGGTGACGCGCCGTTCCGTGCTCCCCGCGATGTCCGCAAGGGCGCGCGCTTTCGTCGCTGACCGACCCCACACGACGCACGGTCGGGAACCGAAGACCTCCGGCAGCCACTCGAGCGCCAGGGTCGCCTGTAGACCCGTACCGATGATGCCGACCGGGCGCAGCGTCGGCGGCGCGAGAACCGATGCGGCCACGACAGTCGCGGCAGCTGTACGCCAGGCCGTCAGCCATCCGCCATCCTGCAGCAACGCACGCGGCGCACCGGTGTTCGCATCGAAGATGACGACGAGCCCGTGGTTCGCGGGCAAACCGCGCGAGGAATTGCCGTAGAACCCGGTCGCTATCTTGATGACGAACGAACCACTGCCGTGGGCGTGGCCGTACTTGATGTGGCAGTCGCCAGGGGGATCCGTGAACAGCAACTGCCCCGGCATCGGCGACTGTACCTGTCCGCGCGCGTGTGCAATCAGGGCCCGACGAACCGACTCGATGACACGTGGGCGATCGAGCAGCGGCCGCAGCACGTCGATGCCCACGACCGGGAACGCGTCGCTCATCGATTGGTGCGCGCGAGCCAGGCGCGCATTTCGGCGACGCCTTGCGGAAGATTCGCGTGACCGAAGCCGATGCGCAGGCAGTCCATCGGTACCTGCGCGAGCTCCGAGCGGAACACGCTCGCCGGGAGCAGCAACACGCCGCACTCCTCGACCATCCGGCTCGTGAAGGCGTCGACGCCGTCGGACCCCTTGTAGCGGATGAAGCTGATGCAGCCACCCTCAGGGACGTGCCAGTCGAAAAGCCGCCGGTAGTCGGCGAAGAATCCATCAAGCACCGCGAGATTGGCGCGGATCACCTGCATGTTGCGCTCCAGGATCCGCGTGCGTGCCTTGAGCGCGATGCGCGCCAGGATCTCGGACGGCGCCGCGTTGCAGATCGACAGGAAGTGCTTGAAGCGCTCGAGTTTCGCCAGCACCTGCGGGTCCTTGCAGGCCACCCAGCCGATGCGCAGGCCGGGCAGGCCGTAGGCCTTCGACATCACGTTGAGCGACATGGCGCGCTCGTAGCGATCGACCGCCTGCGGCAGGCGCAGCGTCGTGTCGCGCTCGAGCAGGCGGTAGGCTTCGTCGCTGAACAGCCAGATTCCGCGGCTGCGACAGATGTCGACGATCGCGTCGAACGTCGCTCGCGGCACGATGCTGCCGGTGGGGTTGTTCGGGAAGTTCACCGAGATGAGCTTGGTGTTCGGCCGAAGCGCGGCCCTCAGCCGCTCGACATCCAGGTGCCAGCCGCGCTCGAGGTTGAGAGAGACTGCGCTGACCTCGCAGAGGCTGAGCGGCACGGTCTCGGCGGACTGGTAGTTCGGCGCGATAACGATCGCGTGGTCGCCGGGCGCGAGCAGCACGTGCATGGCGGCATAGATCGCCTCCTCGGCACCGGCGAAGCACAGCACCTGGGCGGGCTCGACCGTGTCGTAGGTCTTGGCAATCTCCGCGCGCAAGAGCGGATCGCCCCAGGTGGGCGTGTACCCGAGCCCGGCATTCTCGAACGCCGCCCGGTCGTCGGAGGAGGCCAGCGCGAGCAGCTCGGAGAGCGTCAGGTTCTCCGCATCGGACCCGGCGAGGTTATAGCGGGCCGTGAATTCCCATCTCGAGAAATGCACCTCGAGGGCGAAGTCCCGCATCGGCCGCTGGGTCATCACCATGGTTCTCCGGGTTCTGGCATCGTCGCGGGCCCGCTCAGTGGCTCGCGTTCCCGTGAGCGCTGCGGTCGGGATCGACGAGCAGCCAGAGAGCCGTCGCGATCACTGCGAACACCGCCCCGGTCGCAAACGCGGAAGTCCACTGGCCGTTGTCCCAGAAGTATCCGACGATCGGGATGCCAATGACGCCGCCGAGGTTGCCGCCGGTGTTCAACACGCCGGTCGCCGCCATCGAGTCGGCGCGCGCGACGCGCATCGTCGCGGCCCAGTAGGGCCCCTCCGTCACCTCGACCGCGAGGTAGGCCAGCGTCAGCGCCGCGACGGCGGAATAGGCGCTGTCCGCGTGTGCCGCAAGCAGCAGCAGCGCGCCGGCCGCCGGCAACGCGATCAAAGGCGCAAGCCGGTAGCCCCGACGCGCCCCGTAGCGCAGCATGAAGCGGTCGCCGAGCTCGCCGCCGAACGCCGAGCCGATCGCGGCACCGATCGGCGGAAGGGCGGCGAGGTAGCCGCTCTCGAGGGCCTTCAGGTGCCGCTCGTCGATCAGGTACAGAAACGAGTAGTTCTGCAGCAGGTAGAACAGGTAGTTCATGCACGTGTACGAGAGCGCGAGCAGCAGCACGTCGCGGTTGGCTGCAACGCGCAGCAGCCGTTCTGCCGTCAGCGGCGGCGATTCCTCCGCGGCGAGCTCACCGAGCTCCGCGAGCTCTTGCGCCGAGACGCCGCGGTGCTCGCGCGGGCGGTTGCGGCCGTACCAGACCCAGGCGATCGAGAGCAACAGTGTCGGTGCGGCGAGCGACAGCATCGCGCCTTGCCAGCCGTACGCGCGCTCGAGCAGCACGATCAGCGGTGGCGTTATTGCCGCGCCGATGTTCATGCCGGCCGTCTGCAGGCCGTTGGCCAACGACCAACGGCTTGCCGGGAACCACGCCTCGATGACGCCTGCAAATACCGGGAATACGGGCCCCTGTGATATCCCCAGCACCGCCTGCGCAAGCACCAGCACGACGAACAGCGCGAATCCGGCCAGCACGAGCGGCGCGACGGGCGTCGTGACGATCGCGATAAATGCGACGATCCCGACACCGAAGTAAGTCGCCCGTGCCCCTGCGCGCTGGCCGATGATTCCGCCCGGAAGCTGGGCGAGCATGTAGGCGAAGGTGAACGCCCACATCATCAGCGTGATCTGCACCTTGCTGAGATGGAGCTCCGGCATCAGCCGTTCGGCTGCGACCGACAGCGTCGAACGCTGCACGTAGGACATGAACGCGAACGCGAACATGAACGCCAGGATCCACCAGCGGATCCTTACGCGGTGCAGCAGCGCCATCACGCCCCCTCAACTTCGGCCCGGTGCGATGCCCGATTATGGCACCCCGCCGGCTCGCGACCGGAACCAGATGCTCAGCCGCGCAATCGCGTTCCCTGCGGATCGTAGGGCGGTTCACGCAGCAGCTCCGCGTTTCGCGGCTCTCCGACGACGTCCACGCGCAGCCGACCCGGCGCGCGATCGTCGGCCACCTCGCGATCGACATAGGCGAGCGCCAGGCTCTTTCGGACGTGATGCCCGTACGCGCCGGAGGTCACGTAGCCGACCCGGCGTCCGTCGGCATAGATGGGCTCGTAGCCAGTGACGTCAGCGTCGGTCGCATCAATTGCGAGCAGCACGAGTCGCTGGTCTGGAGCCTTTTCTCGTGCGCGCAGCGCCGCGTCGCGTCCGATGAAATCGCCCTTCTCGAAGCTGATGAAGCGATCGAGTCCACACATCGCCGGCGTCGTCGACGCGGTGAATTCGAGCGACCAGACGCCGTAACCCTTCTCGAGCCGCAAGCTGTCCTGGGCGCGCATGCCGATCGGCCGTAGGCCGGCGTCGCGACCGGCTTCGTTGAGCGCGGTCCACAACGCGCGCTGGTGCGCCGCCGGTACGTTGATCTCGTAGCCGAGCTCGCCGGTCAACGACAGGCGCGCGACCACGGCGCGGCTGAGACCAATGTCGAGCGTCCGACAGCCTAGGAACGGAAGCGCGGCATCTGACACATCTTCGCGAGTCAGGCGCGCGAGGATCTCCCTTGATTGCGGTCCGGACAGCGAGAAGCCCAGCCAACTCTCCGAGAGGTTCTCGATGGTAACGCCCGAACGCGGCAAGCGATCCCGGAACCAGCGCAGGTGCCACTCCTGAAGGTAATAGGAGCCAACGAGCCAAAATCGAGCGGGGCCCAGCCGGGTGACGCTCAAGTCGCCCATCAGTCTGCCGGTTGGGCTCAGCATGGGCGCGAGCTTGAGCCGCCCGATGGGTGGCAAGCGGCATGCCAGCAGGTGGTCGAGCCATGCCTCGGCGCCGGGCCCGGTGACCTCGTAGCGACCGTACACGCCGGTGTCGAGAAGGCCCGCGCCGCTGCGCGTCGCGGCGACCTCGGCGGCCACGAAGCGATCGGCGTTTGAACGCCGCAGCGACGGCTGCTCGACGAATTGCGGCTCGCCCGTCGCATAGTACTGGGGCGTCTCCGTGCCCCAGACGACTCCGAACCGCGCGCCCGCCGCCCGCTGGGCGTCGTAGCTCGGCGTCGTCTTGAGCGGGCGGCCGGCCCAGAGTTCCTCGTTCGGATACGCGATCACGAACCGGCGCGCGTAGAACTGTGCGGTCGTGTCCCGAAGGTAACGATCGTTGCTCGCGAATGCCCCGTAGCGCGCGACGTCCATTCCGAAGACGTCCGCGCCCGGATCTCCATCGACGATCCAGTTCGCGAGCACGCTGCCGATGGCCCCGCCCTGTGAGAATCCGCCCATGCAGCCGCACGCCGCCCAGTAGTTTCGCAGGCCGGGCACCGGGCCAACGAGCGGATTGCCGTCTGGGGTGAACGTGAACGCGCCATTCACCCAGCGGCGGATGCCGGCGTCGGCGAGCGACGGGAACCGCGCAAAGCCAATCGCCAGCTCCGGACTGATGCGGTCAATCTCCTCCGGTATCAGGTCCATTCCGTAGTCCCAGTCAGCGCCCTCGGTCTTCCAGTGCTTGGGATTGCGTTCATAGACTCCGAGCAGCACGCCTTTGCGTTCCTGCTGCAGGTACGTGAATCCCTCGAGGTCGGTCACGCAGGGCATCTCGTCCCGACGCGCCACCAGCGCCGGCAGGTCCTCGGTGATCAGGTAGTGGTGCTGCATTGGCGTGAGCGGCAGATCCACGCCCGCCATCCGGCCAACGCGACGCGCCCAGAGCCCGGCCGCGTTGATCACGTGCTCGCAGGTGACGGGTCCGTGCTCGGTGTCGAGGCGCCACTGGCCATTGGCGTCCGGGGTCAGTGCGACGACGCGATTGCGCAGGATTACGTCGGCGCCGCGCTTGCGGGCCGCGATGGCGAAGGCATGCGTGGTGCCGTGCGGATCGACTGCGCCTTCATGCGGGTCGAACAGTCCGCCGAGCAGACCACCTGGGTCGACGATCGGGCAGTCGGCCACGATCTCTTCCGGGGTCGCGAGGCGCGCTTCGATTCCGAGGGTCTGGTAGACGGCAAACTCGGACCGCAGCCATTCCCATCGCGCCGGCGTCGTCGCGAGGCTGTAACCGCCGGGCATGTGCATGCCCACGCTCTGTCCGCTCTCAGCCTCGATCTCCTTGTAGAGCTTGATCGTGTAGGTCTGCAGCGCCGCGATGTTCGGATCGTCGTTGATCGCGTGAAATCCGGCCGCAGCGTGCCAGGTCGAACCGGCCGTCAACTCCGCACGTTCGATCAGCGCAATGTCGGACCAGCCGCGGCGCGCCAGGTGATAAAGCACACTCGTGCCGACGATGCCGCCGCCGATCACGACCACGCGATAGTGACTCTTCACGCCGCCCCCCTTGCCAAGATCCACCATTATGCGACACCTTGCATCGCAGTCGGCAAAGGCGGTCGGACGGAGCCGGAGTGCGCGGGTCCTTGGGCGGGGCGGCGAGCATCGCAGTCGAAGCGCGGAGGGAGCATCAATGCGTAGGACGCTCTTCGCGGTGGCGGGTGCCGCTGCATGCGTATGCGTGCTCGCGGCGGTCGGTACGCCCTACCTCTGGGCCGAGTACGCGCTGCGCCGGCACGATGCGCTCGTCGGCCCGCGGCCCGAGCGACCGGTGGCCGGTCGCTGGTTCGACGACTACTTCGTCGTCGAATCGATCGACCCGCTGACCTACGCGATCGGCGAGCCCCGGTATTACCAGGGCAACTACAGCTACCTGATACTCGGCACCGCCCGCGCCGTGCTGTTCGACGCCGGTTCCGGCAACCGCGACATCGTGCCCGTCGTACGTGCGCTGACGCGGCTCCCGGTGACAGTCGTCCCGTCACACCTGCACTTCGACCACGTCGGCGCACTCGGACGCCTGGACCGGACTGCGCTCCTCGATACCGGTGAGCTGCGCAGCCGCGCACGCGATGGCTGGATTGAGCTGGATCGCTACGAGTATCTGGGGTTTGCCGACGGGCTGCGCACACCGCGCTTTCGCGTCGATGAATGGTGGCCTGCGGAACTCGTGCTGGATCTGGGCGGACGTCGCGTTACGGTCCTGCACACACCCGGCCATACGCCGACCTCGCTCTCGCTCTACGACGCGGAACGGCGCGAGCTCTTCTGTGGCGACTTCATGTACCCCGGCCTGCTCTACGCCTTCCTGCCGGGCGCGAGCCGAAGTGCCTATCTCGAGACCGCGACCCGATTGCTCGCAACGATCGACCCGGCGACCCAGCTGCTGACCGCGCATCTTGCGGACGATCCGGCGGTCATCGCCGCACCACGCCTGGGACTTGAGGATATCCGCGCCTTGCGCTCGACCCTTCAGGCGATCGCCGGCGGCCGCGCCGTGCCTTCCGGCCTGTACCCCCGCGTGTATCCGGTGCGAGGACCGGTGCGCTTCGGCACGGGAAATCCCTGGAACCTGCGCTGAGCCGAGGGCGCGGCCGCGCCGCGCACGGGCACCTCAGTCAGTGAATGCCCGACGTACCGCGCGTGTGGTTCGCCGTGTATGCTCGCAAGCCGCCATGCACAGCGACACGCATCGACCGCAACTACCGATCGGCGAGACGGACGCCTATTGCGCCGTGGGCGTAGCCCGGTGACGCGCCCGGTTCCGAGCTACTCCGCTTGGGCATTGCTGCGGGCGCGCTTCGCTCGCGACGGCTACTGGCGTCCGCTCTGGACCGGGCGGCGACTCCAGGACGCCTACGACGTCGTCGTCGTGGGCGCAGGCGGCCACGGGCTCGCGACCGCCTTCCACCTGGCGCGCGATCACGGCCTCAAGCGGATCGCAGTGCTCGAGAAGCGTCTCGTCGGCTATGGAAATGTCGGTCGCAACACGACGATCGTCCGCTCGAACTACCTGCTGCCTGAGAACCACTACTTCTATGAGGATTCGCTGCGGCGCTGGGAATCGCTGTCGCACGAGTTGAACTACAACGTGATGTACAGCCCGCGCGGCGTGGTCGACCTCGCGCTCTCGGACGACGAGGTGTCGGGTCTCGCGCGGCGCGGCAATGCGATGCGACTCGCCGGCATCGACGCCGAGCTGCTCGATCTCGCGGCGCTCGAGCGTTTCTGTCCGGAACTCGCGCCGCGCCGGGAGCGGCGTTTCCCCATCGTCGGCGCGCTCGTCCAGCGACGCGGCGGCACGGTGCGCCACGACGCCGTCGCGTGGGGCTACGCGCGCGCGGCGACCGCACTCGGCGTCGACATCGTCGAGAACTGCGAGGTGACCGGCGTTCGCAGCGGCGGTGGTGTCGCAACCGGCGTCGAGACCACTCGCGGCTACGTGCGGGCCGACCGGATCGTGTTTGCGACCGCCGGCCATACGGGACTCATCGGCACGATGCTCGGCGTTCCGCTACCCATCGAGACGCACCTGTTACAAGCGATGGTCTCGGAGCCGATCAAGCCGCTGCTGCACACGGTACTCGTGTATGTGTTCCCGGGACACGGCGAGACTTACATCTGCCAGTCCGACCGCGGCGGCCTGGTGATGGGCGGGCACCTCGACGGGTTCCCGTCGTTCACGCGAGAGGGTCGCTGGGACCGGCTCGAAGACGTCGTCGAAGGTGCGGTCGAATTGCTGCCTCAGGTTGCCGGGGTCAAGATCCTGCGGCAGTGGGCCGGCACCAACGACATGACGATGGACGGCAGCCCGATCATCGACCGCCTGCGCTACGACAACGTGTTCGTCAACGCGGGCTGGTGCTACGGCGGCTTCAAGGCCATCCCGGCGTCCGGTGCCGCGTGCGCGCGATTCGTCGCAACCGGCACGGCTCCCGACCTGATTCGTGCGTTTCGCCTGTCGCGCTTTGCGACCGGGCACCTTCTTGACGAGCGGGGCGGCGGCCCGTTCCCGGTGCGGCTGTGACACAGCTCAGCTGCCCGTTCTGCGGTCCGCGCCATCTGCGGGAATTCGAGTTCCACAAGACCGCACCGCCCGAGGTCGCCACCGAGTTCGCGCGGGTCTACGAGCGGATCGATCGCAGCGACATCAGCGACGAGCACTGGCAGCACGTGGGAGGATGCCGCGGCTGGCTGCACGTGCGGCGCAATCCGTCGACCGGCGAGGTGCTTGAGATTCGCCTGGTGGGCGGCGGAGGGCCGCCGTGAGCTCAGGAGGTCCGCGCCGCGGCCTGCGCCTCTCCCAGGAGACGCTGAATTTCACGTTCGACGGCCGCGCGTACGGCGGCCAGCGCGGCGATACGGCGGCCTCGGCACTGCTCGCTGCCGGGATTCGAGCGGTCGGGCGCAGCGTCAAGTACCGCCGCCTGCGCGGGATCTTCACCGCGGGTCCCGAAGAGCCCAACGCGCTCTTCACCGTGGGCCGTGCGCCGAGCGTCATTCCGAACGTCGTTGCCCCACAGCTGGCGCTGCAGGACGGTCTCGTGTTGCGCAGCCAGAACCGCTGGCCGACGCTCAAGTACGACCTCGCGGCGCTGTTGCAGGCGGGTGGCGGATTTTTCGGCGCCGGATTCTACTACAAGACGTTCATCTGGCCGTCGTGGCGGGCCTACGAGTCGCTGATCCGCTCGCTCGCGGGTCTCGGCGAGGCGCCCGGCGCCAGCGAGCTCGGACCCGTCGCAGTGGAACATCTGAGCTGCGACGTGCTGGTTGCCGGTGGCGGCGCCGCCGGACTTGCGGCTGCGCGCGCCGCGGCGCGCGCCGGTGCCCGCGTCGTGCTGTGCGAGCGCGAGCCCGTATGTGGCGGTGAGCTCGAGTTCGAATCCGCCGCGATCGACGGTCAACCGGCAGGCACATGGGTTGCGGGAACGCTGGCCGATCTCAGCGCCCGAAACGTGCGCGTGCTGACCGCGACGACGCTGGTCGGCGGTGGACGCGGCGAGCTGATCGCGCACGCCGAGCCGACCGGCCTGCCCGGACAGAATGCGTTGTACCGAATCCGGGCGCGCGTCTGCGTGATCGCCATGGGCGCGGTCGAACGACCGATCGCGTTCGTCGATAACGATCGGCCGGGCGTCATGCTGCTCGGGGCGGCCGAGCGTTACCTCGCGCGCCACGGCGTAAGCGTTGGTGCCGACGTCGTCGTGTTCGCGGCCCACGATCGGGCGTACGCCGAGGCGTTGCGACTGCAGCAGGGCGGCATGCGTGTGCGGGCAGTCGTCGATCCGCGCACCGCCGCGGACATTGGCGCCGGGCAACAACGCACCGAGCTCGCGCGCTCCGGGACCGACTGCCTGCAGGGGCACGCGGTGCTGGCTGCGGTCGGTGCGCGCCGCGTGACGGGCGCGAGGATTGCGCCGCTCTCGACGGCCGCGTCGCCCTGGACGGTCGCGTGCGACACGATATTGGTGAGCGGGGGCTGGACGCCGGCGCTGCATGCAGCGACACAGGACGGCGGAGCGCGCCGGTTCGCCACAGGACTTGCGAGCTTCGTGGGCGACGATCAGCCCGACTGGCGGGTCAGTGCCGGCGCCGCGAACGGCGAACTCGAACTCGGCGCGGTGCTTCTCGACGGCCATTCGGCGGGTGCGCGAGCGGCACGCGCGGCCGGGGTCGTCGGCACGGTCGGCGACGCCCCGCGAGGCCACGGCGACGTGTCCCCGGCGGTGAAACCGTTCTGGTGCTCGCCCGCGTCGCGCAGCGACGAGAAGCGTCAGTTCGTCGACTTGCAGAACGATGTCACGGTCGCTGACGTGCGCAGCGCGATCGCCGAGGGCTTTTGCGACATCGAGCACCTCAAGCGCTATACGGCGCTCGGCTTCGGGACGGACCAGGGACGCCTGGGCGGCGTGCTCGGTGCGGCCGTGCTTGCCGAGCTGCAGGGCCGTGCCCTAGAACAGGTCGGCACGAGTCGCCTGCGCCCGCCCTATCACCCGGTCACGATGCGCTCGCTGGCGGGCCTGCGCGTGGGCCCAGCGCTGCGCGTTGCGCGGCGAACCCCGTTGCACGCCTGGCACGCCGCCAACGGTGCGGTGCTCGAGCCGATGGGACTGTGGCTCAGGCCGCGCTACTACCGGGCCAACGGCGCCGATGCCTTCGCGGCCGGCATCGCCGAGGCGCGCCAGGTGCGCGCGCACGGCGGCATTGCCGACGGATCGACGCTCGGCAAGATCGAGATCGCCGGCCCGGATGCCGGGGCCTTCCTCGATCAGATGTACCTGACCAAGGCCAGCACCATTCGCGCAGGGCGCAGCAAGTACATGGTCAATCTGCGCGAGGACGGCATGGTGCTTGACGACGGGCTCGTGCTGCGGCTCGCGGACGACCGCTTCGTCGCGACCACGAGTTCCGGCCACGGCACGCACATGCTCTCGCACTTCGAGCACTACCGCGACACGGGGTGGAGCGGACGCGCGATCACGCTGACCGACGTGACCGACGCATGGGCGGCGATCGTCGTTGCGGGACCTGCTAGCCGCGTGACTCTGGAACGCGTGCTCGGTGCGCCGTGGAGCCGGGCGATCTCCGGGCTGACACACATGGCCTTCGCATCCGGAGAATTCGCCGGCCGGGATTTGCGTTTACTGCGCGCGAGCTTCTCGGGCGAGCTTGCCTTCGAGCTGCACTGCCGGCCGTCGATCGCCGCGACGGTCTGGACGGCGCTCATCGACGCCGGGCTCGCGCCGTACGGGCTCGAGGCGCTCGACATTCTGCGGGTCGAGAAGGGCTACCTCGTGAGTAGCGAGATCAACGGCCAGACGACGCCTTTCGATCTCAACATGGAGGGTCTCGTGCGGCTGGGCAATCGGTGCGTGGGCAGCGAACTTCTTGACCGGCCGGCGTTTCACGAGCCTTCCAGGCCGCGACTCGTTGGCTTGCGGGCCGGCGACGGGCGTTCGAAGTTCCTCGCAGGCGCGCAACTGACAACGGAGCACGAACCGAGCCGCCCGTGCGGCTATGTGACGTCCAGCGCATTCAGTCCGGCACTCGGCGAATGGATCGGTCTTGCGCTGGTCGCTCGATCGCTGGCCGCGGAAGGGACCCAGCTCACGGCGCGCGATCCCCTGCGCGACGGCGATGTGCCGGTGCGAGTCGTTCCGAGCGTGCATTTCGATCCGGCCGGCGAACGCATGAAGTCATGAACACTCCGCCGGACATCGTCGGACAAGAGTGGCGCCTGGCCGCGCGGCCGCCGACGCGGACGGTAGAATTCACGGCCTTTGGCTTCCCTCTGGGCGGCGCGTTCGTGGTTGGCTGGCCGGCTGCGCCGGGCGGCGTACGTCACGACTCGGACGGCCGACCGGTGCTCCTGCACTTTGCGCCTGCGCGCTGGCTCGTGCCTGCCCCACACGCCGACATCGAGGCCGTCGTTGACGCTGCCGTGCAGGCAGGAGCCGGCGTGATCGTCGATGTCGATGGCAAGTGGGTCGAGCTCGAACTGACCGGACCCGGAGCGACCCGTGCGCTGGCCACGACGCTGGACGTCGATGCCACGCTTGAGGGCCGCGAGTGCGCCGCCGTGACGCTGTTCGAATGCCCGGCGATACTGACGCGCGGGCCGCGAGGTTTCGCAATCTGGCTGCAACGCAGCTACGAGGGCCATTTCCGCATGTTGCTCGAAGGACTGCGCGCGATCCGGTGACCCGCCGCATTCGGACTGCGGCGCAGCGTGCACGGTCGAGCGCGTTCCCCTACCATCGACGCGACACGCCGCAGCCGGAGTGCGCAGATGGTGATGGCTGAATCCCGACCGTCATGGCGTCGCAGTTCTTCGCACCGGATCGCACTCGCGGTCATCGGCGTGCTGCTGATGCCTTTCGCCACAGCCCAAACCTGGCCAACCTACGGCGGTGACCCCGGTGGTACCCGCTACTCCTCTGCGCGGCTCGTTACGCGCGCCAACGTCGGTCAGCTGAAGCCGGCGTGGACCTTTCATACCGGCGAGCTGGGCGAAGGCCTCGCGAGACGCGACAAGCTGACGTTTGAGACGACACCGATCCTGGTCGGGCGGACGCTCTACTTCAATACGCCGACGGCGATCGTATTCGCGATTGACGCGACAACCGGCAAGGAACTGTGGCGCTTCGACGCGCACATCAACCGCGCAACGCGCTACAGCGAGATGTCCGCCCGCGGGGTCGCCGCCTGGGGTCCGCCTGGGCCATCGATAGAAGCATGTCGGACGCGAATCTTCGTCGGAACGATCGATGCGCGCCTGATCGCGCTCGACGCGCGAAATGGGCAGCTTTGCACCGAATTCGCCGACCACGGCGTCGTCGACCTTTCCCGGGGCGTTCGACTGCGGGAGCGTGGCGAGTACCTCGTAACGTCACCCCCGACCGTGATCGGCGACGTCGTCGTCGTCGGTTCGGCAATCGGCGACAACCGTGGCACCAGTCTTGAGCTCGGAGTCGTGCGCGCGTTCGATGCGCACACCGGCGGGCTGCGATGGGCATGGGATCCGATCCCGCGCACTGCGACCATTCCTTCCGACGCCGCGAACCCCGAGTTCGGCGATGTCGAAAACCAGGCTGCGCGCTGGACCGGCGCCGCGAACGCCTGGAGCATCTTCTCGGCCGCGCCGGCGCAGGGGCTGGTGTTCGTCCCGACCGGCTCGGCAAGTCCGGATTTCTACGGCGGTGAACGGCTCGGCGATAACCACTGGGCGAACTCCGTCGTCGCGCTCGAGGCCGCCACAGGTCACGTCGTCTGGGGTCGGCAGATCGTCCATCACGACTTGTGGGACTACGACGTCGCGTCGCAGCCGGTTGTCGCCGAGCTCAATCGGGGCAACGGCCCGTTGCCGGTCGTGCTGCAGGTCACGAAGACCGGTGAACTGTTCGCGTTCGAGCGCGACACGGGCCGCGCGGTGTTCGCGGTCGACGAACGCGCCGTGCCGGCGGGGGCGGTCGAAGGCGAGCAACCGTCACCCACTCAGCCACGCTCGGCGCTGCCGCCGCTGGTCGCGCAACAGCCGGTGCGTCCCGATGACGCATGGGGGCTGACGTTCTGGGACCGCGGCAGGTGTGCGGAACGCATCCGGTCGCTGCGATCGGACGGCATCTTCACGCCGCCGACGACGCGCGGGACGATCGAGCGTCCTGGCTACGTCGGCGGCGCGAACTGGGGCGGCATGGCGTTCGATCCGCAGCATCAGTACGCGGTCGCGGTCGTCGACGACCTGCCGATGGTCGTCACGCTGATCCCGCGCGCCGACTTTGATGCACAGCGACAGTCCGATGCCTATCCGCATTCCGAATTCGCGACCATGCGAGGCACGCCGTACGGCATGCGGCGCGAGCTGCTGGCCTCGCCGTTCGGACTGCCTTGCGTCGCGCCTCCCTGGGGGATGCTCGTCGCCGTTGACCTGGTGCGCGGTCGCATCGCTTGGCGCGTCCCGCTCGGCACGATGCGCGATCTCGCCTGGCCGCTCGGATTCATTCACGGTGGACCGAGCATCGGTGGTCCGATCGTCACCGCCAGTGGCCTGGTCTTCGTGGGCGCCGCGCCGGACGACTACCTGCGTGCATTCGACGTGACGAGCGGAGCCGAACTCTGGAAAGGACGACTGCCAGGCGGTGGCCAGGCGACGCCGATGACCTACGAGCTCGACGGGCGTCAATTCATCGTGATCGCGGCTGGCGGCCACGCGGGCCTCGGCACGACGCGCAACGACACGCTGATCGCGTTCGCGCTGTGAAGTCGCGCGACGTGCGCCGTCGGCAGATCAACGGTCGATGAACTCCGGCTGCCGCACGGGGCGCGCTGAGGGCATGCACGAACCGGGCGCACGCCGGCACTTGCCCCGCGTTCTCGGTGTGCTGCTGCTCGCCCTGGTCCCGGCGCACGCGTCCGTCGCCGGGCTCGCGACGATCAGCGTCGTGACCCCGGCGACGCCGACGCGCTGGTCCGCGGCCGCCGGTGGCCTGATGCAGCTGGTCGACCCGTGGGGCGACGAGGACAAAGCCGCGCTGCTGAAGCGAATGGCGAAGGAAGATCGTTTCGACCTGGCGCGGCGCGTGCAGCAGCACCTGCTCGAGGCACTCGCGAGCCGTGGGCGCGTTGCGCTGCCGCTCGAGGTGATGCGTCCGCCCGAACTCTCGCCCGGTCCGCTCGCGCGCGATCGCCTGCCGGAGCAAGCACTGCCCGGATCTTTGCTCGACGTCAGCGTCGAGTGGTTCGGCCTGTATCGAAGCGGGGCTTTCGAGCCCTACCGGCCGATGCTCGCGATCAGCTTCCGCGTGCTCGGGCCGACGGGCGCGCTCGAGCAGAGCACGCGTCGGATCCTGTTCAACGTACCCTCGGGCGTCGCGAAGGGCGGTGAGGCGATCGCGGCGGAGGGAGAATGCGCGTGGAAGTCGTTCGACGAATTGCCGCGCGATCGCGCCCGGCTCTGGGGCTGCATGGATGCCGCAATCGAGAAGGTGACCGAACGCATTGGCACGCGCATCGAAGGACCCTGAGGGGCACCCTGCGAATGCGGCAGGTTGTCGGTTGCAATGACCTCTGAGATCCTGGCTGTCGAGGAGAACCTATGAAGCTGTACTGGTGCCCGAAGACGCGCGCGATCCGCGCGCTGTGGATGCTCGAGGAACTCGGTGTTCCGTACGAACGCGTCCTCATCGACATACGCGATGCCAAGGCGAAGGCAGACCCGGCATTCCGTGCCGCGTCGCCGATGGGCAAGGTTCCGGCGCTCGAGGATGGCGCGACGCGGATCTGGGATTCTGGCGCGATCTGTGCCTACCTCGCCGACCAGTATCCGCGAGCCGGACTCGCGCCGCCGATCGGCGATCCGGACCGCGGGCGGTACCTGCAGTGGCTGATGTACACGAATTCCGTCATCGAGCCGGCGATGGCCGAGAAGTTCACCAACGCTCAGGTCAGTAGTGCCGCTCACGGATGGGGCAGTTTCGACCAGATGCTGGGCGTGCTGCGGGACGGGGTCGCGGCCGGCCCTTGGATCCTCGGCGCGCGTTTCTCGGCAGCCGATGTGATGCTCGGCACGGCCTGCCATTTTCTGCGCCAGTTCAAATTGATCGACGGCGAGCCGGGAATTGCCGGCTACGTCGAACGGTGCGCCGCGCGCCCGGCGTTTGTGCGCTCGATGGGTCTTGACGTGCTTTGACCGCGGCCTAGTGGCGGGCGAGCGCGGTCTCGCTGGCCGCGAGGTCGGCATCGGCCGCCCGCAGCTCGGCAATCCACGCCGGCAGCGGTGTGCTGTGGGCGACGCGCGCAATGCGTTCATGCAGCCGCGCGAGCAGCGGCATCAGGACGGTGCGCTCGACCTCGGACATCCGCGCCTCGCCGCACGGCGCCGACCGTGCGCCGAGATCCACGTCGACCGTCGTGCCGAAGTCCTCGAGTGCCGAGTACGCGCCGTCGTGCAGATTGGTCGGGGCCGGACCTTCCAGTGAAACGAGCAGCGCGCGCAGGCGCAGCCGATAGCGGCCGAGCGCGCACGCGAGCTCTGCAGGGGTAAGTCCCAGCGGTGTCAACACGGCCTCCGGCGGCAACCACGCACGACGTTACGGACCGGCGTGGCCGGAACCCATTCGTAGATGCCGATGCACCCACCGCACCAACGCAATGCACGGCCGGGCGCGGACGCGCCAACTTGGCGCAGCCGCAACGGCGCGGCCCCGGTTTCAGCCGCTAGACCGTTGATTGGCGGACCGCCGAGCGTGGGTACGACTCTTGCTAGGGTCCTGTGTCCCGGTTTCGGTTTCCCACAGAGGTCAGGTGCGCGTCCCTCGCCAGGCGCTGCTAGATGGCTTGCGTGCATTCAGCGTCGCGGCCCGCCAGCTAAGCTTCAAGGGCGCGGCCGAGATCCTGTTTGTCACGCCGTCGGCGATCAGTCACCGCATCCGCGACCTCGAGAGGCATCTCGGACAACGCGTCTTCGTGCGCAAGACGCGCGCGGTCGAGCTCACCGACGCCGGCCGCGCCCTGCTCGAAGAGGTCGAGCCGCTACTGGCCGGCCTCGACGCCGCCGTCGACCGCGCGGCCAAGCGAGGACGCCGTCGGGTTCTGCGTGTCGCAGCCCCGCCGTTTCTCACCACCGACCTCGTGATTCCGCGGCTGCGCAGCTTCTACGGGATGCAGCCGCGCGTCGATCTGGAACTGGTCGCAACTGCCGCACGTCCGGTCGAGCACGGGCCGCATGTCGATGTCTCAATCGTGATCGCGGCCGAGGCGCCGGCCGGATTTGTGGCGACGCGGCTCTTCAGTCCGCGCTTCGTCGCGGCGACCGCGCGGCCGGTCGCTCTCGTGGCGCGGGAGCTTGGTTCGCGCGTGTTCGAGAAGCAGCGTCGCATTGTCTATCGCCACCGCGCCGAGCTCTGGACGCGCTGGTTCGCGGTTTCGGGAATTGCGCCGGCCCGTTCGACGACGCAGCTGCACGTGGACACGTTACCGGCCGCCATCACGGCGGCCGAGCAGGGTCTCGGGATTGCGCTTGTGCCGAGCTTCGTGTGCGAGCGCCAGTTGCGGCCAGGGCGGCTCGTGCGCATCGCCGATTCCGAGGTCGAATCGGGCGACACGTATTTCATCGTCTACCGCGCCGAAGATCGTGGACGGCCCGAGTTGCGCGCGTTCCTGAGCTGGGCGTTGTCGGAGCTCCGGCGCTGAATCCGCGCTCGCCGCTCAGTGCGGCGTTCGTGCTGTCTCGGCCAAGAGCGTCATGAGCTCGGACTTCCACAGCACCGCCCAGGTGTGCGAGCCGTGACCGCGGGTGCGCTCGCTGATCGGCAGGAGCACGAAACGGCCGTTCTTCAGGCGCTTCGTCTGCGCCTCCGCGATCCCGAGTTCGGGCGGGTTGATGAAGTCGTCAGCAGAGTTGATCCACAGCACGCGCGCGCGTATCTGGTCGAGTCGCCCAGACGGGTCGTAGTCGCCAGACGCGCTCACCTGGTACAGGAGGTCGTTGGCATCCAGCGTCGCGAGCGCCGAATTGGTCGACTCCACGACGCGCTGATCGGCGCTGTCTCGCGTCGGATAGGTCGCTTGCAGATAGAGAGGAGCGCTGCCCGCGATCGTCAGCAGGTCCGATGCAGTGCGAAGCGCCTGGCGCGGCTCGCTGGCGTAGTCGCCACCGGCCCACGCCGGGTCCTCGCGGATCGCATCGATGAGCATCCGCCGCCACATCCTGTTTCGACCGGCGATCTGCACCGGCAGGCACGCGAGCGGCATCATCGCGTCCATGAAATCGGGGTAGGTCTCGCCCAACACGAAGGAATGCATGCACCCCATCGACGTGCCCATCAGCAGTCGCAGGTGCTCGACGCCCAGGCCGGCCGTCAGCAACAGGTGCTGCGCGGAAACCATGTCCGCGTAGCCGTACTCGGGGAAACGCGCGTGCGCGCCGTTGCTCGGCTTCGAGGACTTCCCGTGTCCGATGCCATCCGGAAGGATCACGTAGAACTTCGTGATGTCGAGCGGCTGCCCCGGCCCGAAGAGCTCGCCGGCGAATTGCGGACGCAGGAACTGGTGACCGTCGCCGCCGGTCCCGTGAAGGATCAGGACGGCGTTCGTCACGCGCCCGCCGGCATCACGCGCCGGCTGACCGAGCGTTGTGTAGTGCAGGCGCAGCTCACCGAGTGTCGCCCCCGAGCTGAAACGGAAGTCATGGGCGATGAAATCGCCCTCCACGGTCGGAAGCGACGCCGGATTCGCATGAACAGGCAGGCTCGCCGCCGTCCACAGCAACGCAGCGGCGATCGACGAAATGCTGCGGAGCAGCATGGAAATCGATGTCTTTCGGCGCATGAGGAGGACTCGGGGGCAGGGGTGTCGGGACGGCCCGGGCCTCGGTAGGCGCCGGGAGGGGCGGCCACTTTACCCCAGACCATGGGCAGTGGCCCCATGGCGCGCCCGAAGTGGGCATCGCCTAAAATGGGGCCCGCGCCGGAGATAAATACAGACGGGTCTTCGCACCCGGCGCAAGGGGAGCTCCTGTGAGCGACGCCATCAACCTCGTGAGCGGCCCGCTTCGACGTCGGCTGTTGCGCGACGGTGCCTCCGCGCTGAGCGACGCCGAATGGCATTTGCTGCGCGTGAGCCATCTGATGAAGGCCGCCGAGTGCGGCGCGCTCGCCCGGCTGCTCGCCGACACGCCGGTGGCGGAACTCCTCGACGTCGCCGACGGGCTCGACGCGATCGGTACGCCGAACGCCGGCCAGCGGCTGCGCACGGCGACCGAAGAACTCACCGTCGCCAATGATCCGGGTCACGGCCTCGCGCGCGCCACCGTCGTCACGAACTCCGCCAGCCTGCTTGGCGATCAGCTTGCCGAGCTGCGCCCCGCGATCGAGCAGCACCTGCTGGAATACGCGGTTCGGCAGCGCGAGCACGCCGCGATGGCACGTGGATCCGCGCGGACCTAGTCGCTGAGCGCAATCTCGACGCGCTTGTTGCGCTTGCCTTCGTTGCGAATCCGCAGCACGCGGATCGGGCCGATTTCACCGAGATTTCGCACGTGCGTGCCGCCGCAGGGCTGCAGGTCGACGCCCGGAATGCGCAGCAGCCGCACTCGTCCGGCGCCACGCGGTGGCTGAACGCTCATCGTCTTGACGAGCTCGGGCCGCGCCTCGAGCTCCTCGTCCGTGATCCAGACGGTCTCGGTCTCGATCGACCGCGCCGTGATTTCGTTGACCCCCTGCTCAATTCGCGCCGCGTCGAGCAGGGCCATGTCGATGTCGAAGTCGAGCCGCGCCTTGTCGGTGGCGATCTGGCCTCCGGTCACTGGGGCGATGACGACGCACGACATCACGTGCAGTGCCGTGTGCAGCCGCATGTGACGGTGGCGGCGGTCCCAGTCGATCCCGAGCGTCACCGGTTCGCCCACGGACAGCTCCGCGCTCGCCGGCGCCGGGACGTGCACGACGGCGTCGATGCCTTCACCCTTGCGGGTATCGATGATCGTGACCCGACTTCCGTCCTGGCGGGTCATCCAGCCGGTGTCACCCGGCTGGCCGCCGCCCATCGGGTAGAAGATCGTCCGGTCGAGCTCGATGCCGCGCTCGTGGACGGCGGTCACATGCGCGCTCGCGCTGCGAAGATAAGCGTCGGCGCGAAACAGCAGCTCGGTAGCCATCGGTTACGGTTCGTCGCCTCCGCGGGCGATGCGTTGCGGTGCGTAGTTGCACTGCGACTCTACCGGATCGAGCTCCGGCGTGTGGCTTCAGGCGGGCACGGCGCGCGGCTTCACCGCCTTCAGGTGACCGGGGCGGAGTTCTCCACGCCTCAACACGACGACCAGCTGGCGCCAGTCCGCGATGAAATGCTCTGCCTTCTCGGCGCCGATGCGCTCGACGATCAGGGCGCGCATCGGGCCCGAGAGCGATTGCAGTTCCCGCTCGGCCAGCGCGAGATACCAGGCGTTGCGGTCGCGAACCTCGACGTCCGTGAAGCCTGCCGCGCGCAGCGCGGCCGCGCTCTCCTCGAGGGACGCCATGTTGTAGGCAATGCCCTCGAGCCGGAAGAACTCCATCATTTCAGCGGAGTACGCACCGCTTCCGCCACGCAACCAGTCGCTCGCGAGGAATCGTCCGCCGGGCTTGAGTACGCGGTGTGCCTCCTTGAACAGCGCGGACTTATCCGGAATCTGGACGATCGAGTCCTTCGAGAACACGACGTCGAAGGTTCCCGTCGCAAAGGGCAGCGGACCGGGCGCTACGCAGCGGCTCGTGACGCGGCCCGCGAGGCCGGCGCGTGCGATCCGGGCGTCCATCTGCCGCAGCAACGCCGGATCGATGTCGATGCCGACGACCGAGCCTGCCCCGTGCTGCTCCACCAGCAGCTGGTCGATCGCGCCGAGGCCCGCGCCGATGTCCAGGACCGAGCAGCCGCGAATGTCGCTGCCCTCGAGCACGCGCGCGACCTCGTCAGCACCACCGGGTGACAGGAAACCGTCGCCCCACAACAGCTGGAGCAGAACCTGCATGCTGGCGTCGTATTCGCCAACTTCGCTCGGCTGATCGATCTTTACCGACACGGGTACCTCCATCCTGCAGCGTTGACACTATATATACCGGGCATGGCGGCCGCCGAGTACGCGGGCTTCATCGAGCGCTCGATTGCTTCGCCGCCGCAAGCAAATGTTCACGTACACTCAGCGCCCCGCCTCGGGGGCACTACGGATGGAGGACCCATGAACCGCACACGCCGAATTGCCGCACTTGTCGCCGCCGCTCTAGGGTTGTCGCTGACCATCGGCAGTGCCGCGGGCAAAGAGGGCCCGGCGGCGACGGCGGCGATCAATGCCGCGGTCGACTCGCCGGACCGACCTGAGGCGGACCGCAAGCTTGACGAGGCGCGCAAGCCAAAGGAGATGCTGGCGTTCTTCGGCGTGCGCCCGGGCATGAAGCTGCTCGACCTCTTCACGGGGCGCGGCTGGTATGCCGAGCTTGAAGCGCGGGTCGCCGGCAAGGATGGCGAGGTCTACGCGCAGAATCCCCCGCAGTTCATCGAGAAGTGGGGTGACAAGGCGATTGTCGAACGACTGGCGGACAATCGCCTGCCAACCGTCAAGCGCTGGGACCGTTCGCTCGACGCGCTTGAGCTGCCGAGTGCTCACTTCGACGGCGCGATCGCCAACGACGTCTTCCACGACTTCTTCTGGCTGTCGAAGGACGTGGATGGCATCGTCAAGCAGGTGTACGACGCGCTGAAGCCGGGCGGTTTCTTCGCGATCGTCGACCATTCGGCCCCGGCCGGTACCGGCGACGCCTTCGCCAAGTCCCGCGACGGCCAGCACCGGATCGACGAGGCGCTCGTCAAGGAGAAGCTCGCGAAGGCCGGATTCCGTCTCGAAGCGGAGAGCGATCTGCTGCGCAATCCGGCCGACGACCGGACACTGCCGTTCTTCGCGCCGGAGATGAAGGGCAAGAATACCGACAAGTTCGCGCTGCTGTTCCGCAAGCCGAAGTAGTGCCGCGCGTGGCGGCGCGCCGTCGGCGCGCCGCCGCACGCCTCACCGGGTCCAGCCAATCTCGGTAGCCGTCGCGGCGCCGATCACGCAGTCGTCCAGATCCTCGGGCATCTCGAACCTGGTGTCCGACAGGGCGCGCCGGCCGGCCATGATCTCAGCCCGCGGTTGCGGGAAGCGCGGTTGCTGATCGGGATCGGCGAATCCCTCGGGATAGAGCGGCGCGTTCGATGCGGCATCGTACTTGTCGCCAGCGCCGACGGTGTGCAGCAGCTCATGCGCGATGACGATCAGGTTCGCGCCGGCCATGGTCGAGCTAGCAAACGCGTGGACGAGCCCGATTCGGCCCTTTTGCAAGCCGACCGAATGCGGCAGCTCCGCGTTGCGAAGCGGGTCATGGTAGAGGACGAAGATGCGGATGTGCGCTGCCGGCAGGCCGGGCGCGGATCCGGCAAGCGCCGCATACCAGCGCATCCGCAGGCTCCAAAGAGCCGTGCTCCACGGCGACGAGTCGTCGGGTGCCGGAGGCGGCAGCGCCTCTACCGGCGGGTGCAGCTCGACGCGAAACGGCTCGGCGAGCGCGAGGCCATAGCGCCGCGCCTCACGCGCGAAGAACGCCTCGAGCGGCTGGAACGACTCGGGACGAAGCTGGCCGATCAACCGGCGCGTCGTCGCGCTGTCGTCGGCGGCGATCGGCACGATCGCGACATATAAGCTGTCCCGCCAGCTGAGCGAGCGCTGGCGCTCAATCCAGGCGTTGGCCGCAACGATCGCGAGCACGACCAGCAGCACGCCGACGCGGATCGACTTCCACACTCTATCGGTCTCCGCCACGGCGCCGCTCAAAATACGACCGCACGCCCGCAGCGACCGGGAGGGCCGCCGACGCTGCGAATGTCAGGAGGCGCCGCCGCCGTCCGGCTTCCCCGGCCGGCGCACGACGACTGAGCCGTTTACTGGATATTCCCGAGGTAGTCGCTCTTGCCGATGTCGACACCGTTCTTGCGCAGGATCACGTAAGCCGCGGTCACATGGAAGTAGAAGTTCGGCAGCACGAACTTCGTCAGGTAGTCCTGCCCGCTGAACTTGAGCGTCAGGTTCGGAAATTGCAGGACGATCTCGCGCTTGGCCCCGGCATCGACCTGGTCGCGCTTGACGCTCTGCACGAAGTCGACGGTCTTCGCGATCCGCACCTTGAGCTCGTCAATCGTACTCTCCGTGTCCTCGTGCTTGGGGATATCCACGCCGGCAAGACGTGCCGCGGCACCCTTGGCCGTATCGCAGGCGATCTGGACCTGGCGCTTCAGAGGGAACATGTCAGCGATGACGCGCGAGTCGGCGAGCACTTTCGGGTCGATTTTCTTGGCGGTCGCGTGGGCGGCCCCCTTGTCGAGGATCGCCGACAGATTCGTCAGGCCACGCGTCAGGACGGGGATGGTCAGGTCATACAGGGACACAGGAGCCTCCGGAGTGTTGATGCGTTCTCAGGGGGCGACAGTGTAGACGGACTCGGTGGCCGATGGCGCGACCCGCCGGTGGCCGGCGCCACGGCCGCGCCGTTCCCGGGGCTCCCGGTACACTTGCAGGTCCTGTCCCGTGCGTTGAGGTCGGACTGTGACACCGGATGAGTTTCGACGAGCCGGGCATGCGCTCGTCGAGTGGATTGCGGCGTATCGAGAGCGCCTCGCGGCCGGAACCC
>Ga0335079_10000299_pt1 | contig 56920 bp, 53 predicted proteins | sample Lox_Sample_33_FD_206719 | JGI IMG/M metagenome (GOLD analysis project Ga0335079, IMG submission 206719) | Soil microbial communities from Loxahatchee National Wildlife Refuge, Florida, United States - Lox_Sample_3.3 | ecosystem: Environmental > Terrestrial > Soil > Wetlands | place: USA...
GACCCCGTCGAGAACACCCAAGGACAGCTTTTGGCGATCGCGGGCGGCCAACCGCTCCTGCACAATGGAGCGTGGGGATGGTATCTTAATTTTCAGCAGAAGCTGATGAATGTTTCCCCCGACCCGGACCGAGGCATCAGCGCCTTTCTCAACATGACCTTTGCGGATCATCGGACCGCCACGCTCGACAGCCAGATCGCGATGGGACTGTTCTACACGGGACCTTTTGATTCGCGCCCGATAGATCAAATCGGGGTCGCCATCGGTCGTACGCACGTCAATGGTCGTGTGGCCCAGTCGCAGGAGGCACAGAACGCGGCGGGCCTGGGGCCGGTCGGCGTCCAGTATTCCGAATATGCGTCCGAAATCTATTACCAATTTCATGTGCAAAACGGCTTCTACCTGCAGCCGAATCTGCAGTACGTTCATAACCCCGGTGGAATCTCGCAAAACACGGACGACATCATCCTGGGCCTGAAAGCTGTCATCAATTTTTGAAGAGGCTCGCTCATGACCGGCCGCGTTCGCCTCCTGGGCGACATCGGAGCGACGAACGCGCGCTTCGCCATCTATGGCGAAGACCGCCGTGCGTCGCGCGCACGGATCATGCCGGTGGATAGTTTTCCCACGCTCCCGGAAGCGATCCTCTCCTATCTGGCTGCGGAACAGATGGAACCACCCTTGGGAGCGGCTGCGCTCGCCGTTGCATCCCCGGTCGTCGGCGACGTCATAACGATGACAAATCACCCATGGTCGTTTTCCATCTCGGCGCTGCAGCGCGATCTGCAAATCGAGCGACTCACCGTGATCAACGATTTTTCGGCGCTCGCACTGGCCGTGCGACATCTGAATGCCGATGAACGAGTGGCGATTGGCCGAGGCGAGGCTGTTCCGAGCGCGCCGATCGCCGTGCTCGGACCCGGTACCGGGCTCGGGGTCAGTGGCCTCGTTCCCGCGCAAGGCGGCTGGGTGGCGCTCGCCGGCGAAGGCGGACATGCGACTATGGCGGCGACGGACGACAGGGAGAGTGAAGTACTGTCCCGATTGCGCCGGCGATTCACCCATGTTTCGGCTGAGCGAGTGCTGTCCGGTCAGGGGCTGGTCAACCTGTACCATGCCCTTGCCGATATCGAGGGCGTGCCCGCCGAACCCTACACGCCGGCGCAGATCGCCGATCACGAAATAGGCGAACGTGAGCCGATGTGCCGCGCTGCCGTTGCGATGTTCTGCGCCATGCTTGGCGCAGTGGCCGGAGACCTCGCGCTCACCCTTGGTGCGCGGGGCGGTGTCTACATTGCCGGTGGCATCGTTCCGCGGTTCGGTGCGCGTTTTGCGGAGACGTCGTTTCGCGAACGGTTTGAGAACAAGGGCCGCTTCCGCAGCTATCTCGCCGCGATACCGACCTACGTCGTGACGGCCGCGGTGCCGGCTTTTCTCGGATTGGCCGAGCTTATGGAGCGCGGAGAGCAACAGCGAGGATAGACGCCACTCTCAGTCGTGGCGGCGCGCGCCATTCACGCGAATTTGATTCGCTGGTGCCCCAATCGCCAAATGCTTCGCCGGTCGAATCCGAACAAATACGAGCGCCATCGACAAGTCACCGTCGAAGAAGTCATCTCTAGTGAGAATCCAAAATTTGGCTCATTTCGGAGCTTTGCGAATGCAACTCGGCATGATCGGGTTGGGACGCATGGGCGCCAACATGGTCGTTCGCCTGATTAAGGAGGGCCATGAGCTGCACGTCTACGACAACAGCGAAGGCGTTGTGCGGGAGATGATCACGAAAGGCGCAAAGGGCTCGACCAGTCTCGAAGCCTTTATCCGCGGACTGTCGTCGCCGAGGGCCGTCTGGCTCATGGTGCCGGCTGCGGCCGTTGATCCGGTCTTGGCCTCGCTGGCGCCGCTGCTGAAGCCGGGCGACACCGTGATCGACGGCGGCAACTCTTTCTACCACGATGATCTGCGCCGTGCCGAGCAGCTGAGGAGCCAAGGAGTCCACTACGTGGATGTGGGTGTCAGCGGCGGGGTATGGGGGCGCGAGCGAGGCTATTGCCTGATGATCGGCGGCGAGAATGCCGTCGTTGGGCGCCTCGATCCAATCTTACGTTCTCTCGCGCCTGGGATTGAGACCGCGCCTCGGACGCCTGGAGCGAGCGGCGAACCCGGCCAGGCCGAGCACGGCTACTTGCATTGTGGCCCCAACGGGGCCGGGCACTTCGTCAAGATGGTGCACAACGGCATCGAGTACGGATTGATGGCGTCTTTTGCCGAAGGCCTTGGGATTCTCCATCGGGCAAATGTCGGTCGTGCCAAAAGCACAGTCGACGCCGAGACCACGCCGCTGCGAGACCCCAAGCTGTACAATTATGAGTTCGACCTTGCGGCGATCACCGAAGTTTGGCGCCGCGGCAGCGTCGTAAGCTCTTGGCTGCTGGACCTCGCCGCAAGCGCCTTGCGCAAGAGCCCTGATCTTGCCAATTTCTCCGGTCGAGTCTCGGATTCGGGTGAGGGTCGTTGGACCCTGCAGGCCGCAATCGATGAGGGTGTGCCTGCGCCGGTGATCGCGACTGCGTTGTTCTCGCGATTCAGTTCCAGAGGTAACGCCGAGTACGAAGACAAGTTGCTGTCGGCACTTCGATTAGAGTTTGGCGGCCATGTCGAGAAGGGCGCCGGATGATGCCGGCCATCCCCGCTTGGTTTGCGGAGAAACGACAAATAGACGCGTAGAGAGACAAGAGGAAGACGCGACGCCGGGCTCAGATGTGAGTGAGATTGCGACACGGCAGTCGCAGCCCTTCGCGAAATGCACTGCCGAAATTTCGGCGCTGGCAGGTCATCCAAGGGAGCATTCACGTGTTGGCCACGGAGCGACTCCATCGGCTCGGTCAAAGCCTCTGGCTTGACGACATCACGCGGGATCTGCTCGACAGCGGTACGCTCGAGAGCTACATCGCCAAATGGTCCGTGACGGGCCTGACCTCGAATCCAAGTATCTTCGATCACGCGATCACCCATACCGCGTCCTACGACCGTGATATCGCGCGTCTGCTTGGCAAGGGCGCGAAGGGCGAGGAGCTGTTCTTCGAGCTTGCGATCCTCGATCTTTCTCGCGCCGCCGATCTCTTTCGTCCGATCCATCAACGCACCGCGACGGTTGATGGGTGGGTATCTCTCGAGGTCTCGCCACTGCTGGCGCACGATACGCAGCGGACCGTTGCATCGGCCGCGTCGCTGTTCGCTAAAGCGGACAGGCCGAATCTCTTCATCAAAATTCCCGGCACCAAGGAAGGGCTGCCGGCGATCGAGGAGGCGATCTTCCGCGGCGTGCCCATAAATGTCACGCTGCTCTTTTCTCCGGAGCAATACGTCGCCGCGTCGGAGGCATACTTGCGCGGTCTCGAACGGCGTGTGGAAAGAAGGCTGCCGCCCGATGTGCGGTCGGTCGCTTCGGTATTCATCTCGCGCTGGGACCGAGCGGTGGCCGACACGGTGTCGGACAAGCTAAAGAACCGGCTCGGCCTTGCGATCGGAAAGGTCGCGTACAAGGCTTATCGCGACCATCTCGACAGCGATCGCTGGCAGCGCCTCGCGAGCGTGGGTGCGCGAGCTCAACGGCTGCTGTTTGCAAGCACCAGTACCAAGGATCCGAAGGCCTCGGACGTGCTCTATGTCGACGGTCTCGCGGCACCGAACACAGTGAACACGATGCCGCAGAATACGCTGAAGGCAACTGCGGATCATGCTACCGCGGGCGGCACGCTAAGCCGAGACGGCGGTGACGGAGCCCTCGTCCTAGGCGAATTCGAGAAGGCCGGGGTTGGGATCGCGGGTCTCGCGGAGCGGTTACAGAACGACGGCGCCGCGGACTTCGTTAAGTCCTGGCGCGATCTTCTCGGCGCCATCGACGCCAAGAGCAAAACCTTGGTCTAATGCGTGTTGGAAAGTCACACGGTGCAGAAATGGACGCGACTACGGCAAGAAATGTCGGCTCAGCTTTGGAAGCGCTGGTCGCGCATCACGAACAAATAAAGGGGCTCCATCTGCGACGGCTGTTCGCCGATGACCCCGAACGGGCGCAGCGTTTCACGGCAAGCGGCTCCGGACTTGTGCTCGATTATTCGAAGAATCGGATAACCGCCGAAACTGTACGGTTGCTCTTGCATTTGGCGGACGCCTGCGGCGTCGCCACACGGCGAGACGCCATGTTCCGGGGCGATAAGATCAACAGCACCGAGAAGCGTGCCGTCCTTCACGTGGCGTTGCGCGCACCGCGCGGGGCGCGAATCGAGGTGGACGGAAAGGATGTAGTTGCCGACGTGCACGAGGTTCTCGATCGAATGGCCGCCTTTGCGGGCAAGGTCCGTTCAGGCGCGTGGACCGGTCATACGGGCAAGCGCATCAAGAATATCGTGAACATCGGTATCGGCGGTTCCTACCTCGGCCCCGAAATGGCGTACCGAGCGCTCGCGCCCTTCAGCGACCGTTCCGTGCATTTTCGCTTCGTTGCGAACGTGGATGGCGCCGCTTTCGCCGAGGCGACGCAGGACCTCGATGCGGCGGAGACATTGTTCATCGTCTCATCAAAGACATTCACGACACTGGAGACCATGACCAATGCCGAAACGGCGCGGCGATGGGTCGTCGACAATCTCGGCTCGAAAGCGGCGACAGCAAAGCATTTCGTCGCTGTTTCCACCAATGACGACGGCGTGCGCAAGTTCGGCATCGATCCCGAAAACATGTTCGGCTTCTGGGATTGGGTTGGTGGGCGGTATTCGATGGACAGCGCGATCGGTCTCTCCACCATGATCGCGATCGGACCAGACAACTATCGCGATATGCTCGCCGGCTTCCACGCCATGGACGAGCATTTTCGCACGGCGCCGGCGCACCAGAACCTGCCGCTGCTGCTGGGCTTGCTGTCGGTCTGGTACAACAATTTCTTTGGAGCCCAGACGCTGGGCATCATGCCCTATTCCGCGCATCTCGGCCGCTTTCCGGCCTACCTGCAGCAGCTGCAGATGGAGAGCAACGGCAAGCACGTCGACTTGCGGGGTGGCCGCGTCGAGTACGAGACCGGTCCGATCATCTGGGGCGAGCCGGGCACGGACGGGCAGCACTCGTTCTATCAGCTGATCCACCAGGGAACCAAGCTCATCCCCTGCGATCTCATCGGCTTCCTGCAGCCGCTCAGTCCGATCGCGCATCAGCACGATCTTCTTATGGCGAACCTCTTCGCCCAGGCCGAGGCCTTGGCCTTCGGCAAGACCGAGAAGGAGGTCGCCGCCGAGGGGGTGCCCGACTGGCAGGTACCCTTCCGGGTCTTCGAGGGCAATCGTCCGACGAACGTGATCCTCGGCGAGCGCCTGGACCCGCGCACGCTCGGTGCGCTTGTCGCGCTTTACGAGCACAGCGTATTCACGCAAGGCGTCATCTGGAACATCGACAGCTTTGACCAGTGGGGCGTTGAGCTCGGCAAAGTGCTAGCGCTGAGGATCGTGCCGGAGCTTGACCCAAAGCAAGCAAGCAAGCTCGCCCATGACAGCTCCACAAACGCGCTCATCGAGCGCTATCGCCGCGCACGCGCGCCCCGCGACGGAGGTCGGTGATGGGTGGCGGCTACGATCGACCGCTTTACATTCTGCCATTCGACCATCGTTCGAGCTTCCAGAAAGGACTGTTCGGTTTCACGTCGCCGCTCACCTCGGGGCAAACAGCGGTCGTCGCGCGCAGCAAGCAGGTGATTTACGACGGGTTCAAGCTCGCGCTGAAGCGGGGCGTGCCAAGGGATGCCGCCGGCGTCCTCGTCGACGAACAGTTCGGGGCCGCTATCCTTCGAGACGCCCGAGAGCTTGGCGTGATTACCTGTGCTGCGGTCGAAAAGAGCGGACAGGAAGAGTTCGGGTTCGAATATGGCGATCGATGGCGCGAGCACATCGCCGAGTTCTCCCCGACCTTCGCCAAGGTGCTTGTTAGGTACAATCCGGAAGGCGAGGAGGCGATGAACCAACGGCAGGCGGGCCGCCTTAAGGAGCTCTCGGACTACTGCCGCGGCACGGGCCGCCATTTCATGTTCGAGCTGATCGTGCCCATGACGCCCGAGCAATCGGGCCGGTTGCATGGCGATGCCAATCGCTATGACCGCGAGCTGCGGCCCTCCTTGATGGTCGCGGCCATCAAGGAGTTGCAGCAGGCCGGTGTCGAGCCCGACGTGTGGAAGGTCGAGGGGTTGGAGGATCGCGGCGATTGCGCGGCGATCGTCGCGGCGGCGCGGCGGGGCGGGCGTGATACTGTCGGGTGCATCATCCTCGGACGCGGTTCCGATGAGGCCGGCATTCTCGCTTGGCTACGCGCCGCGGCGGCGGTTCCCGGCTTTATCGGCTTCGCCGTCGGACGTACCTCGTTCTGGGATGCGCTCGTGGGCTTGCGCGACGGCAAGATCGAACGCGCCGCGGTCGTCGAACGGATTGCCGCCCGCTATATGGAATGGGTTCGTGTATTCACTGAGGCGCGCGTCAAGCAACAGGTTGCATCGTCATGACATCAGTTGCCGACGGAGCGGCGATGAGCAGCAGCGATCTCGACCGTCTCTCCATCAACACGATCCGAACGCTCGCGATCGATGCCATTCAGAAGGCCAAGTCCGGTCATCCCGGAACGCCCATGGGCATGGCACCCGTGGCTTACGGCCTTTGGCAAAAGCGGCTCAATTTCGACCCGGCTTCGCCGCTGTGGGCCAATCGCGACCGCTTCCTCCTTTCGGCGGGTCACGCGTCGATGCTGTTGTACGCGCTGCTTCACTTGACCCGAACGCAGGCCGCGGACGCCGCGTATGAGACGATCGGCCGTCCATCGGTGAGCTTGGACGACATCAAGTCGTTTCGCCAACTCGGTAGCGCCTGCCCGGGCCATCCCGAATATCACCTCACGACCGGCGTGGAAGCGACCACGGGACCTCTGGGTCAGGGCATCGCGATGAGCGTGGGCATGGCCATGGCCGAGCGCTGGCTCGCCGCCTACTTCAACCGTCCGGGCTTTACCATCGTCGACTGGCGTACCTACGCTCTCTGCGGCGACGGGTGCATGATGGAGGGAATTTCGAGCGAGGCCGGCTCCCTCGCCGGCCATCTCGGACTCAGCAAGCTCTGTTGGATCTACGACTCCAACCGCGTGACGATCGAGGGGCATACCGACCTCGCTTTCACCGAAGACGTCGCGACACGATTCCTCGGTTTTGGCTGGAAAGTTCTGCACGTGCGCGACGCCAACGACGAAAGAGAAGTTCTCGGCGCCTTCGATCTTGCAGCGCGCGAGCGTAGTCGTCCGACGCTCATCATCGTCGAAAGTCATATCGGCTACGGTGCTCCGCACAGGCAAGATACCGCCGAGGCGCACGGCGAGCCGCTGGGCGAGGACGAGGTCAGACTCACGAAGAAGTTTTACGGCTGGCCGGAGGATGCGCAGTTTCTGGTCCCGGAAGGCGTCTACCAGCATTTCGCCGAGGGGATTGGCACACGTGGCGCGGCAAAGCACCGCGAATGGCGCGAATTGTTCACCCGCTACCGGGCGTCTCATCCTGACCTTGCGAACCAATTCGACGCCGTGCAGAAGAGGGACCTCCCTGCCGGGTGGGATCAAGCCATACCCACTTTCCCGGCCGATCCCAAGGGGATGGCAAGCCGCGATGCGTCGGGTGCCGTCGAGAACGCAATCGCCAAGCGGCTGCCGTGGTTCATCGGCGGTGCCGCGGACTTGGCGCCCTCCACTAAGACGCGCATGACCTTTGAAGGCGCCGGCGACTTCGAGGCGGACAACTACCTCGGCCGGAATTTGCATTTCGGCATCCGCGAGCACGCGATGGGTGCCGCGGTCAATGGAATGGCGCTCGCGAAGCTTCGTCCGTTTGGTGCCGGCTTCCTCATTTTTTCAGACTACATGCGCAATCCGATTCGTCTCTCCGCCCTCATGGAGCTGCCGTCGCTTTTCGTCTTCACGCACGACTCGATTGGCCTTGGCGAAGACGGGCCCACGCATCAGCCGGTCGAGCAGCTTGCGGGGCTGCGCGCCATACCTGGGCTGATCACGCTTCGACCTTGCGATGCCAATGAGGTGGCGGAGGCCTGGCGAGTTGCGCTCGGCGCCAAGCACCGGCCAACTTGCCTTATCCTGACTCGGCAAGCGCTCCCGACCCTGGACCGCGGGCGATTTGCAGCCGCTTCGGGACTCGCGCGCGGAGCCTATGTGCTGGCGGATTTTGGTGTAGGGGCACCGAAGGTCATTTTGATCGGCACCGGCAGCGAGGTCTCGATCTGCATTGCGGCCGCCGAACAGCTCGCGTCGTCGGGAGTTTCCGCGCGCGTCGTCAGTATGCCGTCCTGGGAACTCTTCGAACAGCAGGACGACAGTTATCGTCAGCAAGTACTGCCCGATGCGATATCTGCCCGCGTTGCCGTCGAGCAGGCATCCACGATTGGTTGGGAGCGTTATGTGGGGCGGCACGGATCCGTGATCGGCATGCACACGTTTGGCGCTTCCGCGCCGCTCAAAGGACTACTCACGAAATTTGGATTTACGCCGGAGCACGTGGTGAAAGCCGCTCATGAACAAGTTGCGCGGCATGCCCACTGAAGGAAAGCATGCAATGCCGACCGACAGGGCCGCCAAGGATGCGATTGTGGAGCCGTCCGCGCAGGCAAGACCAGCCGGCCCCTGCGCGATCGTGATTTTCGGCGCCGGTGGTGATCTCACCAAAAGATTGGTCGTTCCGGCGCTCTATAACCTCACGACAAGCAAGCTGCTGCCGGACCAGTTCGCCGTGGTGGGCGTCGATATCGCCGACTTGTCCAGCGATCAGTGGCGCCAACGCCTCACCGAAATGATGCAGAGCTTCAAGGCTGGCGGCAGTGAATTCGAAGCCGCGTCGATCGACAAAGACGCATGGAACTCGCTCCTTGCGCGCATGACCTATCTGCGAGGCGACTTTGGTGACGACGCAACCTTCCGTAAGTTGGGCGAGGTTCTTCAAGGCGCCGAGCGGACCCGCGGAACCGGCGGCAACACGCTGTTTTATCTTGCCGTCGCAGATCGATTCTTCGGACCGGTCGTGGAAAAAATCGCCGCTACCGGACTTGGTGACGAGCAAGGCGGAAAGCGCTGGAGGCGCGTCATTGTTGAAAAGCCCTTTGGTCACAGCTTGGCTTCCGCCAAGGCCCTGAACGCGCGTCTTTTGAAGGCCCTCAACGAAGAGCAGATTTATCGCATCGATCATTTCCTCGGGAAGGAAACGGTCCAAAGCATCATGGCCGTCCGGTTTGCGAATGGCTTCTTCGAGCCGGTTTGGAACCGCGACCATATCGATCACGTGCAAATCTCCGTCGCCGAGACCGTGGGCGTTGAGCATCGCGGCCGATTCTACGAGCAGACGGGCGCCTTGCGCGACATGGTGCCAAATCACCTGTTCCAGCTTCTGACGATGACGGCGATGGAGCCACCCTCGAGTTTCGGTCCCGACGCAGTGCGTGACCGCAAGAGCGACGTGCTCAAGGCGATCGCACCGGTGCATCTCGATCGCGCGGTGCGGGGTCAATATGGTCGCGGCAAGGTGCTGGGTCACGACGTCATCGACTATCGGCACGAGCCTGACGTGAACTTGAATTCGGCAGCCGAGACCTATGTCGCGCTGAAGCTCGAGATCGATACGTGGCGATGGGCCGGGGTTCCCTTCTATCTGCGTACGGGAAAGCGGATGTCCAATCGCTGGACCGAGATTGCAATTCGATTCCATCGCGCACCGCTGTCGCTCTTCAAGGGCGGCGACGTCGCGCAGATGGGCTCCAACTGGCTCGTTCTGCAAATTCAACCGGAGGAAGGCATTTCCTTGCAGTTTCAGGTCAAGCGACCCGGCCAAACGCTGGCGCTCGCTTCCGTGAAGACGAGTTTCGCTTACAAGGATTGGTTTCCGCCGCTGCCGAATGTCGGCTACGAAACGCTGATCTACGACTGCATGATTGGCGATGCGACGCTCTTCCAGCGCGCCGACATGGTGGAAGAGGGTTGGCGCGTCGTCGATCCGGTGCTCGACGCCTGGGCGGCCAGCGCACCCACCGACTTCCCGAATTACGAAGCTGGTACCGCTGGACCGAGAGCGGCTGATGATCTACTGGCGCACGATGGCCGCTCTTGGCGACCGATTGACAACCCCGTCTGAAGAGATTGCATGCCACGCATCTCGCTGCTGCTCGCCGATGTTGACGGCACCCTGGTCACCGAAGAGAAGGTTCTGACCGAACGTGCTCAGGCCGCGGTTGCCGCGTTGCGCAAGCGAGGTACCCGATTTGCGATCACGAGCGGTCGCCCGCCACGCGGGATGGCGATGCTGATCGAGCCGCTGCGCCTTGACTCGCCGATGGCCGGTTTCAACGGCGGTGTGTTCACGCGTCCAGATCTGTCCGTGATCGAGACCCGAACGCTGGCTCCGGACGTGACACGGCAGGTCATCGACATCGTTCTGCATCACGGCATGGACGCGTGGCTCTATACCGGCACCGATTGGCAAATTCACGGGGAAGACGCGCCGCATGTTGCTCGCGAGGCATGGACGGTCAAGTTCAAACCCACCATCGTCCCGCAATTTGCGGCGACCGATCTCGATCAAGCGGTGAAGGTCGTCGGTGTGAGCGATGATCACGCGCTGGTCGCGCGATGTGAATCGGATGTGTCCGCCGCGCTCGGTGCACGCGCATCGGCCAAACGATCGCAACCCTACTATTTGGACGTCACCCATCCCGAGGCGAACAAAGGCGCGGTCGTCGATGCACTCGTGAAATTCCTGGGCATTCCCGCCAACGAAGTGGCGACGATCGGCGACATGCCGAACGACGTTCTGATGTTCCGCCGTTCCGGCTTCAGCATCGCCATGGGCAATGCGAGCGAGGAGGTGAAGGCGCAGGCAAGCGCGGTGACCGACAGTTACAATAACGAAGGCTTCGCCAAGGCGGTCGAGCGCTATCTGCTGGAAGGGAGCGCGGCGTGAAGGGTCCGATCGTCGCGGCCTCGATCCTCTCAGCCGATTTCGGTCGTTTGGCCGATGAGGTGCGGGCGGTCGACGAGGCGGGAGCGGACTGGCTCCATGTCGATGTCATGGATGGCCGCTTCGTTCCGAATATTAGCTTTGGTCCGGTCGTGCTCAAGGCGGTCCGCAAGGCGACCAGCAAGCCCATCAATGTTCATCTGATGATCATGGAGCCGGAACGTTTTCTCGACGATTTTGCCAAGGCCGGCGCCGACCATCTGTTGGTTCACGCCGAACCCACCTCGACCAACCATCTGCATCGAACGCTGCAGCACGTGCATGGGCTCGGAAAGAGGGCGGGCGTCGTCATCGATCCGGCAACCCCGGTTTCGATGATCGAGCACGTCCTGCACATGGTGGACGTCGTGCTAATCATGACGGTAAATCCTGGCTTTGGAGGCCAGACCTTTCTTTCGGAGGTGCTGCCGAAGATACGCTCGGTTCGTCAAATGTGCGTGGCGCGCAAGCTCGACCCCTGGATCGAGGTCGATGGCGGGCTTACGCCGGAGACGATCGGCCATGCAAGCGAGGCTGGTGCCAACGCTTTCGTAGCGGGCTCGGCCATCTTCACCAGCTCCGACTATCGAGAGGCGATCAGAGCCCTGCGCGATGGAGCCAATCTAAGATGAGCAAAGCTGCGAAGCCAACCAAAGGCTACGGAACGCTGCTGGTTGCCGCTGATGCGGCGGCACTCGCGCGGGAGGCGTCAGATCACATTCTTTCGTGGGCGACCGAAACTGCCACTGAAGTAAGGATCGCGCTTTCGGGCGGATCAACCCCGCGCCGCACCTACCAGGAGCTTGCAAGTCCGCGGCTCGTTGGCCGATTCCCCTGGCCCAGAGTGCATTGGTTCTGGGGCGACGAGCGGTTCGTCTCGCCCGACGATGCCGAGAGTAATTTCCGGATGGTGCGCGAGGCGATGCTGGACGCGGCCCCCGTTCCGCCGGCGAATATTCACCCAATCCCAACCGTCGGTGTGAGCATCGACGCCGCCGCAGTGGCCTATGAAGCGGAATTGAAGCGCGCCTATGGCAGCGCGACGCTCGATTCGAGCCGCCCATTGTTCGACGTCTGCTTGCTGGGACTGGGGGACGACGGGCATACGGCCTCCCTCATTCCCGGAGAACCGGTGCTCCATGAGCAGCGTCGGTGGGTTGCGGCCGTCGCGCACGGGCGGCCGGAAGCGCGAATCACGCTGACCTACCCGGCAATCAATTCGAGCCGGCATATCGCGTTCCTCGTCAGCGGAGAGAGCAAGCGAGCCATGCTGCGACAAGTGCTTGCTGGCGGCAGTTCCGTGCCGGCGGCACAATTGAAGCCGCTTGGCGAGCTCGTCTTTCTCGCCGATCGCGCGGCGGCAGGCGCATGAAATCGGAATCAGACACGCGGAAGCGGGCGGCTGCGATTGCCGCGGTAGCTGAGGTCGAGAGCGGCATGAAGCTTGGTCTCGGCACCGGCAGCACGATGGCCTTTGCACTCGATGAACTGGCGCGGCGTATCCAACAGGAGGGCCTGCGCGTCGTCGGTATACCGACCTCGTCTCGTACCGAGGCGCGGGCGCGTCAGCTCGGAATTCCACTCACCGATTTTGCCGAGACTGAGACACTCGATCTCGCGATCGATGGCGCCGACGAGCTGCTGCCGGGATCGCTTACGCTGATCAAGGGGCTTGGTGGGGCGCTGCTTCGGGAGCGCATCGTCGCTGCTGCTGCGCGTCGTTTCGTCGTGGTCGTCGATAGCTCGAAGCTCGCTCGGCAATTTGCCACCCGAGCGCCCGTTCCCGTCGAGGTTGTTCCGTTTGGGCACGAGGCAACTGCGCGCCGCCTAACCAAATTTCGGTTGCGGCCGGTCCTGCGGGCCGATGTGAACCGCGTGCCCATTTCCACGGATGGCGGCAATCTCATTTACGATTGCCATGACGTGGATCCCGGAACGGATCCCGCGGCTCTTGCGGTGGAACTGCGCCAGATCGTTGGCGTGATCGATAGCGGGATTTTCGTCGGCATGGCGACCGAGGCGATCGTTGCTCATTCGGCGACCACTATCCGCCGGCTCAAGCCCGAATTGTCACATTTGAGCGCCTAACGGCTTCAGGAGACATGCCATGCCCTTCTACCTGATTGCTTCGGTGGCTGCGTTGGGCGGCCTGCTGTTTGGTTACGACACGGGCGTGATTTCGGGCGCTCTCCTCTTCATACGGCAGGACCTCGCGCTCTCTCCGACCGTCCAGGGCATTGTTGTGGGCATCGTGCTTGCCGGTGCCATGATCGGTGCGGCCGTGGCTGGTTCCCTATCGGACAGATTCGGTCGCCGCCGCGTCATTCTGACCGCCGCGGTGCTCTTCACCATCGGCGCCTGCATTTCCGCTGCTGCCGCGGGACTTACGCTCCTTCTTGCGGGCCGCTTCCTCGTCGGGCTCGCGATTGGCGTCGCGTCCATGCTCACGCCTCTCTATCTCGCCGAGATTTCGCCGGCGGGCGAGCGGGGTGCGGTTGTGTCTCTTAACCAGCTCTGCATCACGCTGGGAATCCTGGTGTCCTATCTGGTTGGCTTCGCGCTGGCGCAAATGAACGAAGGGTGGCGTTGGATGCTGGGCATCGGAGCATTGCCCGGCGTCATCCTCTGGGTCGGCATGCTCCTTCTGCCGGAGAGCCCGCGCTGGCTCGCGGGTCACGGTCGAACCGAGGACGCCGGCAGTGTCCTGAAGCGCCTCCGCGGCGGCGCGGACGTAAGCGGCGAGCTCAACGAGCTGCGAACCGATATTGCACGCGAAGGCCGGCTGCACGCGGACTGGACCGAGCTGCTATCGCCGAGATTGCGGGTTCCCCTGATTATCGGCATCGGACTCGCCATGTTTCAGCAAATAACCGGGATCAATACCGTAATTTACTTCGCGCCGGAGATCTTCCAGAGCGCGGGTCTCTCCTCTGCTGCAACCTCGATTTTGGCCACGGCAGGAGTGGGCGCCGTCAACGTGATCATGACGATCGTATCGATCCGACTGATCGACCGGTTGGGGCGGCGACAGCTGCTCTTCTGGAGCCTCGGAGGCATGACGGTGACGCTGCTTATTCTCGCCGCCGCTTTCTACGGCGGCACCTCCGGTCAGCTGGCATGGATTGCAGTCGCATCGGTCGCAATCTATGTCGGTTTTTTCGCGATCGGGCTTGGCCCCGTGTTTTGGCTGCTGATCTCCGAGATTTTCCCGCTTGCCGTGAGAGGCAGAGCGATGAGCCTCGCTACGGTAGCCAACTGGGGATTCAACTTCATCGTGTCCGTGACTTTTCTGGATTTGGTTGGTGCGTTTGGGAGCGCCGGGGCTTTCCTGATCTATGCCATTCTCAGTATCGCGGCCTTGGTATTCATTGCGGCCATGGTTCCCGAGACCAAGGGCTATAGCCTGGAACAGATCGAACGCAATTTGGATCGACGTATGGCTCAGAAATCAATTGTAACGTCCAACCGTCCGGCCGCGTGACGTTGGATGAACGGACGCAAGGTCGCGCTTGTCGTCTCGGATGTCGACGGCACGCTTGTCACTTCCGATAAGAGGCTGACCGATCGAAACCGGGCCGCCGTGTCGAGTTTGGCTGAGCGCGGGATTCGATTCACGATCATCAGCAGCCGGCCGCCCTTCGGTCTACGCATGCTGGTCGAGCCCCTGAAGCTGCGCCTGCCGATGGCGGCGTTCAATGGCGGCGTCCTTGCCATGCCTGATCTGACGATCATCGAGCGACAACCGCTCGGCGGCAAAACGGCCGGCTCCGCGCTCGCGTTCTTCGAGGAATGTGGTATCGAGGTGTGGCTCTTCACCGAAGCGCACTGGCACGCTCGGGACCCAAAGGGCGCTTATGTCGACCACGAGGTGCGCACGGTACGAACGCCGCCGGTGATCGTCGAAAACTTCACGCCGCTGCTCGAGAGCGCCATCAAGCTTGTCGGTGTCAGTGCGGACTTCGATCGTTTGACGCAATGCGCCGCGAAGGGGAAGGCGCTGCTCGGAAACTCGGCGACCGTATCACGCTCGCAGCTCTATTATCTCGATATCACTGCTCCACAGATTAACAAGGGCGCGGCACTTGCTGCATTGGCGCTGCGCTGCGGGGTCGATCTTGCCGATGTCGTCACTCTCGGTGACATGGACAATGACGTGCCGATGTTTCAGCGAAGCGGCTTCAGCATCGCGATGGGGAATGGCAGCGCGGCTGCGAAGCAGGCGGCGAGCACGATCACGAGCTCGAACGACGCAGATGGCTTTGCCGACGCAGTAGAGCGCTTCATCCTGCCGCGATCACTCGGCAAGTAGTCCATGCTTCGCGCCCCCTACATAGAAAGGGGTGTGCCCATGGGCTTTTGCCGGTTATGACCCGTCGGTCGCGGGACGTGGAGGCGTCGCCAAGCGGCTGGGCTTATGCCAACGATACGAGTGAATAGCCTGGTGAGATGTGCTTGATCGGCGAGCCCACAATCAAGCGCGATTTGCACGAGCGGTAAATCGGTCTCGAGCATCAACTCCTTCGCGCGCTCGATCCTCCGGTGGATGAGATAGGCGTAAGGTGATTTGCCGACCGTCAGCCGAAAGGCGCGCGCGAAGTGACTCGTGCTGAGGCGCGCGAGATCGGCCAAATTCTGGGGGCCGACTTTGGCACCCAGATTGGTATCGATAAAGCGCATCACCCGTTTGACCTGCCAAGGCGCAAGCCGGCATCCGGCGGGGTCGGGCGCGCCGTCGGCGGCGCGATCCCTGGAATCCGATTCCGCCTGCAGCAGAGCGGCCGCTCGCGCGATGAACCTCCGCGCATCATCTTGGCTGACGGACAGCGCCCGGCCGGCCTCGCCAAGGAGCCGAATGGCGGACCGCAGAGCCGCTGGCTCTCGGACGGCGGGATCGGCGGTGCTCTGCCACGGGCTTAGGAAGGGAACCTCAACTTCGGCCGCCCCGGCGATTTCTGGGGAACTGGCATCGGATTGCGTGTACAGCTCCATGTCTTCCCTCCATCGTGGAAGAAAAGTCGATCAGTAAGCGCTCTGCACGTGCAGCAAATTAGTGTTGTGCCATCGGCCACGCAATCAGACCTAGGTCGCAACCGAAGCGCCGACTCCTTAGGGCACGTGTCATAAATCTGTCCGGCGGTCGTACGTTTTGCTACCGCGGGTATAATAGACTGCCCTTTTCGGCCTTACGGATGGATTTTGAGGGTGCGGCCAAAGAAGTCCCGCGCGGCGGTCACAGCCTGATCGTGGGTTTCGGGTTGGGGAACTCTGACGTCGCAGATCGGAATGATTTTCCTTCCGGCGTCGGTACAGGTCGCCGCAAAGTCGTAATGCCCTACATTCGCCAGCTGCTGCAGTTCCGCTCCCGGGATCAATTTGGCAGCCACGAGTGCGTTGGTGGCCGGAGGCGCCACCACATCCGCGTCGCCGATGATGATGTAAACCGGAATTTGGAGATCAGCGAGGCTCGCCGGATCGAGTGCCTGCACCAGGACCGGTGCCATCGCGAAGACGGCCCGCACGGCCGGTATCGAGTGGTCGTCGCCTGCGTGCGCCAACTCCGCCGCGATCTCGGGTTGCTTGTAGGTTTCGGCGATTTGTTCAGGCGTAATGGCAAACTCTCGCTGCGGTCGGCAGACTCCGTCATCGGGATTGGCCGCGCAGAATCGCGCGAGGTGAGCGGGATCGACACGCGCCCCTCCCGCGACCAGAGCGGTGAATCCCCCGGCGGAGAAACCGGCCACACCGACACGCGCCAAATCCAAACGGGAGCCGATGACGGGATCGTGTTCGATGGTATCGAGGGCTGCCCGCAAGTCGTCCGCCCGGTCCCAGAAGAGAATCGCGCCGGCGACCGTCATTTCATCGATCCCGTTGTTGCCGGGGTGATCGACGGCAATAACGATGTAGCCGTCGCGCGCCATCGCGATTCCGAACCAGCCCATGAGGCGCGCGGTGCCACCGAAGCCGTGGGAGAAAAGGATGACGGGCCAACGTTCTCTGTCGGAAGCAAGCGCTGCATTTGCCGCGACCGCACCCACATCGCGAAGCGGTTGATCCGGCGGACCGAGGACGAGCGGACGTTCGACGGCATCGGGTGCGGCGGGATACCAGATCGTGACCCGGACGTCGTCTCGGTGCTTCGCATCGCGCAAGCTCGCGGTCTTGTCCGAAGTCATCCGATGCATTTCGCCGACGGGATCCGCGCAAGCGTCGGCAACCGTGACGGCGCCGACCAGCATGAACATGATAAGAAACTTCATCGCGCTTGCTTTCCCATGAGAAAGAACAGAAGACCGCATCAATCGCGCCATCGAGACCACCGGACAGCACCCGTTTTCGCAATTTGCCTGTGACCAGCATCGACCGGTAGAATCGTCGGCCGATTTTAAGGTCTAGGTTTGAAGCAGCCCCACCGTCGATGCACACTTTCGACCGCGGTTCACGGCGCGACCCTCGCGAGCTCGGCGATGACGAGATCGAATTTCTGAGCGACCAGGCGCTTGCCAAGCTTGCCCGCGCGCCACACCTCACGGCCGAGCAGCGCAATTTCATCTATCAGCATGTCAATTATCCCAGCAATGTCGGCTGGACTGTCATTCTTGGCTGGGCGAGGGCGTGGCTCAGCGATCGTGAGTTCGAGATCGTCCAGGAGGCAAGCCGACGGCCGCGCATCGCCCAAGGAAGCGCGACCATCGGGCCAAGCGCCAGCGAAAGCCAGCGCTGGAAAGCAGTGATGGCGGAATTCGACGCGGCGGCGAAGGCCGACGCGCGACTTGCGCGCAAGGTTCGTCTCAAGGCCACGGACCGGCTTGTCAAAGGATACCATCGCGGATTTCCAACCTGGGCCGGCCTCGCCATCGCCCTCGGCCTGTTCGCGCTCGGTTACTTCCTCGTGGGTGTTCTCCGCCAGGAGAGTTTGATCGAGGAATGCATCATGCAGAACCGGCATAACTGCTCGCAACTCCTGCAGATCGGACGATGAGCGCGCGCACCCTCGCGGGGGTGCGCTCGCGCGCTATTGGGCCGCGACCGGCCGATCGCCGACCGCGAGAGAGCCCGAGTGGCGGAAATCCACATCCCTCGGGTAACCGTCGATCGAGCGCTTGATCGCAGCGTCGAGGCGGCCCGCGATGTCTTTGATCTCGGCCTCGGTAATGATGAGCGGCGGGCAAAAGCGCACGTAGTGCTTCACCGCTATCGTGACGATCCCCTCCATGACGGCGTTGTAGCGGATGCGCTCGGCCATCAGCGGGTCCGGCGTGCGCGTCTTTCGGTCCTTAACGATATCGAGCATGCGATAGAGGCCGAGGCCGCGAACGTCGCCGATCACTTCGTACTTGTCTTTGAGCGCATTGAGCTCGGCGATCGCGACTTCACCGAGCCGCTCGGCGCGCTCGGCGAGCTTGTCGCGCAGCACGATCTCCAATTGCTTCAGCGCCACCGCCGAGACGAATGGATCGCTCGAATATGTTCCGGCCCAGGGCAAACCCGCGTCGCCGCGTACCTTCTCCGCTATCTCCGGCGTCGTGATCGTCCCGCATACGGAAAGGCCTGCGGTCAAGCCCTTGCCGAAGGTCACGATGTCGGGGGTGACCCCATAGTGATCGAGCGCCCACATCCTGCCGGTCCGCGCCGGCGCGAGCTGCGCTTCGTCGAGGATCAGCAGCGCCCCCCAACGCTTTGCCATTTCCGAGAGCCGCGGCAGCCATTCCTTGGGCGGCACGATCATGCCGCCCGCGACCGGGATCGTCTCCTGCAAGATCGCCGCGATGTTCTGGCTGGTGACGAACTCCAGCATCTCCTCGCTTTGCTTGAGGCAGGCGATGTCGCAGCCGGGATAGGTGTTGCTGACGGGGCAGCGATAGCAGAACGGCGGCAGCAGCGCGTTCGATTTCGCCGGGAACATCAGGGGACCCAGATTCTTGCGCCGGTTGCCGCCCACCGTGGTCAATGCTTCGACGGCGAGCGAGCCGCCGTGGAGCCCGCGAATCATCGAGACGATGTCGTATTTTCCGGTCGCTGCCAGCGCCATGCGCATGGCGACTTCGTTTGCTTCCGAGCCTGTGACGGCGAAGTCGACGACCTTTAGATCTCCGGGCAGCGTGCTGCCCAGGAGTTCCGCGAATTCGACGATCCACGGGTTGGAGTACCAAGAGGAGGTGTGGACGATCTGCCCCGCCATCTCCCTCATCACCTCGGTCAATTCCGGATGGGAGTGACCCAGCACCATGCACATCATGCCGGATGTGAGGTCGTAGTACTCGTTGTTGTCCATGTCGACGAGCTTGGTGCCTCGGCCAGCCTTGATGATGAGCCGGGGCGCGAAGCGCCATCCGAATACGGACTTGGCGTCTCGTGCCTGGTAATCCGCGTGGATATTCGAGAAGCGGATAGATTTCTCCATGACCTCTGTTCCCGATTCAATTGGCCGGAGCGTGTAAAATCCTAGTACGAGCGCTTGTTACTGCGAAGCGCGGAGATGAAATTTAGCCTGAAGCGACTTTTTCGCGCTTCACTCACCCCCGGAGATGGCACGCGACCGCGTGGCCATTGGCGCCGATCTTGAGCTCCGGTCGCTCGGTGGCACAGAGCGGCATTTTCTTGATTGGACAGCGCGGGTGGAAGTGGCACCCGCTGGGCGGCCTGATCGGGTTCGGCACCTCGCCTTCTAGTCGAATGCGTGCGCGCTTCGCCTTGGGGTCGGGGATCGGCACCGCCGAGAGCAGCGCTTCGGTGTAGGGGTGCAGCGGATTGGCGTAGAGGTCGCGTGCCGAGGCGAGCTCGACGATGCGACCCAGGTACATCACGGCGACGCGGTTGCTGATGTGCTCGACCACCGACAGATCATGCGCGATGAAGATGTAAGTGAGGCTGAATTGTTGTTGCAGGTCTTCGAGCAGGTTGATCACCTGCGCCTGCACCGAGACGTCGAGCGCCGAAACCGGCTCGTCGCAGATGATCAGCTTCGGCTCGACCGCGAGCGCGCGGGCGATGCCGATGCGTTGGCGCTGGCCGCCCGAGAATTCGTGCGGGTAGCGGCGCATGTGGTCGGCCTTGAGCCCAACGGTTTCGAGCAGCTGCACCACGCGCTCCCGATGCTCGCCCGACGAGCCTGCGAGACGGTGGATCACCAGGGCTTCGCCGATGATGGCGCCCACGGTCATGCGCGGGTCGAGCGATGCAAACGGATCCTGGAAAATGATCTGCATGTCGCGGCGCAGCGACCGCAGCGCATGGGACTCGAGCTTGGTTACGTCCTTGCCCTCGAACCAGATCGCGCCCGCGGTCGGCTCGATCAGCCGCAACACGCAGCGCCCGGTGGTGGACTTGCCGCAGCCGGACTCGCCGACCACGCCCAAGGTCTCGCCTGCCGCGATCTCGAAACTCACATGATCGACGGCATGCACCATGTCGACCGTGCGCTTGAGCAGCCCTCCTTTGACAGGGAAGTTCTTCACGAGATCGTCGACGCGGAGAAGGGGTTCTGTCACGGGCCTGATCTCTTGCTCGACTCAGATCAATAGAGAATACAGGCGACGCGGTGGCCCTGCGCCACCTCGCGCAGTGCCGGCGTCTCCTTGAGACAGGCGGCGGTCGCGAAACGACAGCGCGCCGCGAAGCGGCAGCCCTGCGGCGGGTTAAGCAAGCTCGGCACCACGCCGGGGATCGACTCGAGCCGGGTTTTTCGTTCCGAAGCCATGTCGATACGCGGGATCGAGCGGATCAGCCCCTGGGTGTAGGGATGGCGCGGTGCCTCGAAGAGCTGCTCGACCCGGGCCTCCTCGACCACTTTGCCCGCGTACATCACGACGACGCGCTGCGCGGTTTCGGCCACCACGCCCATCGCGTGGGTAATCAGCATGATGGCCATGCCGAAGCGCGACTTCATCTCCTGCAGCAGGTCCAAGATTTGCGCTTGGATGGTGACGTCGAGCGCGGTCGTGGGTTCGTCGGCGATCAGCAGCTTCGGATTGCAGGAGAGCGCCATGGCGATCATCACGCGCTGGCGCATGCCGCCGGAGAATTGGTGCGGGTAGTCCTTAACCCGCCGCTCGGCGTTGGGGATGTGCACGAGCTTCAGCATCTCCACGGCCCGGTCCATCGCCGCGCGTCGCGAAATTCCCTCATGCAGCTCCACCACCTCTGCGATCTGTTGTCCCACCGAGTAGACAGGGTTTAGCGAGGTCATCGGCTCCTGGAAGATGATCGCGATTTCCTTGCTGCGGATCGCGCTCATGGCTGCGGCGTTCAGCGGCACCAGATCGCGGCCCTGCCACAGGATCGCCCCATCGGCGATGCGGCCGGGCGGCGAGGCGATCAACTTCAGCACGGAGAGCGCGGTCACGGTCTTGCCGCAGCCGGATTCGCCCACCACGCAGACGGTCTCGCCGCGCTTGATCTCGAGGTCGACGCCGTCCACCGCCTGCACGACGCCGTCATCGGTGGCAAAATAGGTCTTGAGGCCGCGGATCGCGAGCAGCGCCTCACCGGGGGTTGCGGCTCGGGCATCCATGCGGGTCACATTACCTTGCGCGGATCAAGCACGTCGCGCAGGCCGTCGCCAATGAAGTTGATGGCGAGCACGGTGAGGAACATCGCGCCGCCCGCCGAGAGCACCCAATGTGGCGCAATGTCGAGATAGTCCTTGGCATCGAACAGCAGCCGTCCCCAAGTCGGCGTGTCCGGCGGGAAGCCCAATCCCAGGAATGACAGCGTTGATTCGGCGATGATGGCGGCGGCGACGTTGATGGTGCCGGCGACGATTACGGGTCCGAGCGCGTTTGGCAGGATATGGCGCGTGACCTGACGGAAGGTCGAGGCTCCAAGCGCGCGCGCCGCCTCCACGAATTCCTTTTCGCGCAACGAAAGGAACTGCGCCCGCACCAGACGCGCGACCGGCATCCAACTGAAGCCGCCGATGACCGCGACCAGGAGGACGAAGACCGCGCTCTCGGCTCCCATGAGCTGCTTCAGTTGGTCGCGGAAAAGATAGGTGATCACCAGCAGCAGCGGTAGCTGCGGCAGGGAGAGGAAAAGGTCGGTGAGCCACATCAGCGCCGCATCGACGCTGCCGCGCGAGATTCCGGCGACGGCGCCTATCAGTGTTCCGACGAAGAGCGAGACCATCATGGCCGCAAGGCCGACCGAGAGCGAAACGCGCCCACCATAAAGTATGCGCGCGAGCACGTCCTGCCCGAGATCGTCGGTGCCGAGAGGATGCTCCGCGCTCGGTGGCTGCAATCGCGCGGTGAAGTCGATCTCGTTGATCTCCACATGCCACAGGAACGGCCCCAGCAGCACCGCCAGGATTATCACCAGCAGCGCGATCGAACTGGCGACTGCGAGACGATGGCGTCTAAAGCGCCGCCAAGAGTCGAGCCAGGGCGATATCCTGGCTGCGCGCTCGCGCGCGACTTCCGCTGCGTCAGCGGTAAGCGATGCGGGGGTCGAGCCAGCCATAGAGGACATCCGCAATGAGGTTGAACAGAATCACCAGGCAGGAGAAGACAAAGGCGACGGCCATGATGACCGGCGTATCGTTGGCGAGGATCGAGCTGATCAGCAGCGAACCGATGCCCGGGACGCGGAAGATCTGCTCGGTGACGATGGCACCGCCGAAGATCGCCGGCATTTGCAGCGCCACCAGAGTGACCACCGGGATCAGGGCGTTGCGCACCACGTGCCGCAACACGACCTTCCCTTCGCGAAGGCCCTTGGCGCGCGCCGTGGTGACGTAGTCGAGGCGAATCACGTCGAGCACCGCGGACCGCACATAGCGCGTCCAGGAGGCGCCCTGGAACATGCCGAGCACGGCGATCGGCATGATCGATTGGCGGAACTCCTCCCAATACCAGCGCAACCCCGTGGCGCTCAGATCGGAGCGGAACACGAAGGGAAGCCAATCCAGATGGATGCTGAACAACAGGATAAACAGCAGCCCCGTGAAGAACGTCGGCAGCGAGAAGCCGATGAAGGCGAATGTGTTCGCGATCTGGTCGAAGATCGAGTAGGGCCGCGTTGCCGAAAAGACGCCAACCGGAAGCGCGATCAGCAGCGCCAATATCTGCGACGAGCCGATTACCAGCAGGGTGGTGGGAAGCCGCTGCCAAATCAGGGTATCGACATCGACGCGGCTGACGAAGGAGAACCCCCAATCGCCCTGCAGCATGGCCAAGAGCCAGCGCAGGTAGCGCACCATGACGGGGTCGTCCATGCCGAATTTATGCCGCAGCGCCGCGGCGACCTCCGGCGGAACCGCGGGGTTCGACGCGAGCTCGCCGAAAGGGTCGCCGGGCGCGAGCGCCAGGACGGTGAACAAAACGATGCTAATGCCGAGCAAACTCGGGACCGCGATCAGCAGGCGCCGGAGCAGGTAGCGTCCCATCGGCGGATCCGCAGATCGGGTCCCGAGGGCCGGCCGTCAGGTTTCCCTATACCAGTCCGAGATCAGCCACAGATCGTTGTCCCAGCCGCTCGACGGCGCTTGCAGATTCTTCGCGGCGCCGTGGACTGCGGGCCGGTAAACCACCGGAATGACCACGATGTCGCCGATGACGAGGTCGTTCATTTTGATGAAGAGCGCGGCGCGCTTCACCGGATCGAGCTCGCCTTCGGACGCCTTGTACGCCTGGTCGTACTCGGCGTTGCGCCAGCGCGTGATGTTGCGCCCCTGCCATTTGTTGTCTTTGCTCGCGACCTCGGCGGAGGTGAACTGATTCATGAACAGCGCGGGGTCCGGCTGAGTCATGGTCGTCGTGTACATCTGCAGGTCGGTGTAGAAATGCGGATAGGTGTCGGGGTTGCCGACATCGGAGGAGAAGAACACCGACGCGGTCACCGACTTCAGTTCGACGCTGATGCCCGCCTTCTGGCAGGCTTGCTTGACGATCGCTTGGTTCTTCTGGCGCGGCTCGTTGATCGAGGTCTGATAGACGAACTTGAGCTTCTTGCCGTCCTTCTCGCGAATGTCGTCCGAGCCACGCTTCCAGCCGGCGGCGTCCAGAATCTGATTCGCCTTTTCGATGTTGAATTCCCACTTCGTGCTCTTGGAGCGGAACCGCTCGGGGTTGTTGAGGAAATTCGCGGTGGCGATGCCAGTGCGGCCATAGATGAACTTCTCGACCGAGCCGCGATCGACCAGAAGGTTGAGCGCGTCGCGCACCGCCTTGTCGCTGAGCGTCGGGTGCTTGGTCTTGGTGCTTGACCGCTCGCCATCGACCTCCGTCCAGGGGTCGGTGGTGTTGAGCTGGATGTGCTCGACGCTGCCGCCATCGACGATCACCACGCGGCCCTTGCCGCCATCTTCAAGCTTCTTGAGGATCTCGTCCTCGACCTGCAGGTTCCAGGCGTAGTCATACTCGCCCGTCTGTAGCACCGTGCGCGCCGCGGACACGGCGTCGCCGCCCCCTTTCATCTCGATGGTATCGAAGAAGGGGCGTTTCGGCACGTGATAGGTAGGATTGAGCGCGCCGCGAACCGTGTCGCCCGGCTTGAAATCGACGAACTTGTAAGGGCCGGTGCCGACCGGTGTCAGGTTGTTCGGCGCCTCGCGGGACTTGCCGCCTTTATAGGCTTCGAACAGGTGTTTCGGAATCAGCATCCCGCGCGTGCCGACGAAGGCGTCCGCCCAGAACGGCGTCGGCTTTTGGAAAAGCACTTTGACTGTGTAATCGTCGATCTTCTCGACCTTGATGTCCTTGTACGTCCCGATCGTGACCGCGGCGGTCTCGGGGTCGGCCGCGTACTGCCAGTTGAATATGCAATCGTCGGCGGTGAGGGGCTGGCCATCGTGCCATTTCACGTCGCGCTTCAGTTTCCAGGTCACTGACTTGCCGTCGTCGGCGAGTCCGCCATTCTGCTGGCTCGGCGCTTCCGCGGCGAGGATCGGAATCAAATTGCCGTCGCCATCCCAGGCCGCGAGCGGCTCATAGAAGATGCGCGAGGCCTCCTGGTCCTTGGTCCCGACCGCGAAGTGCGGGTTGAGCAGAGTTGGTGCCTGCCAGAACAGCAATTTGAGCAAGCCGCCGCCGCCGGCCTTCGTGGGCTTGTAGCCGGATTGGGTCTGTCCCCATGCAACCCCGGAATGGGTCAGCATCATTCCCGCCATTGGCGCCGTGAGGCCGAGGGTGATCATTCTCCGAACGAAGTCGCGACGGGAAAGGCTGCCGTCCTTGACCTGCTCGATCAGCGCGCGCAACTCTTGTTCCTGCATGGCTTGCTCCCTGTTTGATCTTTATTCTGCCCAAACCGGGCAGATGCATTTATCGTGCCACTGGCTCCCCTTGCCCAAGGGCCGACTCCGATGACGCTAACACAGTGAAAACAGGTCCGGAAACGCAAATTTCCCAGGGCGCGGCTAAGCACGGCCGAGCCTCATTTTGGCGCTGTTTGAACCGGTACCGGAGGGCCTGCTTCACTCTCCGCGATTGAGCGAGAGGCGGAGCCGAGGCTCAGTTGACGAGGGTGGCCAGACGTGCGGAAAAACGCTGTTGGGCAAAGCGGTAGAGCTCCAGATCGAGGCTGTTCGCCTCGATCAACCTGTCGAAAGCGGCCCCGCCCAGTTCGGTGTGGGCCAGGGCCAGCGCCTCATCGTCGTTCAACGAGGCGCTTGTGGAGACGTTCTCGGCGATCTCCTGAAGGGCAAGCTCCGGAAATTCTCCGCCGTAATATGCGCTAAAGAGCTTGCATGAATCGGCAAATCGGCGAACCAGGCCGAACACGCCCCACTCTGCGAGAACCGCCTTCGCGTGCTCCAGATCGACGGGGCTCGCCTCGGCCAACTGTATGTGTTCGCACCGGAACGACGCCTCGGATAGATGGACCACCTGATAATTGCGGATCACTACCCCGGCGTCATCCTGCTCTAAATAAAAATTCACGTAATCGCGGAAGCTGCCATTGCTCGCGATTTCGTGATCGGGCTGAGACGCGTCGCGGCATGCAAAGTAATAAACCGAACGGGCGCGATCGATCGGATGGCGAAGCATCAAAAGCGGGCGAACCGACAGCATGGGAATCGGTGGACGTGCAAGGTGGGATGACACCGCACGTATATGCGGGTGTGCGTTGAGGAAGTCTCTCAGTCGAGCGCTGTCGATGATGTCGCTTGCAGAGGCGCCTTCGAACGTGGTCCAGCAGTCGCCGAAACACTCGCGCAGCAGCCGCGCGATGCTGGATCCGGCGTTCTTGTAGATATGGTAGTGAACGAGTACGGGCGCCGTCATCGACCTTGGTCCGAGACGATGATCGTGTCCAGAATACTCCCGGGGAAGGGTTCGAAGGCGATCCCGCGCGGCGCGCAATTGCTGGCCGGTTCCGGGGGCATGGACTCCATCGACAGGTTCCCTCACTCGGTCGTGATGACGCCGAAACCTGTGCCCCCTTCGTTTCGGCGTTCTTCAATATGTAGGACAGCCCGATTGTCGGCATCCCTGCTTTTTTGAATGCCGTCTATGTCAAATCAGAGGCGAATCGTCCGATGAAGCGAGTGGCCAGAAGCGGCGACTCGTCAGGCTTGCTCAAGGAACCATTGGCCGACCGCGGCGAGCGCGCGATCGCTGCCAAGTGCGCCGAGCAACTGCAGTCCCAGGGGCAAGCCATCGTCACCGCGCCAGAACGGCACGCTGAGCGCCGGTACGTGAAGCGCGGTCCAGAAGCGACTCATCACGGCATCGCCGGTGTTGGCGCGGGGCGGTGCCACTCCCGTCGCTGCCGGCAACAGCACCGCGTCCATTTTTGTCACAATCGCCGCGAACTGCGCCTGAAATGCCTCGCGCCGCCGGCGCGCCTCCGCGTATCCCGATAGGTCGCGCTCGATATAGGGACCGAGCAGCGCCTCGAGTTCAGGGACGAGTCGCTTCCGCTTCGGCATCAGCAGGAGCCGTGCCGCTTCCCAATAGCAAAGCTCCTTCTGTAGCTCGCGGAAATCGGCGAGCGGAAACGGCAGGTCGATGGTTTCCGTATCGATGCCGTCGGCGGCGAGGCTTGCCGCGAGCGCCGCCAAGCGCTCTGGGTAATGATCGCCCTGCGGAATTTCCACCGGCAAGCGAATGAACAAAAGGCGATGCGGGCGCCGTGCCGCGATCACCTCGGCGCGCCGCATGGTCATGGCGCTGACCAGGTACCACGCGTCGCGCGGCGAAAGCGCGAACACGCCGACGTGATCGCAGGTCGTGGAGATGGCTTCGATGCCTTCGAGGTGCAGCAACCCGTAGCTCGGCTTCATGCCGGTTATGCCGCAGTAGCTGGCAGGACGGATGGTCGAGCCCGCGGTCTGCGTACCGAGGGCAAAGGAGACGAAGCCCGCTGCCACCGCCGCGGCCGATCCGCTTGAAGAGCCGCCCGGCGAGCGCAGGGGATCATGCGGGTTGGTGGTTGGACCGGGATGGGGATAGGCGAACTCCGTGCAGTGCGTCTTGCCCAGCAGCGTCGCGCCCAGCCGCTTGGCTTCGTGAACGCACCAGGCATCGACCAGCGGACCCGCGTTTGCGGGGTCGCTTGATCCATAGAGGGTCGGAAAATCGGCGGTCGTGATGATGTCCTTGACGCCAATGAGGGCGCCACTCAACGGTCCCGTTGCGCCCAGGGCGAGTTGCCGGCGTGCCGCCGCCGTGTCGTATCGGGCAAAAGCGCGCACCGTCGCCTCGCGCGTCGCAAGCGCCGCGAGTTGACGCTCGGCGAGTGCCATGCGCGCTTCGGGTGTGATCGCGGCGCAGAAATCCGTGGCCATCTTGACTCGCCGCGTCATCGGTTCACTCGCGCAGGATCAGGCAGTTCTCGGGCGCCACATGCCAGCGCACGGTTTGGCCTTCGACAAGCCGAGCGTGCGGCCGGTCATGCACGCAGATCGAGATCGGGCCAGAGTGAATATAATAGTGCGCCACATCGCCAAGATAGAGCGAGCGGGTGACGATGCCGGCGATACCAGCTCCACTGGGTGCCGTATCGAGCCGGACATCGATCGGTCTGAATCCGACCGCCCCCGTGCTGCTCGCCGCGCCATCACGCCAGGGGTCGAGCGCGCGCAATACGAGCTCGCCTGCAAGCCGCGCCTCGGCCGGGCCAGAGCCGTCGCTCGCGGCGATCTCGGCGGGGAGAATGTTGGTCATTCCAAGGAAGCTGGCGACAAAGCGGCTGCGCGGCGCGCGGTAAACCTCCGCCGGTGTTCCCTGCTGGTCGATGCGTCCCGCGCGCATGACAATGATGCGGTCCGAAAGGGCGAAGGCTTCCTCCTGATCGTGGGTCACATAAACCGCGGTGAAACCCAACCGCCGCCGCAGATCGTTCAGTTCGGCGCGCATCGAGACGCGCAATTGCGCATCGAGATTCGACAGCGGTTCGTCGAACAGGATCATCTTGCTGTCGCAAGCGATGGCACGCGCAAGGGCGACCCGTTGCTGTTGGCCGCCTGATAGGCGCGTCGCCGGCCGGTCGGCGAAACCAGCGAGATCCACCAGCGCCAGCGCTCGCTCAACTGCCGCACGCGCCTTTTCGCGCCCGATCCCGCGTGCGCGGAAGGAAAAGCCGACATTGTCGAAGACCGTCATGTGGGGCCAGATCGCGTAGGACTGAAATACCATGGCGAGCCCGCGACGCTCCGGCGGCATATTTCGCCCGGAGGCCGCGTCGGCCACGGTCTCGCCCTCGATCAAGATGCGGCCGCCGCTCGGCGTTTCGAGGCCGGCTATCGCCCGCAGAGTCGTGGTCTTGCCGCAGCCGGAGGGGCCGAGCAACGTCACGTGCTCGCCTTGGTCCACGCGGAACCCGACTTGATCGACCGCGAGCACGGGTCCGTAGCGCACGCACAAGCCTTCGACTGCGAGAAAGATCGAACTCACGCCAGCGCCTCCTGCGAGCGCGTGCGGAGGAGAAGCAGCAAGGCGATGAACGTAACCGCGAGCTGCAAAACGCTCAGCGCCGCGAGCGCGTTGACATTGCCGGCCTCCCAGAGATCGAAGACCGCGACCGCGAGCACGGTGCTGCGGCTGGTATAGAGCAGGATGGAGGAGCTGACCTCCTGCATGGCGAGGATGAACAGCAGCATCCAGGTCGCGATCAAGGTGGGCCGGGTCAGCGGCAGAACGATCCAGCGCAGCGTCTTCGTCCAATTGGCGCCGGTCATGCGCGCGGCGTCCTCCAGCTCGGAATGAAGCTGGCGTAGCGCCGCTGAGCCGGCCCGGACGCCGATCGGCAGGAAATGCGTCACATAGGCCAGCAGGAGAATCCAGATAGTTCCGTAAATCGGCACCTGCTTCAGGCTGACGTAGGTCCAGAGGAGGCCCAGGGCCAGTACCATCGAGGGCATCGCCAGGGGGAACATGCTGACGTGATCGAGGTACCTGCGCAGCGCGCTGCGTGTCCGCACGATGACCCAGCTCACGCAAAGTCCCAGCAGGCACACCGATGTCGCGCTCGCCGCGCCCAACAGCACGCTGTTCTCGAAAGCGAGGTAGGTCTTGGGGTACTCGAAGAGGACGTAGCGGAAATGCCGCAGATCAAACCGCATCAGCGCGGGATCGACGGTGATGAAATTGACCAGGGCGGCCCAGAGGAGGGTCGCAACCGGAAGCACCACGGCAGCAACGATGTAGGTCCAAGCGCCCGCGGCCAACAGGTGACGAACAGGGCCTAGGTGAAGAACGCGCGGCCGAAACGCTTTGCCGGTCACGGTTACGAAGGAACGCCGGCCGAGTATGACACTTTGCAAGGTCACCAGCACCGCGGTCGTCGCCAGCAGCAACACGCCCCAGGCGGCGGCTTCGCTGACCCGCGGCGGATAATTGTTGAGGAGGCGGTAGATCTGGGTCCCCGCCACATTGAAGCCGCCGGGCATGCCCAGCACCGCCGGCACGCTGAAGAGCCCCATCGCCTGCACGAACACCAGGAGAGCGCTGCCCAAAGCCGCCGGCAAAACCAGCGGCAAGGTGACGCGCCGGAGTGCTCCCCAGGGCGAGGCGCCGTGTACCCGCGCGCTTTCCTCGAGTGCTGGGTCCATATTCTTGAGCGCCGCGCCGATCAGCAGGAACGGCAGCGGGACATAGGCGAGCGCGGAAACGAAGATCACGCCGCCGGGAGTCTGCAAATTCACCAAGCTCGGAATGCCGAACACGTCGCGGGCAAAGAGATTGATGAGGCCGCCGCGCGGCGAGCCGAGCCACGCCCAGGCGATGGCCGTCAGCAGCGGCGTCACGTAAAGCGGCAAAGTCACGAGTCGCGACAAGAGTTCACGGCCGGGCGTATTGATCCGAGCGAGGATAAGGGCCAGCGCGCCGCCCGCAAGCACCGCCAGGACCGTCGTGCCGGTGCCGACGAGGAGAGTGTTGGTAATGATCGCGACGCTGTTGAAAACGGTCAGGAATGGACCGACGCCCAGACCGCCGCCCTCGCGCAGCGCACCCATTACCACTGCCATCATCGGTGCTAACACGAGTAGCGACACGAAACCGCAGAGAGCGGCTATGCCGACGCTCTCCTTCGATAGTGGAATGGTCCGCGCACCGATGCGGTGTTTGATCGACTCGATGGAGGCGCTCGGCAGCGCCACGTCACGCCTTGAAGAACGAATCGAAATGCTCGGGGAAGTTCGCGGCGGCGCGTTCGTAGTCGTCGAGGTCTTGCGGCAGCAGCGGCTTGGTTTCGGCCAGCGGCCTCTGACCCCCGGGTGGCGGCACGTCGCGCCGCGGCGAATAGACGCCGAGGATGTCGTGGGCGAGGAGAGTGTTGCCCTCCTTCGACAGCGTGAAATCGATGAATAGCCTGCCGGCGTTAGGATGGGGGGCACCCTTCAGCAGCGCAATCGGTGCCGTCGCGAGAGGCATACCCTCCGTCGGGTAGACACCGACGATCCCGGCATTGATGGCGTTTGGCGTAAAAGCGGTGAAGTGGTCGACGGTGGCGCCCACCAGCGCCTCGCCGCGCACGAGAAGGTCGATGAGCTGCGCCGAAGTCGCGACAATCACCGGCTCCTGCGCGCCCCACTTTTTCATGAAATCGACGCCGAGCAATTTTTCGAGGATGTACATTTGATTGAACGCCGTCCCCGCCGCTGAATCCTGGATGATCAGTTTCTTGCCCTTGAATTCCGGCTTGAGTATGTCGACCCAGGCCTTGGGGGCCTTCTCGGGTGCGAGCACGGTCTTGTTGTAGGCCATGATGATCCCGATGATACGCGCGGTGGTCCAGAGATCGCCGCCATGGGCGGTATCAGGGAAGGCCGCAAGCTCGGGAGAATGATAGGCGAGCAACTGTCCCTTGCGCGCCATCGTAAGGTAGGGCGCGAGGCTCGCCACATGCAGCACGTCGAAGCTCAGATTCCCCGCGTCGATCTCGGCATTGAGGCGTGCCAGGACGCGTCCCGTCGGCGCCGAATAATAGCCGCTGCTGATATCCAGGAATGGATACTTGGCCTTGAACGCATCCATGAATTTCGGGAATCCGGCCGCGGAAATCGCAGTCGCAAAGCCAAGAGCGCCTTCTTTCTTGGCGCCTTCCACGATCGCGTCGTGCTCATCGGCCGAGGCGCGGTTGGCGGGCATCACTAGGCTGCTCGCGAGCAACCCTCCCAAGACCTCTCGGCGGCGCAGATTGTTCATGGCGCTCTCTCCCACCAGTACCCGCTATCGCAGTTCGATGAATCATTCCGACCCGGCGCCGCGCGCCGACCTTCCCCATCGAGAGGGAGGTAAATTTGGGAGCCCAACCAAACATCTGCCTCAGCCCTTGCGGGGAAAGCCGCGAGTGACAACAAGCGAGTGCGGGGTGTTTCACGCATTTACGCGCTCCGGCGCTAATTCACCGGAACAGGCAAGTCCAGCAGCGGGCCATATTGCTGACTGCCGAAAATGTCGGGGTCTCCGACCGATCCGCTGGGCCTCGGGCGATACATCGTGAATTTGATCGCAAGCGCCGGCTCGAATTCGACGTAGTCGCTGAGGCGCTGGTCCGGGATGCCGTAGAGCTTGCAGATAGCGGCGCGCGACAGCGCACCGGAACGGCGCACCCGCTCAAAGTCCTCGCGCCGCTCGAAGATCACGTCAAAGGTGATCTTGTCGACGCCGGCATTCTTGCTGCGGATCGTTTTTGCGAGCGAGGCGAGCGGAACGGTCCTGCCTGCGCCGTCGCTCATGGCTCAGCATCCCCCTACGGTCATGTGCAACGGGAACAGCTCGAGCGGATCGTCGATTCGCATGGTGTGATTGATGGTCCAGCGATAGGCGGCGCTTGCCGGCAAGACCTCGTCGAGCGCGAAGGCGACGCCGCCCGCCGTTCCCTTCACCTGCGGCAGGCGTGCGTAGAACATCTGCCGCGTGCCGATCATGCAAACTTCCTCTGCCGTCTCCTTGGTGGGTGCCACGCCCTGCACGACGATGCAAAGCTCATGCGCAGGGCGATGACGCAGCGGTTCCAGCTCGCCCATCACGCCGTCGCGACCATAGACGTTGTACGTCAACTGATAGCCGCTGTCGCCGAAGCGCGCACGCACTTGGCCGCGCGCCCAGGCAATCACGTCGTCGATATGGGCGATCGTATAGGGATCGCGCACGCCAACCATGCCGACATAGCGTTCGCCCACCTTGCCCGCGCCTTCGAGCTTGACGCGCAACTCACTCGCGGGAACAAAGCGCGGGCCGGTGACCCGCGTGGTGCGGTCGTCGAACTGCTCGTAGCGGCACCCGCTCATGTCGATGTGACCGCCCAAAAAATATTCGTAGAAGGGATTCGACCGCTCGTACATCGCATGTGCCGAGACCGATGCCACCGTACAGCGCTGCCACGGCGCCATCGCTGTCACGCGCACGTCTTCGTGGGTGATCTCGCCCAGCACCGATTCCTTGGCGCCATAGGGTTCGGCGCAGAACGAGGCGCACTCCATTACCTTGCCGTAATAATAGGCGAGCGCCTCGGGGTAACCCGCGCGGATCGCCGGTGCCGCAAAGATGGCGCAGTCGCTGCTACGTCCGCCGATGATCACATCGGCGCCCATGTCCAGAAGCTTGATGAAAGGATGAACGCCGGCGACGGCGACGACGTGGTTGGTGGCGTCCAGCTCGCCGAGAGTGAGGTCGGCGCGGCCGTCGAGGCCGCGCACGGCGTCGCCCGCTTCGATGCGGCGCCGTACCTGGTCGCGCTTCAATTCCGAATAAAAGTAACCGATGTGGAACTTCGAGAGCCTATGCTTTGCGGCGACCTTCTTGATGATGCCCACGTACATGTCGACCCGGCTGTTGGTTCCGGTGTCGCCGGCGGAGCCCACGATCATGGGGACCCCGAGCTTGCGTGATCCCAACAGCATTGATTCGAGATCGTGCTCCTGCCAGCGGAGCGGGCTCGCGCAGGTGTCCGAGCCCAACGGCACCGGACCGCAATCGCAGCTCCCGGAATCGCCGCAGACCATGTCCGGCTCGGTCTTGAGGCCGAGTTCAAAGCTCTCTACCTTGGTGGGCGCGAATCCCAGATGCCCATTCGGGCACAGGATGCGCAGGCCGCGATTGCTGTGCGTCTGGCCGTCGGAAGCCGGGTGTGAAACAGGCATCAAGTACCCCGAGAGGTCGAACCGCCGATACTGCTCGGCGCAGCATATCACCTCTCGCGGCGGACGCTATCGCCGGGGCATTCGGTCAGCTCGCAAGACCGCCAGAAGCGATGATGAACCGGCTCACCTCCTCGACGCCGATATTCTCCTTGAGGTTGGTGAAGAGGAACGGACGGGCCCCGCGCATGCGCCGCGCGTCGCGCTCCATCACCTCCAGGCTTGCGCCCACCAGCGGCGCCAAGTCGATCTTGTTGATGACCAGCAGATCCGAGCGGCAGATGCCGGGCCCGCCCTTGCGCGGGATCTTGTCGCCGGCGGAAACGTCGATCACATAGAGCGTGATGTCCGCGAGTTCCGGGCTGAAGGTCGCGGCGAGGTTGTCGCCGCCTGATTCCACGAATACCAGATCGAGCGATGGGAAGCGCTGGCGCATCTCAGAAACCGCCGCGAGGTTGATCGAGGCATCCTCGCGAATCGCGGTGTGCGGGCATCCGCCGGTCTCAACGCCGAGGATGCGCTCGGGTTTGAGCGCACCGGAGCGCGTCAGGAATTCCGCGTCCTCCTTGGTGTAGATGTCGTTGGTAACAACCGCGATCTCGTAGCGCTCGCGCAGATGCTTGCAGAGCCGGTCGACGAGCGCCGTCTTGCCGGAGCCGACAGGACCGCCGATGCCGACGCGGAGCGGGCCGTTGGGTGAGTGGGTCATGAGCGGAATAGCCTCGTGTATTGCGTTTCGTGGCGCATCGAGCACCAATCGACGATGGGCGCCGCGGTGCCCGTGTCTTCGAGCGATGCCGAGAGCGCTGTCGCGGCCGCGCTGCCGACGGCCGATTCGAGGTCGGCGAGTGCACGCTGCCCGTCCGATTGCCCGAGCGGAATGGCGCGCAGCCCCGCCGAGACGAGATTGCTGGCAAAGGCATGTAGATAAGCGCAGAGAGCGGCGTCGAGCGGGACCTGATGCGCTGCGGCAGCGATTGCGACCGCGACGGGGAGCGCAAGCGCGCCGCGATGGCGCAGCGCCACGCGATCGAGAAGCGGATGCGGCCATGCTGCGCGCGTCGTTGCTAGGAAGGCCGCGCCTTGGGCGCTGCTTTCGAGCGCCATCTCCGCGCTGCTGCGCCACGCGGCGGCCAGCTCGGCGATCTCGTCGAGCGCCTCCGTGTCGTTCGCGTGAGTGGCGCGCCAGGCGGCGGCGAACAGCACACCGTCGCTCCGGCCGGCCCCGTTGCTCAACACCGTCTCAATCCAATCGACCAGGGTCGCGCGGTCCCGCACCAAGTCGGCTTCGATCGCGTATTCGAGCCCGTGGCTGTAACTGAAGCCGCCCACGGGATAACTGGGCGAGAGCCAGGTCAGCAACCGGTAAAGAGCCGCTTCACGAGCGATGGTCATGGTCGTGATGGTGATGATCCCCGTGGTGATGGTCCGGCCCCCCGCGATAGGCGCCGCCCTCCGGCGTAAACGGCGCGTCGATGCGCCGGAGAGCGGCGCCCAATCCCTCCAGCATCTCGGCGATCACGTGGTCGTCGCGGATCAGCAAACGATCGGACTCGATCGCCGTCGGGAGATGACGGTTGCCGAGGTGCCAGGCGAGGCGCATGAGCAACGCAGGCGTCGCTGCGCGTACTTCCAGCAGCGGCTCCGCCGCCGCCTTCACTTCGAGCCAAGTACCGTCGGAGAGTGCGAGACCGTCGCCCTCACGCAATACTTCCGTGCGCGGCAGATCCAGCAGGAACGGCTCGCCGGCATCGCTCGTGAGCGTGAGCCGGCGGCGGTGCCGCGCGTCGTAATCGAGAGTCGCCGTCCCTCGCGCTTCTCCCTGGGGCCAGTGGCCGGCGGACCGCACTTCGGTTGCGCGGAGCATGGGCGCTAGAACAGGAAATAGCGCTGCGCCATCGGCAGCGATTGCGCGGGCTCGCAGGTCAGCAGCACGCCGTCCGCGCGTACTTCATAGGTCTCGGAATCGACCTCGATGCGCGGCGTCGTTTCGTTGTGGATCATGTTTTTCTTGGAGATTCCGCCGCGCGTGTTGGCGACCGCGAGCAGCTTCTTTTGCAGGCCGAGCTGTCCCGCGAGATTGCTCGCGGCGCCGGCGGCGCTTACGAATGTGACCGCGTTCGCTGCGATGTTCTTGCCGAAGGCCGCGAACATGGGCCGGTAGTGGACCGGCTGCGGCGTCGGGATTGAGGCGTTCGGATCGCCCATGGGTGCCGCTGCGATGCTGCCGCATTTCAATACGAGGTCCGGCTTGACCCCAAAGAACGCCGGCGACCACAGCACGAGATCGGCGAGCTTTCCGGGTTCGACCGATCCTACGTGCCGGCTCAATCCGTGCGCGATCGCGGGGTTGATCGTGTATTTGGCGACGTAGCGCTTGGCGCGGAAATTATCGTTGTTGCCGTTGTCCTCGGGAAGACGGCCGCGCTGACGCTTCATCTTGTCGGCAGTCTGCCACGTGCGGATTATCACCTCGCCGACCCGGCCCATCGCCTGGCTGTCGGACGAGATCATCGAGAACGCACCCAGATCGTGAAGGATATCCTCGGCGGCGATGGTCTCGCGGCGGATACGACTCTCGGCGAATGCCACGTCCTCGGCGATACGCTCGTCGAGGTGATGGCAGACCATCAGCATGTCGAGATGCTCATCGAGCGTGTTGACGGTATAGGGTCGCGTCGGATTGGTCGAAGAGGGCAGCACGTTCGTCTCGCCGCAAACCCGGATGATGTCGGGCGCGTGACCGCCGCCCGCACCCTCGGTGTGGAAGGCGTGAATCGTGCGTCCCTTGAAGGCGGCGATGGTGTCCTCGACGAAGCCCGATTCATTGAGCGTATCGGTGTGGATCGCGACCTGCACGTCGTAGCGGTCGGCGACGGCGAGGCAGTTGTCGATCGCGGCGGGGGTCGTACCCCAATCCTCGTGCAGCTTCATGGCGCAGGCGCCCGCCTCGATCTGTTCGATAAGACCTTGCGGAAGGCTCGTATTGCCCTTGGCGAAGAGGCCGATGTTCATGGGGAAAGCCTCGATCGCCTGCAGCATGCGCGCGATGTGCCAGGGCCCCGGCGTGCAGGTGGTGGCGGCGGTGCCCGATGCGGGCCCCGTGCCGCCGCCCAGCATGGTTGTGACACCGGAATAAAGCGCTTCCTCGACCTGCTGCGGGCAGATCATGTGGATGTGCGCGTCAATCCCGCCGGCGGTCGCGATCTTGCCTTCGCCCGCGATTGCTTCGGTCCCGGGGCCGACGACGATATCGACGCCGGGCTGCACGTCGGGATTGCCGGCCTTGCCGATCGCGGCGATGCGGCCGTCCTTGATTCCGATATCGGCCTTCACGATGCCCCAGTGATCGAGAATGAGGGCGTTGGTGATGACGGTATCGACCGCGCCTTGGGCTCGGCTCCGCTGGCTCTGGCCCATGCCGTCGCGGATCACCTTTCCGCCGCCGAACTTCACTTCTTCGCCATAGACCGTGCGGTCTTCCTCGACCTCGATGAAAAGCTCGGTGTCGGCGAGCCGCACGCGATCACCGACGGTGGGGCCGAACATATGAGCATAGGTGGCGCGGCTAATGCGGCTCGGCATGGGATCAGCCCTCCAACTTGCCGGCGATTTTGCCGTTGAAGCCGTGGACGGTCCGCGCGCCCGCGTAGGGGACAAGGCGAACCGTGCGGGTCTGGCCCGGCTCGAAGCGCACCGCCGTCCCCGCAGGGATGTCAAGGCGGCAGCCGCGCGCCACGGCTCGGTCGAAGGAGAGTGCTTGGTTGGTCTCGAAGAAATGATAGTGCGAACCGACTTGGATCGGCCGGTCGCCGGTGTTGGCGACGGAGATCTCGACCGCGGACCGGCCCGCGTTCAGTTCGATGTCGCCGTCGCGCGCAATGATTTCGCCGGGGATCATGGTCGTCTCCTCAGCGGATCGGTTGATGCACGGTGACGAGCTTGGTGCCGTCGGGGAATGTCGCTTCCACCTGCACGTCGTGAATCATTTCCGGCACTCCCTCCATCACTTGCGCGCGCGTCAACACGCTGGCGCCGTCGCGCATGAGATCGGCGACCGAGCGGCCGTCGCGCGCGCCTTCCAGCACGAAATCCGTGATCAGCGCCACCGCCTCTGGATGGTTGAGCTTGACGCCGCGTTCGAGCCGGCGCCGCGCCACCATCGCGGCCATGGATAGGAGCAGCTTGTCTTTTTCGCGCGGCGTAAGGTTCATCGATCTCGCTCTCTCAAGTCGCCCAAAGCCGCGGCATCGCCGCCGGCAATCCCGCCACGGCATGGCGCAGCGCCGCGACCGTGTGTGCGAGGGTTGTGCGCACAAGTTCCGCCCGTTCCGCGAGGAGCCGGATCAACAGTACGCCATTGACCAAGGTGGCGCTTCCCCGTGCTTTGCCGGTCGCGGCCAGTTCACGGGCCAAAGACAAGTGTCGCTCCGCGTCGGGGGTAACGAGTATCGCCGTCGCCATGGCGTGCGCGCCGCCGAAAGCAGCGGGTGCGTCGAGCGTGCGCGCTATGTCGCCTTCGAGGCGCAGCGCTTCGGCCCACCGCAGCCCCCCGTCGACCCGGATGCGCCAGGCCTCGTGCAGCAATCCCTGCGCGAAACGCTCTCCATGCGCCGCTCGGCCGAACACCAGCATCTCCACGGCCAGCAGCCGAGCATCGGTCGTAAGGTGCGCTTCTGTTCGGCGCACCAATCGAGCGCGATCGAACAGGATTGTCTCCTGCGGCAGCCACTCAAGCCAGCCGCCCGACGCGACATCGAGGGTCACGTTGACCGCCACGTCGCCGCTATGCGATCGATAGATTTTCTCGGCGGCGGCGGTGGTAACGACGGCACAGGCCCCCGCTTCCGAGCGGATGGCCAAACGCAGCCGATCGCCGCCGGTGAGTCCGCCGGAGGTCGTGAGCAGCGCCGCCACCGGCAGGTCGCCGGGCTCGGGCCGCGGAAACAGCACGCGGCAGGGCGTGCGCTGATAGAGGTGACATAGCTCGGCGGCTCCCTCGCGCCGCACGAAGCCGATCTCCGCGGCGCCATCGGCGCGCTGGAGTCGCGGCGTTGCGGCGGGCTCCTGCTGATCGACCGGTTGCTCATACCGTGAGGTGGCGGCGGACATCGCGTTCCACCATTTCGTGGGCGTCGCCCGACAATACCACCTCCCCGCGCTCCATGACGATATAGCGACGGGCCAACGCCCGCGCGAACTCGAAATATTGCTCGACCAGAACGATCGCCATGTCGCCGCGCACCGCCAGGTCGCGGATCACGCGCTCGATCTCCTTGATGATGGAGGGCTGGATGCCTTCGGTCGGTTCATCGAGGATGAGCAACCGCGGCTCGGTCACCAACGCCCGAGCGATCGCAAGCTGTTGTTGCTGGCCGCCCGAGAGATCGCCGCCGCGCCGCTTCAGCATGTCGCGCAGGACCGGGAACAGCGAGAAGATTTCGTCGGAGATGCGCCGCTTGCGCGGCGGCAGCGAGGCGAGGCCGGTCTCCAGATTCTCCTGCACCGTGAGGCGCGGGAAAATCTCGCGTCCTTGCGGCACCAGCGCGATACCGCGGCGCGCACGCTCGTGCGGCTTGAGCGTCGTAATATCGACGTTCTCCCAGAGTATCCGGCCGCCACGGATCGATTGCAGGCCCACCAGCGCCCGCATCAGGCTGGTCTTGCCGACGCCATTGCGGCCGAGCACGCAGGTCACCGCGCCTTTTTCGGCGGTCAGGTTGACCTGCCGCAGGATGTGGCTCGCGCCGTAGTAAAGGTCGATGTCCTTGGCTACCAGCATTGCCGTCAGCGCCCCAGGTAAACGTCGATCACGGCGGGATGATTCTGCACGAAATCGACCGAACCTTCCGCGAGCACCGCGCCTTCGTGCAGCACCGTTACACGGGCCGCGAGGCTGCGCACGAATTCCATGTCGTGCTCGACAACTACCACCGTCCGTGCTCCGGCGAGCGAGAGGATAAGCTCCGCGGTTGCCTCAGTCTCGCGGTCGGTCATTCCGGCAACGGGCTCGTCGAGGAGCAGGAGGCGCTGGTCCTGGATCAGCAGCATGCCGATTTCGAGCCATTGTTTTTGCCCGTGGCTGAGCGACCCCGCGCGCGCGTGCTCGCGCCCGACGAGGCCGATACGCTCGATCGTCGCCGCGATCTCGGCGCGCTCAGCTTCCGAAGGCGCGGCCAACAGGGTGCGGGCGACACCGCGCGGCGATTTTCGCGCTAATTCCAGATTCTCTGAAACGCTTAGGTTTTCAAACACCGTCGGCTTCTGGAACTTGCGGCCGATCCCGAGATTGGCGATGTCGCTTTCATCGAGCCTCGTCAGATCGTGCTTGCCCTCGAAAACGACGCTGCCGCGATCGGGCCGCGTCTTGCCGGTGATCACGTCCATCATCGTGGTTTTTCCGGCACCATTGGGGCCGATGACGCTGCGCACTTCCCCGGCCTCGACCAGGAAGGAGAGGTCGTTGAGGGCGCGAAAGCCGTCGAAACTTACGGTGACGCCATCGAGATACAGCAGCGATTCCGTCGTGGCACCGGAGTTTGGAGCGGGCGTCATGGGGCGCTCTCCTCCGAAATCACTCCCCGCGGCCGCCCGCCATCCCCTCGCCAGGAGCGAAGCTGCATGCGCAGGCCCAGCAGCCCCTGGGGGAAAGCGAGCGTCACCAGAATGAAAAGCCCGCCGAGGACGAAGAGCCATATCTCCGGGAGCGACCCCGTGAGCCAGGTCTTCGCGGCGTTGACGATGACCGCCCCCAGCAATGCGCCCAACAGCGTGCCGCGCCCGCCAACCGCGACCCAGATCGCGATCTCGATCGAATTGCCGGGCGAAAATTCGCTGGGGTTGATGATGCCGACTTGCGGCACGTAGAGCGCGCCCGCGATGCCCGCGAGTACCGCGGAGGCCGTGAACACGAAAAGCTTGGCGTGCGCCACGGAGTAGCCGAGGAAGCGCACGCGGTCCTCGGCGTCGCGCAGCGCGAGCAACAATCGGCCCAGTTTCGAGACCACAATGGCGCGGCAGGCGAGATAGCCAAGACCCAGCGCCACCACGGAGGCGATATAGAGCGCGCGCCGCGTTCCCGGCGCTTGGATGTTGAAGCCCAGGATGTCCTTGAAATCGGTCAAGCCGTTGTTGCCGCCAAATCCGGTGTCGTTGCGGAAAAACACCAGCAGCAGGGCGTAGGTCAATGCCTGGGTGATGATCGAGAGATAGACGCCGGTAACGCGGGAGCGGAAGGCGAACCAGCCGAACGCGAAGGCAAGCAGCCCGGGAGCCAACACGATCATCACCGCTGCAAAGGCGAAATGATCGAAGCCGTGCCAATACCACGGCAGCGCCTTCCAGTTCAGGAACACCATGAAATCCGGCAGATCGGGGTTGGCATAGACGCCCCGGGTTCCGATCTGGCGCATCAGGTACATGCCCATGGCGTAGCCGCCGAGAGCGAAGAAGGCGCCATGCCCAAGGCTCAATATGCCTGCATAGCCCCAGACCAGATCGAGGCTCAGCGCCAGCAGCGCGTAGCAGGCGTATTTTCCGAGGAGCGGTATCAGATAGTCGGGGATCTGCGCCGGCGAGGAAGCATTCGGGAGCGCGTTCAACAGGGGCACCACGACAATGAGCAGTGCGCCCGTGCCCAGAAACCAGGCCCAACCTCGAGGCGAGAGCAAGCTTGATGCGCGCGGCACGGCTCAGCTCTCGGCAGCGCGGCCCTTGAGCGCGAAGAGTCCGCGCGGCCGCTTTTGAATGAACAGGATGATCGCGACCAGCACCACGACCTTGCCGAGGACGGCGCCGGCAAATGGCTCCAGCAACTTGTTGATGATGCCGAGGCTCATCGCTCCCGCGAGCGTGCCCAGCAAATTACCGACGCCGCCGAACACCACCACCATGAAGCTATCGACGATATAGATGCCGCCCAAGTTGGGGCTCACATTGCCGATCTGCGAAAGAGCCACGCCGGCGATGCCGGCGATGCCGGAGCCCAGGCCGAAGGTGAGGGCATCGACCTTGGCGGTCGCGATGCCCATCACCGAAGCCATCTCGCGGTTCTGCGTCACCGCGCGCATGTGCAACCCGAGTGTCGTCTTTCGCAACACCAGTGCCAGCACGCCAAGCACGAAAAATGCAAAGCCCAGGATCACCAAGCGATTCCAGGTGAGCGTGGCGGCACCGTTGGCGATGTCGAAGCCGCCGGTCATCCAGGAGGGGTTCGCGACCTCGCGATTGGGAGCGCCGAAAATGCTGCGTACCGCCTGTTGCAGGGCGAGGCTCACGCCCCAGGTTGCGAGCAGCGTTTCGAGCGGACGGCCATAGAGGAAACGGATGATGCCGCGCTCAATCCCTATGCCGACCGTGGCCGTCGCCAGGAACGCGATCGGCACGGCTGCGATCAGGTATGCATCGAGCCATCCGGGCGGCAGGAAGGCGCGGAAGATTTCCTGCACCACGAATGTCGCATAGGCGCCGAGCATGATCATCTCGCCGTGCGCCATGTTGATGACGCCCATGACGCCGAAGGTGATGGCAAGCCCGATCGCAGCGAGCAGCAGCACGCTGCCGAGACTCAGTCCCTCGAACAGGGTCACGCCGATGCCGATCAGGCGCAGGCGTCCATCGATCGAACCGATCGCCGCGTCGAGCGCGCGGCGCAGGTCGGGATCGACGGCGGCGGCGTCACGGCGTTGCAGTAGCAGACTGCGGATCTGCGGGTCGCTGGCGCTTGAAAGCTCGCTCACGGCGGCGAGTTGCTGATTTTTGTCGCCGCTGTCGAGCCGCGCCGCGGCTAGCGCCAGACGCAAGGCTTGGCGCACTTGCGCATCCTTCTCTTGTTCAAGTGCCTTTTCCAGCGCCTTGCCGCCGTCGCCCGGCGGATGGCGCAGCGCCTCCTGCGCCGCGCTCAGGCGGTCCTGCGGCCGCGGGCTGAACAGCGTCAAACCCGACAATGCCTCATCGATCACGCCGCGGACGCGGTTGTTGACCAGTATCTTATCGAGAGCCGAATCGGGCGCTTCGCCAAGCGGTTTGTGGTCGAGTGGATCGAAAATCTTGAAGGCGTCACCGCTCGCCTCCGCGATGACAACGCGATGATCGGCGGTCGTGTAGAGGGCGCCATCGCCGAGGGCCTTCAGCACCGGCACGGCGCGCGGATCGCCCAGCGCTCCCAACGCGCGAACCGCCGCAATCTTGGCATCAAAGCCCCCGCTCCCGAGCTGCGCCAACAATTCCTCGATGTCGGTGGCGCCGGCGCGGAGTGGCACGAGAAACAGCAGGAGCGCGAGCAGCAGGCGATGGCAGCGACGCATGGCGCGCATCCCCGATCGACCGGACCAAGAGTAGGGGCCGGCGCTCATGGCACCGGCCCCGTTCGCCACGTGCTTACTCTGTCGCCGCCTGATACTTGGGCGCCGTGCAGTTGCCGCACACCCAAGGATAGGTCCAGTCGGCGATCTTGCCCTTGTCCTCGGGCAGATACGGACTCCACGCGTCCGCCTTGATCGTCACCTTGGTCTGCCAGACCACGTCGAACTGCCCGTTCGGCTGGATTTCGCCGATCATCACGGGCTTTGAGAGGTGATGATTGGTGTTCATGACCTCGACGAAGCCCGAGGGCGCCTTCACTTTCTGGCCGTACATCGCCTGCCGCACCGCGTCGACGTCGGTGGTGCCAGCCTGCTCCACGGCCTGCGTCCACATCTTGAAGCCGATGTATGTGGCTTCCATCGGGTCGTTGGTGACCCGCTTGTCGTTCTTGATGAAGGCGTGCCACTGCTTGATGAACGCGTCGTTGGTCGGGTTCTTCACGGACTCGAAGTAGTTCCAGGCGGCGAGATGGCCGACCAGGTTCTTGGTGTCGATGCCCGAGAGTTCCTCTTCGCCGACGGAGAAGGCGACCACCGGAATGTCCGACGCCTTGATGCCGGCGTTCGCGAGCTCCTTATAGAAGGGCACGTTGGCGTCGCCATTGATGGTCGAGACGACCGCCGTCTTCTTGCCGGCGGCGGCGAAAGCCTTGATCGCCGCGACTTCGGTCTGCCAGTCGGAGAAACCGAACGGCGTGTAGTTGATCTTGATGTCCGCGGCAGCGACTCCCTTTGATTTTAGGAACGCTTCCAGGATCTTATTGGTGGTGCGCGGATAAACGTAGTCGGTCCCTTCGAGTACCCAGCGCTTCACTTCGCCGCCATCCTTGCTCATCAGATACTCGACCGCGGGTATCGCCTGCTGATTGGGCGCGGCGCCCGTATAGAAGACGTTGTTGGAGCTTTCTTCGCCTTCGTACTGCACGGGGTAGAACAGCAGCCCGTTCAGCTCCTCGAATACCGGCAGAACCGACTTGCGCGAGACCGATGTCCAGCAGCCGAACACCACGGCGACCTTGTCTTTTTGCAAGAGCTCGCGCGCTTTCTCGGCGAAGAGCGGCCAATTTGAGGCGGGATCCACCACCACCGCCTCGACCTTTTTACCGAGGAGACCGCCACGCTTGTTCAGGTCGTCCACCATCATGAGGACAGTGTCCTTGAGGGTGGTTTCGCTGATCGCCATGGTTCCAGACAGTGAGTGCAGTACGCCGATCTTGATCGTGTCCTCCGCCCGCGCCGGCGACATTGCGCCGGGTAACAGCACCGCCGCGGCCAGCGCCAGCGCCGCGATCGCTTTCCCTGTTCTCATATGACCTCCTTCATGCGCCTGCGAGGCGCACATGTGTGTTTTGCCCCGGACCGGAATCGCAAATTCCGGGCCAGCGACCGAATTCCCAGCGGGATAGAGGCGTTACCGGCGAAGAGCTCTGCTGGCGCGGCGACTGACTTGCAGCGAATCCGACCAGTCTGCCTGTTTCTTGATCCGGCTAATGACTATTTCGTGATCGCCCGGTTATCGGATGGCGGCTCGGTCGCCGTATTCGCGCTCGGGTGGTGCGAAGGTGTTCGCCGGGGAATCGGTTGAGGCCGGTCCGCGCAAGTGGTATCGAGATTAGGACGATAAGACGATTGATCGCGCGGGAAACTGCGCGCTCGCCGGAGGAAGACACGGAGATGAGCTGGACCGAGCTTGCGAGCGAGGTTGTCGATCGGCGAATTCTCGCGCGTGCGGTTAGTCATCTGCGTGCGGCACGCGTGGTGCTGCCGACCTTCGCCGAGCTGGCCGATCCCGCGAAGCTGCCGCGCTCGATCGTGGCCGATCTCGCCAAGACCGATCCGGACGCGCCGGCGCCGGGAAATCTGTTCCGGGTGCATTGGTACAACGACGCGGCAAGCCGCGGTATTCGCCCAATACCGCACTATCTCGACCTGCCGGAGGCGCTCACCGGAACCAAGGCGCGCATCCTGGTGGCACTCGGCCGCCACTTCCCGATGATCGGGGCGCACAAGGTCCTGGCGGCCTACGGCTGCCTCGTGCCCCGCCTGGTGACGGGGCAATTCGATCCCGGCCGGCACCGCGCGGTTTGGCCGTCGACCGGGAATTACTGCCGGGGCGGCGTTGCGATCTCGCGCATCCTCGGCTGCCGCGGCGTCGCGGTGCTCCCCGCCGGCATGAGCGAGGAACGGTTCGACTGGCTCAGCCGCTGGGTCGTCGATCCCGGCGATATCGTCCGCACGCCGGGCACCGAAAGCAACGTCAAGGAGATCTACGACAAGTGCGCCGAATTGGCGCGCGACCCGCAAAACGTGATCCTGAACCAGTTCGCGGAATTCGGGAATTATCTCGCGCATTATGTCTGTACGGGACCCGCGCTGGAGAGAGTTTTCGAGGACGCGCGCAGCCGGGCGCCACAGCTCAAATTGGCCGCCTTCGTGTCGGCCTCGGGCTCGGCTGGCACCTTGGGAGCCGGCGACTACTTGAAACGCGCGCACGACATCAAGATTGTCGCGGCCGAAGCGCTGGAATGTCCGACCATGCTCTATAACGGCTATGGCGAGCACAACATCCAGGGCATCGGCGACAAGCACATCCCCTTCATTCACAATGTCCTGAACACTGATGTGGTGGTCGCGATCTCCGACCGCGGCACCGATGCGCTCGATCTCCTGTTCAACAGCGAGGCAGGGCGGCGCTATCTCACGGCACGTCGCGGCCTCGATCCGGAGCTGGTATCAGCACTCGACAGTCTCGGCCTCTCGAGCATCTGCAACATGCTGGCCGCGATTAAGACCGCAAAGCGCCTCGATCTCGGCGCCGGCGATGCGATAATGACGGTTGCGACCGATAGCGCCGCGATGTACGGCAGCGAGCGGCGCAAATACGCGGCCAAGGCCTTCGCCGGAGGTTTCGACGCGACCGCCGCCGGCGAGGTCGCGGGTCGGCATCTGGACGGCGCTGGGATCGATCACGTGCTGGAACTCGGCCACGCCGAGCGCAACCGCATCTTCAATCTGGGATACTATACCTGGGTCGAGCAGCAGGGTGTGCCGCTCGAAGAGTTCGACCGTCGACGCAGCCCCGAGTTTTGGCAAAAGCTGCAGTCGGCAATCGCGCGCTGGGATCGCCTGATCGAGGACATGAATGCCGAGGTTGGGCTCAATCGGCCGGGCTGAAAGGGAACGCGTGACGCAGAAATACCTGGAACTCCGCCGCAAGACCGTCGAGCGCGACCGGAGCCTGCGCGAGAAGGTGATGTCGCTGGAGGAAGCGGCGGCGCTGGTCAAGGACGGCGAGGTCGTCGGGATCGGCGGCAGCACGCTCTCGCGCACGCCCATGGCGATGGTGTGGGCACTGATCCGCGCCGGGCGCAAGCGGCTCACCTGCGCGCGCGGCATCATGTCGAGCGAAGGCGAGTTGCTGTTCGGGGCCGGCGCCAGCGACCACGTGATCACGAGCTGGTTCAGCCAGGGTATCGTCTGGGGCGTTTCCAAGGTCATGCGTCATTACACGGAATCGGGACGCGCGCGTTTCGACGAATGGAGCCATATGGCGATGGGCTTGCGCTTCCGCGCCGGCGCCATGGGCGTGCCGTTCTTGCCGATGCGCTCGATGATGGGCTCGGACGTGATTGCGCGGCTCCCGGATGTGCGCGAGATCGACTGCCCCTTCACCGGCGAGAAGCTGGTGCTGGTGCCCGCGCTCAATCCGGACGTGGCGCTGATCCATGTGCAGCGAGCGGACCCTTTTGGCAACGCGCAGATGGACGGGCTCCAGTTCATGGACATGGATCTCGCCATGGCGGCCAACCGCGTCATACTCACCACCGAACGCATCGTCTCCAACGATCAGATTCGCCGCGCGCCCGACCAGACCAAGATTCCCTTCCTCGCGGTCGAAGCCGTGGTCGAGATGCCTTTCGGTTGCGCGCCGCACGAATGCTACGGGGTCTACGAGCCGTTCTTCCGCCACCACGACATGTATGCAGGCCTGCTCCGCAAGGATCCCGTGAAGGGGATTGCGGATTATCTCAATCGCTATTTCTATGCGCCCAAGAGCTGGACCGAGTATCTCGGTCTGATCGGCCTCGACGAGGTGCTCGATGCGGCGCGGCGCGGGAGAAGCATCTATGACGACTGACACCATGGGCCGCACGCTGCCGCGGAACTACACCGCGAGCGAGTTGCTGGCGGTCATGGCCGGGCGGCTCTTGCAAGACGGCCAAGTGGTGTTTGCGGGGGTCGGCATCCCGCTGCTCGCGGCAACTTTGGCGCAGCGCCTGCACGGACCCGGCCTTACGATCCTGTTCGAGGGCGGCACCATCGGCGCTTTCGTCGAGCCTGGGCAGTTGCCGCCCTCCACCAACGAGCAGCGCTGCACGCGCCGAGCCAACATGGTGCTGGGGAGCACGGACGTGCTGTTGTTGCTGCAACGGGGCTATGTCGATATCGGGTTCATGGGTGGCGCGCAGATCGACCAGTACGGCAACCTCAACAGTTCCTTCATCGGAAATCCCGATCATCCCGCAACGCGGCTTCCCGGCACCGGCGGGGGAAACGACATCTCGAGCCTGACGCAGATGATCGTGGCGATGAAGCACGAGAAGCGGCGTTTCGTGGAGAAGGTCGATTTCATCACCAGCCCCGGTTTCGTCCATGGCGGCACCAGCCGACGCGACAGCGGCCTTGTGACCGGCGGCATGTACCGCGTGGTGACCGATCTCGCGATCATGGGGTTCGAAGAGAAAAGCCGGCGCATGCAGGTGCTGGCGCTGCATCCGGGCGTCGGCCTCGAGGAGGTTCGGGACAATACCGGCTTCGAGCTTCTGGTCGCGGATCAGGTCGAGACCACCGAACCGCCAAGCGAGCGCGAGCTTTCGGTGCTGCGCCATCTCGATCCCGAGCAACTCTATATCGCGTAATAGGGGAGGGGCAGGTGGCGGAACTTTCCAACACCTTCGGCATCGCCATGCGGAATTTCACGGCCTATCCGCAACTGCCGGACCCGCAGGACCTCGTCGAATACGGCGTGCGCATGGAAGCGTTGGGATATGATTCGCTTTGGGTCTGGGATCATATCCTGCTTGGGGTGGAGCCGCATTTTCCGATCATCGATTCGCTGTCGCTGTTGACCGCGGTCGCGGCGCGAACCAAGCGCATCAAGCTCGGCACCGGAGTGCTGATTCTGCCGCTGCGCAATCCGCTGCTGCTCGCAAAGCAGCTCTCCAGCATGGATCAGCTTTCGCAGGGGCGGTTGCTGCTGGGGATGGCGTCCGGCTGGTACAAGCGCGAATTCGATTCCGTGGGCGTGCCGTTCGAGAAGCGCGGCAAGATCATGGACGAGAACCTCACCATCATGACCCGGCTTTGGACCGAGGATTTGGTGGTGGGTGATTACCCGCCCTATCACATGAAGGGCGCGGTCATGTTTCCAAAGCCCCATCAGCGGCCGCGGCCTCCGATCTTGATCGGCGGCTATGTCGATCGCGTGCTGAAGCGGGCGGGAGTCGCGGGCGACGGCTGGCTCACCTATTTCTATACGCCCGCGAGCTTCACCAAATCCTGGAAGAAGGTCTGCAACTTCGCGGCCGAGGCGGGCAAGGACCCGGCGGCGCTCCTCAATTGCAACCAGCTCCCGATCATGGTCGGGAAGTCGCGCGCGGCGGTCGAGGGCCCGATGAACGAGTGGCTCTCCAAGGAGTGGGATTACGCCTCCTGGAGCGAGTCCACTAGGGAGTCAGCGATCATGGGCACGGTCGATGAATGCGTGGCGCAGCTTCAGGCGCATCTCGACGTGGGCGTGCAGAAGATCATCTTCGTGCCCTATCAGTACCGCGCCGATCAGGTCGAGGTCATCGCCAAGGAGATTATTCCGCGGCTCCGGCGGTGACTTCCCGCTGATACCGCCGCGCCGGAGTGTTGACGATCTCGGCGAGCGGTCGCACCTCAAACGACGTCTGATGCCGCTCCTCTGTTACCGAGCCATAGAGCGTCGTGCGTTGCACGGGGATGCGCCCGGCCGCCCGGATCATCGCCTCCATGCGCGCGGGCGACATTTCTTGCCCGTGCTGGGCCCCCGCCGAGCGCGTGATCGTCTCGTTCATCAGCGTGCCGCCGAGGTCGTTAACCCCGGCTTCGAGGCACTGGGCGATGCCGTCGGGGCCGAGCTTCACCCAGGACGCCTGGATGTTCGAAATCAGCGGGTGGAGTGCAAGCCGCGCCACCGCATGCATCAAAAGGCTCTCGCGGAAGGTGGGGCCGCGTCGCGCACGGCCCTTCAGATAAATCGGCGCTTCCATGTGCACGAAGGGCAGAGGAATGAATTCCGTGAAGCCGCGGCTCCGCTCCTGCTGTCGGCGGACGCGCAAGAGGTGGCGTGCCCAATGCACGGGCTGCTCCACATGGCCGAACATGATGGTGGCCGTGCTCTTGAGGCCCAAGTCGTGCGCCGCCTGCATGACGCTGAACCATTGTCCGGTCGTGATCTTGTCCGGACAGATGATCGCGCGCACTTCGTCGTCGAGAATTTCCGCCGCCGTGCCCGGCAAGGTGCCGAGTCCCGCTTCCTTCAGCGCGGCGAGGAATTCCGGCACCGAGAGTCCGAGCGTCTCGGCGCCCTGCCACACCTCCAGCGCGGTGAAGGCGTGCACGTGGATGCCGGGAGCTGCATCATTCACTGCACGGCAGATCTCAAGATAGGTGGCGCCGGTGTATTCCGGATGGATGCCGCCCTGCATGCAGACTTCGGTGGCGCCGCGATCCCAGGCTTCGCGGGTGCGCCGCTGGATTTCCTCGATATCGAGCGCGTAGGGACGACCGCGCAAATTCTCGCTGAGCTTGCCCTTGGAGAAAGCGCAGAATTGGCAGCGGAAGTAGCAGACGTTGGTGTAATTTATGTTGCGGTTGACGACGTAGGTCACGCGATCGCCGTTCACGGTCTGGCGCAGCTCGTCGGCCGCGGCCGCCACCGCTCTCGCTTCGCGCCCCCTCGCCGCGAACAGATGCACGATCTCGCGCTCGGTCAGCTCGGAACCGGCTTGGGCGCGACCAAGCGCTCGCCCCAGCGTGCCCTCGAGTACCGCTGGTCGTGGCGCCGATAGAGCGAGGACATCGCGCTCGGGCAATGGTTCGGTACTGCCGGGCGACCAGCGCTCTACGCGCGCGAACCCCTGAGCATCGACAAGGCGCAGAACCGACGGCACGAGGCCCGGATCGACCCAGCGCCCCGCCTGTTGCACATAGGCGGGATAGATCGCGAGTCGCTCGGTCAGCGCCTTGCCAGTGGCGCCGGACTCGGTTTCGAGATGGATAAGGCTCGGCCACGGTGCCTCGGGATTTACGTGGTCGGGCGTTACCGGCGAGACGCCGCCCCAGTCGTTGATCCCTGCGGCGATCAATTGCCGGAGCGCTCCGGGATTCAGGTTTGGCGGCGCCTGGATGTTCATGGCACCGCCCAACACCAACCGCGCGACGGCGATCGTCCAGAGATGATCTTCGAGGTCAGGGTCGCGCGCGTCGGCCATCAGTGTGCTAGGTTTGGCGCGGAAATTCTGGATGATGACTTCCTGCAGGTGGCCGTAGCGCTCGTGCAACTCGCGCAGCGCCAGCAGCCCCTCGATCCGCTCGCGCCGTGTCTCGCCGATGCCGATCAGCAGTCCCGAGGTGAAGGGGACATGCGCCTCGCCCGCGAGCCGAATGGTCTCGAGCCGCGCCGCCGGATGCTTATCGGGGGAACCAAAGTGCGGGCCGCCGCGCTCGCAAAGCCGTTCGGCACTGCTCTCCAGCATCAGGCCCTGCGACACCGAGACCGCGCGCAATGCCGCGACGTCGGCCGCGGTGAGAACGCCGGGATTGGCGTGCGGAAGCAGCCCGGTCTCCTCGAACACGAGACGCGCCATCGCGGCGAGAAGGGAGATCGTCGTATCGTGTCCCAGCGCCGCTAGTTCCTCGCGCGCGATTGCGTAGCGCAGCTCCGGCTTGTCGCCCAGGGTGAAGAGTGCCTCCTTGCAGCCCGCAGCGGCGCCGGCACGCGCGATCGCCAGTACTTCCTCGGCGTTGAGATAGGCACGTTCGCCGCGTTTCGGCGGATGAGCGAATGTGCAGTAATGGCAAACGTCACGGCAGAGGCGGGTCAGGGGAATGAACACTTTGCGCGAATAAGAGATTACATTGCCGTGATGCCGATCGCGTAGCGCCGCCGCTGCCTGCATCAGCGCCGGAAGATCATTGCAATCGGCAAGTACGAGCGCATCTTCGGCCGCGAGCTGCGAGCCTTCACCTACCCCCTCGCGGGGCTTGGAGTTGGTGAACGGGACCGTGTTCATGACTCAATTCCGTGCGCGAATTGCCGGGCGCCAGCGTGCAGCCGCGAGGCAATCCCGCGTTCACATAGATAGACGCAGCTCTTGGTGCTTGTCGGCATCGCAAGAAACGACACGAGATCTTCCGGCCGATCGAGATCGAAACCGATCTCCGGCAGCCGCAGGATACGCGGAGCGAGGCCGCGCGCGAGAGCAGCTTTCTGATGGCGAAAAAAGCTCTGCGGACCAAAGGACGGCGGGACTGCATCGACGGGCGTCAGTGCCAGCGCGTTGGTGCCCATATCCGCAAGCGCCGGAACCAAGGTGGCGCTCGGCGCCGGTGCCATCGCCGCGAGGATTTGCCGGACGGCGGCCGGCGTCAGCAGCGGAACATCGGCGGGGATTGCGATCATTCCCGCAGCGCCTTCTGTGGCAAGGTGTCGCGCCGCGAGCTCAATCGCCCCATTGGGGCCGGCATGGCGAAGGTCGGGGATCACGCGGCCACCGGCTGCCTGCGCGCACGCGGCAAGCTCGGCATCGCGGGTGACCACCACGACGCCGGCGAGAGCCTCGACGCGGACGAGAGCCGCGAGCACGTCCTCCAGCATCGCGACTGCAAGGCCGCGGCGCTCCTTAGCGTTCAGCGCCGGTGCAAGCCGGGACTTGGCGTCGGCGAGGTCCTTGGCCGGCACCACCGCCCAAATTCCACTATCGTGCATGCGTGACCCTCCCGCCCACACGAGGCCCGATCCGCGCGGCGAATGCAAGGGCGCGTCGGGCCAGGGCCTCACGGTCGTCCAGGTCGAGCATCAAGGTCCGGGTCACCTCGACGGCGAGGCCGAGGCCATGCGCTTCGTCACGGTCAGCATCGTCGATCACCAGCCCGTCGATCAGGCCCCTATAGTGCTCGACGATCTTGCGCTGCGTGGGTTCGAAGCCGAACTCGGCCATGATCTTCGTAGTCGGTCCTTTGACCGCTCGCCGTGCGATCAGCGGCGAAACCGCGACGATCGGTGCCGACGTGCTTTCGAGCGCCGCGCGTAGCGGGGGCATCGACAGAATCGGATCGACGCTGAGGAACGGGTTCGAAGGACAGATCACGATCGCATCCACTAAATCGTCGGCGAAGAGCCGCATCAATGCGGAGTTCGGGCGCGCGGTCTCGGCACCCTGGAACCAAATCCGTCGCACCTTCGGGGCGCAGCGCAATCGAACGAAATAGTGTTGGAATGGCAGCACGCCCATATCGGTCTCGAGCATCGTTCGCACGGGATCGTCGGCCATGGGCAATAGCTCAGCCGCGACGCCGAGACGTTCGGCGAAATCCCGCGTGATTTGGGTCAGACTCTCGCCCGCCGCAAGCCGCCGCGTTCGCTCCACATGAATTGCGAGGTCGGCATCACCGAGGCGAAACCAGGTCTCGCTACCCAGGCTTTCCATCGCAGCCATGAAATTCCAGGTCTCGCCGCGCCGACCCCAACCGGTCTCGGGATTGTTGAGGCCGGCAAGGGTGTAGAGGACGGTGTCGATGTCGGGGGAGATGTGCAAACCCAGATGCTCGAAATCGTCGCCGGTGTTGACGACGAGCACGAGGCGTCCCGGCGGCAGCACGCGGGCAAGCCCCAGCGCGAGCTTGGCGCCGCCGACGCCTCCGCAAAGGGCGACGATCGTGCCGCGAAGTTGCGTGCGCGTGGTCATCAGGGAAAGAGGTCCAGCTCTCGCGGCCGGATCAGCGCTCCGGCCGGATTCGCGGGCCGCGCGCCCCAGTCAAGGCCGCGCACGAGGATCGCGGGTTGACGCTCCGCCGCCTGGCCCATCAGCAGCGACGCCGCGGCCGCGATCTCGTCGGCAAAGGCAATCTGCGTCACGCGCAAGGCACGGCCGAAGAGATCGGGCTCGCCCACCATGTCGATGAGTGCCGGCAACCCCGCGGCTCCAAGCGCCACGCCGGTTACGCCGTTGCGCCATGCGCGGCCGAAGCTGTCGTTTATGATAACGGCGAGCGGCACGCTGAACGCCGAATCGAGCCGGTGTTTCAACGCCGCAGCGCTGGCATCGGGATCGGCCGGCAACAGCAGCACTCGGTCCTCGACGCCCTCATGCTCGATGTTGGATTGATCGACGCCGGCGTTCGCCATCACGAATCCGCTGCGATGCCGCGTGATTACGACCCCGCGCGTGCAGCGCATCACCTCCGTCGTCTCGCCAAGGATGACCTCGATGAGGCGTGGGTCCTTGCCGGACTGCGCAGCGAGCTCCTTCGCGCGCTCGGAGGGAACGACATCGGCGATGCGGCAATAGCGGTCTTCGGCCTTGGAGACGATCTTCTGCGCGACGACAATCACATCATGGGCACGGGGTGTCAGTCCGCTGGTGCGGATGCCATCAACAAGCAGCGCCGCCAAATCATCGCCGGGCTCGACCAACGGTAATCCGCGCAAGGCGATCAGTTCGACGGTGCTCGCAGCCATAATGCGGCCTCGCGGTCAATCCTCGGTGTCGAAAGCGCCGGCGATGGCGATCCCGGCGCCGTCCACCCTATAGCGCTAGGTGATGCCGATGAGGGCTCTGCTCAGCCAAGCCTCATCTCGGTGAGCGGCAGCACGCGTACCCCCGCGGCTTCGAGCCCATGGCGCACGGCGCGCGCGGCGATCACCGCCGTCGGCTCGTCGCCGTGCACGCAGAGGCTGTCGAGCTTGCGCCGTAGATGCTTCCCGTTGCGCGATACGATCTCTTCGTTCAATACCATGTGCACAACGCGATTCTTGATCTCCTCGGGGTCGTGCAGCACCGCGCCCTTGATCTTGCGCGAGGTCAGATTGCCGTCATCGTCATAAAGGCGGTCGCAGAATCCCTCGCGCGCCAGCGGCAGCTCCAGCTTGATCGCGGCGGCCTCCATCTCCGAACCCGCGAGCGCCACGTAGATGATGGAGCGATCGATCGTCTTCATCGCGCGGCCGATCGCGAGCGCAATCTCGATGTCTTCGGCCGCCATGTTGTTGAGCGCGCCGTGCGGCTTCAAATGCGTCACTTTCATGCCCGCATAGGCCGCCATCCCCTGCAACGCCCCGATCTGGTAGGCGATCATGTATTCGAGGTCGCGGTTGTTCATGTCGATACGGCGACGGCCGAAGCCCCAGAGGTCGTTGAAGCCGGGATGGACGCCGATGCTAACGCCTTTTTCCTTCGCCCGCATGATCACGCGATGCATCGTGTTGGGGTCGCCGGCATGAAAGCCGCAGGCGATGCTGGCGGAGCCGATAATGTCGAGCAGCGCGTCGTCGTCGCCGATCTTGAAGGCGCCAAAGCATTCGCCCATGTCGGCGTTGAGGTTGACTTCCTTGGCCATGGCTCCTCTCTCTGTGGCGATCGGCGGAGGATCGCAAGACTGCGGCGGTTGCGGTCAGCGGTCAACCCCGATTGCCCACCGCCGGCGCCCGCAATCGAATGGTCCTAACATCAGGACGATGATAAGATATTCATTGCGCGCCCGGCAACGCCGTCATGGACCGGCGGCCGGATCCGAGCGGAGGCAGCGGTGTCGGTCAGAGTGTTGAGCAGCGGCGACACGGCGCTGGTGGTCGAATTCGGCGACCGCATCGATCGCGCGCTCAGCGAACGTGTGTTGGCGCTGCGCGCCCGCGTCGATCAGGCCGATATCGCGGGGGTAATCGAGACCGTCCCGACCTTCCGCTCACTTATGGTGCATTACGATCCGCTGCGCGTCGGCGCGGCGGGGCTCAAGGCCGTGATCGAGACCTTGTTGGAGGGTGCGGTATCGCCCAATCAAAAGCGCCGGCTCTGGCGCGTGCCGGTCTGCTATGAAGGCGAACTCGCACCCGACCTGGACGAAGTCGGGGAACGGACCGGGCTTGGAACGAGCGAGGTCGCGGCGCTGCATGCGAGCGCCCGCTACCACGTCTACATGGTGGGTTTCCTCCCGGGCTATCCCTACATGGGAGACTTGCCTCGCCCGTTGCATCTTCCGCGGCGGGCGGACCCCCGCGTCCGCGTACCGCCGGGGTCGGTCGCAATCGCGACCGGAATGACGGCGATCTATCCGGTCGAAAGTCCGGCTGGATGGCACCTGATCGGTACGACGCCGATCCGCATTTTTGATCCGGGAGTACAGCCGCCGGCCCTGTTTGCGCCGGGCGACGCCGTGGAATTCGAAGCGATCGGCCGCGCCGCCTTCGATCGCCTGCGTGCCGCCGCTGAGAACGGCGAACACCGCCTTGCGCCGAGCGACATCGCCGAATGAGCGCGCTCTCGGTCCTGGCGCCGGGCTTGCACTCAACGATCCAGGATCGTGGCCGCTACGGCTATCAGGCGTTCGGCGTCCCGGTTTCGGGCGCGCTTGACGGCGAAAGCCACGAGATCGCCAACCGCCTCTCCGGGAATGCCGCCGATGCGGCGTGCCTGGAGATTTTTTACCAAGGTCCGACGATGGAAGTGGAGGCCACCTCCGTGCGAATCTCCGTGGCGGGAAGCGGCGCGGAGATCGAGCTCCTGGGTCAGCAGAGCCGCCGCCTCGGCGGCTGGCGCAGCGTGACGCTCGCGCGCGGCTCTCGATTTCGTGTGCGCGGCCCCGCTGCTGCCTGTGCCTATCTCGCGGTGGACGGCGGCTTTCCAGTGGCGCCGGTGCTCGGCAGCGCGTCGACGTTCGTGCGCGGCGGATTCGGTGGTTGGCGCGGCCGTGCGCTGCAAGCAGGCGACCGCCTGCCGCTCAACCGCGATAGCGCGGAAGATCGCCAAGAGCTGGCGCTGCCAACGCCACCCGACACCAACGACGAGCGGGCGATACGCGTGGTGCTCGGTCCGCAGCAAGATTATTTCACGGGTGCCGCGATCGAGACGTTGCTCAGCGCGAAATTTCGGGTCTCGCAGCAGGCCGACCGCATGGGGCTTCGTCTCGATGGCGCCACCCTCGCGCACCGCGGCGACTACAATATCGTCTCCGACGGCATCGCCACCGGCGCGATCCAAGTCCCGGGCTCCGGTCAGCCGATCCTGCTGTTGGCCGATCATCAGACCACGGGCGGCTATCCCAAGATCGCCACCGTCATTTCGGCGGACTTGCCGCTGGTCGGCCGCCGTCGTCCCGGGGATCGCATTCGCTTCGCCGCTGTCGACGTGGCGGAAGCCGAGAATCTGCGGCGCGTACAACGCGCTGCGCTCGACGCCTTGATCGCGACTGCGGTGCCGGCACATCCGATGATCGGGCTCGATCTCGATCGACTGCACCAGGCCAATTTGATCAGCGGCGTGGTGTTCGATCACTGAGCCATGAGAGCGCGACCATGAGCCAATTGGCGAAGACGCTGCGCATGAGCCAGATGCCGCTCTACCTCCAGGTTGCGGCTGTACTGCGCCGGCGCATCGAGGATGGGCACTGGTCGGCCGGCGAAAAAATTTCCACGATCGAGGAATTGCAAGTGGAGTTCGGCGTGGCGCGCGTAACCGTGCGGCAGGCGGTTGAACTCCTGGAGAAGGAAGGGTTGGTGCGGCGCGAACAAGGCCGCGGCACCTTCGTTGCCGCAGCGGTCGAAAATCCTCGCTGGCTGACCCTTGACGCGAGCTGGTCGTCGCTGATCGGCACCATCAAGCACAACGTGCCCAAATTCCTCGCGGTCGGCGCCTCGGATGCAAAACCGCGCCTAAGGTC
>Ga0335079_10000300_pt1 | contig 56642 bp, 47 predicted proteins | sample Lox_Sample_33_FD_206719 | JGI IMG/M metagenome (GOLD analysis project Ga0335079, IMG submission 206719) | Soil microbial communities from Loxahatchee National Wildlife Refuge, Florida, United States - Lox_Sample_3.3 | ecosystem: Environmental > Terrestrial > Soil > Wetlands | place: USA...
CACCCGCACCCGGCCCACACTCAGCCGTACCGGCCCATCCAGCGCATGCGCCACATCATCACGCCGCCGCAACCGGTCCGACACCAGCGCCCGGATAATCACAATCGCCAGCCCCACTAGCAACCCCGCTACCAAGCCGATGCTCGCGTAGAGCAACGCGGCCTGCCTGGCCGGGGTGAGGAACCGATGCGTATGCGCGACCGGGGCGGGACCGTCCAGCACTCCGCTTTCTGACACCTCAGTCGACGTAGCTAGCTGAGAGTCGACCGCGGCCAGCCTCAGCCCTTCCAGCACCCCGCCTGCGGACCGGCTCTGCGCCTCCACGCTCTTCAACCTGGCCCGTCGTAGCGGGGACGGGCGCTCGGCCTGAACCGTTGTGAGCTGATTGGCCAGCACCGCCGCCCGCCGCTGCGCCAGGCCGAGCCGCTGGTCGATGGCCTGCAGCACGAGCCGCTGCTGCGCTCGCAGCTGCTCGGCCCGATACGCCAGGAACACGCTGGCCACAACCCGGGCCCGGGCTTCGGCTGCGCTGTCCGATTGCGCGCCGAGCGTGATCAACATAATCCGATCAGTCATAACGGTCGCCGTATAGGCATCAAGGAAGCTGCTGACGCTTTGCCGCAGGCCCAGCTCATGCATGGCACGTTCGGCGACAGTGCGGCTCTGAGCCAGAGCGACATCGGTCAGGATCGCTGCCACAGGCTGATCATCGGGATTGTGGGTGAGCAGGATGGTGGTCGAGACCTCGACGGCCGGCGGGAGCAGCACACTAAGGCACAGCCCGGTAACCACTCCCAGCACGGCCGTGGCGGCCCAGACCCGGATGCCCCGCCGCAGCGCCGTGGAGATGAACCGCAGCCCGGGAAGGCCCGCGTAATACTCCTCACCCGGCGGCTCTGCAGCCGCCAGGCCATCCTGGGACACGGCTCGTTCCAGCACCTGGACAGGCACGCGCATCACCTGCTTCCCGCTGTCGCGCGGGTTGGCCGTCTGGGTTGTCCCCGTGGCATCAGCTGGGGTACGCGGCCGGTGGTGTGGTCGGCGGGGTCGGGGTTGGCCACCAAGATCCCGGCGATCTGGCGGCCGTCACCCGCCGCGCTCGCCACGACCTGGGCCAGCTGCTCCGCGGTCGCCGCGCCCGCCGACACGCCCAGCACCGTCACGGCCGCCCGCATCGTGTCCGTCACCCGCGGGGCGGCGGCGTCCACCACCGCCGGGGTGACCGTCAGCGGCGCCCCGGGCTGCTGCCCCGCATTCACCCCATCGCTCACGCCCACCCGCAGCCGCCCCGACCGCAACGGCTGGCCCGGTGCTGGCCCCGCGCACGCGGCGCACAGCGCGGCGGTGGCGTTCTCATCCTGCTGCGGCCCCATCACCAGCGCCGTGGCTATCCCCAGCGACGCGGCATACGCCGACAGCTGCGGGCCCAGCGCCAGCGCACCCCGGTCCGAGGACAGCGACACCACGGCCAGCGACACGCTCCCCCCGTCCCGCACATCGGTCAGCCCCAGATGATGCAGCGCCTTACGCAGGCTCCACGCCTCCGCCGCTCCCGGCTCATAGTCCGCCAGCAGCTGCGCCCAGCCCACCGCGCTATCGGGCCGCGATACCGGCACCGACGCCAGCACCGGAACCCCGATCGCATCGGCGATCTCATCACGCTCTCGCAGCCGCCGGTCCCCCCGGCCCACGGCGAGCGTCACGATCGCCCCCACCAACACACCCACCAGCGCACCCAGCACCCCGGTCACCACCAGCCGCGACACCATCGGCGAGCCCACCGCCGGTGTCGCCGACTCGGCGACTCGCGCATCAGGGCTGCCTGGCGAGCGTAGATAGGCGATGTAGCTGTGGGCGACCGCGTTGGCGGTAGCCTCGGCCTGCGCGGCCGTCCGGCCCGCGCCGCTGATCGCGATGAGCTGCGAGCTCGGGCTGCTCACCTGCACCCGGTCCCACAGCTGGGCCGCCGCCACCGGCGGATCCAGCACCCGCCCCGCCCCCGCCAGCACCGGGTTACTCTTGGCGATGATCATCTGGGTCGCGATGTTGTGGGTCGGTCCCCCAGGCAGGCCACTAACGACGGGCGGCAGCATGACCAGCGTCCTGCTGCTGAACTGGGGCGGGGTAAGCAGGCCGACCGCCACCCCGGCGAGGATGCCCAAGGGCACGGCGATGCCAAGGATGATCTTTCGCCGCCACAGGATCTGCATGGACTCGCGCGGGCCCAGCGACTCGTCGCTCATCTCATCCTCGCCCGGTTCCCAGCGGCCCGCAGCCTGGGCGGGACGTGACAACCGGCATCGCGCTGACCAGGATCACCAGCCTAGCTCCCCATAGCGCCGGAGGGACTTTATCTCGCTGCCGGGCCGCCCGGCCCGGCCACCTCGACCTTCATTGCCCCACCTCGCACGGTTCGGACGCTTTCAGGATCGACGCTCATAGGAGCGCGCCCGCAGGCGCAGTGATACGAGAAGTGCGGGGCCGATGTATCACGGCCGACGTGCCGCGGATCCCCTGGTACGGGAGAGCGGTCCACGCCTCCCGTGCCTCCCGTCCAATGCTGGGAGAAACCTTGGGGTAGCGGGTGCGGAGTTCATGACTGACCCCCGCCGCTTTTGCCGCAGCCGGATCGGCACCGTGGTACTCGACCTTGGCGACCAGCCGGCCAGCGACTTTTCTGCCGCGCGATGGCCCCGGCCTGGATCCGGTCCGGGACGCCTACCCTGGCGTCGAGGTCGCCGGCGGCCGGTGGGTGGATGCTGACGCGCCCCGCTCCGGAACCCGACGTCGTGGCGATGTATCAGGACCACGCCGTCGCCGATCCTCTGGGAAGTGGGCACAGCCGCCTCGCCGTTTCATCTGGTTAGCACTAATCCTTGGGGGACATGAAGATGCGGGTCCTTGTTGCAGGCGATCGTGGTTACATCGGGGCGATCCTCGTCCCGTTCCTGCGCGCGGCCGGGCATCAGGTCGACGGGCTGGATCTCGGTCTCTACGAGGGCTGTGACCTGGGGCCGGGGCCCGAGGATATCGGCACCCGGCCCCCGCGTGACATGCGCGACGCGACTGCTCCCAGCCTGGCCGGCTATGACGCGGTGGCCTGCCTCGCCGCGCTGTCCAACGACCCCCTCGGCCACCTCAACCCGGTGGCGACCTACTCAGTGAACCTGGACGGCACGCTACAACTGGCCCGGGCAGCCAAGGACGCGGGCGTCGAGCGATTCGCCTTCGCTTCGTCGTGCAGTCTGTACGGCGCGGCCGGTTCTAGCGCGGTGACCGAGGACGCCGAGCTCTTCCCGGTCACGCCGTACGGCGAGACCAAAGTCAGGGCCGAGCAGGACCTCGCTCAGCTGGCCGGCGACGATTTCAGCCCTACCTACCTGCGTAACGCCACTGCGTACGGTGCCTCGCCGCGGCTGCGGCTGGACATCGTGGTGAACAATCTCACCGCTATCGCGATGACGGCCGGCGAGGTGCGTATGGAGAGTGACGGGTCGCCCTGGCGGCCGCTCGTGCATGTGGAGGACATTTGCCGGGCGATGCTCGCCGTGCTTGAAGCCCCGCGGGAACGGGTGCACAACGAAGCGTTCAACGTTGGCCGCCCCGAGGACAACGTGCAGATCCGCGACGTCGCCGAGATGGTTCGCGACGCGGTGCCAGGATCCAAGCTGTCGTTCGCCGAGGGAGCTGGGCCGGACCTGCGCAACTACCGGGTGGACTTCGCCAAGCTCAACGACACATTCCCGGACCTGAAACTGCGCTGGAGCGTACGGGAAGGAGTGAACGAGCTGGTCGCCGCTTACACCAAATACGGCATGACCCACGACGACTTCGTGTCCTCACGGTTCGTGCGCCTGCGCCGTATCCAGGAGCTCCTTTCGGCCGGGGTGGTGGATGAGATGCTGCGCCGCCAGGCCGGCGTCCAGATTCCGGCGCTGGCGTGACCGGCCATCCGGAACTTACCGCCCGTCACTGCGCCAGCGGCCCCGTGAGAGTAGGGAAGCCATGACCCGCCGTGATCCTGTCCGTTGCGACCGCCAGCGGGCCACCGCGGGCACCACCAGAGTCGGGCTCTTCGGCCTGCTCGGCTCGGGAAATTCTGGCAACGACGTCTCGATGGAGACCATGCTCGGCTACCTCCGTGGCGCCCATCCTGAGGCCGTCCTGGACGCCATGTCCGGAGGGTCGGAGCGGCTCCGGGCGCACTATGGACTCGACGCAATCCCGCTGCACTGGTACGGGCGGTTCGAGGACCGGGCGTCCGGGGTGACCGCGCCATTCCTCAAAGTGCTGGGCAAAGGCCTCGACGTGGCCCGGATCGCGTCCTGGGTACGCCGACACGACGTGGTGTTCGTACCGGGCGCGGGAGCGCTCGAGGCGACCCTGCCCACCAGGCCCTGGGGCTTCCCCTACACGTTGTTCGTGCTCAGCGCGTCAGGGAAGCTGTTCCGGACCAAGGTCGCTTTCGTGAGTGTGGGAGCCAACGACATCAGGCAGCGGGCCACCCGGACGCTGTCCAACTGGACCGCGCGGCTGGCCAGCTACCGGTCCTACCGCGACAGCTACTCGCGGGACGCCATGCAGCGGCGGGGCATCGACACATCTCAGGACCACGTCTTTCCCGATCTCGCGTTCGGTATGCCCACGCCGCCCTATGAGCCGGGCGATCCGCAGACCGTCGGCGTGGGCGTGATGGCTTATTACGGGGGGAACGACGACCGGGGGCACGCTGCCGAGATAAACGACGCCTACGTGGAGAAGATAACCCGGTTCACACACTGGCTGGTCGACACCGGGCACCGGGTCTTGCTGTTCGGTGGGGACACCAAGTTCGATGTCAGTGTCGCCGAGCAGATCCGCGCCGCGGTGCATCGGCAGCGGCCCGATCTCGAACCGGGATGGCTCGTCATCGAGCCCGGCTTGTCCTTCGCGGCATTGATGCAATCCCTGGCACCCGTCGGCACCGTGGTGGCTACCCGCTACCACAACGTGATTTGTGCCCTCAAGCTGTGCAAGCCGACCGTAGCGCTGGGCTACTCCGAGAAGTTCGTTCCGCTCATGGCGGACCTGGGCCTGGCCGACTTCACCGAGTCCGCTTCCTCATTCGACGTCGACCTGCTCATCCAGCGGTTCACTGAGCTGGAGAAGCGCCAGGGTGAGCTTCAGCAGACGATGACTGAGCGTAACGCAGTCAAGGCGCAGGGCCTACGTGATCAATTCGCCATGCTGTCCGCCCTGTTCTTCCCGGCGCGCGCGGCGGCCGGCCCGGATCCGAGCTAGCCGAGCTAGCCGAGCTAGCCGAGCTAGCCGAGCTAGCCGAGCTAGCCGAGCTAGTGTGCCCCGCCTGAAATTTGCGACGTAAGTTTGTGGTCTGTTGTCATGTCGGTTGCTGCTGCGCCGCTGGCGCTGTCTGATGAGGACCGGGCTGAGCTTGAGCGGCTGGAGCGGTCGGGTCCCGCGCGGCTGGCGGAGCGTGCACGGATAATCCTGGCCTGTGCGGATTCACCGGCGGGCAATTCCGAAGTGGCGGCTGAGCTGGGGCTTTCCGTTGAGACGGTGCGGAAGTGGCGCTCGCGGTTCACCGAGTCCGGGACGGCCGGGCTCGCGGACGCCCCGCGCCCGGGACGGCGGAAGGCCGGACTGGTCCTGACGGGTGCCGAGCGGGAGCAGCTGGCCCGGTGGGCCCGGCGGGCGAAGACGTCGCAGGTGCTGGCGCTGCGGGCGCGGATCGTGCTGGCCTGCGCTGAGGGCAGGGAAAACAAGGCCGTCGCCGCGGAGCTGCGGACCACCGAGCACAACGTGGCCCGGTGGCGGGGCCGGTTCGTCCGCCGGCGCCTGGACGGGCTGCACGACGAGAAGCGCCCCGGCCGGCCGCCGTCGATCCTGCTGGACAAGGTGGAGGAGGTCGTCGCCGCCACCCTGGAGGAGCTGCCCAGGGACGCGACGCACTGGTCACGGGCGTCGATGGCCAGGCGCAGCGGCGTGCCGGAGTCCACCGTCGGGCGGATCTGGCGCAAGTTCGAGCTGAAACCGCACCTCATCGACGGCTTCAAGCTGCCCACCGGCCCGCTGTTCATCGAGAAGGCCGTCGACGTGACCGGCCTGTACCACAACCCGCCGGACAAGGCGGTCGTGCTGTGCGTGGACGAGAAGTCGGGCATCCAGGCCCTGGACCGCTCGCAGCCGGTGCTGCCGATGATGCCCGGCATGCCCGAGCGCCGCACCCATGACTACGCCAGGAACGGCGTCACCAGCCTGTTCGCCGCCTTCAACATCGCCGACGGCACCGTGATCGGCGAACTGCACCGCCGCCCCATGCTGCCGCTCACCCCCAACGGCACGGCCGCCGCGCTGATCATCCGCGCCCCGGTCATCCTCACCGCGCTGCGGGAGTAGTTCGAGCTGCTGTGGGAACGCGCCACTCCGCTCACGCCGGACCGTCAGGCAGCCGCGGGTGACCGGCTGCCGCCGGTCCAGCAGAAGGTCCTGGAGCTGATGGCCGCCGGGCACAACGACGCCGCCATCGCCCGGGCGGCTGGCCATCAGCCCCACCACGGTCCGCCGCCACATCAAGACGATCATGGAGCGGCTCGGCGCGACCGCCGGTTCGCGGCCGGGGCCGCGGCGCAGCGCAGAGGCTGGGTCGGATGAGGGGCGTTATGCAGAAAGGGTGTGCACGGTCTGACGCTCCGCCTCTTCGGGCGGGGTCAGTACTTGGGCTCGACGGAGAACGGCAGCGTCTGGGTCCAGGCGCGCAGCCCGGCGACGGCGGCCTCGCGCAGCTCGCCTCCGGCGGCGACTTCCTCGACGGAACGCTCCGCGTTGGGGCGGGTCAGTTCGCGGTAGAACTGCAGGTCCTCGAATCCGTAGGTGGCGACGTCGTAGCTGGTGGCGGCGTAGACCACGCGGGGGATGCGGGCCCAGTAGCAGGCGATCAGGCACATCGGGCACGGCTCGCTGCTGCTGTACAGGACGCCGTCTCCGAGGATGTGCCGCCCCAGCGCCGTGGCGGCCGCGCGCACGGCCATCACCTCGGCGTGCGCGGTCGGGTCGCGCAACTCGACGACCTGGCTGGTGCCCTCGCCCGCGACCTTGTCATCGACCACGACCAGCGCGCCGAACGGGGTCTTGCCGTCATCGTCCAGCGCGCGGCGGGAGATCTCGATGGCGCGCTGCAGGTAGCGCCGGTCGGCGTCATCCAGGTGCGCTGGCATGCTGCCTCGCCCCCTCACAGGTAGACCGACGGGTCCGCGTCGCCGAACGGCCGAAGCGGACCCGTGCCGCACCAACTGGAGGAGAGATCACTCGGATGTGGTATCACCAGTCACCTTCCGTTTCTCTTGTGGGAAAACCAACTGCTCATCAGCGTCGGCGAGCAGGGAAGAGAAGGTTGGGTGCCGTGTCGAACAAGCCAATCGCCAGGTTCTTGGACCCTGACCGCAGCGGCTCCATGACGCATCACTGCCGCCAGCAGCGTAATGAAGAATTCAAGCGCCGTTTCCCTGATCTCACGGAGATGCGCGTCCTCGACCTAGGCGGAACCCCAATATCATGGCGGGTCGCTGGATTGCGGGCGAAGAGCCTCGCGATCGTCAACTTGGATCCTAGCGAGGACCCAGAAGAGCCGTGGATGGAGACGGTCCAGGGCGATGCGTGCTCAGGCGGGTTCGGCAAGTACGACCTGGTGTTCAGCAACAGCGTGCTTGAGCATGTCGGGGGTCACGGGCGGCGCCAGCAGTTCGCCGATGTGGTGCAGAGTTCCGCACCGCTGTGGTGGGTGCAAACCCCCTACCGCTACTTCCCGATCGAACCGCATTGGCTTTTCCCGGGCTTTCAATTCCTTCCGTTTAAGGCGCGCGTCCTAGTAACTCAGCACTGGAATGTAGGGCACAACCCCGTGCTCAAGGACGAGCGTGAGGCGGCCGCGCTCGTGGCCTCCACCGAGCTCGTCTCGGCCACTGAAATGCGCGCCTACTTCCCAGGCAGTGACATTTGGTTCGAGCGCATCGCCGGCGTGCCCAAGTCGATTGTCGCCTTCAAGAACGCTTAGCTTGGCTCTGTCGGGAATCTTGGTATTTGGCTGACTGCAGTCACGCCCGGGGCCAGTCTTGCGGGGACATGAGTCCCGCAAGATCCCTGAGGAGTGCGTGATGTCGATTCGTCCCGACTGGAGGGTCAAGGTCCCGGAACTGACCGCGTGGGTGGCGCGGGCCAGCGCTGGTTCGGCTACCTCACCGGCCGGAAGATCCGCCGTGGCGTCCACAAGTCCGTCCAGGCCCTCGAAGCCGACATCCGCGCCTGGATAGCGAGAACCCCCGCGCCTTCACCTGGACGAAGACCGCCGAGGAGATCCTCAGCTCCCTGGCCGAATATATAACCAGGATTTCAGGCGGGGCACACTAAATTTAGCGGGAGCGCAACTCATCTGGCCTTGCTGATCTTGGGTTAGGAGAGCAGCCGGAAACTTCGTCCCCGCCTGCGGCACCGCCCAGCCCAGCACGTCATAGGCCCGGCTCAGCGCGTGATCCTGGCAGCTCTCTCAGGGCCTCCTTGCAGCCCTGTCCTGGTGAGTCGAAATTGGGATCCTGGTCGGGGTTGGAGCGCCCGTGATGCCTTCCCGCTGGGCGCGGCCACAACAGCCAGCCGGGTACGCGGGCGGTGCCCGACTCATGCAGCGCCTGCCCGAACTCCCACCAGCACACCAGCGTGCCGAGCCATGATGCGACCGCGTAAAAACGCATCGTGCCGAGGGTGCCTCCGGTCACCGCTCCGACAACGGAACAGGCGACAACGAGCACCGAGCTGATGGTAATGGCGCGCAGGCTCCGGCGCGCGGCCCCCAGGGCGTGCAGGCCGACACCTGCGCCGGTGGTGGCGCATATGGCCATGATGCCTAGCGTCGCTGGCAGCACCAGTGGATAGGTAGGGCGCCATAGGCTGCCCAGCATCAGGTGCCCGAGCCCGCGCGGTAGTGCCACCAGCAGCACCACTCCCCAGGCCAGCGCCAGCACGGTGAGCCCGGCGCTGACGACCATGCCGAAATGAGGCAGATGCCGTGGTGAGCGGCGCAGGAGCCGGGCAGCCTCCGGGATCGTGATCAGGCCTATCCCGAAGTAGATGATCTTAAAGGGTCCCATGAGCACGTTGGCGGCCTGAATGTAGCCAACGGCGGCGAGACCCAGAATGTAGGAGACGCCGTAGCCGCGCAACGTGTCGGCGGCGTTGCCACCCGTGTTCTCCGCAAGATAGCGGGGGCCAAGATCACGGTGACGCACCAACCACTGCGTCGCGTCCCGCAGGCTGGGCATGACTCGGGCCTGCAGTGGGCCGATGACGCCCGCGGCGGTGGCCGCCCCGCCCCACGCAAGGACGAACCAGAACACATTGACATGGCCAGTTATCTTGAGCAGCAGCAGCGAGGGAATCTGGACCGCTGCCCAGATCGTGTCGTTGATGAGCGCGTAGCGGCCCCGTCCTAGCGCGAAGAACGCATACCGCCAGCTATCTTGCAGCAGCAGTCCCGGCAGCGTCAGCCCGAGTGCGATGAAGGCCAGCCCGGTCGTGCCGCCGACCAGCGACCCGGCCACGAATGCGCAGATTCCCGAGGCCAGGCCCACGAGCAGCGCGGTGCCCGTACTGCCCGCCGTGGCGCGCCGCCAGGTCGGCAGGTTCGTGCCGCTGAACCTGATCAGGAGAGGCTCGATAGACAGGCCCCGTGATGCGTTGAGCGCGAACCCGTACGTCAGATAGGCCAGGCTGAAGGCGCCGAACTGCGTCGCGCCCAGCGTGCGGGCGACGAATATGCTCAGCAGGAAGTTCGTCAGGGTGGACATGCCCTGATCTGCAACGCCCCAGGTGAGGCGGCCGCCCGCCTGGCGTACCCGGCGCCACGACAATGCCGCCGGGATGATCCTCCGAGCCGCTACGGCCACTGGCTAGTACCTTGCGCCGTCTCGCATGTCATCCTCCCCCGCCCAGGATCCGGCGGCACACCGCCACGTAGACCCCATGATAGGAAGACGTGCGCAAATGCGGTACATGCGACGGCGCACCTGTGGACCCACGATAAGAGGATCCGCGGCGACCCGGGCAAGATACATACCGCAGAACCTCGTCGCACGGCAAGCACAGCCGGGCGGAGACCGCCGGAGGTTGGCGTGTGCTTGTATCAGGCTAGCCGGACGAATTCTCTCCTGAACATGAGCCACGACGAGGGCGTCCTGGCTTGGACAGGCAGGGGAACAGCAGCCGAGGACGTCTGCCGTCTAGCCGTTGCTATCACGCTACGCGAGAGAGGTGTTATCGGGGTATGAGTATGCTGCCCGATCCGGGCACAGCCGGTCTGGCCGGCTGGCCGGGGGGCGCTTGTCCGGGAAGGTCTGGCCGGGGCTGGTGGCCACGCAGCTGGCTGTTCATCTGCACAGCCGTGTTCGCGCTCGCCGCACTCGCTGGATGTAGCGCTGGTCACCCGACGGGAAAGTCAGCGGCGCCCGCCAGCGGGGCGGCTAGCCCGGCGCCGGCCACCGCAAGCCCGTTGCCATCCGGTGCCGGCACCACGGGGGTGTGCGCCACGTCAGTCCCGAAGGGCGGCTGCGGGCCGTACCGCTACCCAGGCGTGACCGGCACCACCTCAGACCCCTACGTCGACCAGGACGAATGGGGCGCCGTCGCGGGCGAGAAGCAGACCCTTTCCGTGAACAGCCCCGGCGACTGGAAGGTGGTCAACAGCACCCCGGCCGGGCACGGCGGATCGGTAACCACCTTCCCAAACACCGGTGCGGCGTTCAACGAGGCCCCGCTGTCCAGCTACTCGTCAATCACCAGCTCGTTCACCGAGGCCATGCCGCACAACAGCGCCACCAGCGCGTGGGCCGCCTACGACCTGTGGTTCAACAACTGGGCCGACGAGATCATGATCCAGCACGACTTCACCAGCCAGGCTCCGTGCCCCTACGCCGCCGTGGCGCGGTTCGGCGGCAGCAACGGCGTGCCGGTGCAGACGTGGGGGCTGTGCACGTTCGGCTCGGAGCGCGTATGGAAGCTGGTAGCGCCCGGCACGAAGGTGGGTAACAGCGGAGCTACCATCAACGAGTCCAGCGGGTCAGTGGACATCAAGGCCATGGTCTCCTACCTGGAAAACCCGGCCGCCCCGGACGCCATCCCGGCCAGCTCCACGATCACCAACTTGTCCTACGGCTGGGAAATCGCCTCGACCAGTGGCCGCCCGGAAACGTTCACGGTCAGCCGGTATTCGATCAGTGCCGCACGTAGACCACAGTGAGGCGCGGCCAACAGCCGGTATCAGCCCGGATCCGAGGTGAGTCAGTCCAGCCTGGATGGCTTCTCTATGAACGGCGTGTCGGCGAACTCTGACCGGCCCCATTGATCAAAAATACGCTGCCGCCTATGGCGAAGCGCTTGATCCAGGACCGGGATCTTGAGGCGCATAACCGGCCCGGCCAGCCGGGCCCTGAGGCCATCGCTCAGCGAATAGATCCCGATCGTCGAGGTGAACTTTGGGCTCTTGGCCACCGGGAAAGGCACGACACATCGCACCCGATCGAGAATTCCCTCCCGGTAGAAGGACCACCAGGTATCAGCCTGCACACGTACCGGGAGCGCGCACTTAACCAGCCGCTCACATGCCTCCCGGGTGATTATGTAGGCCCCCCCGCTCCGTGGCTGGTGGACGTCGATGGGCAGTGCCAGCAGCCGGCCGGACGGAAGCGGCATCGAGCCTTCCCGGCTCATTCGGCACGGGTCAGGGCAATCGACGCTAAGAAGCGCCACTTCGGCGCCGGTCAGTTGACGGGCCACAGCATCGGCCAGGCTCGCCAGGTCCGCAGGCACCATGACATCGTCCTCTAGGACCAGGGCTTCATCCAGCCCATCGGCGATGATTCTCCGGTAAGCACTCAGGTGACTCAAGGCGGCTCCGGCCGAGCCTGCCGGGCAGACAATTTGGGTGAGAAAGGCAGGATCGATAGTGGCCAAGTCGTGCAGGTCCAGCTCGCGCCCGTCGACGGCCGTTATGATCTCGTAGTCCAGGCCAGTCTTCTTCAGCTCAGCCGTGATGTGCGCCCGGCGGTCGAGCGAACGAGCCAAGTTGATGACGTAAGCACGCACGATAGTTCTTGCTCCTTGCCTCTAATGGTGACGGGCGGCCTGGGAACCTCCTCAGCGGCGAGAGCAGATAAAGAAGTACTCAACCGCCAGCTTCGGGCCGGCCAGGGGAATGTTGGCCCGCACCGGCATGTTGGCGGCCTTTAGCAGTGCCCGGGTTGGCTGGCCACCGTGCCAGTTGTACGAGGTCGGGAAGTACCGGTCTATAGTGAAATGCCGGGCCAGGCTCCGCCGGAAGTCGTCGAACGACTGAACGTTGCTGAAGGCCTCGAAGATGCGCTTATCCCGGTGCCCGAAGTTCGTATAGGTCAGCACGAACTTGCCGCGCTCACCCAGGAGCTGCGCTATCTCACCGAACTTCTGGTCCTGGCAGGCCCCGACGTACTCGAACAGACCGAGGGCTGCGACTATATCAAAGCGTCTGCCGCCGAAACTGATAGGCTTCTCGAGAATATCGGCTTCGATCAGGTTTGGCGCGGAATCGTGTATGGCGATGTCGATCCCGCTGTAATGGATGTTAGGCCGCAGGAGGCGCATCAGCGTCGCCGGCCCGCAGCCGACGTCGAGCAGGTCGCGCTCTTCCCGGCCAGCGATAGCGTTGATGATCCGCGCCGACTTCCGCAGCCGGTAATGTGCCGGGACGTGTTTCCGGTTTTCTTTGATCCAGAAATCGCGCTTGTAGACATCCGCGGCGCTTTCACGGGCCTGCCCTCCGATGTCGGCTGAGCTGCTCATAGCGGCTCTCCTTGTCCCGCCGGCCGTGAGGTCACGCTAGTCTCCCCTGGCGGCCAGCCACGATGGAGTCGACTTGGATGTCCGGGTGGGCCACCGGAGCGGGCTCGTCCGCTGCGGCAGTACCCGGGGCTGCCCGGCTTGCGAACCATTGTGCCAGGTAGCGGTAGCACTCCCGGCGATCGGCAGCCGACAGCGGCGCGCGCCCGATCGCCCGGACGTAAGCCCAGATGTATTCGCCATATAGCCGCACCGCCGGATGCCGCAGCCGGTCCGCGCGGCGCGGATCCATGTTCGCGCACCGGCTGCGCATGGTGGGACACGCGCGCTCGGCCCGGTCGTTATGCTCGCGCCGGAAGTACAGCCAGTCAGGAACCTGATAGAACCGCCCGTGCAGGGCCAGCTCCGCGATGATGGTGCGATCCGCGTGGTGGTAGCTTTCCTTCATCGCTGTCCTGCGGAGGATCTCGGTCCGGATCACGCCGTAGTCGTCGTCGCCGCCGCTGACGAACAGCAGGCTCCGGAAGCGCTCCGGCGCCCGCGGGGATGCCGTGTCGAGCGGGTACTCGAATGCCTGGGTGACAACGCCCGAGCCGTCGACCTTCGCCGTCCAGGAGTGGGCGAGCACGACATCCGGGTACTTGTCCAGCGCCTCGATGCAGCGCCCGAGCAGGTCACGAGCGTACAGGTCATCGTTGGACGCCCACTTGAACAGCCCGCCGCGCGCCTGCTCGGCGACGAAGTTGTGATTGGGAGCGAGCCCGATGTTCCGTGGCTGGCGGAAATAGCGTACCCGGGGATCCAGTTCCGCATAGTGACGGCAGATGTCAGCGGTGTTGTCAGTCGAGGCGTTGTCCGAAATGATCAGCTCGAAGTCCGTGAAGGTCTGGCCGAGCAAGGCCTCGAGCGACTCGGCGACGTACTTCTCGCCGTTGTATACGGGAAGGCCGATGGTGAGCCGGGGTGTGGTGCTCACTTCCCGCCCGCCTTACACCCGGCTGCGGGCGAGAGCAGGCTGATAACGGCTGGGGCGGGACGCCGGCCGCTCGCGGCAGGGAGCCACATTTCTCCTCCTGATTCCGGACACAACTCAGCAGGACGGCGCGAGCCATCTCAGATCATGGGACCCGCCAAGGGGTACGCGTGATACCGCTACGGCGAACTTTGCTTCCGCCACCTGGGACCAGGTGGCAGGCACTCAAGTCGTCCCGCGGCGGCCACTGACAGGCAGTGGCTTTCACGCTCACCATTGCGCCCGGTGGTTCCGCGGCCTGCGAGATCGCTGGACATCGTTATCTGCGCTACCTGTATCACAGGTAGCGCGCGGGTTCTCTAGTGGCTGGGTGCGGGATACGGCAAGGCGGAGGCTGGATGAGCATCGGCAAGTTCTGGCCGCATCGCACCGCCGGCACGCTCCGTATCCAGGCTCCGCGCGGCGGCGGACCATGCGCCGGTGATGTGGAGGTGACCCAGCCGGGATGAGGATCCTGCTTGTCCACAATCGCTACCGCTCGGGTGCCCCTAGCGGGGAGAACCGTGTCGTCGACCAGGAGGGTGAGGCGCTGGCTGCCCTGGGACACGAGGTCATCCGGTTCGGCCGTAGCAGCGACGAGATCAGGCAATGGTCAGTGGCGAAGAAGGCGTCGCTTCCGGCCCGGACCATCTGGAGCCGGGAAACCCGGCGTGACCTGACTGCGGTGCTGCGCGAGCATCGTCCCGAGGTGGTTCACGTCCACAACACGTTTCCCCTGCTCAGCGCGGCCGTGCTCTATGCCTGCCGGGACGCGCGGGTGCCGGTGGTGGCCAGTATTCACAACTACCGCCTGGCGTGCGCCAACGGCACGTTCTTCCGCCACGGAGCGGTTTGCCACTCCTGTGCTACCCGCAGCCTGCCCGTCCCAGCTGTCCTGCATGGCTGCTACCGGGAGTCGCGGGCGGCCACCGTGCCCGTGGCCCTGGCGATGAGCCTGCACCGGCCCGCATGGAGATCGCTGGTGTCAGCCTACGTATTTATCTCGGAATCACAGCGTGACCTGCTGGGGGGAACCGGCCTCGCACCCGACCGGGTATTCATCAGGGACAACCTCATCCCCCGGCGCAGCCCGGCTGGGAATACGCGGACGGCGACCGTGATCTATGCGGGACGGCTGGACGAGCCCAAGGGGGTCCGTCTGCTGATGGCAGGCTGGGACGGTTACCGCCGGATATCCAGTGAGCCGCGCCTGAGCCTGGTCATCGCGGGCGGGGGGCCGCTCGGGGACGAGGTGGCGGCGTGGGCATCGGCCCGGCCGTCAGTTGAAATGACCGGGCCGGTCAGCAGCGGCCGGTGCGCGGAGCTCATCTCGCAAGCACGTGCGGTCCTGTTGCCTTCGGTCTGGGAGGAGACGTTCGGCCTCGTTGCCGCCGAGGCCATGGCCGCAGGTGTCCCTCCCATCGCGGCGGGCCACGGGTCCTTCACCGGACTCATCACCCCCGGGGTCGACGGCGTACTGTTCACCCCCGGCGACCCAGCCGCGCTGGCCCTGGCCATCGCTGATGTCGAGCGTAACCCCGAGCAGTACCAGGTCTATGGTGAGCAGGCGTACAAGACCTACGAGCAGCGATTCGACCCACAGCGCAGCATCGCGGAGCTGCTCAGGATCTACCGCTTCGCGATCACGCACCCAGCCTGAGGCCAGCCGTACGAAACGGGCGCTGACCGGCCAGGGATGGCCGGTCAGGTCTTGCCAGGTGAACCTACCGCCAGCGGCTCATCCCGCACGACGTCCAGGCTGTCGCTGGCCCGCGTCCGCCATGACGTTACCGCGAGAAGCGAGGCGGCCACGGTCAGATCGAGGAGGTACGTCGAGGCGTCGGTGAAGGCGTCCTCGGTAAACGAAGCCATCAGGCAGTACGTCAGGATGAACAGGGCAAGCGCACGCCGTACGCTCGGCGGCTGGAAGAAGGCGGCTACGAACAGGAACACCAGAATCGCGGCGCAGACCACCACCCCGAAGAGCCCCTCCTGCATGTAGGAGGCGAGCCAGTTACTGTCGATGGGGAGGCCATTGACGCTCGCGTTGGACAAGCCGAAGCCGAAGACCTCCTGGAACCAGTTGCGCGGGGCGTTGAGCACCAGCGCCCAGAAGTTGGTCCGGCCGGTCAGGGTGGCCAGCCCCTGGGCGTTCTCGCCCCGGGCCAGCCAGGTAGTTATCACCCCGGCCACGGTGAGGACCGCGACCGACACGACCACCGCCCCGGTCGCGAAAAACTTCCTGACCCGGGCGTTGATGGTGAACAGGCTCAGGCCCGCGACCAGGATGCCGGCCACCAGGGCGACCAGCCCGGTCCTGGTGTGCGCAAGCAGAAGGGTAACCACGGCGAGTGTCAGGCCGATCAGGGTGACCCGCCCGTTCAGCAGGCCGGCGAGCCACAGCACAACGGTCAGCCCGGCCGCGATGCCTGCGAACTGAGCGATCTGGGTCGGCAGCATGGGCCAGATGACCCCGGTGAGCCGACCATCAAAAGCGAAGGCGTGCCCCGGGGCGACCAGGAGACCGAGGAGCACCGAGCCGAGCGCTACGTAGAGCCAGCGAAGGTGATAGCGGAGAAGCAGCATATCGGGGCGGCCCCACCACGGAGTCAGCAGCCAGAGTGCGACCACGAACTCGATGAGCCGGAACGTCCGGAACAGCGTCCCGAAGTGCGGCGATTGCAGGCTGGTGATCAACGTGTCCACGGCCAGCAGGCCGACAAGACACAGGAACACGTTCGGGCGCACCTTGACCTTGCGGTTCACGGTCAGCGCCACCAGGATGGCCAGCGGCAGGGCGGCCTGGGCCACTCCCTTGCCGAGCTTGGAGGGTATGTGCAGGATCGAGATCGCCGGGACGAAGGTCAGGGTGTTGAGGAACAGCAGGCCCCAGGCGGCATTGACGCGGCGCAGGATCGAGCGTTCCCGGGCCTTGGCCGGGTCCAGCGGTACCGCCCGCGGACGCGGGCGGAGGGCAGCGACGGATGTCCACATCGGCTTACTCAGCTCGGGACGGCTCATCCGGCCCCGGGCCGGCTGGGCCGGGACCGACCGCTGTCACCTTCACCGCGTCACCCCACCTGGCTGGCCTTGCTCTTCGTCCAGCGCACCTTACACAAAAGCGCCGCATACATAGGAGCGCCGCGGCCGTGGTGATGATACGGCGAATGTCTGGCCGGGCCGGCATCGTGACCTCAGGGGAAGAACACCAGGAAAGCGCCGGAATTAACCACCACGGGCGAGCTTGACGTCGAGGTAGCCGTGGGCGTGGGCGTGGGGGTCGGGGACGACGAAGCCGACATTGGGGTTACTTCGATGTCCACCCAGCGGTTCTCCCCGCCGTCGTGCGTGTCCCACGCGTTGGGGTACGTAGGGCTGGTACCGCCCGTGAAGTAACAGCTGTTGCCGCCCGGCGGGTTGAACGCGTTCGCGTTGCTCGGTGAGGACAGCGGCCCGTTGCTCATGCCGTTGGTGGCAGGCCCAGGATTGCCCTGGAATGAGCCGAAGTAACCCCGCGACTCCATGTAGAAGACCTTGCCGCCGCCGTAGTAGACGGTCGCGATGTAGTTCCCGGCCGGCAGCACGATGCCCGCGGCGCCGTAGGCGTTGGCCACCCACCCGCTGGCCACGCCTCCTGACCAGGAGGCGGTCAGGTTGGTGCCGGTGACCAGAGTCTGCGTGCTGGCATCCCAGATCTGGCTGCTGGCCGGGATGTCCGCGGCGAACGGGGGGCTGTAGAACCAGATGTTGTCCACGGTGCAGGGTTCCGACAGGGAGAACTGGGTGCCCAGTGTCTGCGCCTGGGTGTCGATGGTGGGCTGGGTGGGGAACACCGTCGGGTAGTTCGGCCACAACCGGTAGGACCCGCTGTACCCGGCCGGCGCGGTGTCGCTGACCTGGAGGTCGATCCAGAAGTTCGAGGAATTCGAGCCCTGGTCTGGCATGTTCACCGACGGGTCGGTGCCCGCGACACCGAAGGCCCCTTGGGAGGCGGTGACCGAGGCCGGGCACGGCGCCGAGGCACCTTGGTCCGAGTAGCCGAAAAGCGGCCCACTCGTGATGCCGGAGGCATAAGGATCTCCGGCCCCGAACTGGCTGTTAGTGTCCGGGAAGCTGCCACTGAAGCCCGTGGCGACCTCGTAGACTGCGGCACCAACCCCCGTGACGTTACCAATGCTCAACTGAAGCGGGGTCGGCAGGGGAACGTAGTTCCACTGCCCCGCGGTCAGCGGCCCTGAGGTGACCACGCTGCCGGGCACCACGGTGCCCTCGCCACCGCCATAGACCTGCCACAGCGCGAACTTCTGCGGCGAAATCGACTGGCCGGACGGGCACACCCACCACCAGTAACCCTCGAACCAGCAGTTGCTGGTGACGCAGAACAGGGCCCCAGCGAGGAAAGGACCCGAGTAGGAGACCGGACTGGATGGCCCGTCCGTGGAGGGGAACAGCCGGTATGTGCTCATCAGGCGAATCCGTTCACGAACGCGGCCAGCAGCCACGTGCCCGTGCCCGCGTTATAGATGAAGCCGAGCAGGTCCGTCTGCCCGACGCTACTGCTGAGGCTGGGCTGCGGCAGGCCGGCGGAGAATTCGTAACTGCTGCCCCAGGTCAGCGTGGACGACCCGCCGGAACCCTGGGTCACCTGGAAGATGATCTGCTGTCCGTTGGCCGGGTTGGCCGGGTCGCCCATGGTCCGGTTCCCGGCGATGGTCACCCGGAAGTCGTTGCCTAGGGACGCGTCCACCGCGATCGTTGCCGCATCGGTCAGGTCCACCACGGTCGGCGCGACCGCCCCCGGCTCGATGTCCGTGGCCTGAGTGGCAGCCGAGGCCGGGGAGACGGTGGCCGTGCTCAGCACGACTCCCCCCACTCCGGCGGCCGCGGCTGCGACGGCACCCTTGACGATCTTCCTCCGGCTTAGGACCTTCAGCCGGGTCCCTGCGATGGGTGGGGCAACACCATCGGGCGGGAAGTCCTCGGCTCGCTGGCGCGGGCCGGGTTCAGGCCGGTTCATACGATCACCTCAAAGCCCGTCGTGCTCAAAAGATTTTCCAGCCGGCGCAGAAGCCAGCCGCTTTCGCGGCGGCGACATCAGCGGCAACCGAGCCATGGTGGTAGATGCTGACGTCTTGCGGCGAATAACTCCAGTGGCCGTGAGCGTAGGTGAATACGTCTTCCGCCGTGTGCACCTTGGCCGCGGCCCCGGCGATGGCCTCGGTGGTGATGGCGTTACTGCCGAAGACGGTCACGGCCTTGATGATCCTGGACCTTCCGGCTCCGGCGGTCGGGCAGGCAACGTGCACGCTGACCCAGACATGCCGCGGGACGTGCCGCTTTGTGGCTGGGGACAGCAGGTCCCAGACGGCCGCGTACTGGCCGGCCGAGTACAGGCCGTAAAACTGCGTTGCCGCCGCACGGGCCCGGGCCTGCATTTTCGGGCTCGCTGGTGCCACTCCAGGGGCGGTGCTTGTCACTACAGTCGCCGCTGGGCCAGCGGTGGATGGCTCCGATGAGCCGCTGATGCTGCAGCCGGCTAGCCCGGCTACGGCCAAGCCGGCCGCGAGCCCCTTCAACAAACGCATTGCGCTGGCCGTCCTTTCCCCTGGCGAGCCGCACGCCGAACGCAAGCTGGCTCAGCTCGTCGGCGTGACCTGGACATCGACCCAGTTGCACTCGCCATCGCCACCAGACGCGAACGTATTCGGGTACCCCCAGGAGCTGTAGTTGTAGGTGGACTGGCCAGGGCTCGTGGCCTTGGACAATCCAGGCGCGGTGAGCGGCCCGGCCGTGATGCCACTGCCGCCGGGACCGGTGTTCCAATAGCTCGTGGTGGCCTGGTACCACTGCGACCCGCCGCCGTAGAACACCGACACCTTGTAATCGCCGGCCGGGAGCGTGGCCCCTTGGTACGCGCACGACACCCAGCCGGAGCCGGCTGGTCCCGACCAGGCGGGCGAGCTGTTGTCGGTGCCCGCGACCTCGCTCTGCGAGCTGACATTCCAGATTGCGCACCTGGTTGGCAGCGCCCCAGCGCCGGGCGGGGAATAGAACCAGATGTTGTCCAGCGTGCAAGACTGTGACAGCACGAACTCCGTGCCCAACGTGAAGCCCGTGGTGTCCGAGTTCAGGTGGCCCGGGAGCGTCGGGTAGCTCGGCCATAGCCGGAAGGACGTACCCGCCGGCGGGGACGTATCCACCTGGACGTCCATCCAGAAGTTGCTGCTGCCGGAGCCGTAGGCCGGCATGTTGGCCGCCGGATCGGTGCCTGCGACGCTGAACACGGCCTGGTTGTTGGAGAACGGCGACGGGTTTGACCCGGACCCGTCGGAATAGGCCGTCAGCGGGCCGCTCACGATCCCGGCGCTGTAGGGATCACCGCTGCCGAACTGGTTGCTGGTGTCGGGGAAGCTGCCGGTGAACCCGGTGGCGGCCACGTACGCGGCGCCCAGCGCCAGCGGCACCGGCGCCGCCAGCGGCACGTAGTTCCACTGCCCAGCCGTCAGGGCACCGGACGTGACCGTGCTGTTGGCTACGAGCGATCCACTGGCGGAGCCGTACAGGCACCACAGCGCGAACTTCTGCGCCGCCGTGGACTGACCGGACGGGCACACCCACCACCAGTACCCATCCAGCCAGCAGCCACCGGTGGTGACCCCCACCACGACGCCGCTCACGAACGGCCCGCTGTAGGACACCGGGGTGGTCGGCCCGTTCGTCGTGGCGAACAGCCGGTGGGTCGTACCCATGCCCGAGCCCGTCGGGGTCGGGGTTGGGGTCGGGCCGGTAGGCGTCGGGCTCGAGCCGGAGCTCGTCGAGGCAAACCCAGCGACAAACGCGACGAGCAGCCAGTTGCCCTTGGCCGCGTTGTAGATGAAGCCGAGCAGGTCGGTCTGCCCCGCCGTCGTGCTCAGGGCGGGCTGGGGAAGGCCGGTCGAGAACTCATAACCGCTGCCCCAGGAAAGCGTGAACGGCCCGCCTGTGCCCTGGGTCACCTGGAAGGTGGCCTTCTGCCCGTCCGCGGGATTGGCCGGGGTGCCCATCGTCCGGTTCCCGGCGATGGTGACCCGGAAATCGTTGCCCAGGGAGGCATCCACCGTGATCGTTGCCGCGTCAGTCAGGTCGACGACCGCCGGCGCCACGGCTCCCGGTTCGACGGTGGTGTCCTGTGCCGCCTGGGCTGGAGATGCGGCATCGGTCAGCACGGCGGCGCCCGCTGCCCCGAGGACTGCCACTCCCACGGCGCGCCGGAAGATGTTTCTCCGGTTCACTACCTGGCCTGGATCCTGCGCTCGCTGGTGAGTCGAGGATTGCCGGTCCATGGTCCCTCCCTTACAAGCATGAGTGCGCCCGGGCGCTAACGACCGGAGGCTTACCCGAGTACAGAGCCGAGGCCGTTCCCGGCGGGCAGCTGCGCTTGACGGCCGGCCCACCAGCAAACGGCCTGTGCTGGGTAGCTAGTCGTCACGGCGAGCTGCGGATGACCTGGCCGGGCCACGGATTGATGCGCCAGGTGACTCCGGCCGGAGTCACACCGAAGCCGCCGAAACCCCCCAGACACCCAAACCCCCCACTGCGACCCCCCCCCGGCCCGGCCTGACCGCGGTTTTGCAGTGGTAAGACGCTTAGGTGAGAGACCTGGTTTACCGCGCCTTCGGCGCAAATTCCCGCGAGCTGGCCGGCCCGGGCCCGTCTGGAATAGCCGGCCATCCACGGCGAGATGGCCGGTGAGCGAAGGCTGTGCCCGTGTCAGGCCGGATTGGGTGCGCTCTCCTCGTCCGGGCTGCCGAACACGAGCGTCGCGCCGGGCGGTGGCGCTCCGAACAGCTTGACGACCATGCCCTCGTCGAAGCGGCTCTCGTCCACGACGTTGATGAAGTCGCGGATGGCCGTGCCCGTGCAGTGGACGTCCACGAGCGGAGCGCCACGGCCGGCCGCCAGGTCGCTGACGTCGACCGTCCGGAAATCGACGCTGAACCGGGCCAGCCCCGACGTGTTCGGAATCGAGGTGTGCAGCTGGGCACCGGAGAACAGCAGCACCTCGCCGGGCGAGGGGAGGATAACCAGTTCCTGGGCCGCCTGGTGATCCAGTGCCGCCGGCCGCGCCTGGCGCTCGCGGGTCACCTGGGTCGCGGTGGTGCGCCTGCTGGCATTGTTCTCGTAGTAGTCGAAGGCGTCCGAGCTGTTCGGCACGGCCTGACCGAAGCTCTTCGAGTCAAACGCCATGGCGTTGTCGTCCCGGACCGGAAAGATGGGCAGCCACCAGTTGATCTGCTGGGCGGGCGCGCTGTACCAGACGTCGCGGTGCCACGGGAAGGCGAACGCGACGCCCGTCGTGAGGTGTCCCACCGGGAAAGAGGTGCGCGGCTTGGGCAGGTCATAGTGCGTCTCGTCCGCGGGGAAGCCGGCTTCTTCGATGACTGCGCGGACCAGCTTCTTCGAGCGCTCGGAGTGGATGAAGCGCGGCTTCCACTGGCCCAGCATGCCGGCCATCTCCGCGGGCTCGACGTGCTCGTGCACGTGCTGCGGGTCGTGAGGCTTGAAGAGCTCAGCCAGTTCCTCGCGCGTATAGTCCACAAAGTCGCCGAGTGCCCGCAGCCGCGTCAGGACAACCAGGTGCCCGGCGTAGAGCTGCTGCCGGAGTCCGGCGTTGGACATCTCTGGGTCTACCACGATGTTCATCTGGGTTCCCTTCCGGGAGAAGGCCGGGCGTGAACTCCCGGGAGCACACTTGCCGCTTACGACAGTTGAGCGCGTCCGCGCTGCCCGTGATACCGCTGGCGCCCGGAAACAAGCCACCCTGAACGCCCCGGTTCGCGGCCGGGCGCGGCGTCCGGCACCTGTAATGAGGTGATTTTTCGCCCGATGACCGGCCTGCCGTCTATGCTTGTCCGCCAGTACGGGGGGAGTGGTGATCTATGAGCGAGCCGGCCTGCCGGGCCTGCCGTAGCCGGTCCGGCCAGGTGGTGCTGGACCTGGGCGCGCAGCCGGCCTGCGACTACTTCCCCCGGGCCGGGGATCCGGGCCCGGACCCGGTCTACCCGTTGCAGATGTGGCTGTGCTCAGCCTGCGGCCTGGCCCAGCTCGTGGCCGATCCCACGGTGCCAGAAGAGCCGAGAGGTGCTGAGCCGGCCGCTCTCGTCGCCCAAGCGGCCGAGGCCGTGAACCGGGTGGCCGCCGCGGGACTGCTGCCCGCGGGGGCGCGCGTCGCCGAGTACGGGAGCCCGCATGGCGGCTCCTGGCTGGGGCTGCTGGCCGGGCGGGGGCTTCGCTGCGCTGGCCCCAGCGACCAGGCCGAGGTGATCCTCGACTGCTTCGGGCTCATGCACGCGGCTGATCAGGCCACCGCCATCGCCGAGCGGACGGCACGGGTGGCCCCGGGCGGCGTCCTGCTGCTGCAGTATCACTCGCTCGGAAGCATCCTGCGTTACGGGCAGTGGAACGCGCTGCGGCACGGGCATTACGCGTACTACTCGGCGGCAGCGCTGACCGCCATGCTGGCCGCAAACGCCTTCAGCCCGCGCCGGGGCTGGCAGTTCGAGCTCTACGGCGGCACGGTCCTGCTGGCGGCCGGGCGGGATGCGGGGGCCGGCGTAGCGGCTGATGGCTCGATGGCGGCGCTGCTGGCCGAAGAGGATGAGCTCGGTGCGCGTGATCCCGCCGCGCTGGCCGGCCTGCAACGGGAGACCGTGGCTCGCGCCAGGGCACTTCATGGTTGGCTGGTGGCCCAGCAGTCGGCTGGCCGCACCGTGATGGGCTACGGTGCCGCCTCGCGCGCGGTCGCTCTGCTGAGCACGGCAGGCGTGACTCGCGCCCTGCTGCCCGCGGTGGCCGACGCTTCCCCAGCCAAGCTGAGCCGGCGGATACCCGGTACCGATATCCCGATCGTGAGCCCCGCGGAGCTGGCCCAGCGCCGCCCGGATTCTGTCCTGCTGTTCGTGTCCGACCTGCTGAGCGAGGTACGCGCTAGCTATCCAGAAGTGGAAGGCTCCGGCGGCGAGTGGGTGGAGGCGGACACACTGGGCCGCGCCAGCCAGTCGGCCAGCTGAACGTTATACACGCTGACCTGAAAGGCGTTGGCCAGGTCGCGGGCCGCCGCAGGTTCCGCGAGCAAGGTTAAGAGCTGGGCGGCTGAGCAGTAAATTATTTTTAGGGGTGGGGAAAGTTACTACTTACAGGCTGTTTACGGCTACCGACGGGCCAGCCAACCCTGTGTCTTACGATGGGCCGTTCCTGGCTGGCGTTGTGTTCAGAGTGACCTCGGGGGGCATGTGGTTTGAAGGCTATTGGTGGTGGGTGTGCCCGAATGGCGGCCAGTCAGTCAGCCCGCAGAAGTTCGCCCTGTGGCAGGTGACCGGGGCCGGGTCTGGCACGCTGGTGCCCACTTCGGCGACCACCTCCGGCGACCTGCGCAGCGGGTGGAACTGGGTACCGCTGGCTGCACCCATCCCGCTGGCCATCGCCACCACCTATAACGCTTGCACCGGGTTCACCGGCCCGTTCCCGGACACTAATAGCCAGTTCGGGGCAGGAGATCCTTACGCCTCCGGTATCACAAGCGGGCCGCTGTTCGCGTTCTCAGACGGGAGCGGCGAGGCGCCGGAACCGTGGGGTAGCCCGAACGGCGTGTTCGACGTCGCTAGCACCGACCCGAGCGTGAACATGCCTGCCAGAGGATCCAATTCGGGTAACTTCTGGATGGACTTGCAGGTGACCGACCAAGACCCCGCCGGATATAGCGGGTCGCGACGGCTGTGGCCGACCAAGTGGGACGCAGACGTCTATACCAGCCCGGACACCGCGGTCAATTACGATGTTGGCAATGTTTTCGCGCTGTCCGAGCAGTGCGCTGTCAACCGGATCTGGTATTACTCACCGTCAGGCACCACGCAGCTAGCCACTCAGGCGTCTGTCTGGCGGGTATCCGACCAAGCCCAACTGGTCTCCATCGCCTCGCCCCGCTGGTCCGGGGCACCCGGGTCGGGGTGGGTGTCCTGCGCTGCGCCGCCCGGAACGACGCTGCCGGCTGGCAGCTACATCGTCTCGGTCTACAACGGGGCGGCCAGTCCGGACAGTTGGAGCGCCAAGCGGCTGGGCTACTGGGGTAACTATGGCGGCAGGTGGCTTCCTGCGCCAGGCGGCATCACAAACGGCCCGTTGTCGGCTCCCAGCACGCCCAGCGCCCCGACCATGTACGAATACAACGGGTCCAATCCTGGCGCTAACCCCCCCTACAGCGACGGGGTGACCGAGCCAGGTCAGTCGGTCTTCAGCCAGGGGCCTCCCGACCGGTGCCCCTACCTGTACGTCACCGGACTGTACCAGAACTACTGGGTGGACGTGGAAGTCACTCCGCCTGTGACGGCATCGTCCCCCACGCCAACATCCCCTGCGCCAACGTCCGCGGCACCGTCGTCCACGGCTCCAGCGGCTAAGAACCCAGGTGCCTTCCTAACGTTCTTTCCCTGAGCGCGCGTCGTGGCCCAGGTCTGCGGTACCCGGCCTCAGTGCGCAACTTCGGCCGACGAGTGGGCGGAGGCGGACGCGCCGGGCGGCGCCGACCAGCCCCTCAGCCAGACGTTATACACGCTCACCTGAAACGTGCCGGCCTGGTCAGGCTGAAACGTGCCGGCCTGGTCAGGCGGCAGGGTGGTGAACCAGATGAGCACGTACCGGCCGCGGGCCGGCCTGGCCAGCCGCAACGGCACCACGCCGCCCGCGTCGGCTGCGCCGGCGACGGAAGGCAAGGCGGCCAGCGTGGGCAGATCGCCAATACGCACCTGGAAGCTGGCGCCGTCAGCGGGACCGAGCCTGACCCGCAGAGCGCTGACCGTCACCGCGCGGCCCATGTCGAGGAGCAGCCCCGAGCCTGCGTACAGGTTCCCGAAGCGGGCCGTGGCGTACCAGTCGGTCTGCCACGCCGTAGCGAGACTGCCGTCGATCGCGAGGTCGGCCTCGGCACTGTTGTCGCCCAGCCCGGCACCCATGACGCCGAACGAGGTGGCGCTGACCGGCCTGAGCCGATGCCCCGGGACGGTGCTCGGCGTACTCCGGGCCGGCGTCGGTGCCGCCGACGCGCCACGGCCGCCCGGGTGGCGGGCCGGGGACGGCTGCGGCCGCGCCGTGGAGGCGGCGCTGGTGATGCCGGGCAGCCCCGCGTGGAGGTCAAAGACCGCGAGCCCGGCCCACACCAGGACCAGGGCCATGATCCAGTTCAGCCGGAGCCGCCTGCGCGGCCGGACCCGCGGAAGCGGCTGAGTCACATCCCCCGCGCCCGTCCGGGGGCCCGGCTGGGCAGTCACCGAGGCTCCTTTCTCCGCCTCCGCCGTCAGGGCAGCAGCAGGGCCTTAGCGCAGCTGAACGCCTCAGCGTACGGCGCCCGGCACTCCATGCCGCGCAGCCGGGCCAGGCCCAGGAAGACCTCGTCGTCCCACCAGTCCCGGCCCTGCTGGGACGGGAATGACTTGCCCAGCAGTTGCACCTTGAGCTGGGCCAGTCCCGGGGTCAGCGGCACGTACACCGACGGCCGGCCGATGTCCCCGTCCCACTTCGGGATCTCGTAGGCCAGGTAGAGCTGGTCGCGGAAGACCGTGGGCACGATCTCGGCGATGGTCCGGTGATCCTGGTGCGCATCAGCCACCGACGGCGCGATGATCAGGTCCGGCCGGCCGGACCGGGCCACCTGCTCCAGGATGTCCTTCACCTCGGCCCACCGGGCCGGCAGCCGCCCCTCGGGCAGGGTATGCAGCTCGACCGCGACGTCGGCGCCGGGCAGGAAGGCCCGGGCCGCTTCCCGCGCCTCCTGCTGCCGCTCCGGTGTGCCGGTGAGCACCAGGTAACGCGCCCTCAGCCCGGGATAACGTTCGGCCATGCGCAGCAGTGTGCCGCCGGCCCCGATCTCGATGTCGTCCGGGTGCGCCCCGATGGCCAGCACGGACGGCGCCCCGTCCGCGGCCTGCAAGCGCAGGGGTAGCACGTAGCGTCACCCCCGCCGCGAGGCGGCCAGCGGCGCGGCGGCCGGGCCATCCACCTGCTGTGCCCCGTCCGCGGACGGCTGGTCCTGGCCCGACCGCTCCGGATCCCAGATCATCCAGGGACAGGTGCCGCGGTGGTACATCTCTTCCAGCTGCGCCCGTTCCTTCACGGTGTCGGCCGGTGACCAGTACCCCTTGTAGGGATAGGCGATCACCCGTCGCTGCGGGACCAGCCGCCGCATGATCGCATCCTCGACGAGGTCCTCACCCTCGTGCAGGTGGTCGAAGATCTCCTGGCGCAGCACGAAGTAGCCGCCGTTCTCCCACTGGCGCAGGTCCCGCATCGGCGTCACCTGGGTGATCAGCCCGTCGTCCCGGACGTCCACCACATGGTGCGAAGACTGGGGCGGCACTGCGAGCAGGCTGGCCACCGCGTTGCTGGCCTCGAACCGCCGGATCATGTCGGGCAGCTCGGCCGTGGTGAGCACGTCCGCGTAGTTGGCCAGGAACATCTCCTCATCCGCGACGAACCGCTGGACCCGGCGCAGCCGCTCCCCGATCGGGGAGTTCAGGCCGGTGTCGACGAACGTGATCCGCCAGTCGGAGATGTCCGTCCGGAGCAGCTTCACCTCGCGGGCGCCGTTCTCCAGGACGAAGTCGTTGGACGCTGTCTCGTCGTAGCGCAGGAAGAAGTCCTTGACCGCGGCGGCCCCGTAGCCCAGGCAGAGCACGAAATCGGTGTGGCCGAAGTGCGCGTAGTAGCGCATCACGTGCCACAGCAGCGGGCGGTCCCCCACCATGGCCAGCGGCTTCGGCGCGGTGGTGACCCCGTCACGCATCCGCATCCCCAGGCCACCACAGAACAACACGACCTTCACGGCCAAACCCCCACTTAGTCGATGTCCAGCACCGGGATCGGGAACACCAGCCGGCCGCCCCAGGACCGGATGTAGTCCAGCTGCCCGCTGATCTCCGCGCGGAGATTCCACGGCAGCACGAGCACGTAGTCGGGCCGGGTCTGCGCCAGCCGGTCCGGCGGGTAGATCGGGATGTGCGTGCCGGGCAGGAACTTGCCCTGCTTGTGCGGGCTGCGGTCCACCGTGTACGCGAGCAGGTCGGTCCTGATCCCGCAGTGGTTGAGCAGGGTGTTGCCCTTGCCCGGGGCGCCGTAGCCGGCCACCGACCGGCCGTCGGCCGCGGCCGTGAGGAGGAACCTCAGCAGATCGCTCTTGATCCGCAGCACGTCGGCCGCGAAGCCCTCGTGCCCGGCCACGCTGTGCAGCCCGGCGGCTTCCTCCGCGGCGAGCACCGCCTTGACCCGGGCGGCCGGCTCACCCGCGCTCTCTTCGGGACGGGCATGAACCCGCAGCGAGCCGCCGTGCGTGCTGAGTTCCTCGACGTCCACCACCCGCAGGCCCGCCGTGGCCAGCACCCGGGACGAGGTCAGCAGGGACAGGTACGAGAAGTGCTCGTGGTAGATCGTGTCGTACTGCCGTCCGGCAATGAGCCGGAGCAGGTGCGGGAATTCCAGCGTGACCAGGCCGGTGTCTTTGACCAGGGCCCGCAGGCCGGCCGCGAATCCGCGGATGTCCGGGACGTGCGCGAAGACGTTGTTCGCGGCGACCAGGTCCGCCTGCCCGTGCTCGGCGGCGATGCGCTGGCCCGTCTCCGCGCCGAGGAACTCCACCACGGTCCTGATTCCGCGGGCCCGCGCGGCCTGGGCCACGTTCCCGGCCGGCTCCACGCCGAGCACCGGGATGCCGCGGGCCAGGAAGTGCTGCAGCAGGTAGCCGTCGTTGCTGGCCACCTCGGTGACCAGGCTGCCAGCGGTCAGGCCCAGCTGGCTGATCATCCCCTCGGCGTACCGCTGCGCGTGGGCCACCCAGGAATCGGAATAGGACGAGAAGTACGCGTAGTCCGAGAAGATGTCCTCACCAGGCACATAGGCCGGCAGCTGGACCAGCAAGCAGGACTCGCACAGCCGGACGTGCAGCGGGTAGAACGTCTCGGCGTCGTCGAGACGCTCGGCCGCGATGTAGCTCTCGCACAGCGGCGACATGCCCAGATCCACAAACGTCCGGGATAGTTCCGCACCACACAGACGACACGCAGGTAGGACCGACATAAACCCCCCCAAACAGCGGTCAGCCTAGCAGCCCGCGATGTCCGGGCACACTGCCCAATCAGACACAAGACGCGCGGGCCGGGTGGAGGGTTTACTGGCGCGCGCCAGGCGCGGCCGACAGCCCGGCGGCACTGTGGGTGACCGGAAAGTATCCCGCCGGAGGCGTGAACCAGGCGACCAGGCCGGGCGTCTCCTTAGTGTTCGCGCCGGTATGCGTCTGCTCGCCGCTGTGCGCCGAATTATGCCGTTATGCCGGATTTGTGGGCGTTACAATCCCTCCGGGGACCTTTGATAAGGTCCCTCCGGGGAGCTTTGATAGGGGGGCCGTCAGGGTGGTGGCGGAACGGAATGTTAGCGCGCCCGACATCGTGCAGCTGGTGCGACGCGCCGCGGAGGGAGACGGCTGGGCGTGGGAATGCCTGGTCGACCAGTACGGCAGGCTCATCTGGGCCATGACCCGGGACTTCCATCTGGTGGAGAGCGATGCCGCCGACGTGGTGCAGGCCACCTGGCTGCGTCTGTTCGAGCACATCGACCGCATCGAGTACCCGGACCGGGTGGGCTCGTGGCTGGCCACGACCGCCCGCCACGAATGCCTGCGCACCGTGGGCGCCCGTAAGCGGATCGTGCTGGTCCACGACGATGACGTCACGCTGGGCGGGGCCGTCGCGGCCGGGCCCGAGGTGGATGAGCGGCTGCTGGCCGATGAGCGCGCCGAGGCCGTCCGCGAGGCCGTGTCCCGGCTGCCCGAGCAGTGGCAGCGCCTGCTCGGCCTGCTCATGGCCGATCCGCCGGCTTCCTACGCCGAGATATCGGACCAGCTTGGGCTGCCGGTCGGCAGCATCGGCCCGACCCGTGGCCGATGCCTGGCCCGGCTGCGCGTACTCCTCGAGGCCTCCTGAGTCCCAGGGGCCACAGCGTGCGCCAGGGCATCCTGATCGCCGGTATCGGCTTGGTTACGGTCCTGCTGATCGCGTTCATCCTGGTGAGCGGGCCGTCTGCACCCGCTCCGTCCGCGCCAGCAGGCGCCATGGGTATCACCAAGACGGTCACCATCACCCGGAGACCGGCCACCGTCACCTATCTCGTCAGCGGAACCCCCGGTGCCCCGGTGAGCTATGGCCCCGCGGGCAGCGATTTCAGCGGCCAGACACCATTGCGGGTAACTAAGCGCTTCGGCACTAGTTCCTACTACGGCATCACCGCGCAGCTCCAGGCCGGGGGGGCGGTGCGGTGCGAGATACTGCTCGGCAATCAGGTGATCTCTAAGTCGGCCGCTACCGGCGGCTATAACGTCGTCTTCTGCCAGGCCAGGAAGAATCCGCGGACCGGCCGGTGGCACGGGGCGACCGGTGGCCAGGGGTAGCGATGGCCGGCGGCCCGCGACCTCATGACCGCGCCGCAAACCTCCCGGTTCGGGTAAGTTGGCGTACCCGTGGGCAGAAACTTCGTCAGGCTAGGAAGATGTGGCTATGGGATACCCGGGGACTCTGTCGCCGACAGCGCAACGGGCCGAGTTGCTTGACTTCACCGGGGCCCTGGTCGCCGTCCTCCTCCTCGTGCTCGTGCTCACCGGCCAGCCAGGGCCCCTGCGCCTGCTCCTGACCCTCGGCTTCACGTTCTTCGTTCCCGGCCGCGCCATCGTGACGAACTGGCCCCGGATGGCGCGCTGGTCCGCGGTGGGGATGTCCATGGTGCTCAGCCTGGCTGTGCTCACCCTCCTGGCGACCACGTTCCTGTGGGCCCACCTCTGGCAGCCTGTGGCGTTGTTCCAGGCCGAGGCCGTGCTGAGCCTGGCTGGCCTGGCGGTCGGCGTCGTCCGGCGGCGGAAGGCCATGTGAACCTCAGGGACGACGTGATTTCAACCGGCAGTCCGGGTAAGCCGGGGACAGCACTGGCCGCCCCGGCTTCCCGGCGCGCGGCAGTGCATGTCGCCGATGTGACGCTGCCACTCAGCCTGGTGTTGTGGGCATTCGGGGTGACTCGCACCAACGCGTCGCAGCTTGGGTCGTTCGGGCTGACCGCGGACCTGTCCGTCTTCTTCTACGCCGGCGTGGCCCTGCTCATCGTGTCGGCGGTGCTCGAGCTGGCCAGGGAGAGCCCATCGCGGTGGCGCATGGCATTGCACGCGGTCGGCCTGGTGGTCATGCTCTACGGGACCGCGCCCCTGGTATACCAGGCCGGGCGGTACTCCTGGCTCTACAAGACTATTGGCGTTGTCCAGTACGTTAATGTGCATGGCCAGCTGAATCACGGCATCGACATCTACCAGAACTGGCCAGGATTCTTCGCGCTGGCCGGGTGGTTCAGCAAAGTAGCTGGCACAGGCAGCCCGGTGACATATGCGAAGTGGGGGCAGCTAGTATTCGAGCTCGCTGCGCTGCCCCTCCTGTACCTGGCCTACGATGCGCTTTCGCTGACCGTCCGGCAGCGCTGGCTGGCGCTTCTGCTGTACTCAGGCAGCAACTGGATTGGCCAGGACTACTACTCGCCGCAGGCCCTGGGGACGGTACTCTCCCTGGGCATCATGGCGATCGCGCTGCGCTGGCTCTTTATGGGCAACTATAACCAGCTCACCCGGAAGCGGCGTAACCGGGCGACCCACCAGAAAGAGCCAGAGAAACCAGCTGATATTTCCCGCCAGGAAGTCCTGGAAGCGTTCTATGGTGTGAAGTCCCAGCAGGGCCCGCCCGGGGTCGACGGGATCACTATCGCCGACTTCGAGCAGGACCTGGCCGCTAACCTGCAAAAGATCTGGGGCCAGCTGTGTTCCGGGGCCTACTTCCCGCCTCCGGTCCGTGCCCTGGAGGTGATCCGCAACGGCCGGGTCCGCAGCCTCAGTGTGCCAACCGTCAGCGACCGGGTCGCCCAGACAGTCATCGCCCGGCGGCTTACCGCCCGCCTGGCGCAGGTTACCGGGGCCAGGGAAACCGACCGGGCTGCCCAGGCGGCACGTTCCGGCGCAGCCAGCTGGACGGTCGAGCTCAATCTGCGGACGGTGTTCGCCAATGCCCGGCACGATCTGCTGCTCAGGGCGCTCGAGGCAACCACTGACCAGGGGTGGATCGTCCAGTGCGTGCGGCGGTACCTGCGGGTGCCGGAGCAGCAGCCTGACGGCTCACTGAAGGCCAGGAGCCGCGGCGTCGCGGCTGATTCGCCGCTCGGGCCGGTACTGGCTGATCTGTTCCTCTGCCACGTGCTCGATATCTGGATGGACCGCAACTTCCCCGGGATCAGGTTCGACCGCCGGCAGACCATAGTGGCAGTTCAGTGCATTAGTGAGCAGGAGGCCGGGGCAGTGTCGGCCTCGGTCGTCCGCCGGTTCAGTGAGGTCGGCCTGAAGATCCGGCCGGAACGGGTCCGGATCGTGCACCGTCAGCCGGGCCGCCCGGACCAGTACGTCGCGCCCGGGCCCGATCTCGCGCTGACCACGGTCCTGAATCTGCCGCAGTCGGCACTGGCGGCTGATCCTCCGCCCGAGGAGCACCGGCCGGCACCGGTCCCGGCGCGGAGCGGGCAGCAGGCCGCCTTCTGCGCCGCTATTTTGCTCCTGTTCTTCGTCATGTCCTTTACCCATGAGCTGTCCCCCTACATCATTGTCGTACAGCTCGGCTTGCTGGCTGGTGGCCGCATGCTGCGGCCACGGTGGCTCCCGGTCGCCATGCTGGCCGTCGCGATTGGCTACCTGCTGCCGCGTCTTTCGTTCGTGTCCAGCCACTATGGCCTGCTCGATTCGATAGGCAGCTTCTTCAGCAACGTCGCGCCGCCGTCGGCATCTGTGTCCAGCGCTTACCTGCCGGTGCCGCGTGACCAGATTCTGATCCAGCGCTGCGCAGAGGGCCTTTCGGTGCTCATCTGGCTGCTGGCCCTGGCTGGCGCCTGGCGGCGGCGGCGGTCCGGGCGGACCATGCTGGCCCTGGTCGTCCTCACCTTCTCGCCGGCCCTGGTACTCGTGGCCCAGGCGTACGGCAATGAAGGCGTGCTGAGGGTGTACCTCTTCTCCCTGCCCTGGGCCGCCGCCCTGGCCGCCTCAGCCATCGAGCCGGTGACTGACCTGGGCGGGCGGGCACTTTCGCGGCTCGGTGCGGCTGGCCGCAGCCGCCTGGGCCGGAGCCGGTCCGTGCTGAGCTGGCTGCGCGTCCCGGTCGTGCTGGGCGTTGTCCTGGGCCTGTTCTTTGTTGCTTTCTTCGGTGATGATGCTTTCGATGTCATGCCCCAGACAGAGGTCAACACGCTGCTGGCTTTCCAGCAGCATGCCCGCCTTGGGCCTGTTTACACTGCCACTGGTAATGTCGCCCTGCTGGACACCGCTAAGTACAATCGCTTCCAGCTGATCACCATTTTCGGCTCCCTCGACGGAACGCCGGTAGTAAATCAGGCGACACCTGACATCGCAAATGTCCTGGCCCGGAACTCCACCATGTATACCGACGGCCGCCAGCCTGCCTACGTCGTAGTCGCGCCGAGCATGACTGCGTACAGCAAGACATATAACGAGGTCCCGGCCCAGTACTTCACCATTCTGCTCGCTTCGCTGGCGCACTCATCGAAGTGGAAACTCATGGTCAACAACGGGCACGGGACGATCATCTATGAGCTGCCGCCAGGTGCAGCCTGATCCACCACCGCCGGCCCAGCGCCAGCGCAGCTCCAGAGCGCGAGGCTAGCGAGTGTCCGGGCCTGGCGTTACCGTCCTGCCATGCCCACGGAGCATCCGGCCGGCCAGGACGGCATTACCCGTCCCCGGGTGATCGTCTCAGTTACCGCGACCGCGGATGGGCGTGTCACGCTCAGCCGGCTGGAGCGGCTGCTTGATGACGGCCCGAACCTGCGCTGGAAGGCCACCTGGCCGCCGGATGCCGGCGAGTTGCTGACGCGCCGCGCGGCCGCCATCGAGCAGCGTCATCATCCCACCGTGGTCCTGGAGGGCAGCGGCACGTTCGTAGCCGACGACGCCGGCCCGCTGCATCTTCCGGGCCCGAGCGTGCCAGCTGACGTGCTGGGGACGGATTTCCTGCCGTACCGCAGCCCAAGGTGGTTCGCCGTCGTGGACGCTCGCGGCCGGGTGGCCTGGACGCACAAGGGCGATGAGGAGACAAGCCTGCTGGTCATAGCCAGCCGCAGCACGCCCCTGCCGTACCTCGCTCACCTGCGCCGGGAGCGGATTCCCTACCTCCTGGCCGGGACCCGCCGGGTGGATCTGGCGGTCGCGCTGGCCAAAATCCGGGCCCAACTCGGCGCAGCGTGCCTCGTATCGGAGGCCGGGGCGGGCTCAACGGCGCCCTCCTGCGGGCCGGCCTGGTCGATGAACTCCATATCATCACGGTCCCCGCACTGACCGGCGGTCTCGGCACACCATCGATCATGGATGGCCCACCGCTTGAACCCGGTTCGCTCCCCGATCAGCTGCAGGCAATAGATATCCAGGTCGGCGCGCACGGCACCATCTGGGCCCACTACGAGGTCGTAGCCGGGGGTTCCGGGCCGTGAAGTTCTATCCGCCGGCCTGGCCGGCTACTCCTCAGCGACCGGCGCAGCGGACTCCAGCGGCGGCCGGGCCGCGGGGACGGCATCCCGGCTCCCGCGGCGGACGGCCAGCCGGACCCGGCCAGCCAGGTACCCCCCCGCGGCCGCGGACAGGCCGCCGACAGCCGCGGCCATCCGCCGTCCCGCCGCCGCGTCGCCGGTGACCAAGCCCCGGAGCTCGCGGATCAGCGCAGCCGGAATCACGACCACGGTTTGCCGCCGTTCGCGCTCCAGCCCGGCCGCCGACCCAGCCAGCCGGACAACATCGGCTTTAGACATGCCCTCGTGCCAGCAGCGGCGCAGGAAGTAACCGAGCTGGATCCGCTCTTCTGTCACATGATGGTCGACGGCTGCTTCCGGAACATAGAAGACCGCCGATCCGGGTCGGCTGGCGGTCAGCCGGATCGACAGCTCAGTCTCCTCACAGCCCCGCGGATTCGAGCCGACCCGCCCCACCGTGTCATCGAAGCCCCCGACCTGGCGGGCCAGGGCCGTCCGCAGGCTCATGTTGGCGCCGATGGGGTTGCGCACCACGCTCACCGTGTCGGGCAGCCCCCGGTAACTGCAGCCGACGACCCAGTCAAACTCGGGCGGCAGCCAGCGTGGCCGCAGGCCGTCCGTTGGCCACCGGGGCTGTACGTGACCGCCGGTAGCCACGACCTCACCGGACGAATACGGCCGGACCAGCGATTCCAGCCATCCCGGCCGCGCCTCCGCGTCGTCATCGAGGAAGACAGTGACCGGTTGCGAGGCGGCGGCGAGCCCGGTGTTGCGTGCCCCGGACAGCCCCGGAGTCCCACTGCTTTCCAGGACTGTTACCCCGGCATCCGCGAGTTCCCTGGACGCCCGTTCAGCCAGGCCGGGGTTGTGATCGACCACCAGCAGGACCTGTTCCGGTCCCGGTCGCTGCCGCAGCACAGACTCGAGCGCCGCCCGGGTCTGCGCCCACCGGCGCTCGGTGTAGGCGCAGACCACCACGGTTACCCCGGACGGGGGACTCGGCAGATCATCAGCCGCACGGGTCGTTCCAGGGGCGACGTCCCTGGCCCCGAGCAGCCACGTCTCACCGCCGAGGACGGGCGGGCCGGCCTCTCCCAGGTCCCGGATCTCCTGACTCATCGTCCCTCCACCCGGGGCCGCCCGCGGCCGCTCCGCCAGCGGGAGAACGGCACTGCCTGGCGCGTAGCGTATCTGTACAAAGCTGCATGATAACGCGCATCAGGCCGCTTACCATGGCTTGTGCCGAAATCAGGTGAAACGGGAACACTGACCGTCACCACCGGTCCACCGAGCGTCTGAGCGCGGGGCCGGGTGACGCCCGGGACCGCGTCCTGGGCGTCCTGAGCCGGCCCGGGCCGTGCGGGCGCGCCGTGCAGGCAACCTGGCCCGGTACACACCGCCGCCGGCTAGGATCCCTCACCGCGACACTTCGGGCCTGGGCACCCAGACTGTTCGCGTCCTCATAAAACGGTGGTTGCCTGTGCGTATCGACCCGGGACTAAGGTGAAAGATGCTTCCAACGGCTCCGGCCAAGCCCAGCAGGGGGCGGCGCGGGGAACCGGGCCCGCGCAGGACCCGGGCCAGGCGGGGCCGCCGGCGGGCCTTGCTGTGCGGCGGCATTACCCTGGCGGCCGGCCTAGCGGCCGTTGGTATCTTTGACCTCATCCCGCGGCAGGCCAGTGGGCACACCGCGGCGGATGCGCAGACCACCCACCCGGCCACGCCGGGCGCCAACACCCAGCCGGTCTTCGTCGGCCACCCGGCGGTGGCGGGCGCGCCAGTCCCGGGCCCGGCGCCGTCCGGCAAGAAGAAACACCCGGCCGCCGGGCCGCTCATGCCGACCGGTGTGCCCGGCAACTGGAAGCTCGTCTTCGACGATGAGTTCAGCGGCGCCGGCCTGGATACCAGCGAATGGTCGACAGGCTGGCTGGGTTCGGGCATTACCGGCCCGGTTAACCATAAAGAGCCGGAGTGCTACGACCCGGCCCAGGTCACGGTGGGCGGCGGATCGCTCAATCTAACTCTCGTCGCTAAGAGCGAGTCATGCGGCATCAGCGATCCAGAGTATGCCACCGGCCTGGTAAACACGGCTGGCAAGTTCACCTATACATATGGGCTCCTCGAGACCCGGGTCTGGCTCCCCGCCGCGAATGGGGCGCCAAATATGGTGGCCAACTGGCCGTCCGTGTGGACGGACGGGCAGGACTGGCCGTACGACGGCGAAGATGACGTCGCCGAAGGCCTGGCCGGCCTGGTTTGCTCGCACTTCCATAGCGCGGCTGATACTTCGGGGGCGGGCGCCGGGGGCGGGACTGGCTGCCCCGGCGGGACATATGCAGGCGGCTGGCACACTTTCGCCGCGAACTGGGAGCCTGGTTCGGTTACCTACTATTACGATGGCGTCAATATCGGGAGCGTGACGCACGGGATAACATCCGCGCCGATGTTCATTGTCCTGAGTTATGATGCCGGCAAGGCGTACCCGGAGGCACCGGCGACGATGAAAGTCGACTACGTGCGGTTGTGGCAGCATCCATAGCTACAAGATGGGCAACCACCCCAGGCCAGACCAAGGATCGGTATCTTGATAATGGGCACTCCGCAGCTTTCCGGGTCTCCCGCGGTGACCGTGGTCACTCCGGTCTTCAATGTTGGCAGGTACATCGGTGATGCCGTTGACTCCGTCCTGCGGCAGACGTTCACAGACTTCGAGTACATCGTGGTCGACGACGGGTCCACCGACAATTCGATTGACGTTGTCCGAGCCCATGCGGGTAACGATCCCCGGTTCCGGCTGGTGCCGGGAGAGCATCGTGGCCTGAGTTCTGCGAGAAATATTGGCATCCGTGAATCGAGAGCCAGGTATATCGCCTACCTGGATGGCGATGATCGGTGGCATCCCAGGTTCCTGGAGCGGCAGGTCGCTCTGATCGAATCGCTTCCGCCGGATGTTGGAGCGGTGTTCTGCCGCTCGCGGATGATCCTGGAGAACGGCACTCCCGTCTTCTTCCAGTGGCAGCGCTCCGGACGGTACGATTTTGATGATTTCCTGACCGGCGGTAACCCGGCGCGTAACGGCAGTTCGCTTCTCATCCGCACCGCATGCTTTGACGAAGTCGGCGGCTTTGACGAGACCCTGCAGTACGTTGAGGATCTTGAGATGTGGCTTCGCATCGCGAAGGGCTCGAAGTCGCCCCTGCTGTGGGCGAGCAGGCACTTCCTGGTTGATCTACGGTTGCGTCCCGGCTCAGTGACCCGCGACCGGGCGGGCAGCGAGGCCGCGATACTTGACCTGCTCGAGGCGCAGACCCCGAATCTGCATCGTCTGCCGCCCGCGCTGGCCTATGTCCGGCCAGCAGTGGCGGCCTTCAAGTACGGCGGGAACGACGACCTGGCCGACCGCTGGGCAGTACAGGCCAGAGCAGCCGGTACTGGTCATCTGCTGCGCAGCACCTGGGGGCTGCGTTTGCTGTTCTGGCACAGTCTGCCCCGTTCCGGGCGGCGCGCCGTGCGTTCGGCGCAGTTCCGGGCCCGGAATGCGGTAAAGAGTGCCAATCTCCGGCTGCGCCGCGGAGCGAGCGTGACCTGAGGCCCCGGCCACGGGTCGCTCGCCGGCTCTTCCGGGCGGGCTTTTTCCGCGAAAACCCTGTTGAGCGCTGACCACCTTAAGCCAGACTTGTCCTGATGTTTCAGGCTATGCGGTACGTTGCGACTGGCGCCGGGTGCCGACACCAGCAAGGGACGCGATGACGGAGACAAGCATCTGGGTTGGCCAGCTGGACTTGGACGACCGCCAGCCGGTCGCGGGAGCGGCCGGCCCGCTGAGTGATCGTCACGGTGCGGCACGGGTACTCATCCGCATGCATGGTGCGCCGCTGGGCTATGTCACCGTCCCGGCCGCGCCAGCGGGCACGCTGACCGAGCGGGTGCGCGCAGCTGCGCAGGCGGAGCTGACTGAATCCGTGCAGCAGCACGCCCAGTGGGACAGTGCCGACAGCCCGGACTGGGCGGCCCAGGTCGCCTGCCCGCGCCGGCTGGCCGGCCTGGGGCATGCTGGTGTGAGCGTCGTTATCTGTACCAGGGACCGGACGCCCGGCCTGGAAGGCTGCCTGCGCAGCCTCCAGCAGGTCGCCTGTGATCCGCTCGAGATCCTGGTCGTGGACAACGCGCCCACCGGGCCCGAAACACGCGACCTGGTCGCCGCGCTAGCGGTGGACGACCCGCGGCTGCGCTACACATGCGAGCCGAGGCCAGGCCTGTCCCGGGCGCGCAATCATGGGCTGGCCGCCGCCAAGTTCGACCTGGTGGCCTTCACCGATGACGACACGCACGTGGATCCGGGGTGGCCGACAGCCATCGCCGCGGGCTTCGCGGCCGACCCTGAGGCCGTGTGCGTCACCGGGCTCGTCAGCTCCAGCTCGCTGGACACCGGCGCGGAGCGCTATTTCGACTCACGGTATTCATGGGGAGAAGCGTTCGAGCCACGCCGCTACGATCTCGTCGCTCACCGTCACCGTTCGGGGCTCTACCCGTTCAGTGCCGGAATTTTCGGCACCGGTGCTAACTTCGCCGTCCGCCGCGCGGCCGTGGAACGGCTGGGTGGCTTCGATCCCCTGCTGGGGGCAGGGAGCCCGGGCCGCGGCGGCGAGGACCTGGACATGTTCCTCCGCCTCATCCTGGCCGGTGGGCGCATCTGCTACCTGCCGTCGGCGGTGGTCTGGCACCAGCACCGCTCCGACACCGAAGCGCTAGGTAAGCAGATCTACTCCTACGGTTACGGGCTGGGTGCCTACCTGGCCAAGCACCTGCGCGAGGGCCAGCTGCCGGCCGTTCTCCTCAACCAGGGCCTGCGCCGGGTGGGCGTAGTGCTGCGGCGAATGCGGCAGGCCTCAGCAGCTGGTCAGCTGCGCGCCCAGGGCAGGCAGCTGGCCTGGGAGGAAGCGCGCGGAGTTCTCGCGGGCGCGCTCTGTTACTACCGGGCTTCGCGCCGGGCGTCCAGGTCACCGAGTTCGGCTGAGCCCGGCCACGGGTGAGCAGTTCTTCCTCGCGGCGGCCGTAATGCTCAGGCCGCCCGGCCCAGCGCGCTGACGCCCTGTGTCCAGCGCGGGCCGCCGCTGCGCGGCGGGCCGCCGTTGTGAACCCGTCTGCCCAGGTCAGGGGATCGTGGCGGCGGAGTCCAGCCCGAGCCCTGACCAGTCGATCCGGCCGGTAAGACCGGTCCGCGCAAAGCGCCCGACTACTCTGGCGGCATGCCCAGTTAGTCTTTGTGAGTGAGATAGGGGGTGTCCGTGCCGCGCGGGGACGACCAGCAGCAGGGTGACTGGAGTCCTTACTGGGATCCAGAAAGCACCATGACCATGCCCCACCTGCCGGTGGCGGATGGCCGCGTGCCCGGCCTGCCGGCGGGCCATATCTCTCGCCGGAAGGCCCCGGAGCCCAGCTCCGGCAACTGGCTGAGCCGCATTTTCTCGGAGTTGCGCAACCCGCTCTACCGCGGTGGCTACCTGCTGGTCGCGAACACTGCCGGGACCAGCATCATCGGCGCGGCTTACTGGGCGGTCGCGGCCCGCTTGTACGGCCCGGAGGCGCTGGGCCGCGCCACCGCGCTGGTCTCGGCGCTGATGCTGGTGGCAACGTTGTCTCAGCTCAACCTGAGCAGCACGCTAACCCGGTTCCTGCCCAATCTCGGCGCCAGGTCCGCAGGCCGGCTCATCAACTACAGTTACCTGGGCAGCATGGTCACCGCCCTGGCCGGCGGGGTGATCTTCGTCGTGGTCGCGCCCCGGCTCAGCTCGCAATGGGACTACCTCGGGAATTCATATTTCCTGTCCGGCCTCTTCATCCTGGCCGTCATCGTCTGGGAGCTGTTTACCCTGCAGGACGCGGCGCTGGTTGGCCTGCAGCGCGCTGGCCCCATCCCGATCGAGAACGCTGTCTACGGGATACTGAAGCTGGCCCTGCTCGTGGCCGGGGTAGTGCTGCTGCACTCGAAGGACGTCCTGGCGTCCTGGACCCTGCCTCTTATTCTGCTCATCCCGATCATCAACTGGCTGATGTTCCGGCGCTACCTCCCGGCCCGGGAGCTGCACGACCGGGTCCCCGGCCTGAAGTTCCGGCATCTCGCCCGGTTCGCCTCCGTCGACTACGCGGGCCTGCTGTTCAGCCAGATCACCGGAAACTTCATCCCGCTGCTGGTGATGTCGACCCTGGGGCCGACCGCGAACGGCACGTTTTACATCGCCGGGATCATTACTTCCGGCGCGGTGACGGTGGGACTCAACTTCTCCACCGGGCTGACGGTCGAGGGCTCGGCGTCGCCTGAACGGCTCGCGCAGCTGGTCCGGGGTGTGCTCCGCAGATGTGTGCTGACTATGGTGCCGGCCACCATAGTGCTGGTCGTGGCGGCGCGGCCTATCGCCAGCATCTACGGAGCCGCCGATGCCGCCCACACCGCCACGTTGCTGCGGGTGCTGGCCATCAGCCTGCTGCCCTGCAGTCTCTATGCCATCGCTTTCTCGGTTGACCGCATCCATGCCCGGCCCGGCCGCGCCACGGCGGGCCAGCTGGCCCTGTGTGTCATGTCGCTCGCCGGAAGCTGGCTGCTGCTCGGGCGGTACGGCGTGGTCGGGGTGGCGATCGCCTGTGTCGGAGCCGACATTGTCGTGGCGCTGGTGCGAATCCCGACGATTGTGAACGCCATCCGGCCGCGGGCGGCCAAGTCGGCCGCTGACTGGGCCATGCCACCTGAGTCGGCTCTGCGACCTGGCCAGCCCAGCCCAGCCCAGCCCGCCAGGCCAGCGCAGCCCGCCAGGCCAGCCCAGCCCGCCAGGCCAGCCCGGGCACCGCTGCCAGCCCAGCCAGCCACGCGCCCCCGGCCACCGTTGCCAGCGCGGCCAGCCACGGCACCCCGGCCACCGCTGCCAGCCCAGCCCGCCACCCCGCCACACCCGCACGTTCCGGCCAGCCAGCAACAGCCGCAGAACGGCCGCCATTACTCCGGCCGCCACCGGGCCGCTGCACCCGGTGACTCCGGGGAGTCGGACGAGCAGGGTGAGCCGCGCGAACCGGGTGGTCCCTGGCGCACGGTCAGGGCGTAGCACCGGCCACCCCGTCAGGGCCGGTTTCGCGACGACGTCCACCAGGCCTGCCCAGCCCGCCTGCAGCAGCATCCGCCGGGGCCGCCCGGCCAGGCCAGCACCCGTAAGGACCTCGTAAGACGCGTAGCGGGTGATCGCTTTTCGATTTCCCCTAGCATGCCTAACATGTCCTCGCTATCAGGAACGTGGGGGCAGGGAGCCGCCTCCTCTGTCACCCGCCCGGTCAGCGCCGTCCTCCGCGGTGAAATGCCGCGGATAGTCGCCGGGCGGCTCCGCTCACTGCAATTTCGGTTCCAGTCGGTCCGCCGGGTTAGCGGGCTGCGCAGCAAGGCCCTGATGACGCGGTTGGCGGCCGGGGAGGTACTCCGGGGTGAGCGGGACCAGCCGGCCGCGGGCACGGCCGTGCCGGTCCGGGTGCGGGACCTGGATGGCCGGGCGGTCTGGCTGCGCCCCCGGTCCTCCGACCGGGCGGCGCTGGAGTTCCTGTACCAGGGTTTCCATCTGCCACCAGCGGAGCTGGCCGGGCCAGCCGGGCATATCGCGGTCTTCGGCGCGAACATCGGCCTGCTGCTGAGTGACCTGGCCGCACGCAACCCGGGGGCCCGCCTGCTCGGTGCCGAGCCGGATCAGGACAATGCCGCCGTGGCCCGGCGGAATCTCGCTCACCTCGGCGACCGGTGTGCCCTGCTGGAGACCGCGGTCTGGTACCGGGACGAGCGGCTCACGCTCAGCTGGGATCCCGACGCCTGGGGGCAGATACTGGCTAACCGGGCCCAGAACGGCAGCGGGACGCACCAGATAGATGCGGTCGATGCCGGGAAGCTGCTCGCTGAGTTCAGCGGCCAGGCGCCGGTCGATTACCTGCTCATCAACATCGAATGCGCGTGGCACGAGATGCTCAGGCACGGTGAGTGGACCAGGAACGTCCGCTGCATCAAGATCGAGATCGAGGATCATTACGACGAGGCGGTCCGGCTGCTCCAGGCCCTGGGCTACCAGGCCGAGCTGCAGCGGCTGGACTGGGGCGCATTCGCCGTCGGGATCAGGCGCTGAGAACGCAGCGGCAGGGGCCGGCTGCCCGCGCGGCGGGAGCTGCCTGACCGCATGGCCAGCCGGGGGGCCGGCCGAACCCATTGGTCCCGCCGGCTACACGGGACACACCAGCACCGGCGCCGGGCCGCTGGGACCGGCTGTATCCCACTGTTCACGGATCCCGTGCAGTCGATGCCCGTTTCATCCCGGTTTTCGCGGGCCAGCCGCGTGAAGAGTGGCCCCACCACTGCCGCACAGCGCGCGCCCGGCCGGGATGCCCAGCCACGGGACCGGTCCCGCCCCGGCCGTAGCCGTTACGGCCCTGACCTGGGCCTGGACCCGGATATCCCGGGGCGCGCGCACTCTGCACCTATGCTGGGTGTTCACGCTCTTCTGTCGTATAGCTACCGATAGTTACATATGTGGGCTTGTCAACCAACTCGTGGGCCTGTGCGTCTTCCTTCAAGTAAGCACATACGTCCACTAACGCACAGCTCTCCACGGGGTGTCCGCGAGATGACGGAGAGCGCGGAAGGTCTCAGCTATGACAGCTCAGGCAGGCGGAACGCGAGGCCCGCTCGTTTCTGTAGTCATCCCGACACTGAACGAAGCGCGTAACCTTCCGCACGTCTTCGCCGGCATGCCTGCGGACATCCATGAGGTGATCTTGGTTGACGGGCACTCCGTGGACGACACGGTCGCGGTGGCCAAAGAGCTGTGGCCGGACGTGCGCATCGTGATGCAAACCCGCAGAGGCAAGGGGAACGCGCTGGCCTGCGGATTCGCCGTGGCCACCGGCGACATCATCGCGATGGTCGATGCGGACGGCTCAGCGGATGCGGGCGAGATACCGCGGTTCGTCCAGGCTCTCGTCGACGGAGCCGACTTCGCTAAGGGAAGCAGGTTCGCCCGGGGCGGGGGCAGCAGCGACATCACCCGGTTCCGCAGGCTCGGGAACCGGGTGCTCATCGCTGCCGTCAACAAGGTGTACGGCACAAGGTTCACCGACCTTTGCTATGGTTACAATGCATTTTGGCGGCATGTCGTTCCGGTAATTGGTCTTGATCCAATCTCGCCATGCGGTCCCGGCAATGACGGCCGCCTGTGGGGCGATGGCTTCGAGGTAGAGACCCTGGTCAATATCCGCGTCGCCAAAGCCAATCTGGTGATAACCGAAGTACCCAGCTTCGAGAGTCCCCGCGTCCATGGTGCGAGCAACCTGAGCGCCTATCACGACGGCCTGCGCGTGCTCCGCACCATCCTGGCTGAGCGCCGCCAGTCCCGCGGCCTGCGGGCCCGGTGGAAGGCCGAAGCAGCGTCGGGTAGCACGATTGATGCAGGTCAGGGCACCGCGGGCGGCTTCGCCCAGCCACACCTGGTGACGGAAATGACGACCGGCGCCGCCGCATCGGCCGATGGGCTCGATGAGTCGGTGGCATAACGCTGAGCGGTACGCACGGGAAGGGTGAGGCACCATGACGGCCGGAACGCTTCGCTCTTCCCTGGGCCGGTACCGGCCGCGCGCCGTTGCGTACCGGAGTGCCGTCCGCGGAAGGCTGTGCATCGAACGCTGGGGCCTGGCTGCCCGCCATCGCGTTTCGGCCGAGCCTACTCCCGTCCGGCGCGGGCGGATTCTCACGTATCACTCGGTCGGAACGCCGCAATGGGGCGGCATTAACGACGTAAGCCCGCGTGACTTTGAGCGGCACCTGCAGATCGCCGTTGATGACGGCTGGAGCTTCGCCACCCCGGCCGAGATCATCGCCGACCCGGGCCAGCCGCAGATCGCGCTGACGTTCGACGATGGGCCGAGCAGCGTGCTGGCCAACGCGCTGCCCGTCCTGCGCCATCACGGGATTCCCGCTACCGCCTTCATCGTGACCGGATGGGCCAGCGGGCAGCTCCCGGACCGGGTCCAGCCGTTCGTACTGGACTGGCGGGGGGTGAGCGCTCTGCAAGCGGGCGGGATGACCGTGGCCAGCCATTCGGTTACCCATCCCGACTTCGGCCGGCTGGAGCCAGGCGAGGCGCGCCGGGAACTGGAGACCTCGCGCGAGCAGTTGCGCCGCGTCCTGGACGTCGAGACCGACGAGTTCGCCATCCCGCTGGGCCAGTCCAGCAACTGGACCCAGGCGGCGGGCCTGGCGGCGGCCGAGGCAGGCTACACGAAGGTCTACGCGCAATGCGTCAACACCCGTCCCAACGGGACCATCGGGCGCACGTTCATCACCAGGATTGACCGTCCAATGCTCTTCCGTGCGGCACTGGCTGGCGCTTACGACAGCTGGGAAGAGTGGTACTAGGAGCTGTCCCGCCCACCCAGGGTGAAGACCAGTCAGCGAGAACGGCCGGTCCGTGGCACGGGTGCTCCGGTCACGGCGGGAGCCGGCCGGCTGACCGGTACCGGCCCGCAGATGAAGGTGGCGTACGGGACCGGACGGCGGAGCGGGGGCCGGGGCTGCCTGGTGCAGTGCGACTCTATCCACCGCACCCGCGGATCCGGGCCCGGCGGTGACACCGGCAGCACGAATCCCCGCACGTAGCCGCGGCTGATGTCGGCCCGCAGCGTGGCCAGCGTCGGGGCGGGCACGTTGCCCAGGTAACCGCCGATCGGCAGCACCTCCCGGCCGCTGTACAGGATGTAGTTCTCCGCGAGCCCGGACGTGTCGGTGCCGAACAGGGCGTCACCGGGTGGCGTCTCGAGTTCCAGCCGCTGGACGGCCCTGGTCAGGATGGGCGCGGCGGCGGCCAGGAGGTGGCTGTTGCGCGCGGTCCGCGGCGACTCGAACGGGGTGTCGAACGGGCCCAGCCCGCGGATGACGCAGCTCACGGACGCCGCCGCGGGCAGCAGGAGCACGGCGGCAGCGGCGAACGCGACCGCGGTCAGGTGCCCGCCCGGGCCGGACGCGGGCAGCAGCAGCTGAGCGGCGGCCGCCGCCGCCACGACCAGCGCCACCAGGGTGAGCAGGACCGGGCCGGATGCCGTCCCGGACATCAGGTAGGCGCCGTAACCGGCGCAGCCCAGCACCGTCGCGGCGACGATCAGGCGCACCCTGGCCGGCCAGGGGCGAGGCCCGCACGCGGCCAGGCCGGTGCCGCACAGCGCGGCCACCGCGGGGATGAGCGCCGCGACGTAGTACGAGTTCAGGTACGTGCCGACGCTGAAGAAGACCGCGAGGATCAGCCACCACCCGCCCCACAGCACGACGGCGGCGCGCAGCGGGTCGCGCCTGCCCCGGCGGCGCCGGGAGATGAGCACGCCCAGCGCGCCGGCCACGGCCGCCGGCAGCAGCCAGCCGCTGCCGGCCGCGAACGGGCCGGCCAGCAGCCGGTGCCAGCCCGGCCTGATGCCAATGGTCTCGGCGGTCAGCGTCCGCCCGCTCGCTCTGGCCGCGGCCAGCAGCGGCGAGGGCGGCCCGGCGATGCTGACCCAGTTCCCGGTGAGCCGGCCCAGGCCGTTGTAGTCGAAGACCTGCGTGTACACCGAGTCGTCCGCACTGCCGTCCACGTAAGGCCGGTCCTGGGACGGGACGAGCGAGACCGCGGTCATCCAGGACAGCGAGACCACGGCGGTGACCAGCCCGGCCAGCGCGACGTGCGCGCACCGGGTACGCAGTTTCGCCGCGGGCGCGGCGAGCAGGTAGGCGGCAGCCAGCGCGGGCAGGGCCAGCCAGGCCTGGATCATCTTGGCCTGGAACGCCAGGCCGACCCAGACGCCGGCCAGCAGCAGCTGCCCCAGCGACCCGGTGAGCAGCGCGGCGGACGTGGCGTCGGCGGCCAGCACCAGCAGCAGGATCAGCAGCGAGTCCGAGACGTTGCCGCGGCTCAGCAGCACGGTGATGGGCGTGACGGCGAGCACGGCCGCGGCGATCAGGCCGGCCGCAGGCCCGGCCAGCCGGCGGACCGCCCGGTACAGCACCAGGATGGTGAGCACCTCCTCGGCCACCTGCGGCAGGACCAGCGCCCAGATGTGAAAGCCGAACACCCGCAGCGACAGGGCCTGCACCCAGAGCGCGCCAGGGAGCTTGTCGACCGTGACGGTCCCAGCCGGATCGAACGCCCCGAAGATGAAGTCGTGCCAGCTCCCCGACATGCTGCGGGCCGCCGCGCCGTAGAACGGCTCGACGCTGGCGCTGGCCATGCCCCAGGCGTACGCGACCGCCGCGGCGGCGGCGATGGCGAGCAGCGCTGGCCGGGCCCAGGCGGGCTGATCCGGGGGCGAGCGCCACGGCGCCAGGAAGCGGTGCCAGCCAGGTGCTGCTAATGCAGGCGCTGGTGCCGTTTCCGGGATGATCTCCATGTCCGCCACCTGCCCAGTATGGCGCGAGGCGCGTGTCGCGTCCGCCACGGTGGCCAGGCGGCACCGGCGGCCCGCGGCCAGGTGGATCGTGCTGCTCAGGCCGCCGCGGGAGCGGCCCAGCGCAGGACCTGGACCTCGAGTCAGGCGAGTGCGGACATAGCTGGCCGCTCTCCCGGCGGGAAGGGCAAGCGCGCAGCGGCGAATATAACGGAGACCACCTGGTCCTGCTCGTCGTGGGTGAGCTGATGGAACAGCGGAAGAATGAGGCTCGAGCCGGAAAGCCGCTCGGTCTCGCGAAGGTGCGCGTGGTTCCCGCGGCCCTGGTAAGCCGGCTCCAGGTGCGCAGCCATGATCCCCCGGCGCGCTGAGACCCCCGCGTCAGCCAGCCGCTGCAGCAGCTCGTTCCTGGTCACCGGGAAATCAGCGGGCAGCACGACCCAGAACGACTGGAAGTTCGTGGTGCCATAACCGGGGTCGGCGATCATCCTCAGGCCAGGAATCTGGCCGAGCAGCCGCTGGTAGCGCTGGGCCAGCTGCCGGCGCCGGGTGATGATCTCCCCCAGCCGGCCCAGCTGGACCAGGCCGACCGCCGCCTGCACGTCGGTCATCCGGTAGTTGTAACCGAGTTCCAGGTAGTGCTCGATCACTGGCTGGCGTTCGGCGTGCCTGGCGGCCGCGCTTACATTCATCCCGTGCTCACGAAGCCGGCGGAGCCTGGCCGCCACTTCCGGGTCGGGAGTGGTGATCATCCCCCCCTCACCGGTGGTGAGCAGCTTGCGGGGATGGAAGGAGAACGTCGCCAGGTCAGCTCCCGCGCCGGCCGGCCGGCCGCGGTAGGTGGCCCCCGCCGCGCAGGCCGCGTCCTCGACGACGGTGATGCCGCGCGGATCACACAGCGCCCGCATCGCGTCGAGATCGGCCGGGACGCCTGCCTGGTCCACCAGGATCACCGCCCGGGTCCGGTCGGTCAGCAGCGGCTCGACGGTAGCCGGGGTGAGATTCAGCGTCGCCGGATCGACATCGGCGAACACGGCCTCGGCGCCCACATAGCGGGCCGCGTTCGCGGTCGCGATGAAGGACATCGACGGGGCCACGACGTCGTCACCGGCTGATACGCCGGCCACGATCATGGCCAGGTGCAGGGCCGCCGTGCACGATGAGACGGCCACGGCGTGCCCGGCCCCGGTAGCCTCGGCGAACGCGGCCTCGAACTCCGCGACGCGTGGTCCCTGGGCGATCCAGCCGGACTCGATGGCCTGGGCCGCGGCCGCCGCCTCCTCGGCTCCCAGCAGCGGGCGGATCACCGGGATCATCGCTGCCCCCGCCACCACGCGACCAGGCGAGACAGCCCCTCGTCCAGCCCGATGTCGGCCTTCCACCCGAGCACCTGGGCTGCGGCCGAGGTATCGGCCAGCCGCCGGGTGACAGCGTTGACGCCGCGGGGCGGCCCGAATTCCAGCTCCAGGTCGCTCCCCATGGCCCGCTGCAGCGCCTCGGCCAGTTCGACCAGGCTGGTCTCGGTGCTGCTGGCGATGTTGAACACCTGATCGGTGGCGTCGCTGGTGGCCGCCAGCAGGTTGGCCCGGGCGATGTCCTCGGTGTAGACGAAGTCCATCGTCTGCAGGCCATCGCCGAGGATGAGCGGCGGCTGGCCCGCCTCGATCCGCTCCATCCACCGGATCAGGACCTCGGTGTACAGGCCGTGGATGTCCATCCGTGGCCCGTAGACGTTGAAGTAGCGGAGCGCCACGTAGTCCAGCCCGCGCATGGCGTGGAAGCTGCGCAGCAGCCCTTCGTTGAACGTCTTGGCCGCCCCGTACAGCGTGTCGTTGCCGTAGGGATGCTGGCGCTCGGTCGTCGGGAAGTGGTCAGCCAGCCCGTACACGGAGGCCGAGGACGCGGCCACGACCTTGCGCACCCCGGCGTCGGCCGCCGCTTCCACGATCTCGTACGTGCCGTCGACGAGGACCTCGAGAGCCAGCCGCGGCTCGGACGCGCATTGCGTGATGCGGATGGCGGCCTGGTGGAAGACGAAATCTATCCCGCTCATCAGCTGCCGGACCAGGGCTGCGTCGCGGATGTCGCCCACTTCCAGCCGTACCCGCCCGCTGTCCAGCGCTTCGGCCAGGTTCTCCCGGCGGCCACGGACGAGGTTGTCCAGCACGATGATCTCACCGGCGCCAGCCGCCACCAGCTGGTCGACGATGGTGGACCCGATCGTGCCGGCCCCACCGGTTACCAGGCAGCGCTGTCCTGTTATCACAATGTCCCCTCGATTGTCAGTCGGCGAGCGTAGGTCAGATACCGTGCAGTTCCCGCCGGTGCCAGCGCCACCTGTCCCGCAGGTGGCGGACTACCGCCGACCAGATGAGTGGCTGCAGGTAGGGCATGATGCCGGGCCCGATCCGGCGGCGCAACTGCAGGCTACGGTATGTGCTCAAGCTCGAGGCACCGGGCCAGCAGTCGAACGCGAACGCGGTCAGTCCCGCCACCGCTACCCGGTCCGTCCGCCGCCGGTCGTACGCGCGGGCGGCGACCCGCAGCGCGTCCTTGGCCAGCTTACGGTGAACGATTTCGGACAGCCCGGCCGCATTGGGCAGCACGTCCGCGCAGCGCAGCAGAACCGCCTCGTAGGCCGACCTGATCTGGCTGAGTCTCAGCAGGTCGTCGCCCAGCGCCCCGGACATGTTGCTGCTGTGCCTGCGGTAGAAGGCCTGGTCGGCGCGGACATATCCCACATCGGCGTACGCGGCCAGCCGCATCCACATCTCCGCATCCCCGGTGTGCTGCAGATCGGGATCGTAGCCGCCGACCTGATGCTGGAGCGACGTCCGGACCACCACCTCCGGCGAGAAAATGCACGGCTGCGCTTCCCTGAAGCGCCGCCCGAGCCACCAGTGCCCGGGCCAGATGGTCTGGCCGCGGCTGGCCTGGGCGGGCGGGAGCTCTTCGCCGTCGCGGAACTCCACCGCGTGACCGTAAACGAAGCCCACCTCAGGGTGCGCATCCATCAGCTCAGCGGCCCGGCGCAGCGCCCCCGGGGCGAGCCGGTCGTCAGCGGATATCAGCACGCAGTAGTCCCCGTCCGCCCAGCCGAGCAGGCCTTCGTTGTACGTGGCGATGTGGCCGGCGTTGACCGGATGAGCCCGGACCTCGATCCGGCGGTCAGCGGCCGCCAGCTTCAGCGCGGTCTCGGCGCTGCCGTCTCGTGAGGCGTCATCGATGATCAGGACCCGCACGTCAACGCCGGGCTGGTCATCGAGGGCGCTGCGCACGCACTCGCCGAGAAAGCGGCCATAGTTGTAACAGGGGATGACGACGTCGACCCGGCTCAACGCGCGCCTTCCTGGCCGGCCAGCCGGAGGGCCGGGGCAGCCTGGCCCTGGCTGCCCCGCAGCGGTACCGGCACCCCGTTCCTGTCCATGCTGCGCGACGCCGCCTCGAGAATGTCGAGGACCCGGAGGCCCGAGCGGCCGTCGGTCAGCGACGGGCGGCCGGTGCGGATGCAGTCCGCGAACTCCTCGACCATGCTGGCCAGGGCCTCGCGCTCATTGAGCGCCGGGGATACCAGGTCGCCGGTCCGGTACGAGACGAACGCCTTCTGGCGGTCTTCGGCCTTGACGTCCTGGGCTGGCACCAGGTCGACGCCCCGGTCGTAGACGGTCAGCCGTTGCAGCGGGTTGAGGTCATCCCAGACCAGCGCGCGCTTGGATCCGCCGATCATGGTGGTGCGGACCTTCGTCGGTGACAGCCAGTTCAGGTGGCAGTGCGCGATCGCGCCGCCGGTCAGCTGGAGGGTCATGAACGCGATGCAGGACCGTCCGGTCCCGATCGGGTCGGCGGCGTGCGTCGCGACCGACAGCGGCTCCATCCCGGGCGGCAGGATCGACTCCAGGATGGAGATGTCGTGCGGGGCCAGATCCCACAGCACATCGATGTCGGGCTGCACCAGGCCCAGGTTGATCCGCACCGAGTCGAAATAATGCAGATCACCGATCTCACCCGAGTGCACCAGCTCCCGGATCTTCAGCACGGCCGGGGTGTAGCAGAACGTGTGATCGCACATCAGCACCAGGCCAGCGCGGCGCGCCTCCTCGACCAGGCGGAGCCCGTCGGCGTACGTGGCGGCCAGCGGCTTCTCGATGAGCACGTGCTTGCCAGCCCGCATGGCCGCGAGCGCTATGTCCAGGTGAGTCCCGGCTGGAGTCGCGATAGCGATGGCGTCGACCCGCTCGTCGGCCAGCACGACGTCCAGGTCGTCGGTCACCTCGACGGTCGAGTACGGCCCGAGTACCTGCACGGCACGGGACCGGTCAATGTCACACAGCCAGGTCAGCCGGTACTGCGGTGAGCTGGCGAAGTTCCGCACCAGGTTCGGGCCCCAGTAGCCCGCGCCCACCACTGCGAGGCCGATCGGCGCCGCTGATCTGCTGAACTCGCGCTCAAACTTCATAATCTCTCCTGCCTGGGGGCAGCCGTCCGGGGTGGCTCTGATGGTCAGAACGCCGCCGGCCAGCCAAACCGCTGCGCGCGTTTCCCCCGCTTACCGGCTGGCCGGCGGGCCGCACGCCAACCGGCACCCGGCACGGTCGGCGTGCGACCGGCGGTCCCCCAGGGGCAGGTCTCGTGCGGTGCCCTGTAAATGTTAGACACGCAGACCACCCAAAACGTTTACAACCCCGCAATACTGGGCTGAGAACCGGCCATTTGCCCACGTAGCGTGTTTGCCCGGCCACACTTGGTGGTCAGGAATTGGTTTCGGTGACCGCGGCCGGGAACCGGCGCTAACCACGTACCGGGATAGGGTGCCGCAGGCGCGCCCCGGCCCGGCGCCCGAGATCGAGCGCGCGGATACCGGCGAACTTGCCGCCGGCCCGCAGCACTCCCGCCGCCCGGCGGCCCGAACTCTCCGGGTGCGCCACGACGTCCTCACATATCTCCAGCACGCGGCCGGCCGCCGCCTCGTTGCTGAAGACGGCCAGCGCCGTCTTACGGCCGAACTCCCCCAGCTCGGGCCAGCGGCCGCGGTCCGCAGCCAGCTCGCCGATGATCGCGGCCAGCCGGGGGGCGCCGTCGCTGCCGTCACCGAGCCCGTAAAAATTGTGGTGCAGATACTGCGGCATGCTCGCTGGGGCCAGCGTCTCCCAGTAACCTCGTTCGCCCTGGATCACCACCGGCTTGCCGAACGCCATGCCCTTCTGCGCCGACGTACCCATGCCGAGGACGATGTCGGCGGCGATGTACGCGTCCCGCGGATCCATCATCGCGCCGGTGAGCGTGACCGCCTCGCGGCCCAGCCGCGAGTTCACCGTGTCGGCCGCATTCTGCACCTCTTCGCGGCACACCCCATCGCCGACGACCAGCAGGCGAAGGTGCAAGGCCGGATCCACCAGGCCGACGGCCCTGACCGCCGAGAGCAGGCCCTCACGCTTGAGGTCGGGGGAGAGCCGGCTCACGATCACGGCGGCCAGATCGTCATCGCGCAGCCCAAATCGCTGGCGGGCCGGGCCGGCGTCGGCGACCGGTGCGTTCGCCTCGGTATCAACCGGGCACACCACGGTGTAGACCTGGCGGCGGCCGCGGCTCCGCTCGATACCCAGCTCGTTCGTGTAGCCCACGATCATCGGCAGGTCCCGGGGCACGAACGGGGGTATCTCGACCGCATAGACCGTGGACAGCACCGGCGTGCCCATGCTGAGGTGCGGCCCGTAGGCGGCCTCGAAGCTCGGCATCCACTCGTAGGCATGAACCAGGTCGATCTGGCGCTCGCGGACCAGCGCATTCAGCTGCCGGATACCGGCCACCGACGGCCAGTTGCGCCGGGCCGCCCCGGCCGGCACGTACTCGAGTCCCAGTTCCGCGACCCGCTCCCGCAGCGGGCCGTCCGGCGAGTAAACGATCACCTCGTGCCCGCGCTGCTTGATCAGGGAGCCGATCTCGATCGCATTGATGTGACTTCCGCCGATCGACAGCCGGAACAGGCTGATCACGATCCGCACCGGTCCTCCATTCAGTCCGTCACCCAACCGGTCGGGCACGGCCCGGGTACCTACACTGCGCGGGACCTGTCAATGCCGCCCAGCCCGGGCCAGCCGGTACCCGGGTGAGCTGGCCAAGCTCCGCACCAGCGTCGGACCCAGCCGCCCGTGCAGGCCTCGTCCGGTGCCCGGCCAAACGTTAGACGCGCGGGCCTGAGAGGAATATTACCTTCAGCTGAGGGTTTCATGAGGATCGCATGATCCCGGTGCCTGGTCGCTCCCGGCCAGGTCAGCGGCCCGGCTCCGCCGTCATCTCCAGCACCCCCGCAGACTCGGTGAACAGCTCGCCGGTCTCCGGGCATCGCCACCGTGCGGCTCCGTCCGGCGCCAGCGTGACCCCGGCCCGGCCCACCCAGCCGATCCGCCTGGCCGGCACGCCAGCGTAGAGACCGAACGCGGGCACGTTCCTCGTCACCACCGCACCGGCCGCGATGAGGGCCCACCGGCCGATTTCGACTCCGGCGACGATGACCGCCCGGGCGCCGACCGATGCACCCTCGCGGACCACGACGCCGCGGGCAGCCCAGTCCGCAGGCCGCTTCAGCTGGCCGCTCACACCGACCGACCGTGGGTACACATCGTTCGTGAGCACGGCGGCCGGCCCGATGAAGACGGCGTCCTCCAGCCGGGCGGGCTCGTACACCAGAGCGTAGTTCTGCAGCTTGACGTGGTCCCCGATGACAACTCCAGGACCGACATAGGCACCCCGGCCCACGATGCAGTTACGCCCCAGCCGCGCGTTCTCGCGGATCTGCGCGAGGTGCCACACGCACGTCCCCGTGCCTAGCTCGGCTTGCTCGGCCACGTCCGCAGACGGCTGGACCCGGATGTCCTGGACAGCTGTCTTCCCGTCGTCTTCCGGTAGCACGGTCCCTCGGATTCTGCGGCGGCACAGGTCACGGCGCTTGGCTGCGTCCCGCGCTGGCCACGGTGTGGAGGCCGGCCTCGCGGGCCGGCAAATCGGCCCGCCGGGGCTGGCGGCAGTAGTATCTGCTCCCGGACAAGACGGATCACGGCCGACATGACCACCCACGAGAGGGCAATGTGACCAGTCACCCCGAGACCATCACGACGATACCGCTGGTCGACATGCGGGCCGCGCATGCCGAAGTAGCGGCCGAGATCCAGGCCGGGTTCGATGACGTGCTGGCCAGCACCGCCTTCATCAAGGGTGCGGCGGTGGACGCGTTCGAACGCGACTACGCCGCCTTCACCGGGGTCGCGCACTGCGTCGGCGTGGCCAACGGCACCGACGCGGTCGAACTGGCCCTGCGCGCGGCCGGGGTGACCGCCGGGGCGGAGGTCATCATGCCCGCGAACACGTTCGTCGCCACCGCGGAAGCCGTGGTCCGCGCGGGCGCCCGTCCCGCGTTCGCCGACGTGGATCCGGACTATCTCCTGCTCGACCCGGGAGCCCTGGCCGCAGCGGTGAGCCCGGGGACCCGGGCGGTGCTCCCGGTGCACCTCTACGGCCAGATGGCACCGATGGCGGCCATTGCCGAGGTCGCTGGCCAGCCAGGAGCGGTGATCATTGAAGACGCCGCCCAGGCGCATGGCGCGACGCAGGGCGGCCGGCCAGCCGGCTCGTTCGGCCTGCTGGCCGGGGTGAGCTTCTACCCGGGCAAGAATCTCGGCGCGTACGGCGACGCCGGGGCGGTGCTGACCGAGTCGGCCGAGCACGCGCGGCAGGTACGGCTGCTCGGTGACCACGGATCGGAGCGCCGCTACGAGCACGTCATCATCGGGTTCAATTCCCGGCTCGACGCGTTCCAGGCCGTTGTGCTGCGGGCCAGGCTGCGCAGGCTCGCGGCCGGCAACGAGGCGCGGCGGCAGGCGTCGCGACGGTACAGCGAGCTGCTGGCTGACGTCCCCGGCGTCATCCTGCCGATGACTGCGCCCGGCAACGAACATGTCTGGCACCTGTACGTGATCAGAGTCCCGCGCCGGGACCACGTGCTCCGGTGCCTGCAGGACGAGGGGATCCAGGCCGGGATTCACTATCCGGTGCCCGTTCACCTGCAGCCAGCGTTCCGCCCATTCGGCTATGGCCCCGGCGACTTCCCGGTCGCCGAAGCTGCGGCCGGCCAGCTGCTGTCCCTGCCGCTCTACCCGCAGATCACGGAGGAGCAGCAGGTCCGGGTCGTGGACGCGGTGCGCCGCGCGCTCCGGTGACCGGCCATGCGAGATTTCCGGTCGGCACGGGCCAGGGGCCGCGAGCTACTTCTGAACGGCAGCAAAATAGCGTACGGATCTATGCGCGTCCGGCGCTACCGGAGAGCCACGTTCGGGAAGCAGCCAGTGATACTGGGCAAGGTGCGGTTCCGATTCCGCGGCACGGCCCATATCGGTGACAAGTTCATGGTTGAGGGCATGACGGCCGGAGTAACCATTAAGGTAGCCCGTGCTGGGGTGCTGTCAATCGGCAACGGCTGTTACCTGAACACCGGATCCTGTATTGAGGTGCACAACGAAGTGCGGATCGGTGATCACGCGCTCATCGCGCCGTTCGCATCAATCGTTGATGACGACCGCCACGAGGTTGAGCCTGGCTCATCGCGGGCCAAGGGGCCGATCATCCTGGGAAACAACGTCTGGCTGGGGCGGAATGCCGCCGTGCTGCCCGGCATCACGATCGGGGACGGCTCGGTGATCGGCGCGAACTCCGTGGTGTCGCGGGACATCCCGCCGGGCTGTTTCGCCGCTGGGGCGCCGGCCCGTGTGATCAGGCAGCTTGACCTGCCCGAGGGATGGGTGCGCTGGTAAGCAGCTGGGTCATGACGTCCGCCCAGGCCGGCTGGTCAGCTGCCACGGTAAGTAACGTAACAATGACTAGTAGTTAGCAATAGCTGACGGCAACCGGCACGCCCCGATCGGCGTCCTGTTAGAAACAGGAAGCACACTGGCCACCCGCCACCGTCCGGGCTTGCCTGCGCCCCCCAACGTCAGACGGGGGCATGATCAGCTCACATCCAAGGTGGGAACGCATGGCAGATCACTCCGGCGCAGCGGCGGCCCGGCCGCGAGTGTCCGTTGTTATCCCGGCCCTGAACGAAGCGCGCAACCTTCCGCACGTCTTCGCCGGGATGCCGGCCGACGTCCACGAAGTGATCGTCGTTGACGGCCACTCGACGGACGACACGGTGGCCGTGGCGCAGCGACTGTGGCCGGGCGTGCGCATCGTGATGCAGACCCGGACGGGCAAGGGGAACGCTCTCGCCTGTGGCTTCGCCGCGGCAACCGGCGACATCATCGCCATGGTCGACGCGGACGGCTCAGCCGACGCGGGCGAGATACCACGCTTCGTGCAGGCCCTCACCGACGGCGCCGATTTCGCCAAGGGAAGCAGGTTCGCCACGGGCGGCGGCAGCAGCGACATCACCCGGTTCCGCCGGCTGGGGAATCGTGTTCTCATGGCCAGCGTAAACATCGTCTACGGTACTAAGAACCTTATTCAAAACCCCAGTTAAGCGAGAAGAAGAACAACCCGCGAGCGGCGTCATACGCGTCGCGGTAGGTGTGGTACGGGCGGCGGTAGTCCGTGTGGAAGATCCGCCATGACTTGAAATGGGCAACGAGCCTTTCGATGGGTGCCCGGAGCGATGAGACATCGGCGTTGAATTGCTTTTCCCATGGCAAGAGCTTTCCGCGCGGCTGCTTCTTGCGCGGGGTGACCATGCCGCACC
>Ga0335079_10000306_pt1 | contig 56346 bp, 78 predicted proteins | sample Lox_Sample_33_FD_206719 | JGI IMG/M metagenome (GOLD analysis project Ga0335079, IMG submission 206719) | Soil microbial communities from Loxahatchee National Wildlife Refuge, Florida, United States - Lox_Sample_3.3 | ecosystem: Environmental > Terrestrial > Soil > Wetlands | place: USA...
GGTGGGCGACGAGCAGGAACTCCGACCTCAAGGTGTCCTCCAGGGTCGGCGACAGCTACCCCGGGGTGGTGAACCTTGGCATTATCATGCGCGAGGCCGCTGAAGAAGTCAAGGGCGTAGGTGGAGGGCATGCCAGGGCCGCCGGCGCCAAGATTCCTTCCTCCCAATCCTCAGCCTTCTCCAGGGCGGTCCTCGCCAGGGTCGCTCCTTGAGCGCCGCCGCCCGATTCGTCCTCTCTTGCGCCGACGCCAAAGTATCCAGGAGCCTCGCCTCCGTCCTAACCCCAGACAACGAAGGGGCACCGAAACGCCTCCTCATTTCGATGACTCGGCGCGACCGCCTCATCGAACTGAAGATACAGTCGGGTTCGCCGTCGACCTCCCTGTCCACGGCGCTCGCTCTCCTAAAGGACGTCGCCCTGTTCGAGGAGGTATGGCTTTTATCGCATGCCAAGCATGGCCGGGTCCACAGAGCGTGACCTAGATTGATGGACATCAAGCTTGTTCGAGACGACCCCAAGGCGATCGTGGCTAGTCTCAAGAGAAGAGGGGCAAACGACAAGGTCCCGCTGGTCGAGGATGCTGTCAGGGCCGACGCCGAATGGCGCAAGTTCAAGACCGAGGTGGACAAGCTGAGGCACAGGCAGAATGAGCTGACAGCTCAGGTCGCCGGGCTGAGAAAGAAGGGCGCTCCCATCGAGGACAAGCTCAAGGAGGTCAAAGACATCCCTCAGCGGATAAAGGAGCTCGAGGCGAAGGCCGACGAGAGGAGTGCGACCCTCAACAGGATTCTGATGGCGCTCCCCAACATCCTTCACGAGAGTGTCCCCCCCGGCAAGGACGAGACTGAGAGCGTGACCGTGAGGACCTGGGGGAAGACCCCCGATTTCGGCTTCGAGCCCAAGGACCACATCGACCTTCTGACCGAGTTGGGCATGGTCGACGTCGAAAGGGGGGCGAAGGTAGCCGGGGCCCGGTTCTTCTTCCTCAAAGGAGATGCAGTCAAGCTCGAGCATGCAATAATGCAGTACGCCCTCGACTTCCTCCGCTCACGGGGGTTCACCCCAGTAGAGCCTCCGTTCATGCTCAACAGAGCCTCCTACCAGGGGGTCGTCAACCTCGAGGACTTCGGCCCCGTGATCTACAAGATAGAGGGGGAGGACCTTCACCTGATCGCCACATCCGAGCACCCGCTCGTATCCATGCACAAAGACGAGATCCTCGATGCCTCCCTGCTCCCAGTCAAATATTGCGGCTACAGCCCGTGCTTCAGGGTCGAGGCCGGGGCCCACGGAAAGGACACCAAGGGGATATTCCGCGTCCATCAGTTCTACAAGGTTGAGCAGGTGATCTTCTGCAAGCCACAAGACAGCTGGAAGCTTCACGAGGAGCTGATCTCCAACGCCGAGGCGATATACCGAGCCCTCGGCATACCATTCAGGGTCATCGCCCTCTGCAGCGGGGACACCGGATTCATGTCCGCCAAGACCTACGACCTCGAAGCCTGGCTCCCTGGTCAGGGGAAGTACAGAGAGATGGCATCAGCCAGCAACGTTACCGACTATCAGGCGAGAAGGCTTCTCATTAGGTACAGGGAGAAGCAAAGCGACCCGACCGTCCTAGTCCACACCCTGAATTCCACAGCCGTTGTCACGAGAACGCTGGTGGCCCTTGTCGAGAACTTCCAGCAGAAGGACGGGTCCGTAAGGATACCAAACGCCCTGTCCCCCTACATGGGAGGGATAGACGCCCTCCGGCGACGCTGAGGTTATAAGCCGGATTCAGACGGGGCGCTTTCGTTTGCCGAAGAAAGTAGCCAAGGTGCGGGACAAGTGGAAGCTGAAGTCTTGGGTCACCGTGACCGCCTCGCCATCCTTCGGCAACGCACCGATTGCCAGAGTCCCCCTGACGGACGTTCAGAAGCCCGAAGGAAGGGTCATCGAGACCACCCTCTACGACATTCTAAAGCAGGACCCGCAGCACTACGCATTCAAGCTCTTCTTCCAAATCGACAGGGTTGAAGGAGAGACCGCCTACACGGTATTCAAGGGGCACGAGTACTCTAGGGAGTTCCTGAGGAGCCTGATCAGGAGAGGCTCTTCCATGTCGGACTTCATCAAGGACTACACGACGAAGGACGGCTACGTCGTAAGGGTGTACTGCACAGCGCTTTCGCAGGGCAAGATGAACAGCTCGAAGAAGCACGACCTCAGGCTCATCATGGACCAGGTGATCGGCGAGAAGGCCGCGGGGATGAACTACGAGGGCTTCGTTCAGGAACTGGTGCTGCAGAAGGTGGCGTCAGACGTGTACAACGAGGCCAAGAAGGTCACTCACCTGCGGCATGTAGGCGTACGGAAGAGCAAGCTCATCGCCAAGCCCGAACCGCGCAAGGCGGAGCAGCTAGCCCCGCTTGCCGCTTGACACGATCTTCACGATATCCCTGTCTCTGAGGATGTGGTCTGCCGCCAGCCTTTTCCCCGACCTCGCATCGACGGCGTAGAGGAATCCCTGTGCCAGTTCGCTGTGCACCGTTCTGGCGAGGTCTAGGGCAGTGGAGCCACCTTTCATCACATAGGCGTCAGGGAGCACCCGGCCGTCCTTGTCTGAGAGCTTCGTCTCGTCCTCGACGGGGAAGACCACTATGGCATTGAGCAGCCCGAAGAACGCCTGGTCTATGGCCTCCTGGACCCCGGTACCCCCGAAGACTTTCATGACCCGCTCGTCAACCATCCTAAGCGCACTTGATTGGGCTGCGCTCAGTCTCGCTGGGTCCTTGACGCTGAACTTCGCATCTCCGGGCATGTACGACACCAGCCCGTGCTCCGCCGCCCTCCTGAGCAGGAGTTCCGCCTCCGATGCGCAGGGGACCACCTTCCTCCCCGTCTGCTTCAACCTCTCTATGTTCTGCGGCGACGTGGGGAGGTCCGCCTTGTTGGCCGCTACCAGGGAGGGCTTGGTGAGCTTGCGAGTCTCCACCACAAACTGCATCAGCTGTTCGTCGGTCCAGGCGCTCGGCTTCTCCGTCCTCAGATGAAGGTGCAGGACGACCTGCTCGACGTCCGCGAAGGTAATCGATAGCCCCGACAACCTCTCCGCAATGTGCTCGACGATCTTGCCCCCGGTCTGCTCGAGAGACCTCGTCGCCTTCTCCCAGTCCTTCCTGAGGATCCCAAACATCCACAGGTCGAATTCACGCTCCACCATTGCCACGTCCCCGACAGGGTCGTGGGCCCCAAGGGGCACCTTCCTCCCCTCTAGGTCGGTGGACCCCGAAGCGTCTACCACCTGGACAAGGGCGTCCGCCTGCCTTAGGTCGTCCAGGAACTGATTCCCCAGTCCTTTCCCGACGGATGCCCCCTCGACGAGACCAGCAACGTCGACGAGCTTGACGGGGATCAGCCTCGTCCCGTCCAGGCAGATCGAATTCTTCGGTGCGTCGACAACCCCCATCTCCTTGCATACGCACTTCGTCCTAAGGTGGGCGACCCCGACGTTGGGCTGGATCGTTGTGAAAGGATAATCCGCGATGGGGACGTCCTTGAGCGTAGCGGCTGCGAAGAAGGTCGACTTGCCGACATTAGGTTTACCGACGACCCCCACCAGCATAGGCGGCCCAGAACCCCAGCCCGTTATAACCCTCTCACAGCGCCAACAGACTGTTGTCACGAGTCTGCGTGGTGGGGGGAGGAACAGCGGGCTCCGAGGCTGCACGGGAAGCGGCCAGGGGAGGGTGCGAAGTCACCCTGATCGACCCCCAAGCTGGGCAAGAGCCCAGTTTCAGGTCCTGGCCTGACCTGCTGGGCACAGGGTCCGGCGCCCAGCCGCGTTCGTTGGCAAGCGCCCCGCCCTCCTCCGACATACTGCTATGCCGTGCAACCTTCATCGCGCCGGGGAAGGTCATGACCAGCGACGGCCTTTGCGTTGAGGCCGACAACATCGTCCTGGCCACCGGCTCACGCTTCGAGAGAACTCTTCTTGCTTCCCAGCAAAGGGACGGAGTCTTCGTCCTCGACGGGGCCTCACGGTACGCGGAGCTGGGATGGATCATGGGCGGTCTTGACGGAGTGATCGTTCAAGGAGAAGGCTCGCGGGCGCTCCAGGTCGCAGAAAGGCTCGCGAAGAAGGTCGCGCATGTCAGCCTATTCATCGATGGTTGGCAGCACCCTCCGCCGAGCCCCCCCGTCTGGAAGGTGGTACAGAACGTGGCGAGCCGGGCAGGGATTTCTTTCCTAAAATGCCCTGCGGCCAAGGTCCTCGGCGCAGGGGTGCTCGAGGCGGTGGTGTCCGGAGGGCGCGTGCTGCCCTGCGAAGCGCTTGCCCTCGTCCCTCGACGCGAACCGCGAACTGTCCAGGGGACCCCCTCCCTGGGTTCAGCAGGAGGATTCCTCGTGGACTCCACCCTCCGCACCAGCGCTCCATCGACCTTCGCCGCCGGCGGGTGCGCCGAACTCAGCCAGGGCTGCAATCGCTTCATCCTCGACCTTGAGGCCTCGACCTCAGCAAGAATAGCTGGGGCGAACGCCTCTGGCAGGTGCTTCGCGCGCCGGCCGATGAGGGCTTGGGGGACAACTTTCTTCGGGCTCAGATGGTCGTGCTCGGAAAGTGGGTCTTACGCGGACATCTCGGCAGCGACGTCATCTGTCAGCACCGAGGCGGCCCCGGACTCAGCTTGCACCATCGTCTACGACAAGCGTAGCGGCAGGGTAGTAAGCCTCGAGACGTTGGAGGAGGCGGATGCGGCCCCTCCCCTGCCGCAGTCATACCTGTCCTACCCTGCCACCCTGCGCGCTCTCGCCTACGGCGAAGTTGGTGGTTCAAGCGATATATCGCTGGTCTCGGACACCGCGAGGGCGGGATTGGAACAGTGGTCAAGATACTAGTCTGCGATCAGGTGGAAATCGAGAAGCTCGCGCTCGGTCCTGGAATCACCGTCGACTACAGGCCAGACATCGCCAGAGAGGAGCTGCTCGGCATCGCCGGGGAATACGAGGCATTCGTGATAAGGAGCAGGACGAAGGTCGACAGGCAAGTGCTCGACAGGGCCCTTCGCTTGAAGCTCATAGCCAGGCCTGGGACTGGGCTTGATAACGTGGACGTGGAATACGCGAAGTCGAAGGGAGTGACGGTGATCAACAGCCCAGAGTCCCTCGTAGAAGGGGTCGCCGAGCATGTGACCATGCTCATGCTCGCACTCAGCAGGCACCTCGTGGAAGCCGCCGTCTCAACGAAGTCGGGCAAGTGGGAGAAGAACGCCCTCATAGGAAAGGAGCTCAAGGGCAAGGTCCTCGGGATAGTGGGATTGGGGAGGATAGGCCGGCGCATCGGCGAGATAGCGAGGACCCTGGGAATGTCGGTCCTGGTCTACGACGTCATCGCGATACCCGCAGAGGTCCTCGAAAGCATAGGCGCCCGGGTCGTCTCCATCGAGGAGGTCTTCTCTTCCTCCGACTACATCACCCTGCATGTCCCCCTTACCCCAGACACGGCCCACCTGGTCAACGGGGCGCGCCTGGCAACCATGAAGCGAGGAGCCTTCATTGTGAACACCTCTCGCGGGGGCGTCGTCGATGAGGAGGCCCTCTCATCTTCACTGAGGGAGGGGCACATCGGGGGCGCCGCCCTCGATGTGTTCGAGAAGGAACCTCCGTCCGGCGCAATCCTATCCGCCCCGAACACAATCCTCACCCCGCACATCGGGGGGCAGACCGATGAAGCGCAAGCTAACGCCATAGTCGTTGTCGGCGAGAAGATCAGGTCGTTCTTCCTATCGGCCTGAATCCCCCAAGAACGTTTATTTGCCGACCTGAAACGAGGCGCCCCGATACTCATGTACAGGCAGATCTCCAAGACCTGGCAGGACATCTTCCATGAGAAGGGGGGCAACATAAGAGCCAGGGCTGTAGAGCTGAGGAAGCAGCCGGCCCTACTGAGAGTCGACAGGCCCTGGAGGCTGGACAGGGCAAGGGCGATTGGTTACAAGGCAAAGGAAGGGGTGGTGGTCATCAGAATGCGAGTCTCGAGGGGGGGCATGAGGAAGCAGCGCCCAACCTCCGGGAGGAGGCCCAAGCACATGGGGGTGCTGAAGATCAAGTCGGCGGTGTCTTCCCAGGCAGTCGCGGAGAGGAGGGTGAAGGAGAGGCACCCAAACATGAAGCTCCTCGGCTCATACCTGGTCTGGGAGGATGGCATCCACGCCTGGTTCGAATGTGTGCTTATCGACCCCGCGCACCCAGCGATAAGGAAGGATTACAACTACCGACGAATCTTGGGCGCAGTAGACTAGGCTACTTCTTCATCTCGCTGCTGTGGCCTGGGAATATCTTCGAGTTCGGGTCCACAAAGGCCTTCGCGACGTTGACAGCCATGGCTGCCTGGGCATAGCCAGTCGCGATCAGGTTCAGCTTCACCCCATCCAGAGGGCCGGCGATGTCCCCCGCAACGTAGACCCCCTGCATGTTGGTCTCCATCTTCCCGTTCGCCCTGATCTCTCTACCGTCAATCTGCAACCCCCAGTCCTTGATCGGGCCCAGGTCTGCCCTGAACCCTATGTTGACTAGGATCGCATCCACGTCCACCTTCGTCTCCGCCTGTGTCCTGTTGTCGAAGATGGTGGCCTGGGTCACCTTCGATCCATCCCCTCTGACGCCCCTGACTTCGTAGAAGAGCTTGACTTCGACGCTCGAGTTCATCAGCTCTTTGACGCTCCCTTCATGGGCCCTGAAGACGTCTCTCCTATGCACCAGCGTGATCTTCTTTGCGATGTCCTTGATGTTGAGGGCCCAGTCCACGGCAGAGTCCCCGCCCCCCACTATCAGCAGGTTCTTGCCTGCGAACGCCCCCTTGTCCTTCACAAAGTAGTAGACCCCCTTGCCTTCATAGTCGGCTGCCCCCTTCGCTTCCAGCCTGTTCGGGGAGAATGCGCCGACTCCCGCGGCCACGATCACCGCCTTCGAGTAGTGCCTCGTCCCCTTGTCAGTCTGCAGCTCAAAGACACCGTCGTTCTTGTGCAGGGCAGTCACCCTCTCTCCGAGGACCACAGTGGGGTTGTACTGGAAGGCCTGCTCCACCAGGCTCTTCACCAGGTCCTTCGCGAGTATCTTCGAGTAACCAGGAACGTCGAAGATGTACTTCTCAGGGTACAGCACAGCCACCTGTCCCCCGGGCTCCTCCAGGGCGTCGATGACCTTAGTCTTCATCTGCCTCAGACCAGCATAGAAAGTCGCGAAAAGCCCGCTCGGCCCCGCCCCAATGATGGTCAGGTCATAGACGTCCTCTGACAAAGGCGTTCTGGCTGCCCATCTGCAAATGGCGTATAAGGGTTCCCGGCGTTTACGCAAGTCCTGCGAGGACTGGATCTGTCGGCTTGATTATCTCACGCAGGAGCACCGTGGCGTATTGTCCCCTCCCGAGGGTGAACCCCAGCCTGGCAGTTTCCCCTTCGACGTCGAGCGCCGCGCTCTTCAGCGCAAGGTGAGGGCGCCTGAACCCCCCCTCGGCCGAGACCTCCTGCATCTCCTCCACGTAGAACTCCTTGGGGAGAACCCCCTCTTCCTTCATGACCTCCACGGCGCAGGCGTCGAACCTCGATCCGTAGTCCCTGAAGGCATACCCTGCGAGTTGTATCATCGGTACCGCCCCGGGCCTGTGCCCATCGTGGACGCCCATGACGCGAGGCGTCACCAACCCTCCCCCCGCGGCCACCGCCCAGTTGTCCCCTTCCTGCAGCGCAGAGATGTCTTCCCCCCTCGAAAGGGCAAGGCTCAGAGTCTTGTTGAATATCAGTGACTGGTAGGCATGGACGTACAGCCTCCTCAGTTCGATCGGGACCGCCCTCAGCACCTTCACCCAGTCCCCCCCGCTCCTTCCCAATTCCCTCGCCACCCTCCTCTCTACGTCTCTCCCCGGAGGGAGGACGTTGCTCGCTTCAAGATACCTTCCCTGCGACAGGTAGCTCACTGCCTCGCCCTCCGAGCTGCCAGAGTCGAGCCCCGCCAGCAACATCACTTTCACGGCCGCTGCGAAGTCTCGCTTGACGATGGCCCTGCCTATCCTATGTGTCCCGGCCCCCGACGCGCTGAACCTCTGGAGGCCGTAGTAGTTTGGCACCCTTCTCTCTTCGGCCGCGCGCAGCGCTTCGCCGGCCGCCTCCCTCACACAGGACGAGCATTCTCTGAGGATCACTTCGAACCTGTTGCCCGTCATGGAGGCCCTGGAGACCGGCCTCGGCAGGTACCCAACCAGCCGGGCTGTGAACCTGTCCTTTATGACCACCGGCGGCCTCGAGGCCCTCGAGCTCGTCGGAGTCACGTACTGGACCGAGGCGGCTCTCTTGTCCTTCAGCCCCGCATAGCTGACCCTGCTCCTTAGGGCAGAGGAGAGCTCCTCCGCCATGTGCAGGGTGTCTACGGAACTTTTTTCCACCCTGTAGAGCGGGTAATACCCTTCCTTCTCCCCGGTGGACAGCCCTTCGAACTCCACCTCCTCTTCGACCAGGAAGTCTTGGGGTGAAGCCTTCGCCCTTGCCGCGCAAGGCGGACCCCTCGTAGCATACCACTCGATGCCGACCTCCAATTCGGCGTCGGCCACAGACATCAAAGCATCATTGGGGTGGGAGACAATACGATATTGGTTTTGGGCTAGCGTGGGCGTCGAAGGGAATGCAACTGGATCCCCTGCGCAGACCTGCACGTCGGGGAGCCGGCATAGACCTTGCTAGGCGGGTACGACGTTTAGCAAGCCGTTCTGCATTGCCCAGTGTATGGAACAGAAGATGTTGCAATATATTCGAAACTGACCAGGTTTATTCGCCACGAATGAGACATGGAGGACTTGACCAGGCACGACCGTGATGAGGCTACTGTCGTAGTAGTACGTAACCTGAAAGCCGTGAGCCTGGAAATCCGTATTGCATACTGTTATGTTCACTGTCTGTCCCTGCGTGACGTTAAGGATTGGCCAGTTCTCCTCGGGTACTCCATGCCCCATGCTGTCGTTGTAGCCTGTACCGCTCGCGATTACGAGGAACCCGCCAGCTGGCTTCACGCAGCCTGCCGGCAGGGTTGTGGTTGTTGTTCTTCCCCCACTAATCGCGTAGAAGGCGATGGTCGCGCCAGCCCCTACGAATACAACAGCCAGGACTACAACGAGTGTCTTCCTGTTTGAATTCATTTAGCCCTCCGGCACTTCTATGAATGAAGAAGCGCCGCTGTATAAAGGCACGTGAAACCCAGAATAATCAAGCAAGCCACTTTCAGCGACTCTCCCCTTGAACCTGTTCCCTGGAAGAGGGGTCGGGCGAGCCTCGCGGCCGCGTAGATGGACGTACCGAGGCCAAGCGCGAATACATAGGTGTAGTCGGCGCTGGGGAAGACCTGGATTACATAGTAGGCGCTGGCTCCGCCCACTATCCCAGGCAGGGTAAAAGCCAGGGTCAGGATAACGATATCCTTCAAGCGCCCCATCATGTCCTTGGCGTGATCCCTTGCATAAATCCAGTAAGCTGCGCCGACCATCATGGGCTCCAGCCCCTTGTGCAACACGAATGCAGCCCCGGCGGAGAGACCGCCGAATGCGTCGAGGAGGTTCGAACTTGTCGAAGTGGCTGCCGTTGCACCGACCGCCGCGCCCTCCCCGAAACCGTGCATCCCCACCGCAATGGCTACAAGGATTGGGATGGAGAAACCGAAGCCCACGCCGGGCGAGCCCTCGGCAAACATCTTGGAGTCAATGGAGAAGAGTACGACAAGACCAATCGCAAAAGTAAGCCAAAGGGCCACCTGCCAGATCCCGCCCGTGAATCCTTCGCTGACCCCGAGGAGTGAAGCGTCACCGATGGTGTCCGAGAAAAACCACAGATAGATGCCAATCGTAAATGCTGCGAGGTACTTGGGGCTGAGGTACCTTGCGGCCACAGAGATTATGGCGAGCCCTATGAAAGTGGGAATCAGAAAGGTAGCAAGCACAGCGCCAAAGGTCTCGGCAAATCCTATCAAATCACAACCTCCCCTACGATGCCAGCGACAGGCGACGCCTCAGATGAGAAGGATTTCCTCGAGGCGCCAGCACCTCCCTTCGAGGACGGGTGAATGCTATTGAGGATTGTGGCTCAGATAGCGAAACCAAATAAATCTTAAATCAATTCGAGGCATGAATGGTGCCCATTGTCACTGCCAACCCTAATTACTTCAAACCAGGACGATGTCATGCATTTCATCCTTCTCGTGATGTCGGTCGTATTGATGGTCATTTCGGCGAACGCTTTCAGGAGGAGGCCGGTAAGGCGCTACTTCTTCCTGATGCTCGCATTCGTTTTCTTCTTTCTCGACCAAGCGGTCACCTTCTACCAAGAAATCTATCTGAACGGCCTGCTAATCTCAGTTCCGTATGTCGGCTTGCATCTCATACATCTCCTCGAACTGCTTATGAGCATCAGTTTTCTGACCGCATTGCTCAGGCCAGTCTTCGGGCAGGAGGGATTAGTCAGAAAGTGAATTCTGAAAATGTAAATCGCCAGAATGTCAAGCGATTGATTTCACTGTTTCCTGGGGTTCACCTTAGGATGCTTTCTAGGTACCTCGGAGCGTCCCTTAGCACGACTCGCTATCATCTCGGGAACCTTGAGAAAGATGGTGAGGTCCTGTGTAGGAAGGAGGGGGAGTATCTCAGAGCGTATCCGCTCTGGGCAGACGACGAGCGCAGCAGGAGGATCTACGCCATCATCCAGCAGAAGGGCGTTAGGAAACTTCTGGGCGCGATGCTCAGAGAGCCGCAAAGCGGGGAACCCCGCCTATCAAACAGTCGGATTTCGGCCATTGCTCAACTGTCGCAGTCGACTGTAAGCGAGTACCTCACAATGCTTCGAGACCTCCAGCTTGTGAGTAAGTTGATTAATAGAGACGGTCATATAACTTTCGAGATTCCTGAGGGAGACAGACAGCGTCTCTCGACGATTCTGGCCTTGTACGATGGAAGTTTCCTCTCAAAAGCCACCGATAGCTACGTAAGCCTTTGGGAATTCTAGCCAGCCATCCTCAGCCGGGTCGCGATCGCCTGAACGGACCTCCACAGCCGGCAAATTTCATGCAAAGGCGCTGGGGAGATACGAATGCAGAAGTGCGGCCGCGTATACGCAGAGAACCTCCCTGAAACCAGGCCGCCACCTTCAGGGTGCCGTTGGGTCCAGGAGAACGCAGAGAGGTGTACAGTGGTCCAGACAGCCTCAAGAGCGCGTAAAGAAAAGCGCCAGTCCCGACCGCAAAAAATAAGTAGAATCACATGCGACGAAGTACCCCGCGCCTGCAGCCATGACCGAAGGTAAAACAAAAGCTAGAGCCAAAATTGCAATGTCTCTCACTCGAACCAATATCCCCCCAGTCGCTTGCCTGCGTACACAACGTAGCCGACACCGACAACCACGGACTCGAGGGACTTGTGAAGGACACAGGCGGCACCAGCGGCTTCTCCTCCGAATGCGATGACGAGGGAATTTGAGCTGGTCGTGGCAGCCACGTTTGCGAATGCCGCGCGTTCTCCGAGACCATGGATCCCTATTGCGAGAGCGACGAGGAGAGGGATGGCTAGACTGCCCCTCTGCTCCTGCTCGGGGGTAAAGACGGAGCGGTCCATGATGAAGAAAGCAGAAGCTCCGATGACGAAAAGAGCTACGATAACGACCTGCTCCCATCCCCCAGAGAAACTCGCATTCACATCTAGGTCGCCAGAATCATTGATGATGTCAACAAAGAGCCAGAATAGGACCCCTGGCGAGAATGAGAGGAGATATACCGGTTTGAGGTACTTGCAGACGGCCAAGGAGACAAGGAGCCCAGGAAGGCCGAGACCCTAGTTGACCCGAGCCAGGCGAAAAAGCTCTCTGTGAAACCCAGCAACGGCAAATCTTACGACGGGCTTTGAGATCTATTCCTTTGGTTCATGTACTTCGGGCGCACAAATCCGCCTTGTCTAGAGGATCAAAGCAGCTTGAGCTTCCCCGTTATGCCGTCAATCTGCGCATCAGGGGCAGGTCCTATCCCCAGACATGTCACTGACCCAGGTTCGACCTGGGTCAGTCCTCTGTCCTCCACCAGCGACGCCGGGAGGCCAGCACTGCGCGCCTTCTGAAGAAGCTCCCTGAGCTCCTCCTCGGATTCGACCTTCAGCACAATCTTGGCCTGCCCTTCCTCCCTCCACTCCTCGTACCACCTCGGCTTCCTCTCCCGGGTCGCCTCCGCCGCCGACAGTGACGCGTGGGCGGCCTGCGCCGCCACCTTCCCCTTCCCCATCTTGAGGTCTGTCCTTACCACGATGGCCTGTTTCATGTAGCCCGGTTTGTCAATGGTTAATACGAGTCCGGTTAAGCCTTTGCAGCATCTTCACATTGCCGAAAGTGTACGACGTCGTCGTCGCGGGAGGGAGCGTAGCCGGACTCGCGTTCGCGTCCGAAGCCTCCAGACAGGGGGCTGAAGTCCTGGTGGCCGAAGAGCACCCCGAAGTCGGCGAGCCTGAGAAGTGCGACGGGCTGGTGAGCCTAAGGGGCCTTGTGAAGTACGGTCATCCCCCGGACTCCGGGGCCGTACAGAGCAAGATCACCTCCGCCGTAATCCACTCCCCCAAGGGGGTGCCCCTCTCCATCGACGCCTCGGCTCTCGAAGTAGTCGTCCTTGACCGGAGCGCCTACGATAAGCAGCTTTCGGCGGAAGCCGAATCGAGCGGCGCCACCATCATGACCGCCACCCGCGTGAATTCGGCCGTCGAGAAGGATGGCCTGGTGGAGGTTGGGGCAGGCGGAGACTCGCTCCGCGCCAGATACTATGCAGACTCGACGGGTCCGGCGTCCAGCCCCCGTCGGGGGATCCTCCCGGCCGCGAAGTACGAGGTGGAGGGGGATTGGGTCAGAGAACATGTCGTAGAGGTGTTCTTGGACGCAGACCTGTACCCCGGGTACTTCGCCTGGGTCATCCCCTACGGGGGGAAGAAAGCGAAGGTCGGCGCCGCAGGGTATGGGATAAGCCCCTTCAGGGCGCTGGACAGTTTCCTCTCCACCAGGGAGACCACAATCCTGAGGAAGGTGTCGGCCCCGATCTACGTCGGGGGCCCCGCGCAGCGTTTCGTAGAAGGGCGCCGGCTCCTCGTCGGGGAGTCGGCAGGGCAGGTGAAGCCGACGACGGCCGGGGGAATAATGACGTCCGTGGCGGGAGCGGTCATTGCCGCAAAGTGGAGCTGCGCCAGCTTGAAGAAAGACGACCCCTCTCTCCTAGCGAACTACCAACCAGAATGGGAGTCCGCCTTCTTGAAGGAGATGAAGACGATGCTCCGGCTGAGGGGGGTGCTGGAGAAGCTCTCCAACGACGACCTTGACGTGATCATGGCCGCCCTGGCCACCCCCAAGCTCACCCGCAAGCTCTCAAGGTCGGACTTCGATTTCCACGGCACTGCCCTCTTGGGGGCCCTCGGCATCCCAGGCCTGCTGAAGGTCGCCAGAGTGGTGACCTCGGCCGAGGTCCGTTCCCTGCTAGTCGACTCCTGAAATCTCATCCTTCTCAGCAACCTATATCAGCCGGCGCAAAAAGGGGTTGAAGAGAAATGTCTCAAGCCGCTGTCACGCTCCCGCTTTGCAATTCTTGCAACAGGCCGGTGAAGCCCGCCGAGAGGGCCACCCACTTCTATTGCCCCAACTGCCATGAGACTCTGATATGGCGGTGCGAGAAGTGCAGGAAGTTCTCCAGGCATTACAAGTGCGTCAACTGCGGCTTCGAAGGACCATAGGCGAATCGCAAGTGGGCTCCTATGTCATCAGAATCAAACTACTCCCAGAGGATACCACGACCGACCCCAAGAGGCTCGTCGACTCGGTCGCCGGCCTCCTTCCGAAGTCCGCCCAGATCAGAAGTCACAGGGTCGAGCCGATCGCCTTCGGCCTATCGGCCGCCATAGTCGACATCGTGGCTCCCGAGGAGGAGGGGGTCATCGACAGCATCGAAGCCCTGGTCTCCAAGGCCCCCCTGGTCAGCCAGTACGAAGTCGTCGGAGTCAGCAGGATGTCGAGCAGACTACCTCCGCAGCCGTCCTAGTTCCCCGGTACCTCCTGCTTCTGCATGCTGCATTGCTTTTATACCTCCACGGGGAGCACACCCCTGCCGTTTTCTTACACGAAGTGAACCCAGTGAGATACCCCCTCAGATATGCGGCCTTCGAATGGATCAAAGCAAAGAAGAGTTGCACAGACGACGAGCTCGTTGAAGGCTTGAACAAGAACGGGAACAAGTGCTCCCCTGACGAGCTCGACAAGCTTCTGATGCAACTCGAGATCTTGGGGCTCATCACGGTGAGGTGGGTGTCCAAGGACAAGCGGCGGATCGAATTCCAGGAGAAGCCCCCCGAAGAACCGCGCATGCCCCGCATCAGCGAGTGACCTAACCGATAAATCGGCCGGGCCAGAGGTTGCACCGCCTATGGGAGTAGACTTCGGCGACTCGATTCCGCGGGAGAAGATTCAGCTGGAGGACATCTCAGGTTGGACCCTCGCCATAGACGCCTACAACACCCTGTACCAGTTCCTCGCCATAATCCGCGGCATGGACGGTGGCCACCTCAAGGACTCGCAGGGGAGGGTAACTTCGCACATCTCGGGGCTGTTCTACAGGAACATCAACCTCCTGGAGCTCGGCATGCGGCTTGTCTACGTCTTCGACGGCAAGCCTCCCGAGCTGAAGACTGAGGAAATCCGAAGGCGGTCGGAGCAGCGCCGCGCCGCCAAGGACCAGTATTTGCGCGCCCTCCAGGCTGGGGACATGACCCAGGCCAGGAAGTTCGCTGAAGCCTCCACGGTGCTCAGGAAGGACATGGTCTCGGACTCCAAAGGCCTCCTCGACGCGATGGGAATCCCCTGGGTCGACGCTCCGTCCGAAGGCGAAGCCCAGGCTTCTAGGATGGCAATCGAGGGGACGGTCAAGGCTGTCGGGTCTCAGGACCACGACTCCCTCGTCTTCGGGGCCCCGGTGCTCGTCCGCAACGTGACCGTTTCCGGCAAGCGCCGGCTGCCGAGCAAGGGCATCGTCATCAACGTCCAGCCCGAGCGGATCACCCTCTCCTCGGTCCTCGCTGCCACGGGGCTGACCCGGGAGCAGCTCGTCGACTTCGCCATACTTCTGGGGACTGACTTCAACCCTGACGGGTTCGAGGGGGTCGGGCCTGCCACGGCCCTGAAGTATCTGAAGAAGTACGGCCGACTGGAAGAAGTAAAGGAGCTCCGAGACGAGCTTCAGGGTCTGGACTACCAGGGCATCCGGGACCTGTACCTCAACGCGCCGTCGACGGCGGGAGTGAAGCCAGAATGGAAGCCCATGGACAAGCAGGCGCTCGTCTCATTCCTCGTCGGGGAGCACTCCTTCTCGCGCGACAGGGTTGAGGCGGCCATAGCGAGGGTCCAGTCTTCGAAGCCTGCTCAATCCGAGACCCTGGAGAAGTGGTTCGGCTGAGCTCCGCCGGCTCCCTCCCTTCGCTCCGGGACATTGAGCTCGCCGAGCAAAGGATACGGAAGTACATCCCTACGACCCCCCTCGAGTACTCCCGTGGGATCTCCGAGCTTACAGGGAAGGAGACGTATCTGAAGCTCGAGACCGCTCTTCCAATCAGAGTGTTCAAGCTGAGGGGAGCCATGAACAAGCTCCTGTCGCTCTCCGACACCGAATTGAGGAAGGGGGTCCTGACGGCTTCGTCCGGGAACCATGGGCTCGCGATAGCCTACGCCTCGAAGCTCTTCGGCATAGAGGCGTCCGTCTGCGTGCCAGAGAACGCGAACCCTCAGAAGCTCAGAGCCATCGAGGAGCAAGGGGCGGAGATTATCCGCCATGGGCCCGGATACGACGCAGCCTACGAGCACGCCCTGGAGCTGGCGAAGACACGCGGCCTGACCTTCATCCACGCCTTCAACGACAGAGATGTCATCGCGGGCCAAGGGACCTGCGGCCTAGAGATCTCCAGGCAGCTCCCCGACATGAATTCTGCCGTGGTGGCCATAGGGGGCGGAGGGCTCATCGCCGGCATCGCGATCGCCTTGAAGGGGTCCGTCCCGGGGTCGAAGGTGTACGGTGCCGAGACAGTGGCCATACCTTCGATGTACGAGTCCCTGAAGGAGGGGCACATGCTCAGGGTCACTCCGTCTCCGACCATCGCCGATGGGATGCAGGCGGCTACCCCCGGGGAACTCACCTTCGAAGCCGCGAGGAGGTACGTCGACAAAGTGGGGCTTGTCACCGACGCCGAGCTCGAAGACGCAATCTATGACCTGCTTACGGTAGCCAGGGTGCTGGCGGAGCCCGCAGGCGCCTCCCCCCTCGCCGCGGCCAAAGGGTCTCTAAAGGACGAGGCCACCGGGAAAACCGTCCTCGTGGTAAGCGGAGGGAACGTCTCCATCGATCTCCTTCGGTCCATACTCATGCGAAGAGCGAAAGGAAGCTCCTGAGGTCCCGGGCCATGAGAAAGGGGTTAAGGGCTGCCTCCTCCCGCAGCGTCCTGAAACGCACCTCCCCATAGTCGTGCCCCGGGTAGAAGACAGTGGTGGGGGGGAGCCCCAGTATGACCCTGTACAGGCTGTCGTACATCGCCTCGGCCCTTGCCGTGTCGAACTTGCCAATGGTCCCGACGAAGAGGGTGTCCCCCGTGAACACTTCTCTCCCGTCGTAGAGGCAGATACTGTCTTCCGTGTGCCCAGGCGTGTGGAGCACCCTCACGGCCTTCCCTCCGAGCCTGATCTCGTCCCCGTCCTTCACCCTGAGGTCGCAATCCAACGGCGACGACTCGTGGGCGACGACCTCCGCCCCCAGCTTGTCCGCTAGCTCATCGACGCTGGAGGTATGGTCGAAGTGCTCGTGGGTAGCCACCACGTAGCCCACCTTGGCTCCGGTATCCCTCGCCGCGGCTTCTATGGGCGCGGTCTCCCACCCGCTATCAACCACCATCGCCTGCCTGCTCCCTTCGTCCATTACGAGGTAGACGAAGTTCTCCATGGTCCCGACCGGGATCTGCTTGATTAGCATTCGCGTCGGCTCCTTCGCCAGGTTCCGCCTAGCCTCACCTTTATCAAGTTCCGACTGGCGCGAAGCGTCGTTCATGGAACCGCTCCGGGCAAAGAAACCCTACGAGTCGGAGATGACCACTGCGAGGCTCATGATGCCAACAGACGCCAACGTCCTCGGAAACGTCTTCGGGGGTGCAATCATGAGGTACATGGATGAGATTGCAGGCATCGTCGCCTGGCGTCACGCCGGAAAGAACGTAGTGACCGCCTCCATAGACAGGATGAACTTCTACGCGCCAGTCTATGTCGGCGACCTGCTGATCCTGAAGGCGGCCGTCAACTACGTGGGCACGACGTCCATGGAGATAGGAGTGAGACTCGAAGCCCAAGACCCGACGGGACAAAAGGGGACCCACACGGGCTCCTGCTACCTCACCTTCGTCGCTCTCGACGAGAAGGGGAGGCCGACCCGGATCCCACCGCTGATTCCCACCACCCCCGAGGAGCGTCGACGCTTCAAAGAGGCGCTCGCCCGGAGGAAACACAGGGAGGCTGAACAAACCGCGTCGCGGAGCGCCTGAGCTGCCCGCCGTTCCTTTGATTTTTGGCTCAACAAAACTAGAGCTTCCCATAGATAGGTTGCGGTCGTCCGCTCGTCTCTCATGCGCGACTTCGCCGAAGCTTTCAGGTTCGAGAAGATGCGCAGCGGGAACGCGGCCATTTACATGCTCAGGGAGCAGTTCGAAAAATTCACGACCTCCCCTCACAAGGTCGAGACGTGCGAGTCCATCGCAGTCTGCTTCTACCAGCTCGAACAGTATCAGGACGCCGGGGGGTGGTACGAGACTGCGGCCCGACTCATCCTCTCGGAGCCCAGCGCCACCCCGGCAGTCAAGGCCCTTGAGGCCTTGGGGGATTATGAGAAAGCGCTCGACTGCTACCGAAGGGACGAAGACGGAGAGCGATTCACGGAGTGCTCGACGCTGATCAGGGACCTGAAGCGCGCCTGCGCCTCAGCCTGAGCTCCCTCCCTTCTCTTCCTCCTCCTTCGCGTTCTTGCGGTTGACGGTCTTGAGATGGCACTCCTCGCAGACAGGCTCGTCCCTGGGGCCCACCCTGAAGGTGTGGAGTACAACCTCGAGCTCTGTGTCACAGAAGTAGCATGTGGCCCTCAACGCCCGCCCCCCTTGGAAGCAAACACCCTCCTCTTCACCACTTTCCCCCTACCTTTGTAGTACCACACTTCCGCGTCACCGTTCGAGCTCCTCCCCCACTTTACAAGCTCTTCTAGTTCCTCTTTTGTGGCCCGGGCCCTTCCGCTCTTCACCTGCAGCAGGAGCATCCTGCCATCCTTGGCAGCGAAGACATCGACTGCTCCGTGGGATGCGGCGCTCCTGGACACCATCCACCCCTCCCTCTTCAAGGTGCTCATGGCGGCGTACTCTTTCGCCCTGCCCGAGACGTATCTCTTATTCGGGATGGAAATTCACCCAGCTCATCTACACGTCGCCCCTTGAACCCACAACGAGTCACCTAGCCAGCAGAATCTGGTTTGATAAATGCTCCAACACCAATCCCTCGGTGGCGCGAGCGGGGACGGGTTTCCGAAAATGCAGGGTCAGCCCGGGTCAGCCGCCACGAGTAAGCTTATCATGGCGAGGATTCCGGTCCGCCCCTGGCTTTGAAGGAAATCAAGGACTCCCTCGATAAGGCCGAGTCCCGCTTCTCCGACCAGCTCGCACGCCGCGACAGGGTGCTGAAGGAGAGCAGGGATGTCATCTCCGCGTGTTCAAGGTCGATAATCTACGTCCATACAGGGAAGATGAAGGGCGCCGAGAAGGAACTCGCAGCCGCCAGTTCCCTGCTCGACTCGCTCAAGAAGACCTCGGACGGGTCCGTCGCCCGCTACCTCGTCTCACCTGAAACGGAGTTCGTCGAAGCCTCCACGGTCCTATCGGTGGTGAAGGGGAGGCCCGTCCCATCCATGGACTCCCTGGGCGCCTCCCCGGAAGCTTACCTGCTCGGCCTTCTCGATTCGGTCGGAGAGCTGAAGAGGCTGGTCCTCGATTCAATCATGCAGAAGAAGCTCCCGCGCGCCAAGAGATACTTCGAAATCATGGGAGAGCTCTACTCCCTCTGCTCCCCGTTCGCCGTGTTCGACCATGTAGTGAACGGTGCAAGGAGGAAGATCGACGTCGCCAGGATGCTGGTCGAAGACACCCGCGGCCTCTTAGTGGAAGAGGCAGGGAGGGAGGCCGTAGGGAACTCGATGGCGCGACTCGAGAAGAAGCTCAGGGCGAGGGCTTAGAGTTCCTTCAGCAGCTTGCTCGTCTTGATGTTGGGGTATGGTGAGTCTAGCCTTACCACCCTGACTTTCAGACCCCTCCTCGCCGCCTCCCGTTTCACGTCGTCCTCCATGTGATACTGGTCGTAGCCGAGCGCGACTACGTCCGGCCCGACCTTCTGAAGCGTCACGTAGATGTCCCCCTCGACACCGAGGATGGCCGCGTCCACCTGCCTGAGGGAGGAGAGGAGTTTGACCCTGTCCTCCTCGCCAATGAGCGGTTCCCGCTTCTTCCGACGTCTTATTGTGCTGTCCCTTGCGACTGACACGACGAGAGCGTCGCCGAGGTCCTTCGCCCTGCCTATGGTGTAGATATGGCCGTAGTGGATTACTTCGAACCCCCCGCCGATGAACACGACCCTGATCGCTTTCCTCCCCTTCGGAGTCAGTCTCGCGCTCCCTCTGGTCAGAGCGACGAGCCCTTCTTCCTGCAGCTCTCTGATCTCGTCCCTTGCCTCCGCCGGGCGCAAACCCAGCCTCGCCGCGAGGGCCCTCGCATCGGCCCTCTCCCCCTTGAGGCCCATCGAGAATATCGCAGCCAGAGTTTTCTTGCTGTCCAACTTCACCAGTCTATCCTAACGACACCCGCGAAGGAGAGCGAGTCCAAGAGCCCTTCGGCGTACCCGATGCTCAGCATCGCCATCTCGTCCTCCCCGTTCGCGAGGAAGTTCTCTGCGTCTTTCATGTAGAGCTCTGCGTTTTCGATTACGTGGGCGTACTGTGAACCCGTTTTCGCCTTCACCGAACTCAGCGCCTTCCTCGTCTTCGCAACGTACTTGGGGACGAGGGTCTGGGCGGTCCTCTTGACGCCATCAGAGTTGCTCCTGACCTCCGATTCTTTCAACGAGAAGATGGCCGAAACCGACTCGACCTCAGTAAAGTGGAGCTTGCCGGGGATGATCAGGCAGTGCGGCGGTCCACCGACCTCCCGAACAGACAGTTCCGCCAGCGTGCCGGCCCCGAGGGCGGCGTCCTCTCTTCCCAACCTCGACAGCACGATCGCGAAGGTTTTCTCGCTCACGACGCCACGCTTGAAGTTCCCTTCGGCGAGAAGTAATCCAGCCATTGCATCCGCAGGGCCGACCCCCTGCCCGCTCTGCACATCATACTCCAGCAGAAGTAGGGTGTGCGCACCCTCGAGGAGGTTCTCGTGCAGGATGTGGTACGCCTGGGTGAGCTTCCCCACGGTTTCGCGAGTGATCGTAACGGTCCTTGAGAACTTGTAGGAGTGAAGCCCTGACGCGCTTGCGGCGGCCGAAGCGATGGTTGCCGAATGTACAACCCTGGTTTCGATCCCCTCTTTGATCGCCCTGACCCTTAGCTCGTTGTGCGTCGTCGCGATCATCGGGTCGCCGAGAACCGCGAGAACCACTTTCCTGCCGACAGCCTCAGAAAGGATGCTTTTCCCATCCTCGACGAATTGCCTGTCGACTATGGTGAAGTTCTTGCCGGTAGAAGCTTGGACCTGCTTGAGGAGCTGAGGCTCGTGGGGGGTAGTGTAATACTCGAGATAGATGTTGTCCGAAGCGATCATCTCCTCGATCCCCTCCAGGGTTACCCCCTTCGCACCGAGCCCGAGTCCGACGAAGCTGAGGCGGCCCATGATTCACACGCCCGTATGAGCGGTATTTGAATCAAGGACTAGACTCACCTCCTTCACCTCGTTGGACAAGGATGCATCTGCTTCAAATTGGTCGGGCGGAGCGATTAACGGTTCGATATCATGCTGAGGGCTCAATTCACCGAAGATACTGGAAGCAACGCGAATAGGATGCGAGAGCATACGGCAAACTCCTCACGATACAAGTCCGAATGAAACCTCCCACCCTGATGCACCAGTTAAGCGAAAGGCTCGCGAAGCTGGGCATGAAGGTGAACCCTCTGAGTGAAGAAGATGGAGTGTATACGCTGAGAATCACGAGCCAGACAATGATAGCGAGATTCGCCACTTGGTAAAACCCAGGCGCAAGACCTCGCCCCGTCCAACAACCCTTTAATCCACATTGCTTTGCCGGGCAATCGCGGGCCTGTGGCTCAGCCAGGTTAGAGCGTGAGCGACTTCAGCGGCTGGCTCTTAGCTAGCTTCAGTGGGAGTCACCAGCATGCCGTGGGAGGCGTAAAGCGCCCACGAGTTCGAATCCCACCAGGCCCGCATTTCAGTAGCCTCAGAATGGACTCTTGGCTAAGGGGCTTGGTTCAGGGTATTTGGATTCCTATGCATAGGATTCATTCTACCGCGAGAGTCCATCCCAGATGCAAGTTCGATGCGAACTAGAGGAAGATCGAACTTTTCGCGACTAACAAGGCGAAGTTGCAGAATTCGATTTTGGTGAGAACTCTGGCGTGCAATACCGCAAGTCAAAAAGGGGGGAGGGGACCGTGATCAGTGGAGCGGAATCTCTATCACAACGAGGTTGAAATCCGACCAGTTCACTGGTCCCGCGCCCGTGGTGTAATGCCCCGGAGTGGTAGGGAAGTGCGAGTCAGACGATGCTGTGATAGTCAAGAGGCCAGGGGTGCCTGTGGGGGCAACGTGGTACCCCCCTGCTATTGAAAGGAGCTCGGTGCAGGTCGAGGTGACTGAGCGTGGGTACACTGCCACTTTCCCGGAATCCATGAAGAAGTCGATGGGTCCTGCGATTGACTTGGCGGCGTGCCACGAGGTGACGTAGAAGTTAGCCTCGCACGAAAATCCGCCCGAAGCAGAGTCTATACTGCGGGTCAGGGAGCAATAAGCCGTCGTCCCCGAGGAGGTTTCTGTGAACACGCACCAGCCTTCGATCTTGAAGTTGAGGTTGCATCCGTAGCCTGGAAAGCACGGGATAAGAGTGCCTTTGCCAGACACTGTGATGAGCCATGCGTTGCCGCCAGAAGGGTTGGCAGAAGGGCCGAGTGCGAAGATCGGAGAGACGCCTGAGAGGAATAGAAGCGCTGCTGTCAGAAGGAGCACGGGTTTTTTCATCGACAGTCCGACCACCTGAAAAATAGATAGCGATTTTTCGAGCTGAAACTGACCGTTATGACCTGTCAGGGCGTTGTTTTAGCCTCCAACTCGTCAGGGCGACACGACTATTCCTCGAATAATCTTCCTCAAGGATTCCTTGCGAGTGGCATTCTATGGGGCGCGGTATATCAACGCCTCTGGCGTCCAAGGGCTCTGACGTCATTCATCTGAGATCGAACCTGGAATATTGGTCGTTGTGCTCCACTCGAATTTCGATGGAGTTCGCACCGACCCCGATACCGGGAGCTCATCAATAGGCTGGGATTACCACCAAGATAGGGGCTCCAAGCCAGGGTGCCTACTGGTCAAGGCCAGGCTAGGTGGTAAGAAGTTCTTCCAATCCAGTTCCTAAGGGGAATGACTTGTCTCATGGGTGGAGCCTTCTTGGCATAAGGCAAGCAGGGACCTGTGGGGACCATGGACTAAAAAAAGAAGAGAGGGTCCGCCCAAGTAGCTGAAACAGATCAGATGAGGCGGACGATGCGAGTAGCCTGCTGATGACCTACTCTTCTACGCTGTCTAGGCGCCATTGGCTCAGGGCGATGCCGGCCATGGGGGCGAAGGACCCGCCTAGCGCAAAGACGCCCACTAGGTAGTTTCTTCTGTTCCTTTTGTTCATTTCAAGAGTTGCAAATCTTTCACAGGGATATAAGCCCCGCGCCAGGGTTCAAAACAGCAGGGCTCATTTCTGGCTTCCTTGAGGAATCGGGGCATGGTCCGGGCTCTTTAGGAAGCTATTGAATCAAGTCAGGCGCGGACCCCACTGGGCGCCCCATCTCAAGAGGAAGGGTGCCTACATAGGATTCGGGGATGCAGCCGTTGCCTAAGGCTGAGGCGATCAATCGCCGCTTCGAGCGAGTCGTCTGACGACAAGATAGGAACCCACCATGGCAATCGCGATGGCTGTAACGGCTATCGCCTGGAATGGAAACTCTGGAACACCTGTGGAACTGCCCGTTGTGTGCCCGACGTTAATCGTAGTCGGAAGGGAAACTGAATTCACTTCACTGCTACTGGTAGTCGCTGTTGAACTCGCCCTGTTGGCAGAACTCGTTGTTGTCGCGCTAGTTAGGGAGGTTGTCTGGACATACTGAACCGGAACAATTGCCAGGTCAGCGGGAGCGTCGTAGGGGAACTGGTACAAAACGGTCCTTACACCCTCGGGGGTGATTTTCGAGAGTACGCTGCCGCTTTCTTCAACTACAATGTAGTTCCCGTCCGAATCTACGTCAACAGCATGCGGACCGGAGTTGCTTGGGAACTGGTATATGACAGTCCGCACGCCAGCGGGAGTAATCTTCGAGAGTACATTCGCGGTGTTCTCAGCGACTATGTAGTTCCCCTGTGGGTCGATGGCCACGTCAGACGGCCCCGTGTTCGAGGAGAAATTGTAGATTACTGTCCTCGACCCACCTGGGGTTATCTTCGACAGAACGTTGCTATCATGCTCGGTTACTATGTAGTTGCCCTGGGGGTCGATTGCCACTCCGGCAGGGGCAGCTCCGGTGAACGAGTATATCACGGTCCTTACTCCGGCGGGGGTGATTCTAGAGAGCACGTCAGCAGAGATTTCGCACACGATGTAGTCCCCTGCGGAATCGATTGCAACTCGCTGGGGTTCGCTGTCAGACGAGAACTGGTATATCACAGACCTGACCCCGGCGGGAGTGATCTTGGAAAGTGCGTCGCTACCGTGCTCCGCGACTACGTAGTCCCCTGAGGAATCGATTGCCACACCGAAGGGCGCGGTACCGAACTTGAAATGATACAGCACCGACTTCGCACCGCCCGGGGTTACAAACGACAGCGTGTCGGCCCCGGACTCCGTGACCACGTAGCCCCCTGTTTGGGCATGGACAGCAACAGGCGGGAATACGAGGCTTGAGGTCAACAGGAGGGCGCCAAGTGCCAGGAGAGTCGGATCCCTGAGTCTTGTCGCAAATACGCGCCTCCGCTTTGCCAAGGTCTACTGGTCAGCAGGAGGAAAAATAGGTAAGGATTTTTCGGGCGGAATTTGCGTCGCGCTAACCTCGAATGACTCGGAACGTTCTCCAATCCGGTGGGAGAGCATGAAAATTGCTCGAAAAATCCGAAGCCAGCGGCCTGCTTCGGGGCGCCGCTGAAACCACCGGGTTCACAATTTGTAACCATTGGAGCAGGTTTCGGTCCGTATTCTCACACTAAACTTGTTGGGCCCCATCGAGCCCGCTTTCATCTCTTCAATGTTGCTTCCCAATATTGAGAATCGGCTCCCTCGATTAATACAAGACCCTTAGGGCGACGGACTGAGACGCATGTCCCTGAAGACGCAGCGCACTTCGAAATTCCCGTTCCCTAAAACCGACCCGGAACGGAGGCGGCGCACCTTCGAGGAAGTCCAGCTCCCCTACACCCTCGAAGAGGCCATGGAGGAGGCGAGCCGCTGCGTTACCTGCGGCAGTCCAATCTGCATGGACGTCTGCCCGCTGCAGACTGACATCAGAGGGATGTGCGAAGCGGTCGCCCGGGGTGACCTCGAGACTGCCTACCACAGGGTCAGGGAGACCAATGCCCTTCTCGGCACAACTGCCAGGTGCTGCCCCCAGCTTGACAGCCTCTGCGAGGCAGCCTGCGTGATAGGAACGAGGGGCGAGCCGGTCGCCTCGGGGATGATACAGCGCTTCGTTGCAGATTGGGAGAGAAACGCTGCAAGGCAGCCCGACCCAGGGTGCATGGCGAAAACAGGTAAGACCGTCGCGGTGGTGGGTGGGGGGCCCTCAGGCCTGGCCGCGGCTGAGCTTCTGACCCGCTACGGCCACTTGGTTACACTGTACGAAGAGCTCCCTGTCCTTGGGGGGACTGCGTGGTACGGGATTCCTGACTACCATCTGTCAAAGGACGTCCTGCAGTATGAGGCGAAGCGGATCCTAGGCATGGGGGTCAAGGCGAAGACCGGTGTGAGGGTCGGGAAGGACGTTTCTCTAGACGACCTCCGCGCTGAATACGACGCCGTGCTTATCGCGACAGGGGCCAAGGACATCTCGAAGTTCGACACGCCCGGGTCCGGCCTCAAGGGAGTCTACGACGGCTACAGGTTCCTTGAGGACGTCTTCGGAGGGGGGCTTCCAGGCTACCTCAAACATCCCACATACGGCCTCGGCAGACGAATCCTAGTGATCGGCGGTGGAAACAGTGCCTTGGACTGCGCGAGGACCGCGCTGAGGCTTACCGGGGGCGAGGTGACCATAGTCTACCGGCGCACAGAGGCCGAAATGCCGGTGGACAAGATTCTGGTCGAGGAGGGCAAAGAGGAAGGACTGCGGCTGAAGTTCCTCCTGGCGCCGGCAGAATATCAGGGCGAGGGTGGCCGCCTCGTCAGGGCGACCATGACTGTGATGAAGCTGGGCGAGTTGGACGCCAGCGGACGTAGGAGTCCTGTCCCGACGGGGGAGACCATCGAGATGGAGTGTGATTCGGTGCTCATAGCCATCGGCCGGGGACCCAACTCCTTCCTTCCCAAGCAGGCCGGGTTGGTGCTCGGTCAGAAGAAGAACATCGTCGTCGACCGGAGCGGAATGACGTCCGCCCCCGGAGTGTTTGCGGCAGGGGACGTTGTCACCGGCGAGAGCCTAGTAGTCAAGGCGATGGCGAAGGGGAGAGATGCGGCCCAGGGGGTCCACGAGTACCTGATGCACCCCAGAACTGGCCACGAGTCTTTGTACGACTACTACTTCAGCCGGAGGACGACAGGTCGCTACTATCGCGAGATGTTCGAGGGCAATGAAGAGACCCTCCCTCCTGAATGACGCCGAGGGACAAAGCGAGCAACCGGCGCCTCCTTCGTTCACTTTATAGGCCAATTGAATCGGGGCGTTTTCGGGCATGTACACCAGCACGGTAGTCGACGATGAAGCTCACGCGATGGAGGTCATGCAGGGGATGGAGGAGGCGTGGGAGAGGAAGGACGAGTCCTATCTCGTCGGAGTCCTTCAGAGAGAACCGAGTTTGGTGCTCAGAGTCCATGCGGTCTGCATCCTGGCAGAGGTCGGCGGAGAGAAGTCGGTCCCAGCCCTGAGCGACGTACTCCTCCACGACCCGGACCCGCTCGTCCGCCATGAAGCGGCTTTCTCACTCGGGCAGATTGGGCTCTCCGATGGCAACAAGGCGCTGTCGAAGGCGGTCATCGAGGACAAGGACCCCATAGTCAGGCACGAGTCTGCGGCTGCCCTCGGGTCTGTAGGGAGCGCAGATTCAGAGGGGGTCCTCACCAAGGCCCTGTCGGACTCGGACGAAATGGTCAGAAACTCGGCCAAGGCTTCGCTCTTCAACATCAAGTTCCTGAAGCAGTATTCTTCAGGCTCGACGGCCAGAGATCGGGCTCCTAGGCCGTAGCCTCGAAGCCTTAAGACGCTCTCTTCATGCCTGCCCGCTACTTGAGACTCGATGGCAAGAGAGCGCTAGTCACTGGGTCGTCCCAAGGGATCGGGGCAGAGATTGCAAAGCTATTCGCCAGGGAAGGAGCGACCGTCGTCATAAGCCACCGTCTGGGCAGGTCGCACTCCGAGCCGGTCATGGATTCCATCAGAGCGGCGGGGAAGAGGGCCATGGTGGTCCATGCGGACGTCTCCGACCCCGCGGGGGTCGACGCGATGTTCGCCGAGGTGAAGTCACGTCTCGGGGGCCTCGACATCCTTGTCAACACAGCTGGGCTTGCCGACAGGAACCTCTGGAACCTGAGCCTTGCCCAAACGCGACTCGAGATGTGGCAGCGCGTCTTTGCTGTCGATGCCTTTGGAACCTTCCTTTGCACCCAGGGCGCGGCGAAGCTCATGAAGCGCGGCTCGTCCATAGTGAACGTGGCTTCGACCCCCGCGCTCGTCGGTGACACCGAAGGCCTGGTCTATGCTTCTGCGAAAGGGGCTGTGATCTCGATGACGAGGATGCTTGCCAAAATGCTCGCGCCGAAAATAAGGGTGAACTGCATGGCCTTCGGTTCAATCGGCACAACCTGGTTGGACTGGCTGGACGAAGCGCAGGTGAAGTCGTACCGGGACGCCATCCCGATGAGGAGGTTCGGCCGCCCCGAGGAGGCGGCCAGTCTTGCACTCTTCCTCGCGGGAGACGAGTCCAGTTTCATCACCGGCCAGGTCATCGTCCTCGACGGCGGAGAGGCGCTTCGTTAGCCAGGGCCGTCGGTCTAGGCCTCAGCGGCCTTCTGCAGGCCACCAAGCTTCTCCAACTTCACGAGGGCGTCGTCGACCGAGTCCGCCTCAGCAATCCTTCCGCGGTTTATCGCGCTCCTCCATAGGTCGATGTAAATCTCGAGTCCTTCTCTGACCTGATCACTCCGCTCGCACTTCGTCTTCTCCAGCGCCAGGAGGTATTCCTTGACATTGCGCATCTTTGGGCTCACGAGACGGTGGCCTCCCTGCCGACCCCCGAAGGGTACGCCTTGTAGCCAAGCCTCTGGATTGCCCTAAGGACCGCTCGTTGGTACCTGTCGGAGGTGTTCACGAAAACGGAGGGGCCCGTCTGCATCGAGTAGTAGGCTTTCACGCCTCTTTCTCGTAGTTCCCTGACCTTGCTGATGATTCTGATGCTGTCTTCGGTCATTATGACCAACCCGTTTTCCCCGGTCATCGTGAGGCTGTGCAGCTCCAAAGTATCCCTCTCAGCGAGTCTACCGAGGGCGTCCAGGTCGTTCCCTCTGATGGCTTTCTCCATCTCGTCGCACCGCTTCTGGGCGGACTCGACCCTCGCCCTGAAGAAGGGTGAGGTGAGCACTTCCTTATGCGCGTCCTCCGTCTTGACTCTCGATGGGAGGGGCACGATGACCATCCTGAGGTCCATGTCGTGGGCGTCGGCGAACTTCTCGGCATAGGTCCCCGCGTCGTCGTCCCCGGCATAGAGCCTGGAGAATCCTCCTACCATGGACCGGGCTGCCGACGCAGCGAAGACCCTGGCGGTACGGGAGAGCTCTTTCAGGTCGGGCTCACCCCCGACGAGGAGCCGGTGGCAGAGCATCGTCAGCGCAGCTCCCGCCGAAGAGGAGTAGCCTATCCCCTTCGCCTTCCCCGAGGGGACGTTGCGGCTGTCAATCCTGAATTCGGAGACGTCTCTCGATGGCGCCAGCCGGGCGACGACTTCGCGAAGCCTCGAATTCGCCGAGTCATTGGGACGCCCTTCTATGAACACCCCTCCTCGTCTGCCGTCTGTAATCGTCGCCTCCGTTCTCATCGAGGTCGTGTTGACTGATATGCTATCATGATACGGAAGCCTGAGCTTCCAGTCCTTCAGCCCGTGGTATTTCACCAGCGCCTGCATTGTGTAAGCAGTAGCCTTGTATTCGGCCACGGTCACTCGACCTCTATCTCCAGCGTCCCGACCGTGGAGGGGTCCTTTAGAATGCGGACCATCTCTCTCGGGATGTCCTTTGAAGCGGCGTCGGCGTGGACAGCGACGGTCCTGTCGCTGATGAAATCACTCCTTCGTATCACCATGTCCCGGGGATCACTCAGCACCAGCCGCGGGTCTCCGCTCGCCCTCACTTGATAGCAAAGGCCTCCTGCCCTTATCCTTATGCTCACCTTCGACCCCTCCCTCCGGAGCTCCTCCTTGACCCTTGTGTCAAGCTGAGCGCACCCCTTCGACGCGCCAACCCCGATTATGCAGTCGCCTTTCTCCGTCAGATGGTCCTCCGTCGTCACTTCGATCGTCGTAGGGTGAGCCGACCTGACCGAGGGGTGCCCCCTGAATCGCACGGTATCCTTGACAGCCTGCCTTTCGATGGAGGACGTCGTCACGCCTCCTTGGGCTGCAGCCCGTTGCAGTGAGGACACCGGTCCGACGTCAGCGGCACAGGTGTGGAGCAGAAAACGCAGAACCTGAACCCCTCCGGGGGTTTCAGCGGCCCGGTGCTCTCCGGGAGGAAGAAGCTGACGAGAATCATTATCACTCCACCAACCCCGAAGGGGATGCTCCAAAAGTACACGAAGGGGAGCTGCAGGGCGTAGAAGCCAACTCCCAGGAGACCTACGAACAGACCTCCCACTAGGAGCTGTGAACGCATGCCCACAGCTTCCCGACAACGCCTTTATAGTTTCGAAGCGCCGCCGGCGAGCTGTTCTGAATGACCACCGAATACGAGCAGCTTGTATCGAAGATGGTCGAAGACAAGAAGGCTAAGCTCAACGAGTTAACCGGGAAGAAGGGAAAGGAGAAGGAGGCGGCAGGGGTGATGTCTGATATCAGGTTCCTGGAAGTCGAGCTGCAGCGCTACCAGCAGGGGCTTGCGCTATTCAGGACAAAGAATCTCCCCAGAGTAGGCAGATGGGGCAACCCAGAGACGGAAGAGAAGAAGGAACAAGAAACCTAGGCGCGCTTTGACGATAGCAATCTCAGACGACGGCGTAGGGGCTCTCCTTGAGATGAAGGAGGTGGTCTCCGCCGTCGAGGAGGCGTTCCGAATGGAGGGGATGGGACAGGCGGCGAATCACAGGAGGTCCCGCTCCAGGGCGCCCGGCTCCGTCCTGAATGTGATGCATGCGACCCTCCCCTACCTGAACAGGGCCGGGCTCAAGGCCTATCTCTCCTCGCCGGCCGGGACGAAGTTCGTCGTCATCCTCTTCGACTCAGGCACCTCCGCCCCACTCGCCGTCCTGGGAGCGGACATCCTGGGGAGGTATCGCACCGGGGCCGCTTCCGCGGTTGCCACTAGGCACCTGTTCCGCGGGAAATCAGGTACCCTCGCGCTCTTCGGCTCTGGGAGGCAAGCCCTCACCCAGGTGTTGGCGATCTCCGAGGTGCTGTCCGTCGAAGCAGTCCGGGTCTGGAGCCCCAACGCCCCTCACCGAGAAGCATTCGCGTCCCGGCTCTCAAAAATCGGTTTCAGGGCGTCTGCCCTGGACTCCCCTGCGAAGGCCATCGAAGGAGCCGAGGTCGCCTGCGCCATCACGTCGTCAAGAACTCCGTTTCTCACAGCCAGCATGGTCAAGCAGACCTCACATCTGAACATCTGCGGGGGGAATGTCCCTGAACATGCCGAGGCCTCCCCGGAAGCCGTCGGTTCCTTCGACACCGTGGCGGTGGACGACCTCCCTCAGGCAAGGGTGGAATATGGTGACCTGGTTCAAGCTGTCGAGGCTGGTACTTTCGCCTGGGAATCGGCGGTCGAGCTCTGCGACGTCGTCGCTGGGAAGTTCACCCCCAGGGGGCGCACCCTCTTCAAGTCAGGGGGTGCAGCGCTCGAGGACGTCGCCGTGGCCAGCCTGATCTACGACAAGGCGCGTAGCACAGACGGAAGGTACCCGAACGTTGAGTTGACCTGAAGCCCCTACATCGGGGGCATTCCGCCCATGCCGCCCATCCCGCCGCCTCCCCCGCCAGGGGGCATCGGCGGTGCCTTCATCTTGCTGGCGGCGATTACGTCGTCGATTCTCAGGATCATCGACGCTGCCTCCGTCGCGGCGCGGAGGATCTGGAGCTTGACTGCCAGGGGCTCCCAGACCGACTTCGCGTACATATCTGCGACCCTGCCGTTGAGGGCGTCGACCCCATACCACTTGCCCTCTTTGCCATGCCTCGCCCTGAGGTCAACCTGCGTGTCGATGGGGTCCATACCTGCGTTCTCAGCTAGGGTCAGAGGGATGCTTTCCATGGCATCGGCGAACTTCAGCGCTGCGAGCTGCTCCCTCCCGGATAGTTTCTGTGCCCAGTTTCTAAGCTGGACGGAGACTTCCTCCTCCGGTGCTCCCCCGCCTGCGACCACTGCAGGCATCTCGACAACGTCCTTCGTCACCATCAGCGCGTCGTGAAGGGCTCTCTCCGCCTCGTCGACAATCCGTTGGGTCCCCCCTCTTACGAGTATGGTCACCGCCTTCGGGTTCTTGCACCCTTCGACGAAGACCCACTTGTCGTCCTCCAGCTTCCTCTCTTCTACGAGCTTGGCGTAGCCCAGGTCCTTGCCGGTCAGGTCGTCGAGGTTCGTGACCATCCTCGCGCCGGTCGCCTTCGCCAGCTTCGTCATATCACTCTCCTTCACCCTGCGCACGCCGAGGATCCCTGCCTTTGCGAGGAAGTGCTGAGCGAGGTCGTCGATCCCCTTCTGGCAGACTAGGACGGTCGCCCCGGCAGCCTCCACCTTCTCAACCATCCCCTTGAGGATGCTGGTCTCTTCGTCCATGAATTGCTGCATCTGCTGAGGGTCGTTGATTCTTATCTCGGCCGAGAACTCTGTCTTCTCAATCTCAAGAGCCGAGTTGACCAAGGCGATCTTCGCCTCTTCGATGCGCCTCGGCATTCCCGAGTGGACGACCTCTTTGTCCAAGACGATTCCCTGGACCATCTTTGTGTCCGTCAGGGCGCCGCCCGGCTTCTTCTCCACCTTCACGTTGTCGATGTCGACCTTGTAGCCCCCTTCACGCTTCTCGGCCACCTGAAGGACCGCATCCACCACTATCCCCGCCAGGTGTGGCGAGTCTTCGTTGACCAGCTTGGTGAGCATGCTCGTATTGGCTACCTTGAGGATGGCCGCCCTGTCCTCCGGATCCACCTTCTCCGCTATCTCTTCGAGTATCTGCTGCGCCTTTTCCGCGGCCCTCGAGTACCCGTCTACGACGACGACCGGGTGGACGTTCTTGTTGATCAGGTCCTCTGCCTTCTCGAGGAGGGCTCCCGCAACCACGACCGCTGAGGTCGTCCCGTCTCCGACCTCGTTGTCGGTCGCCTTGCTGATCTCGACCATCATCTTCGCCGCGGGGTGCTGGACGTCCAGCTCCTTCAGCATCGTAGCGCCATCGTTGGTTATCGTGACGTCTCCCATCGAATCCACGAGCATCTTGTCCATGCCCCTGGGACCCAGGGACGTCCTGACCACTTCGGCAATGAGCTTCGCGGCGCTTATGTTGTTCCTTTGAGCTTCTCTACCTCGAGACTCTCCAGAACCTTCCTTCAGAATTATGACGGGCTGTCCGGTTGCTGACATTTGAACCAGGGGTATACAACCGATGGGGGTATATATGAATTCCTCGACCGACTCGTGAACCCTGTTGCTTTCATCTGCCGGAAATTCTTAAGTGATGTTCCAGGCAGGTTACGGCTGGACCGTTTTGTCAGGGGCAGTCCCACTCTCCAAGAAGCTGGCCGCAGAAATGGTGGGAACCTTCGTGTTCGTCCTTGTTGGCGCGGGCTCGGCCGTAGGCATGTCCAGTCTCCTCAACCCCAACTCCGGGACCGAGATACTCGTGGCTGCTCTCGCCAACGGCCTCGGGTTGGCCATGGCCGTGACCGCCACCATGGCGATCTCGGGGGGCGCGCTCAACCCAGCAGTCGTCCTTGGCCTCTGGGTCGCAAAGAAGCTCCCTTCCAGGGACGTGATCCCGTACATACTCTCGGAACTCGTGGGCGCGGTCGCCGCGGGCCTCGCCCTGGTCGGGTCCTTCCCCGCCGTATGGGGGAGCGCGGTCAACTGGGGTTCCCCCACGCTCAGCGGGGTCCTCAGTCCGTGGCAGGGTATTGCGATTGAGAGCTTGCTCACCTTCGTGCTCATGATAGCCTTCTATGGAACCGCGATCGACCCGAGGGCTCCTCGGATCGGCGGGCTCGGCATCGGGCTGGCGGTCCTTGCTGACGTCCTGGTCGCCGGGAACCTCACTGGAGCGGCCATGAACCCGGCCAGGGCTTTTGGCCCCATGATAGCTGCAGGCTTCTACCCGGGTTACTGGTATGTTTACGCCGTCGGCCCAATCGTGGGCGCAGTTGTCGCGGGCCTCGTCTACAGGTACTTCGTGGAGAGTCCGGCCTAGAGAGGCGTGTGAATAAATAACTCCAGTCGGGGGGAAAACCAGTCTTTGAGGGCTTCAAACGTCCGGCTCAGCAGAGAACAGGCGAAGGAGGTACTGATGAAGCTGGACTCTGCGGTCGGGGCTTCTCGGGGAAAAGCAGCAAAGGAGGCGATCGTGAAGCTCCTGAACTCTTCGGTGCCGACATATTCCTGGGTCGGCATCTACTCCGTCGAGGGGAGCGAGCTCGTCCTCGACGCGTGGTCGGGACCTGCGGCCACAGAACACGTCAGAATCCCCATCGGCAGGGGGGTCTGCGGATTTGCCGCCAAGGCGGGGAAGACCGAGATAGTCTCTGACGTGAGCAAGGACCCAAGGTACCTGCAGTGCTTTCTGTCGACTAGGTCAGAGATCGTCGTCCCGATCTCCAACAAAGGTGTAGTTTTAGGAGAAATCGACATCGACGGGGACCAGCTGGACGCCTTCTCGTCGATCGACCGCGAGTTTCTGGAGGCAGTGGCTCGAAAGGCCAGCGGTCTTTGGTCTCCCTGAATCCCATAACATATGTTATAACCCTTAAATAGCAACCAGCGTCGCGAGAAGTTAAACCATGAAGCTAGAAATCAAAGGCCTTCACGCTTCAGTAGAAGGAAAGGAAATTCTCAAAGGGGTCGACCTTACCATCGGGCAGGGAGAGACTCACGCGCTGATGGGCCCAAACGGCTCGGGGAAGAGCACCCTCGCCTACACGTTGATGGGGCACCCCAAGTACCAGGTGACCTCCGGCCAGGTCACCATAGACGGGGAGAGCATTCTGGGCCTTACCCCCGACAAGCGGGTCAAGAGGGGCCTATTCCTCGCTTTCCAGTACCCCGTAAGCGTTCAGGGGGTGAGCATGTTCTCGTTCCTCCGCGCCGCCTATAACAATTCAAGGCCCGCAGGCACGGAGACCCCCACCATATTCGAGTTCAGGGAAGTAGTCGCCGAGAAGCTAAAGATGCTGAGCATGGACGAGGCGTTCCTCAACAGGTATCTCAACGAAGGCTTCTCTGGCGGAGAGAAGAAGAGAGCCGAAATCCTGCAGATGGCTCTGATGCAACCTAAGTTCGCCGTCCTCGACGAGACGGACTCGGGCCTTGATATTGATGCTCTGCGGATAGTGGCGGAGGGCATCAACAAAGTCTCAGGCCCCCAGACAGGGTCCCTGCTCATCACCCACTACCAGCGCATTCTAAAGTATGTGAAGCCCCAGTTCGTCCACGTGATGTTCCAAGGTCGCATAATCGAGTCCGGCGGTGAAGACCTTTCCAGGCTCCTCGAGGAGAAGGGGTACACTTGGATCCAGGGCTACAAGGAAGAAGAGCAGGTGGCCCAGGCTGCCCCGTAACCCTTTTAACAAGGAAAATAACCTATGTTATATCCGAGGATGAAACGTGCTTGACAGTCGAGACTGACATAGTGACGGACGACTACAAGGAGAAGTACGGGTTCAGCGACCCGATCGAGTCCTACGCCGTCAAGGGGATAACAGGGCTGAGCGAGCGGGTCGTCCAAGAAATCGTGCGCCTCCACGACGAGCCTGCCTGGATGGAGCAGGTCAGGATGAAAGCCCTCAAGCACTTCCTCGAAATGAAGCCCCCTGCATGGGCGCCAGACCTGGCAGACATCGACTTCCAGAGCTTCTACTACTATGCTAGGCCGACCGAGAAGGCGGCAGATTCATGGGAACAGCTTCCCGAGTACATCAAGCGCACCTACGACAAGCTGGGTATCACGGAGGCTGAGAAGAAATTCCTGGCGGGGGTGGGCGCAGTATACGAAAGCGAAGCTGTCTACCATAGTATCAAGGGTGAATTAGAGAAGCAGGGGGTCGTCTTTACGGATACGGTGACGGCCCTGAAGGAATATCCTGAGATCATGAAGAAGTACTTCGGAACCGTCGTCCCCTACCAGGACAACTACATCGCAGCCCTCCAGACGGCGGTCTGGAGCGCGGGCTCCTTCGTCTATGTCCCCGAGGGGGTCAAGGTTCCGATGATCCTCCAGGCCTATTTCAGAATCAACGAAAGAAAGATGGGACAGTTTGAGCGTACGCTCATCGTCGCAGAGCCCTACAGCGAAGTCTCGTACAACGAAGGGTGTAGCGCCCCGGTCTACTCCTCGCAGTCCTTGCACTCCGCCATAGTAGAGATCGTCGCAAGGAAGGGTTCTCTGGTAAAGTACACCACCCTCCAGAACTGGTCGAGAGACGTGCTCAACCTGGTCACCAAGAGGGCACATGCCTACGAGGACGCCACCGTCTCCTGGGTCGACTTCAACGGAGGCTCAAAGCTCACAAGGAAGTACCCCTCCATCTATCTCCTCGGCCCAAGGGCAAAGGCGGACATCATCTCCGTCGCCTACGCAGGACCCGGCCAGGTGCAGGACACCGGCGGGAAGGCGATCCACCTTGCAAAAGACACCACCTCCAAGATAATCTCCCGCTCGGTCTCCAAGGGTGGCGGGCACACCGCCTACAGAGGACTCCTCCACATTGCAAAGGGGGCGAAGAACGTGAAGTCCACCGTAAGATGCGATGCTCTCCTTGTCGACGAGATCAGCACCACGGCTACCTACCCGTACATGGAGATTCAGGAGGACGACGCCACAGTCACCCACGAGGCGAGCGTTGGAAAGGTGGGGGAGGAGCAGCTCTTCTACCTGATGTCCAGGGGCATATCCGAGGGGGACGCGCTGAGCATGGTCGTCAACGGGTTCATGGAGCCCTTCGCGAAGGAGCTCCCCATGACCTACGCAGTGGAGTTCAACAGGCTGATGTCCCTCGAGATGACAAACGCCGTCGGCTAGTAGCCTTCGGCAAGAGAGTGATAGGAGAGTGTCCCAGACGGCGGTGTCTTCATTCAACGAGGACCTTGTGAAGGCGCTCTCTTCCGCTCTCAAAGAACCGGACTGGCTCACGCGCTCTCGAGTTGAAGCATTCAAGAGCTTCGCCAGCCTCCCCTCGGAAACCAACCCTCTCTATACGAAGTACGTCAGCACCTTCGACTTCCAGCTAGATCAGTTCAAGATGTCTTCCGGCCAATCCAACCTGGACTTCAGGACATTCTTCGGTGACTTCCTGAAGGGGAACGAGAGCAACATCATCCTGCAGGGCAACGAGACCCAGGTCCACGCGGAGCTTGCCGACGACCTCGTCTCCAAGGGGGTCAATCTGATGTCGTTCCACGACGCCCTCCGGACCGAAGAAGAGAAGGTCCGGATGCTCGTCGAGCAGAGGCTTGCGAAGTCCGAGAGCGACAGATATGCCGCCTTCGTGAACGCCTTCTTCAACTCGGGGACCTTCGTTCGCGTCCCGGCCGGTGTGGTCCTAGACAAGCCGCTTCGAAGGCTGCTCCTACTCGACTCGCCCAGAAATTCCATCGTCGAATTGAACTTCCTCGTCGCCGAGGAACAGTCCAAGTTAGTCTTCTTGGAGGAGCTCTACTCGAAAGGCCCTCCCACGCCGAGCCTCCTCGCCTCCACGACAGAGGTCCGGGCGAGGCCCGCATCCCACGTAGACTTCTCCACGATTCAGCTTCTTGGAGACCAGGTCACCCACGTCTCTAACAGGGTCATCGAGACATCGAACGACTCGCGAGCCACGGTAAGCTCACTGTCCCTCGGCGCTGCCGTATCGAGGTCGAGGATGAACTTCCTTCTCAACGGAAGGGGGTCGTTGGCGGAGGGGTTCGAGATCTTCTTCACCGACGGGAAGCAACGTTACGACTTCGAGACCAACCTGATTCACAACTCCCCCGACTCCACAGGGTCGACCCAGGCGAGGGGCGTGCTGAAAGGAGAGTCGCAGTCCATCTTCAAAGGGATGATCAAAATAGTGAGGGCGGCCAAGAACTCAAGGTCCTACCTGGCCCACCACGCGATGATCCTCGAGCGGACCGCGAAGTCCGACGGGGTCCCGAGCCTTGAGATCGACAACAACGAGGTGAGAGCGACGCACTCCGCTTCGGTGGCGCAGATAGATGAAGAGCAGCTGTTCTACCTGATGGCCAGGGGGCTATCCCCCGACGAGGCCAAGAAGATGGTGGTCCTAGGCTTCTTCGAGCCCGTGCTATCTCGAGTGCCCATCAAGCAGACCAGGGAGGGCGCCAGGTTCATGATAGAAGGGAAGTGGAGCGGCGAGAAACGGCGCCTGGTAGACCGGGAGACGCTCCTCGCGGCAACGGGGGAGCTCACCCCGGAAGTCAAGGAAACCGAGGACATCTTCGAAAGGCACTACAAGTACAGATGATGGCTTTTGGCCGAGTTCGTCCAAGCCATGAAGCTCTCAGACCTCGAAGAGGGGTCGATCTCCACCGTAGACGTCAGAGGCACCCACATACTCCTCTCCAAACTCGGAGGGGAGGTCCATGCCGTGAGCGGGTTCTGCACGCACCAGGAGACTGACCTGGGCGTAGGGTTCGTCCTCGAGGATAGGATTGTGTGCCCCCTTCATCTCTCCCAGTTTGACCTTCGGACCGGCGAGGTGCAGAACCCACCGGCGACCGTTCCGCTCAAGCGTTTCAATGTTAAAATACAGGACGGGACGATTTTCGTCGAAGTGTAGGGGGTCCCGGCTCGAATTTGCTGAAGACAGAAGTCATAGACATCGAGAAGGTGAGGGCAGACTTCCCGATTCTGAAACGAGAGGTCCACGGCAAGAGGCTAGTCTACCTGGATAACGCGGCCACCACTCAGAAGCCTCAGCAAGTGATCGACGCCCTCGTAGACTTCTACTCAAGATACAACTCGAACGTCCACAGGTCTGTGCACACCCTGGGGGAAGAGGCCACCGCCGCCTACGAAGCCTCCAGAGCGAAAGTTGCAAGGTTCGTGGGCTCGGTCCCCAGAGAGCTCGTCTTCGTCAGGGGCACCACGGAGGCCACGAATCTGGTCAGATTCGCCTGGGGTGAGAAGAACGTGAAGGCGGGGGACGTCCTCGTCACTACCCTAATGGAACACCACAGCAACATCGTTCCGTGGCAGCTCCTGGCCAGGAGCAAGGGCGCGACCTTGAAGTTCGTTGGGCTGAAGCCCGACGGAACGCTCGACATGGCCTCCTTCGAGGCGCTCCTGAAAGAGGCCCCGAAGATGGTTGCTGTCACACACTGCTCGAACGTACTGGGGACAATCAACGATGTGGCGGCGATTTGCGCCAAGGCACACAGCGCGGGTGCCACAACAGTGGTTGACGGCGCCCAGTCGGTCCCTCATATGCCCGTCGATATCGCAGCCATCGGCTCTGACTTCTATGCCTTCTCCGGGCACAAGATGCTCGGTCCCACGGGCATCGGCGCTCTGGTCGCAAGGAAGCAGCTACTTGAGGAGATGGACCCGTTCAACTCGGGAGGAGAGATGATCAGGGAGGTGTTCCTGGACCACTCCACCTGGAACGAGGTCCCCTACAAGTTCGAGGGAGGGACTGTGAACATCGCCGACTCCATCGGCCTCGGCGCCGCCGTCGACTACCTCACCTCCCTGGGGATGGCCAAAGTCAGGGAGCACGAGGTCAGGCTGCTGGACTACGCGCTTCAGACGCTGTCGGAACTCAAAGGATTCAAGGTCTATGGTCCAGGGGATGTCGCAAAGAGGGGGGGCGTCATCTCCTTCAACCTCGCCGACGTCCACCCGCACGACCTCGCCACCATCCTTGACGAGGAAGGGGTCGCCATCCGCTCGGGCCATCACTGCGCCCAGCCCCTCATGAACTGGCTCGACGTCGCTGCCACAAGCAGGGCGAGCTTCCACGTGTACAACTCCTACGACGACGTCGACGCGCTGAAGGCAGGTCTCCAGAAGGCGGGTGCGATCTTTAAGGTATGAGCAGCGCGGACATCTACAAGGAGCTGATCCTGGACTACTACAGGAACCCGAAGAACTTCGGGAAACTGGAGAAGTTCGACATCGACGCCCGCGACACCAACCCCCTCTGCGGGGACGAGCTCGAGATGCAGATCCGGGTAGGGGAAGGTAGGAAGATAGAGGAAATCAAGTTTACCGGCAAAGGGTGCGCGATAAGCCAGGCGTCCGCATCGATGCTCACGGAACTTGCGAAAGGGAAGCCCCTCGATTGGGTGAAGCAGCTTTCGAAAGAAGACGTCTTCAAGATGCTCGGGAACCCCGACCTCGGCCCATCCAGGGTGAAGTGCGCTCTACTCGGGATGAAGGTGCTAAAGATAGGGGTCTACGGGTATCTAGGTGCGCAGTACGAGGACCCGGACCCTACTCTCTAGGTCGCAAGCCGGGCATCAGCGCAAGATCGCGAGTAGCAGGTAGTACCCAGGGACGATTATTACTGGAGCCAAGAACGCGACCCAGAACGCGACTTTCAGGAGCTGCTTGACCTCGACTTCGAGCTGGGCTTCGTTCCTTGGGATGTGGCTGCTGACCCAGCGGATGGGGTTGACGCGCGCTTGTACCGACATGCTACAACCCTTAGTCGGCTGGGGTGGATTTAACGCTATCCGCGGCCGATGCGATTTCTGTCAAATGCTTCCATGCCTTTGCCCCTCCCCCGGACTCCCTGGGCGACTTTCCGGACATGACGTGCCTCTTCAGCAACTGGATTCCTAGGGCGGGGTCGACCCCCTTCGGGCACACGTAGGAGCAGGACCCCGCGAAGTGGCACCTCCAGATCCCGTGGGTCGTGTCAAGTGCTTCGATGCGCTTCTCCCCCCCTTCATCTCTGACGTCCATGGTGTACCTGTATGCCTGCGCCAGCGCCTGGGGCCCGGGGAACTCCGTGTCGGCAGCCATGGTGGGACAGGAGGAGGTGCAGAGCCCGCACTTTATGCAGTAGGTGAACTGCATCACCTTCTCGAGTTCTTCCGGTTTCATGACGAATTCAGCGCTCGGGTTCTCGACCTCCTTGGGGTCTCCCCTGACTATGTACGGCATCAGGTCCCGGTGGCTCTTGAAGAATGACTCCAGGTCGGTGACCAGGTCTTTGATGATCGCGAAGTTGTCCATGGGCTGGGCGAGGACCTTCTCCCCGTGCAGCTCGTCGAGCTGCGTGTAGCACGCCAACCTCGGCCGTCCGTTGATCTTCATCCCGCACGACCCGCACGAGGCCTGCCTGCAGGAGAACCTCAGGGCGATCGAGTGGTCGAGGTAGTCCCTGGCGTACAGGAGGGCGTCAAGCACCGTCATTCCCACTCTTCTGGGCACCGAGTATTCGACGAACTTTGGCTTCTCGTCGACCAGGGGGTCGAACCTCTGTACGACGAGCCTCACTTCAGTCATGAACCGCCAGCCCCAAACACGGCGAGGACGATCGTCCTCGTGCCGTACCCCACCGAGCCAAGTATGGCGAGCACCACCCCGATATCGACCCACGTGCTCCAAGACCTGGTCTGCCTCCATTCGTGAAGTATGATTCTGACGCCGTTGAAACCGTGCACGAGCACGACCACAAGCAACGCCTCGAGGAAGAGAGAGTAGACCCAGCTCTGGTAGATCGAAAGGATCGTCCCGAACGATATCGCGTTAGCGTAGGGGGTGAGGACCCCCTGCATCAGCAGGTGCACGGAGACCAGTGCGACCGCAGCTACTGCCGTCCCGTACTGAATCAACATGAGCCTCGATTCTTTCATCTTCTCACCCGAAGAGTATCAGCACAGCCCAGAGCGTCGCTAGCAGAGCCGCCGCCATGGCGACCCAGACAAGGTACTTCTGCAGGGAGCCCAGCGACTTCGCCCGGTAGGGGTATTCTATGTTCGACGGCTTCTTGAATACGAACCCGAACTCTGAAAGGATCAACCTTATCCCGTTGACCCCATGGAAGAAGACCACCAATACAACGAGTACGAGGATCAGGTGGCCAAATGAATTCTCAACGATTCCTGAGATGAACTTCCAGCTCGACTCGCTCGGTCCTGTCCCCGTGGGCCCGCCGACGAAGAAGCTCGTGTCCCCGAGGTGACCCAGAACGTACAGCAGGATCGCGACCCCCGTTATTCGTTGGAAGGCGTAGGCCCACCTCTCCAGGTTGTAGTGGTATGGGTTGATCCACCCCCAGATGCCGCGCTTGTTCCGCGCTCTTCCCGCCGCTTCTGACCCCATCTATCGCATCAACCCCCACACCCTCTCATCGCTCGTCAGTAGTGCCTCTCCGCCGGCTGGTACTTTGTGATTTTCACGCTCGAGTAATCTAGCCTTGGTCCGTCGGCGCCCGGGAAAGCCAATGTGTGCTTGAGCCAGTTCTTGTCGTCCCTGGCAGGGTAGTCCCTCCTGAAATGGGCCCCTCTCGATTCGGTCCTGGCCAGCGCCCCGAGCACAACGACCTCTGCTACCTCGAGCATGCTCTCTACCTCGAGGACGTCGCTCAGATTGGTGTTGTAAACCCGGCTCTTATCCTCACAGTGCATGAAATCCTTCCCTTTCAGCTCCCTGATGGCTCTGAGTGCGCTCGACAGCCCCTCCCCCGTCCGGAAGACGAATGCGTCCTTGGCCATGAGCTTCTGGAGCGAGTCTCTCACGTCGTAGGGATTCGTCCCTCCCCTTCCATGGAATATCCCATCGAAAATTCTCTTCTCTTCGAGCATTGCCTGCTCCCCGCCGTACGTCGGGAAGGGTTTGCCCGTCGCGTACCTCGCGGCCTCCGCCCCTGTAATTTTCCCCCAGACGAGGCACTCGGCGGTCGAGTTGGCCCCCAGCCTGTTGGCACCGTTGATGCTGACACAGGCCGCCTCACCCGCTGCCCAGAGCCCCTTCATCTTCGTCGCTCCGTCGATGTCGGTGTCTATCCCTCCCATCACGTAGTGACAGACCGGACGGACTGGGAGCGGCTTCTCCACTGGGTCGATGCCTCTGAACTTGATGGCCATCTCCCTGATCTGCGAGAGTCTCGCCTTGATCTTCTCTTCCCCGATGGGTGAGAGGTCGAGGTGGAGGTAGTCCAGCCCCGTTGCCTCGTCCTTCATTCCCCTCCCCTGTTCAATTTCCGTCATCATCGCCCTAGACACCACATCCCTCGACGCCAAGTCCAGCTTCTCTGGAGCGTACCTCTTCATGAACCGCTCCCCGTCCTTGTTTAACAGTACCCCCCCTTCCCCCCTCACCGCTTCCGTGATGAGAATCCCCGATGGAATCAGCCCCGATGGATGGAATTGGATGAATTCCATGTCTTTCAGTGGAATTCCTGCCCTGAAGGCGATCGCCATCCCCTCGGGGGTTGAACTGTAAGCGTAGGTTGCAAAGCTGTACAGTCGCCCAGACCCACCCGTGGCGATGATTCCCGCCTTCCCCAGTACCTGAGCGAAGTCTCCCGTCTTCCTTTCGATCGCTGTGACCCCCCTGAACTCCCCTCCCTCTGAGAGGATCGACGTAGCAAACCACTCCTGGTAGAAGTGGATGTCCGCGTACTTCGTCGCAGTGTCGTAGAGGGTCTGCATCTCGAAGAACCCAACCTTATCTTCGGCGAAGGTTGCCCTCGGGTAGCTGTACCCCCCGAACCACCTCTGGGCGATTCTGCCGTCCTCACGTCGGCTCCAGGGGAGCCCCCAGTGCTCGAGCTGGTAGATTTCACTCGGCATCGCGTTGACGAACCGCTCAACCGCGTCCTGGTCGGCGAGATAGTCTGACCCCTTCACAGTGTCGAACATATGGGACTCGATAGAGTCTCCCAGGTCTGGATACAGGACTGCTGCAGTCCCACCCTCGGCGCTGACGGAGTGCGCCCTCATGGCCTGAACTTTCGTTAAGATGGCTATGTCCAGCTTGCCTTCGCTGACCCTCGCGGCTTCGATGGCGGCACGCAAGCCCGCAATCCCCGACCCGACGATGACTATGTCGTGCCTTGAGGTCTCGACCACGCGCCCTCCCTTTGCGGGGGTGGTTCAAGATTGTTTTGTTAGCCCTTTCCCTAATTGGGGGAAACAGTTTGAAAACGGCGCGAACCGTTGCGAAACCCCCGTTTTCAGCAGGGTTCGGCCCCCTTTCATGATGGACACGTTTATAACCGCATCAACAATCGGCGGGGGCTACGAGAGGGGTAAAGTGCCTCACTACGGTTACAGTTTCGAGGGTTTCGACCCAGCGGTACATGTCAGGGCAAGCGGGAGGGAGGTAAACGTCTCCCCCAAGGCTGCCAGAGAAATCGCAGTAACAATCAAGGGGATGTACCTCACGAAGGCCATTGACCTGTTGGAGCTAGTCGAAAGCAAGAAGATGGCCATCGCTTTCAGGCGCCACAAGCTGAAAGTGGGGCACAGAAGCGAATTACAGGGTTTCCCGACCGGCTCCTACCCTGTCAGGGCCGCGAAGGCGTACTTGGACGTCCTCCATAACCTGCAGGGGAATATCGAATTCAAGGGGCTGGACCCGGACAGAGTCAGGATAATTCACGCCGCAGGCTTCGCAGGAAGGACCCAGAAGGACTACGTCCCACGCGCCTACGGTCGGAGCTCCCCGAACTTCCACCAGCTCGTCCACATCGAAGTGGTGGGCAAGGAGGTATAGCGGATGTCGGTCCAGCAGCGGACTACGGTGAAATCTATTCTGACCACAAGCAAGTCCTACGCTGAGCTGGACGAGTTCTTCGAAAAAGAGCTAAGGGACGCAGGTTACGGAGGCCTCGAAGTACAGAAGTCCCCGGTGGGGACCACCCTCAAGGTCTTCGTCGCACGCCCTGGCCTTGCCATTGGGAGGCGCGGCACGGGCATAAAGGACCTGACCGACAAGGTCGCCGCCAAGTTTGGATTCCCCAACCCTCAGATTGCCGTCACTGAAGTCGAGAACCCCGAACTCAACTCGAGGATCATGGCCGCCCGTATTGCCCAGATAGTTTCCCGTGGCACTGCCTTCAGAAGGGCTGCCCAGTGGTCTGTGAACAACATCATGAACGCTGGGGCGGCAGGGGTGGAAATCTCGGTTGCAGGGAAGCTCAGGAGCGATCGGTCTCACGGGGAGAAGTATAGGGCCGGCATAGTCCCCAAGAGCGGCGACACGGCCGAGAGGTCCGTCAGCGAGGCGACGACCGACGTCCTCCTGAAGCTGGGCTTGTACGGAATAAAAGTCAAGATTGCGTTGAAGGACGCCCTACCACCGGACTTCCGGCTCAAGGAGGACGTCAAGGAAGAGGAGAAGCAAGAAAATGCCACAACTGAAACCGAAGGAACTCAGGAAGCAGGACGCTGACAAGCTTAGGCAGACGCTCTTCGACCTCAGGTCGGAGCTCTCCAAGCTTGCGGGTGGGGCACAGAGGGGGATCGTGAAGAAGGACGTGGGCAATATCAGAAGGATAAGGAAGGACATAGCGAGGGTCGTGACAGTGATGCACGAAAAGGGGGTCGCGGAGTGAACCTAATCGGCGAAAGGTTAAGGGTTCTGAGTTCGTCGGACCCAACGAAGGTCGGGCTCGCGGGCCTCGTTCTCCTAGAGACCGCCAACACCCTGCTTGTGGATTCAGCCGGACGCCATCTCCGACTCGAAAAGGACGGCGCAGCGTTCCAGTTGCTCCGGTCTGGAGTCGTGGTCACGGGTGGCGACGTGGCCGGGAGGCTCCAGGACAGGCTCGGGAGGCCAAGACGATGACCGCAGCGGGCCTCGACGTCGCGGCGCCAAGAAAGAAGTGCCAGGACGACCGTTGTCCTTTCCACGGGAGCCTAAAGGTACGAGGGAGACTTCTATCAGGGAAGGCTGTGTCCACCGCTGGAAAGGGTTTTGCAGTCGTCGAAATGGAATACCTGCACATGGTCCCGAAGTTCAACAGGGGGGAAAGGCGCAGGAGCAGAGTGAGCGCGCACATCCCTCCATGCATCGAAGTGCGGGAGGGGGACGCAGTAACCCTGGGGGAGTGCAGGCCTCTCTCCAAGACGATCTCTTTCGTCGTTGTCGAAGCTAGGAGGGTTGGCTGATGTCGACGAAGTCGCGCGCGGTCTCGGCAAAGGGGGTCGAGGAGTTCAAGAACTACATTACGAGGGCCATCCCACTCTACGCGGTCATCACCTGCGCAGACAACACCGGCGCAAAGACCCTAAGGGTTGTCCAGGTGACGAAGGCCAAGGGAAGGCACAGCCGGGTCCCGGCCGCTTCCGTGGGAGACTCCATAGTCTGCGTGGTGAAGAAGGGCCCTCCCGAGCTGAAGAAGACGGTCTTCGGCGCTGTCATCGTGAGGCAGAAGTACCCAGTCCGCAGGGTCAGCGGCCAGAGAGTGGTCTTCGAGGACAACGCCGCAGTGATCATAACGCCGGAAGGGGACCTGAAGGGCACCGACATCAAAGGCCCCGTCGCCAGTGAGGCCGCAGAAAAGTGGCCAAGGATAGCCAACCTTGCTTCCATCATAGTCTAGGGGATAGAAAAATGAAATTCGGATCGCAGCTCTCTTCGGAATTGAAGGAAAAACATGGGAAGCGCAGCGTTCGCCCCCGGGTCGGAGACACTGTCAAGATCGTCAGGGGGGAATTCAGGGACGTCGAAGGTAAGATCACGAAGGTAGACCCGAGATACGGCGTGGTCAACGTCGAAGGTGTAACCCGGGAGAAGCTGAAGGGAGGCAACGCACCGGTGCCGATCCACTCCTCCAATCTTGTAGTGACGGGGCTTGCCCTCGAGGACAAGCAGAGGAAGAAGAAACTGGAGGTGACGGCCTAGTGGGCGAGAAGGGTGGAAGGAACAAGATGAAGCGCTTGGCCGCGCCCCGCAGCTGGGACATCTCCAGGAAGTCCAGCAGGTTCGTGTTCAAGCCTCTTCCTGGCCCTCATCCTATCTCTGCTTCATACCCTCTCGGGGTGGTGATCAGAGACATGGCTTCGATGGCCAGCCTTTCGAGGGAGCTCAAGCTCATGATGAGAGCGGGTGAGGTCAAAGTCGACGGCAAAGAAAGGAGAACACCCCGCTTCCCCGTGGGACTGTTCAATGTGGTCAGCGTTCCGGCAGAGGGGGTAGACTACCGGCTAGTGCCTTCCCCCAAGGGGCTCACACTTGCAAAGGTGGGCTCTGAGGAGGCAAAGACGAAGCTCTGCAGCATCTCCACTAAGACCAAGGTGAAGGGGGGGCATATCCAATACGGTCTGCACGACGGCCGTTCGATGGTGGACGATTCACTGAAGCTCTCGCCCGGAGACGCGGTACTCATCGAGATTCCAGCCCAGAAGGTCCTGAGCCAGGCCAAGCTTGCAAAAGGCTCCTTGGGCCTCGTGCTCACCGGGGACAGGGCAGGGCAGCTGGGCAAGATTTCCGACGTCAAGCAGGGTACCATCTCGCGCGAGAAGATGGTGAAGATCTCGCTCCCCAGCGGTGAGGCTGAGATTCCTTCACGTATAGTCTTCCCCGTCGGGACTGAGAAACCGCTGACGACTGTGGGAGTTGCGCCATCATGAGCCAGGCTGCCGTCCAGCAAAACCCCATGCGCAAAATCAGGGTCGGGAAGGTCGTGGTGAACATCGGGCTGGGCAAGTCGGGAGAGGCGATTGAAAGGGGAAAGAGGGTTCTCGAAGATGTGACCGGTCAGAAGCCTGCCCAGACGCGGGCGAAGCGCTCAGTGAGGGATTTCGGAATCCACAAGGGGGAACCCATCGGAGTCGTCGTGACCGTCCGTGGCCCCAAGACCGCCGCGCTGATAGGGAAGCTGCTTGCCGCCAGGGAGAAGAAACTGCAGGAGTCTTGCTTTGATTCGAGGGGCTCGGTTTCCTTCGGCATCAAGGAGCACATCGAGATTCCAGGGATCAGGTACGACCCCGCCATAGGTATCCTGGGAATGAACGTCTCCATCCTGCTCGAAAGACCGGGGTTCGTCGTGTCGAGGCGCGGAAGAAGAGCATCTCGCGTCGGGCGTTCTCACCTCGTGTCCCGGGAAGAAGCGATTCAGTTCTTCAAGGACAACTTCGGAGTGAATGTCCAATGAAAGAGAGGCATCCAAAGGAAAGGAAGTACGGGAAGTCGACTCACTACTGCAAGAGATGCGGCCAATATGGCGCCGTCATAAGGTCCTACGACCTTGTACTCTGCCGTCAGTGTTTCAGAGAGGTCGCTGAGAAGCTCGGCTTCAGGAAGTACGATTAGGGGAGGATTAGATTGCCAGCAACAAACATCCTAGCCAACCTGTTCGCGAGCCTGCAGAACGCCGAGATGAGGAACAAGAAGGAGTGCATGGTCATCCCTGCCTCCACTCTTGCGAGCGAGGTCCTCAGGGTCCTTCAGAAGCGAAGGTATATCGGAGAATTCGAGTTCATCGACGACGGCGTAGGGGGGAAGCTCAGGGTGCAGCTCCTGGGAAGGATAAACAAGTGCGGCGTTATCTCCCCAAGATTCCCGGTCAGGTCGCTGAAGCTCGTCGACTGGGAGCACAGATACCTCCCCGCCGTCGGAGTCGGGTCCCTGATAGTTTCTACGTCCCAGGGAGTCATGTCCCACGTCGAAGCCCAAGAGAAGAAGATCGGAGGGAGATTAATCGGCTATGTCTACTAGGACCCTTCAGCCCACCACCCTCGAGATGCCCGCAGGGGTGACCGCGAGCCTTCAAGGGAGGACCCTTGCCATCAAGGGGAAGCTGGGGCAAGCGCAGAAGCACTTCGACAAGATCAACGTCAACCTGTCCGTCGAGGGCAACAAGGTCGTCGTCTCGCCATTCTCCACCAAGAAGAAGGACAATGTGATAATCAACACGGTGAGCAGCATCATCAACAACATGGTGACAGGGGTGACGAAGGGGTACACCTACAAGCTGAAGGTGGTCTACGCCCACTTTCCGATCAATGTCAAGACCAAGGGGAACCAAATCCTCATCGAGAACTTCGTCGGTGAACGCTCCCCCCGGGTGTCTCAGATAGTCGGAGACTGCAAGGTTTCCATCGAAGGGGACGACATAATCGTGAAGGGGGTGTCCGTCGAAGACGTGGGACAGACTGCCGCCAACGTGGAGCTCGCCACCAAGATCAAACGCAAGGACCAGAGGATTTTCCTCGACGGAGTGTACATCTACCACAAGGAGGAGGGGTCCTGAAACAATGCCAAAGGCGAAGCAGACCGAGGAGAACAGGCTGAAGGCCCTGGTAGCGAAGAGGAAGGAAGTTTCCGACAGGAGGCCCGCCTTCGTCAGGCAGGAGAGCTGGCGCTACGTGAGAATACACCCGGAGTGGAGGAAACCGAAGGGCGTAGACAGCAAGATACGCCGCCAGGACAAAGGGTGGCCGGCCCTTGTAAGGATAGGGTACCGTGGCCCCGCGGCAGCCAGGGGGCTCCACCCAAGCGGCCACTACGACATCTTGGTGCACAGGCCCGGGGACCTGGATTCCCTGGTCCCGGGAAAGGATGTCGCCAGGATAGGGGGGACTGTGGGGGCCAAGAAGAGGAAGGCAATCCTGGACAGGGCTACGGAGCTAGGTATCCGGGTCGTGAATCCGACGGGGTTGAGGATAATTGAATCTAAAGAGTAAGCGCAGGCTGGCTGCCTCCGTCCTGGGGGTCGGGGTAGACAGGGTCATCTTCAACGACGAGTACGCCGACCTGATTCAGGATGCCATAACCAGAAGCACGATTCGGGGCCTGGTGGGGTTCGGCGCTATCAAAGCAGCGCCGGAGAAAGGAATCTCAAGGGGAAGGTACAGGGCGAGGTCGAGGAAGCTCAGGCGCGGCCGCGGGGCGGGCTCCACTGAAGGGACTGCGACGGCGCGGAATCCGAGGAAGGACATGTGGGTCTCCAAAGTGCGTGCACTCAGATGGCGGCTGAAGGTCGCGAAGGAGAGGAAGGAGATAAGCCCGGATGCCTACAAGAGGCTCTACAAGCAGGTCAAGGGAGGGCAGGTCAGAGGCGTGAAGCACCTGCTCGACCTGATGAAGGAGGCCAAGAAGTAATGTCCCCCTACGTGCCGCTCCTCAGACGCAGGAGGGAAGGCGTCACGGACTACAGGGCAAGGAAGAGGGCGATAACCTCTCAGAGACCTCTTCTTGTTGTCAGGATATCGAACAAGAACGTGTCTTCTCAGTTCGTAAGGCCGACGGTCAAAGGAGACGTGGTCCTCTCATCCGCCCATTCCAAGGAGCTCGTGAAGCTCGGGTGGCGCGGATCTCCGAAGTCGACCCCTGCCTGCTACCTGCTCGGCTTGTTTGCAGGGAAGAAGGCAGTCGCTGCAGGTGTGAAGGAAGCCGTAGTCTACAATGGCGTCGCGCCGTTCATCAGGGGGTCGCGAGTCGCTGCTCTTGTCAAGGGGGTGCAGGACGCAGGCATAAGCGTCCCTGCTGGCGAGGAGGCATTCCCGAGTGAAGAAAGGGTCTCGGGGAAGTCGATTGCCGACCATGCGGCAAAGCTTGCCGGCGAGGACAAGGATGCCTATAACAAGAGCTTCTCAGCCCTGCTCAGAGGCGGATTCAAACCCGAGGACTATCCGGCAGAATTCGAAAAGACCAAAACGGCGATTTCGGGGGCTCAGAAGTGATGTCGTCCTTCGGCAGGCGCGACCGCCAAGAAGAGGAGCAGGTCTGGGTCCCGAGGACCAAGCTGGGGGTGCTCGTGAACGAAGGCAAGATCACCTCCCTGGAGGAGATTTTCAGGAGCGGTCAGAGGGTCCGCGAAGCTGAGATAGTCAAGAAGCTCCTCCCTGACCTGAGGAACGAGATCGTCGGGGTGAGCGTCGTCCAGAAGCAGACTGACGCGGGGGAGCTCACTCGGTTCCTGGCCGTCGTCGCCGTAGGCAACGGCGCCGGGTGGTTCGGGGTAGGGAAGGGGAAGGCGATGCAGACGCGTGAGGCAATCGAGAAGGCGACCACTGCCGCCCTTCTCAACATCATACCCGTCAAGCTCGGATGCGGCTCATGGGAGTGTAGGGACGGAAGGCCTCACTCCGTACCATACAGGATCAGGGGGAAGGCAGGAAGCGTGACCGTTGAGATAATGCCTGCGCCCCGCGCCCTGGGTCTGGTCGCAGGCCCCGCCCTGAAGAGCCTGCTTCAGCTCGCAGGAGTAAAGGATGCCTGGGTGAGGACCTTCGGTTCCACAAATACGATGTCATCCCTCGCAAACGCTGTCTACGACGCCTTCAGGATGTCACACGGATTAAACGTCTAGGTGCACAACGAATGGCCCTTCTCTTGGTTGTCAATTTGCACGGAGCAATCAACAGCTCCGCTCCCGTCCGCAAGTCGCTGAACGAACTGTGGGTGGCGAAGAAGTTCTCCGCCTCGGTGGTCGGAGACGACGCGCCGACCGTGGGCATGCTCAGGCGCTGCAAGGACTACGTCGCTTGGTCGCAGGTTGACGAGGGGCTGTTGACCGACCTGCTGAAGAAGAGGGGGATGGTCACTTCGACGCGGCGTCTCGACCAGGACTCACTGAAGCACCTGGGCTACAAGTCTCATGAGGAACTGGCGGCGAAGATGGTCAAGGAACAGACACGGCTCTCGGCTGTCGAAGGGGTGCTTCCGTTTTTCAGGCTGGCTCCCCCGAAGGGGGGTTTCAGGAGGTCCTTGAGGAGACAGTACACGGAGAAGGGGCTGCTCGGAGACAATCCCATGCTGGAAGAAATCGTGCGGAGGATGGTCTGAACTTGCCGACGAGAGCACGCAAAGCACGGAGGTACAGAGGAATGAGGACTCATGGCTACGGGCAGATAGGCCAGCACAGGCACTCCGGAAAGCAGGGGGGACACGGCAATGCCGGGCTCCACAAACACAAATGGAGCTGGATGATTCTCTATGACCCGGACCACTTCGGCAGAGATCCCTTCCGGCCGCCGGGACACATCAGGCCAGAAAGGTGGGTGAATGTGGGCGCGCTGGACGGCATCGCCAACGGGGCGAAGTCTCTCGACCTTGCATCCATGGGAGTAGACAAGCTCCTCGGCGCCGGGGAGGTCGGAGGCGCCTACGAAGTAAAAGTTGGTTCCTTCACCAAGAAAGCTCAGGCTAAAATAGAGGCCGCGGGCGGAAAGATCCTGGTCCAGGAGTAAGCCTCAGCCAATGGCTTCGTTGCGCGACTTCATAAAGAGCGTAGGCACAGTCCTCCCGGAAATCCCGAAGCCCGAGAGGAAACCGTCGCTGAATGAAAGATTCGTCTGGACTGGAATCGCACTGATAGCGTACCTCGTCATGGCCACGACCCCCCTCTACGGGTTCGGCGGTCCGGGAAGCCAGCAGGACCAGCTTGCCTTCCTCCGCGTAGTATTCGCATCGACCCAGGGGACCCTCATGGAGTTGGGGATCGGTCCGATAGTGACGTCCGGCCTCATCCTGCAGCTACTGGTGGGGAGCGACATCATCAAGCTCGACATGAGCGATTCGGGCGACAGGGCAATCTTCGGCTCTGCGACCAAGTTCCTCACCCTGATAGTGATAGTGGGCGAGTCCCTGGCCTACATTCTTGGCGGCGCGCTCGGTGTCCTGTCAGGCAACCAGGAGCTTGTCGTCTTCGTCCAGTTGGTAATCGCCAGCATCCTCGTCCTGCTGCTAGACGAGATGATACAGAAGGGGTGGGGGATTGGAAGCGGAGTCAGCCTCTTCATCCTTGCCGGCGTCTGCCAGACAGTGATGTGGTATACCTTCTCGCCGATTCCGTTCGCTGTAAGCACGACGCAGACAGAACTCTTCGGATTCATCCCCGCGCTCATCAGCTCCTTCTTCACCAACACCGTTCCGAGCGTTATCGTACGCGATTTCAAGTACCCGAGTCTCCTTACATTCGCGCTTACTATTGTGATGCTCCTGGTCCTGGTGTACATCGAGGGCATCAGGGTAGAGCTCCCTATCACCTCAATAAAGTACAGAGGCTTCCAGGGAGTGTACCCGATCAAACTCCTCTACGTCTCGAACATCCCTGTCATACTCGTCTCGGCCCTGGGCGCCAACATCACATTCTTCTCCAGACTCCTCTACAACTACGTCGGGAGCGCTCCCCCCTGGTGGCTGAGCTACGTGGCAACGTTTCCTCCCCCGAGCACGAACTCTACGACCGCCAGCGCGTATCCTACAGGGGGCATAGTCTACTACATGACCGCCCCCCAGGGGATCAATCAGACAATCGGCGACCCGATCCACTCGGTCATCTACCTGCTCTATCTGGTCGGGATGGCCGTACTCTTTGCCAGACTTTGGGTGGAAATCGGCGGTCTCAACCCCAAGGCGGTGGCAAAGAACCTCATGGACGCCCAGGTGCAGGTCCCAGGTTTCAGACGGACAGGGCTCTCCATCGAGCAGATGCTCAACAGGTATATCCCAACCCTCACCATAATCGGTGGCATACTTATCGGATTGATTGCCGGCGTTTCAGACCTCTTCGGTGTGTTCGGCACGGGGATAGGCATCCTCCTGATGGTGGACATCATCCTGCAGTACTACCAGATGCTCCTCAAGGAACAGGTGGAAGACGTATCACCCGCCCTGGCAGGCCTGATAGGGGCAACGTAGACCGTGAGCCTCAGAGTGGTAGTCGTCGGGGTCCCGGGGGTAGGGAAGACCACAGTCGTCGACAAGATAGTCGCCGCCCTCCCAAAGGCAAAGCTGGTGACATTCGGCACGGTGATGTTCGAAGAAGCCCAGGCTCGGAGGTGGGCAAAGGACAGGGACCAGATGAGGAAGATGCCGGTGGAGAAACAGAAGCGGCTGCAGAAACTGGCCGCTTCGAAGATAGCGAGGATGAAGGACCCAGTGGTCCTGGTGGACACCCACCTCTTCATCAGGACGAGCGAGGGACTCTGGCCCGGCCTTCCCTTCGAGGTGGTGCGCGCCATGAAGCCGACGCATCTCGTGCTTGTGGAAGCCCTCCCTGAAGAGATACTGAAAAGGCGCGCAGCTGACTCTACCCGAAGCCGCGACTCGCTGACGACTGACGGCATGGTAGCGGAGCTAGAGCTCGGCAGGAGCTTCCTCTCAGTTTCTGCCACCCTGACAGGTGCCCCCATGCTCATAGTCACCAACAGAGAAGGGAGGGCGGAGGAAGTAGCAGAGTCTATAGCATCAATGCTTCGGAGTGTCGCCCGGTGAACCTCCTCGCGGCGGGGCTCCTGGCGGCCAATGCCACGACCACGACATCGACGACCTCCACGACGACCACAGCGGTCACCCAGCTCGCAAAGCTCCCGATTCCAGAGGCAACTTTTCTCGTCACCTTGACGGCCATCGCATTAGGCATCGTCACCCAGGTGGTGACGCGGCGGGTGGTCGACCTCAATGCCGAAAGGCGAATGAGGGCTGAGGTGAATGCATTCAACAAGGAAAAGCGAGAAGCGACCGCAAAGGGGGACAAGGTGAAGCTCGAGAAGATGAAGAAGCGCGAGCTCCAGATGAGGCAAGAGCAGGCTCGGGTCTCGACGGCAAGATTCAAGGTGACTGCCATCACCTTCGTGCCGTTGCTTCTTGTCTACTACCTCATGGCCGACTTCTTGGGAGGGTTCAGCGTCCTCGTCGCCTACACCCCTGTCCCAATCCCCTACTTCGCCGGCAATTTCATCCAGGCTTCTGGAGGGTGGGAAGTGAGCCTCTTCTGGTGGTACTTCCTGAGCTCATTCACATTCTCGACCATGCTCAGCAAGCTGTTCCACACAACCACCTAGCGGGCGGGTCTGTTTGAAGGCTATCATATTATCAGGTATGCCCGCCGTCGGCAAGACGACTGTTTCTAGGAAGGTGGCCGAGGTCCTCGGAGTCTCCATGGTCGGTGGCGGGGATGTTCTGAAGGAAATGGCCGTCGAGCAGGGATACTCTCCCGGGGGGGAAGACTGGTGGGACATGGGGGATGGAATGAAGTTTCTCCAAGATAGGAAGCGGTCGTCCGATTTCGACAAAGAGGTGGACGCGAGGCTGATGCAGAAGGCAAAGAAAGGTAGCGTGGTGATCAGCAGCTACCCGATCCCATGGTTGACCCGCGACGGCATCAGGGTCTGGCTCGCAGGGAGCGTAAGAAACAGGGCATCAAGGATGTCGAGGAGGGATGGCATCCCAGTTGCCAAATGCGTTCAGGTGCTTTCTATCAGGGACCAAGAAAACTACAGGCTCTACAAGAAGATATACGGTATCGAATTCGGCAAGGACCTCAAGCCCTTCGACCTCGTCATAGAAACCGATTCCATCGACGAGTCGAAGGTCGCCGAAATCATCATCGAGTACGCGCGGAATCGGAGGGACTGACTTGACCCAGAAGATGCTTGTACTCGACGAGGAACCCACTGACCCTACTCACGGGTGGTCCCCTTCGTCCCGGCCCGTGCCCATGATGTTAGACTACGGCCTACTGCCCCTTGACAAGCCCAGGGGCCCCACCAGCCACGAGGTGGTCGCATGGACCCGGAAGCTTCTCGGCGTCGAGAAGGCAGGGCACAGCGGCACCCTCGACCCACCTGTCTCCGGGCTCCTCCCCATAGGGCTCGGGCAGTCAACCAGGGCCCTGAGCCTGCTCCTCCTCTTCCCCAAGGAATACAGGGGGGTCATGAGGTTGCATTCGGCGGTGCCCAGGAAGCAGCTGGACGCCGTGCTCGCGGAGTTCACGGGGGAGATCTTCCAGAGGCCCCCCCAGCGCTCTTCAGTCAGCAGGCAGACACGTACCCGTAAAGTCCACGAGCTCGAAATCACAGAGTCTGCCGGCAATCTCTACCTGTTCAGGGTCCTCTGCGAGTCAGGGACCTACATCCGGAAGCTGGTCTACGACATGGGTGAAATTCTAGGCGTGGGGGCAACGATGGTCGAACTCCGCCGGACGAGGGTCGGCCCACTTACGGAGGCGGGGGGTCTAGTGACGCTCCATGAGCTCAACGACGCGGTCTTCCGGCTGAAAGCAGGGGACGAAGGGCCAATCCGAAAGCTGGTCCTCCCCATCGAGGACACCCTTGGGGGGCTCGGGAGGATAATTGTGAGGGACTCGGCGGTCGACGCCATATGTCATGGGGCTCGCCTCGGCATCCCTGGCGTTCTGTCTGTTTCTGAGGGTCTGAAGAAGGACGACACAGTCGCGCTGCTGAGCCCCAAGCTCGAGCTTGTCGCCATCGGGAAGGCGCTGCTATCCTCGGAGGAGGTGCGTTCACTCCGCCGGGGACTCGCCTCGACCACCGAGCGCGTGGTGATGAGGGCGGGCACCTACCCCAGGCTCTGGAAGAGTCACACACCCAAGAAAAAGATCGGTTGAATCTAGGAGACATTCTTTCACCTATGATTGCTCCGTGGAACGACTAGTCAAGCGAAACGTTCGCTCAATGTGCCCTCCACCACGGCCAGAAAATCCGATTCTAGTCGATTGGTGACTCGAGCATCTCCATCTCACTGAGGGCATAGCCTGCGAGCAAGACCGCGCCCGCGATAAGGGCGATGTAGGGCCCTGCCTGCGCCCAGACAGCGGAAGAAACACCCTTGCCACCGTAACCATACCATGTATCCAATCCACGCACAACCTGCGATTGGACAATGTTGACACCCCCTATCCAGGACACGCCGCTCAGAACCGACAGAGCCCCGGCGACCACCATGAGCCTCCACTTGAACAGTGAAACGAAGGCCAAAACGAACCCGACGGGAAAGGCGACAAAAGCGAACAAGAGTGCCCCCGGCGCAACCAATAGCGGAACCATTACCTGCCAGAACTGACCGTCTATGGAGGAATTAGAAGGAGGGCAGCCGCATGGCCCGTACGTCTCCCCCAGTGAAGTGCCGATGTCGAACGTTGTATATTCATACTGTGCTCCACCAGACTGGAAGGCTAGCCACTCAGACCCAATCGCCAGAAGCAACAAGAATGCGGACGCAGCGATAACAACCCGCGTGCTTACCATCACTCGTTTGGTTGGTCGCTTCGTATTAAGTGGTCAGACTGTCACGATCTATCGTTCAGTCCTTCGACCCTGATTCCCGCCCTGAACGCGGGCCTTCAGGCAACCTCTCCCTAGCTGAAACAGCGCGCTCCGCACGGCCCTGGGGCTCAGCCTCGACACTCGCTCGGACAGCGGTGGCCCTGAAGCAACCCTCCAGGAAGGAACCCGACCCGGCGAGAATACCACCTGAGATACAATAGCTGGACCGACACAGAACTCTCAAGATTGGCTGGTCGAAGTTTTAAGCACGGTGATTGCGGCTCGCGTCGCCGGGATCGCCTAATCTGGTAGGGCGCAGGCCTGGAAAAGGTGAACCAGACAGCCTGTTTCCTGAAAAGGAATTCAGGGTTCAAAACCTCCTCGAAGAGGAGGGGAAAGTCCCTGTCCCGGCGCCACTTCCGGCCACAAGGACTATTAACCCAAGGTACAAGCGGGAGTCAAGTGAAAGGCCCCGCTCCCGAC